>ERZ773066.1330-NODE-1330-length-12726-cov-4.019809_pt1 | contig 12726 bp, 10 predicted proteins | sample MGYA00580573_ERZ773066 | MGnify/ENA primary metagenome ERZ773066 (study PRJEB29015, sample SAMEA2738128) | human oral metagenome | biome: human oral; feature: human-associated habitat; material: saliva | place: China | collected 2203 ... | reverse complement strand
TGATACGCGCGCCCTTGCCAAGGAGCTTGCGCAGCCGCTCAAGGGGTCACTGAAGCTCATTTCCTGCATTGGCATCGTCCTCGCCAATGCCTGTGTCTGGTCGCTGTTTTGGGCGATTTTCTTTGGCGGCAGCGGGGTGATTCCGATTGTGCTCTTTACGTTCAATCTCACGATGGCGATGGCGTTTTTCTCGCGGACGCAGCGCGAGCTGGCACCGCTCGGCCGCATGGCGCGTGCGCTGCGGCTCTATGGGCGGATCTTTCGTGCGCTCGAGCGCGCCCCTCTGCGTTGCGCTGCGTTTCACGCGATTCTGTCGCCGCTCTTTGCGCCCGTGCGCGCGACCGTCGGGCTGAGCCGTCTGACGATCCTCGCCGACTGTGCGGCGATGCGGCGCAATTTCTTTTTCTTTATGCTGGCGAATGGGATTCTGCTCTGGGATTTTCACTGCATGGCGTATTTTTCCCACTGGCGCAAGGGGTACGGTGCGGCGGCGGCCGACTGGCTGAAGGTGTGGGCGGAGACGGAGGTGCTGCTCTCGCTCGCGCGCGTCGGACATACGCGTGAGGTGCACGCGTTTCCGCGCTTTGCGGAGGAGGGCGCGCCGCAGCTCGTGGCGGAGGACGCGACGCTGCTGCTCCTGACGGAGGAGACGGCGACGCCGAACAACGCGCAGCTCACGGCAGGGACGCTCGTCATCACGGGGTCGAATATGTCCGGCAAGACGACCTATATGCGCTGCCTCGGCGCGAATGCTGTCCTCGCGTATGCGGGTGCGCCGGTATGTGCGCGCTCTTTTACACTTACGCCGATGGCGGTCTATACGTCGATTCAGATCAGTGACGATCTCGCGGGTGGGATTTCGACGTTCTATGCGGAGCTCCTGCGCATCAAGAAAATGATGGTCTACAGCAAGCGCGGCAAGCCGATGCTGATCTTGATTGATGAGATTTTCCGCGGGACGAATTCCGCCGACCGCATTGTCGGCGCGCGCGAGGCGATCCGCCGCCTGACGCTGCCGCATGCGATCACGGTGGTGACGACGCACGACTTTGAGCTCTGCGATCTCGGGCGCGAGGGCATCCCCGTGACGAATGCGCATTTTGAGGAGCACTACGAGGGGGATAAGATCCTCTTTGACTTCAAAATGCGCGCGGGACGCTGCCACACGACGAACGCGCAGTATCTCCTGCGCATGGCGGGCATTATGGGGGAGTGAGGCGGAGATTTTCCTTGGCTTTGCGGACACGGTGACAGCGCGGCGGAAATCTGTTATAATGGGGGATACTTTCCCGCGATAAGAGAATGAAGGAATCGCTGATACAACAAACCCTCGGATTGGCACTGGATTGATCCGTGCTTCCTGAATGGCAGTGCGGGGGCTCCCTCCGCTGAAAGGATACAGAATGAACGAGCATGCTGCACGCCCCACTGCCACGGCAGGGGTCATGACTGCCGCCGCCGTGGTCTATGCGCTCGCGGCGATCTATCTGCCCATGCTGACCATGATGATGGGAATGCTCTGGCCCGTGTTTATCGCGCTCGTGACGGTGCGCGCGGGGCTGCGGTTCGGCGCGCTCGCGGCCGTGGCGGCACTCCTCCTCACGATGCTCTTTGCCACCCCTGTGGCGGGGGCGACGTTTGTCCTGTCCTTCGCACCGACGGGGCTTGCCCTCGGGCTGCTCCTGCGCCGTCAGGGCAGCACCCTGCGTGCACTCGTGGGCGGCACGCTCGCCTCTCTCCTCGGAAAGGCGGCAGCAGGCCTGCTCATCCTCCTGCTCTTCGGCATCAATCCGTTTGCGATGGACCCTGCCGTCATGCAGCAGGCGATGGATGAGACCCTCGGGATCTACCGCTCACTCGGCATGACCGAGGTGCAGATCGAGGAGACGCGCGCGGCGGCGAGCGAGGTGCTGGAGCTCTTCCTCCTGATGCTGCCGGCGCTCTTCGTGGGCAGTGCACTGATCGAGGTGGGCGTCTGCTATGCTGTCATGCGCAAGGTGCTGCGCCGCATGGGTGTCGCCGTCACGGCGCTTCCGCCGTTTGCCCAGTGGCATCTGCCCGTCGTTTTCCCGTATCTCTTTGCCTTCTCCCTGATCGGCATTTACTGGGGCTCGACGCGCGAGATCGTACTGCTCTATCAGGTGGCACTCAACGGCTATGTGATCGCGTTCCTTGCGGGGCTCGTGCAGGGCGTTGCACTCCTGCATTTCCTGCTCCTGCGCTTTTGCGTCTCGCCCTTTGTGCGCGCTCTCATCTACGTGTTCATTCTCGTCAACGGCGTGATGACACAGATCATCTCGTGGACAGGACTTTTCGATATGGTCTACGACTATCGCAGACGTATTCGTGAACGGCAATAATACTGGCAGCTTATATCTATTGTATATTCGATGAAAATACATATTCGATATAGGGAAGCACTGATAAATTCAGCACTACCATCTTGACGCATCTTTTTTGCCCGCACTGTGTCGGCAAATCCTCCACATAGCCCTTGCTATGCGTCCGGTTTGCCTCCTTGTTCGGACGAAAAATCTACGCCAATCTGAGAGACTGTTTTATCAGCGATTCCCTAGATAAATAACGTAAAGAAGGTGATACTATGCCGCGGAACCTATCCGCGTGGGTCGATCTGACGATCCATCTGATCGTCATGCTTGCGCTTGCGCTCGTGACGTTCTGCTACAGCACATTTGTCGGTGCGGCGGCACTCCTCCTGTGGGCGGTGCTGGCCGCGTTTGCGTGGGAACGGTGTCGTGACAGAAAACGGCGATTTGAACGCTACTGTATGGGCATCATCCGTAATGTGAGCGAGGTTATGAACTACGCTGTGGATCGCCTCCCACAGGCGATCCTCCTCGTCAATCAAGAGGGGCATCTGGAGTGGTGCAATCACCAGCTCGGCGATGCACTCGGCGAGATGCCCGAGCCCGGCACGGCGGTTGCGGATTTCTGGCCGCATTTCAACATTGAATCCATCTGGGGGACGGAGGGAGAGCACCGCTTCTCCCACGCGGGACACTCCTATCGCGTCTATCACCGCATGGTTGCGGAATCGTACCACAGTGAGCCGCTGATTGCGCTCTATGTCGAGGACGAGACGGAGTATGCGGCGCTCGAGAAGCGCTACTACGGGAGCCGCACCGCCCTCCTCTACATTCAGATCGACAACTACGATGAGATCATGCAGGGACAGAGCGAGACGGAAAAGTCCATGCTCCTCCTCGCCGTCCACGAAAAGATCGACGGCTGGGTCGGTGGGCTTGGCGGCTTCCTGCGCAGCATCTCCGACGATGAGTACGTGGCGCTGCTGGACCGCAAGTCCCTCGATCATGCGATCGCGGAAAAGTTCGACATCCTCGATCAGGTGCGCAAGATCATCAACACGAAGGGCATGCCTGTGACGCTCTCCATCGGTCTTTCCCTCGCCGCCGAGCAGACCCTGCGGGAGCTCGGTGAGGAGGCAGAGGCAAAGCTCGACCTCGCCCTCGGGCGCGGCGGCGATCAGGTGGCGCTCGACATCAGCGGCAAGACGCAGTTCTTCGGCGGCAAAGCAAAGGCGATCGAGAAGCATACGCGCGTCAAGGCGCGCGTCGTGGCGCACGCACTGCGCGATATTATGGAGAACTCGGACGAGGTGTACGTTATGGGACACCACAACGAGGACTACGATGCGTTCGGCGCGGCGATGGGTGTCGCGTGCATGGCACGTTCCCTCGGAAAGAAGGTACACATTGTCCTCAGCGAGATGAATGAGGGCATTGACCGCATCGTGGATCTCGTACAGAAGGATGAAGCCTACGAGGGGCTGTTCCTCCGCCCCGGCGACATCACGGAGACGCCGTCGCTGTCCTCCCTGCTCGTCGTGGTGGACGCGCATATCCCGCACATCCTTGCCGATCCTGCCCTGCTCGAGCGCATTCCGAAGGTCGTCGTCATCGACCATCACCGCCGCAGCGAGCATTTTATCAAGAACCCGCTGCTCGTCTACATCGAGACGGCGTCCAGCTCGGCGAGCGAGCTCGTGACGGAGCTGCTCATGTACTTCGGCGATAACATCCGCCCGACGCGCCTCGATGCGACGGCGCTCTACTCGGGCGTCGTGGTGGATACGAAGAATTTCAACGTCGGTGCGGGCGTGCGCACCTTTGATGCGGCGGCATACCTGCGACGCGCCGGTGCCGATCCCGTACTCGTCCGCACGCTCTTCCAGAGCGACTACGAGACGACGGTATCGCTCGCACGGGCGAAGGCAAACGCCGTCTACTACCCGGGCGGGCTGATCGTGGGGAGTCTCCCCGATCTCCTGCCGAACGGGCAGATCATCGCCGCACAGGCGGCGGACGGCATGCTCCGCGTTGACGGCGTGCGCATGAGCATCTACGTGTTCCCGCTCGCGAGTGATGTGGTGGGCATCAGTGCACGCTCGTCGGGAGAGATGAATGTGCAGGTCATCATGGAGGCGTTCGGCGGCGGCGGACACGCCAATGTCGCAGGCGCACAGGTCAAGGGCGTCCCCTTGGACGAGGTGCGCGCACAGGTGGTAGAAAAAGCAAAGGCATATATAGAGGAGAGTGACCAACGTGAAAGTCATACTGCAGGCTGATGTAAAGAATATCGGAAAAAAGGGCGAGATCGTGGAGGTAGCGGACGGCTACGGACGTAATTTTCTCCTGCCGAGGAAGCTCGCACTGCCCGCGAATACGTCGAATGTGAACGTGGCAAAGGCACAGGCGGGCGCAAAGGCGCGCAAGAATGCGATGGAGGTCGACGAGGCAAAGCTCATGGCCGCGCAGCTCGAAAAGGTCACGGTGGAGATACCCGTACGCATCGGCGAGAACGGGCGGCTCTTTGGCGCGGTGACGGGAAAGGATGTCGCGGAGGCACTGAAGAAGCAGAACATCGACGTGGATCGCCGCAAGATCTCGATCAATGGAGAGGTGACGGGTGAGGGCGTCTATGAGGCCGTCGTCAAGGTACACCCGAACATCGCAACGACGATCAAGATTCATGTGCGCAAAGAGTAACCGCTGCGTGCTCTGCGCAAACACCTCGCTTTGCAAGTGATCGCGTGCTCGTTCGCCTAAATACCGACACACTTCTGAAACGCGCTTCGCTTGAACGACAGAAGTGCGTCGGGGGCGAGTCGCACGCTTTACTCACTTGCTCCGCTAAGGTTTGCTTAGATGCACGCAAGCCTCCTATGGTGTAGATTTGCACGATTTTAGCTATGCTCGAATCCTTTTCTACAGGATGGGCAGCGATGGATAGCGCAGATGTCCGGTTTGCCGCCCACAAAGCCTCCCCTGCCGCGGCGGGGGAGGTGCCGCGCAGCGGCGGAGGGGGCGCCTCGGACGGCACATGAATCTTTCTCGTTTTGACATCCTGATCATAAGGTAATACAGCGGGCTGATGAGCATGTCTCATCAGCCCTTCTCAAAAGGAGGACTATGTCTTTTTTTAAGGATTTATTCGGCGGCAAGGACGCGGGAAAGGAGCATCCGAAGCTCTCACGGGACGCACAGATCGACGAGGAGATCGCGACGATCTTTCGCATGCTCGCCGATACGATGGGGACAGAGCGCCTAGTCATCCAGGCGGGCAAGATGAATGCAATGGCACTCATGCGCTCGGAGGATCGCCGTGAGCGCGTCCTCGCACTCATGCGCATCCTTGAGGAGGATCCGCTGCTCTCGCCCCCGCCTGCGGAGGCAGAGCTGCCCGAGATCCTCTCGCGCATGACGGAGCAGGTGGCGGGCATCCTTGCACGGCGCGATCTGGAGGATCGGATCGAGCGCAAGGTAAATGAAAAGCTCGAAAAAGATCACGAGGAGTATGTGGACGACATCCGCCGCCAGGTGATCTCAGAGGAGAGCCCCGGGGCAGAGTCTCCGCATGACAAGAAGAAGCGTGAGGCACTTGAGGCGTTGGAAAAGGTGCATCTCACACAATCCGTGATGGAACTCCTGCGCCCGAAGACGTTCGATGAGATCGTCGGACAGGAGCGCGCCGTGCGCTCCCTCATGGCAAAGCTCTCCTCGCCCTACCCCCAGCATCTACTGCTCTACGGACCACCCGGCGTCGGCAAGACGACAGCGGCACGCCTCGTTCTCGAGGCGGCGAAGAAACGTGCGGTATCGCCTTTTGCAGAGACTGCACCCTTTGTCGAGACGGACGGAACAACGCTGCGTTGGGATCCGCGCGACATGACGAACCCTTTGCTCGGCTCGGTGCATGATCCCATCTATCAGGGCGCGCAGAAGAACCTTGCCGACAGCGGCGTTCCCGAGCCAAAACCAGGGCTGGTGACCGATGCACACGGCGGCATCCTCTTCATCGACGAGATCGGTGAGATGGATGAGATGCTCCAGAACAAGCTGCTCAAGGTGCTCGAGGACAAGCGTGCCTACTTTGAATCCGCGTACTATGACCCCGATGATAAGCGTGTCCCTCCGTACATCCGTAAACTCTTTGAGGAGGGCGCGCCGGCGGACTTCGTGCTCATCGGGGCAACAACACGCGAGCCGGATCACATCAATCCTGCCTTGCGGTCACGCTGCGCGGAGATCTACTTTGAGCCGCTGACACCGGCGCATATCCGTACGATTGTGGAGAATGCAGCAGAGCGCCTCCACGTCGCGCTTGCCCCCGGCACAGCGGAGCTCATCAGTACATACACCATTGAGGGGCGCAAGGCAATCAACATCCTCGCCGATGCCTACAGCCTCGCACTGAACCGCATGGATGATGCAGATGTGGAGCGCATTGTTTCACGTGAAACAATTGAGCCCACACCCTCTGTGGAACAACATGACACGCACGGAGATGCAAATGTAGATGTTTCACGTGAAACATCCATCGCGGAAGAAAAAGAGCTCCTCGGTATGGAGCCTTCCTCCACCCCGGACGATGGGAAGAAAGCGGAAAATGTTTCACGTGAAACAGAGCCTCCGTGTATCCCTGTGACAAAGGAGGATATCTACGAGGTTGTGCAGGTGAGCCGCCTCTATCCCTTTGGTAAAAAGAAGGCCTCGGATACGCCTGCTGTTGGCAGAGTGTTTGGCCTCGGCGTAGCGGGTTTCCTCGGCTCGATCATCGAGATTGAGGCCGTCGCCTTCCCTGCGACAGAAAAGGGGAAGGGAACTGTGCGCTTCAACGAGACAGCGGGCAGTATGGCAAAGGACTCTGTGTTCAATGCGGCGTCGGTCATGCGCCGCCTGACAGGGCGTGACCTGCATGACTATGACCTTCATGTCAACATCATTGGCGGCGGCAACATCGACGGCCCGAGCGCGGGCACGGCCATACTGACGGCGATTGTCAGTGCTGTGACCGGTGCGGCAGTCCGGCAGAATGTGGCAGTCACGGGTGAGATCTCTCTGCAGGGGGAGATCCGCCCCGTGGGCGGTGTCTTTGAAAAGGCATACGGCGCACGACAGGCGGGGATCTCAACTCTCATCATCCCGTGGGAGAACAAGAAGGACATCCCCGAGGATCATCTGGGGCTGAAGATCTACCGCCTCAAGAGTGCCGAGGAGGCCTTTGGTATACTGTTTGCCGATGAGAAGTGGAAAGAGAATGCAGCGCATGACGGAGGGGCGCGTTGAATTCCTCCCTCGTGTGGATGATGATACGAAAAGGAGTATGATATGCCGGAAGGACGTGTGCCGCCACAGAGCATCGAGGCGGAACTTTCGGTGCTCGGCTCGATGATGCTGAAACCTGCGGCGGTGTCGCAGGCTGTGGAGCTGCTCCATGCAGAGGATTTCTACCGTCAGGCACATCGTGCCGTCTTTGAGGCGATGGAGCTGCTCCTGCGCAACGGTGAGCCTGTGGACATCGTGACCGTGACCGAGTCGCTGAAAAAATCAGGTCTGCTTGAGCAGGTGGGAGGAATCTCGTTTCTCGCCAATCTGACGAACACCGTGCCGAGCACGGCGAACCTCGCACACTATGCAAAGATCGTCAAGGAGAAGGCTGTCCTGCGCGCCCTGATCGACGCGAGCACGGAGATTGCGGGTGCAGCGTACGAGGCAAGCGAGGATATCGCCGAGCAGCTCGACGATGCAGAGCGCAAGATCCTCGCCATCGCAGGAGGACAGACGACGGGGGCGTTTATCTCTGCGAAGGAGGTTGTCTTCGATGCCGTGGATCGCGTGAGCGAGCTCGCCAAGGCAAAGGGCGGCATCACGGGGCTCTCGACGGGGCTCGCGACACTCGACAGTGTGACACGCGGCCTCCAGCCCTCAGACCTCATCATCGTTGCGGCACGCCCTGCCATGGGCAAGACGGCGTTCGTCCTGAATGTCGCCACACACGTCGCCCTGCAGGGGGGGACAGTCGCTTTCTTCTCTCTGGAGATGCCGCGCGAGCAGCTGATGCATCGTATCTTCTGTGCCGAGGGGCAGATCGACGCGACGCGCCTTGCCCGCGGCGAGCTCGATGATGAGGAGTGGGAGCGGCTCGTCAAGGTCGCTGACCGCATCATGAAGACAAAACTCTACTTCGATGATACGAGCAGTACGACGGTGCTTGACATCCGCACGCGCGCCCGCCGCCTTAAGGCGGAGCATGGGCTCGATCTCATCGCCATCGACTATCTCCAGCTCATCCAGGCGCCGGGTCGCACGGAGAACCGCACACTTGCCGTGGCAGAGATGACGCGCTCACTGAAGGTACTTGCCCGTGAGTTGAACGTTCCCATCATCGTTCTCTCGCAGCTCTCCCGTGCGACCGAGGGGCGTTCGGACAAACGCCCCCTGCTCTCTGATCTGCGTGAGTCGGGCTCGATCGAGCAGGACGCAGACATTGTCATGTTCTTGTATCGCGAAGATTATTACAATCAAGATACAGAGAATGCGAATATCACGGAACTGAGCATTGCAAAACACCGCAACGGAGCAACGGATACCGTGCGCATGTACTTCCAGAAGGAATACACGCGCTTCCGCGATCTCGCACATGAGTAGGTTGTTTCACGTGAAACATTTTCTGATCTATGATAAGTACCACAAGAAGACTGCACTGGGCGCCCCTATCGCCTCGCGCTGCTCGCCACTTCCCCCGCGCGCCGGGGGGAGCTAATGTGCGGTGGTAGGGGCGCTTGCTGCGGATAGACTTTCTTCGACTCGTAATATGATATTTTCCTCATTCCCCTCAAAAAAGAGGGGATTTTTTTTGCCGTTTGTGCTATGATAAAAGGGTAGAAAAAGCTAAGGTCGCGCACTGAGTGCATGGAAATGATGGGCAGGGGGAGGATGCGTTGTGTTAAAGAGTATTGCAGTCATGACGAGCGGGGGAGACAGCCCCGGAATGAACGCGGCGGCGCGTGCCGTTGCGCGCACAGCCCTCTATGAAGGCGTCCGTGTGTGGGGCATCAACGATGGCTATCAGGGGCTCCTGGACGAGGATATGTGGGAGCTTGAATCCAAGGATGTGGGAGACATCATCCAGCGTGGCGGTACCTTCCTCGGGACGGCACGCTGCAAGGAGTGGACGACGCCAGAGGGACGCCGCCGCGGCCATGAGAATCTCATCGAGCGCGGCATCGAGGGGCTCTGCGTGATCGGCGGCGACGGATCGCTGCGCGGCGCACAGCTGCTCGCGGAGGAGTTCGGCTTCCCCATCGTCGGTCTGCCGGGCACGATTGACAACGATGTCTGGGGCATGGACTACACGATCGGCTGCGACACGGCGGCGAATACGATCATCGACGCGATCAACAAGCTGCGCGATACAGCATCGGCGCATCGCCGCATTATCGTGCTCGAGGTCATGGGGCGCGGCTCCGGCTGGCTCGCTCTCGTCTCGGGCATCTCGGGCGGGGCGGAGTACATCCTCGTTCCCGAGGAGAAATTTGACCTCGCAGAGATCGTCAACGACCTCACCAACGCATACGAGCACGGCAAGCGCTACATCCTCATCGTCGTCGCCGAGGGGGCGGCCAGGGGGCAGGATGTCTGCGACTACATCGCAAAACATACGGACATCGAGACGCGCGTTTCGGTGCTCGGCCATATCCAGCGCGGCGGCTCACCGACGGTCATCGACCGCGTACGCGCCAGCCAGCTCGGCGAGCAGGCGGCACTCGCACTCATCTCGGGGCTCTCGGGCATCGTGTTCGGCTACCACAAGGGACACGTCGTCTCCGTCAACCTCTACGACGCCGTCAACAATAAGAAAGCACTCGATCCCGAGTACCTGCACCTCGCAAAGGTACTTTTCTAGAACATCCACCACAGCACCCGTAGAAAGGATGATCCCGTGGCAAAGATCATTGCGGTTGCCAGTCAAAAGGGCGGCGTCGGCAAAACGACGACGGCGGTCAATCTCGCCGCCACCGTCGCGCGTGCCAAACGGCGCGTCCTGCTCATCGACATCGATCCGCAGGGGAATGCGACCAGTGCCTTTGGCATCGACAAGAGCACCCTCCCCGCGACGACCTATCGCGTCCTGATCGACGGAAAGCATATGCGCGAGGTCATCATCGAGTCGGACTACCTCGTCGACGTCGTTCCCGCCAATGTGGAACTCGCGGGTGCAGAGGTGGAACTGGCGTCGCTGGAACATCGTGAGACACGCTTGCGCAAGGCGATCGCCGAGGTGCTGACCGACTACGACTACATCTTTATCGACTGCCCGCCCTCCCTCGGCTTTCTGACACTGAATGCACTGACGGCGGCACACGCTGTCCTCATCCCCATCCAGTGCGAGTTCTTTGCTCTCGAGGGCGTAGCGCAGCTGATGAAAACCATCAGCCTCGTCAAGGAGCGCGCCAACCCAAAGCTGCGTGTCCAGGGTGTCGTGATGACGATGTACGACTCACGGACGCGCATCGCGGGACAGGTCGTCGACGAGGTGCGCGGCGTCTTTGGCGACGCACTCTATCAGACGATGATCCCGCGCAATGTCCGCCTCTCGGAGGCACCCTCCTTCGGGCAGCCGATCACCTCGTACGATATCACATCGCGCGGGGCGGAGATGTATATTGCACTCGCGAGGGAGGTCATACGGCGTGAAGAAGGCTAAAACAGGCGGCCTCGGACGTGGGCTCGGCGCACTCGGACTCGGAAAAGACGCGCTCGCCCTGCCGACCGACCCGCCGCCGGAGGAAAAGACAGAGACCGCTGCAGCCCCCGCGGGCATCCCGGCGGAGCTCTCCATTGACGTGATCCAGCCCAACCGCTTTCAGCCGCGCCGTGAGTTCGACGAGGCAGCACTGGAGGAGCTGCGCGAGTCCATTGCGCAGCACGGCATCCTCCAGCCCGTTACCGTTCGCGACATCGGCGCGGGCAAGTACGAGCTCATCGCGGGCGAGCGGCGTCTGCGCGCTGCCAAGATGGCAGGCCTCACGACCGTTCCTGCCTTTTTCCGCACAGCAAACGACGCGGAAATGGCAGAGATGGCACTCATCGAGAACCTCCAGCGCGAGGATCTCAACCCGATCGAGGAGGCACACGCCTATCAGCGGCTCCTCACCGAGTTCAAACTCTCACAGGAACAGCTCGCGCGCCGCGTTGCGCGCAGCCGCTCGGCGATCGCGAACAGCGTCCGTCTCCTGCGCCTCGCGAAAGAGGTGCAGGCGTTCATTGCGAACGGCGTTCTCACCATGGGACAGGCACGTCCGCTTCTCGCACTCGAGACCGCTGCGCTGCAGCGGGAGGCGGCAGAGTACATCCAGGAGCACGAGCTCTCGGCGCGCGGCGTCGAGGCACTCGTCAAACGCCTGGCGAAGGATCCGAACGCACTGAAAAAATCAGCGCCGCCAAAGGCAGAGAAAAAGCCGGACCTCTTCGTCCGTGAGGCAGAGGAGCGCCTGACGCGCAGCCTCGGCACGAAGGTACGCATCCAGACGGGGCGCGAGGAGGGGAAGGGGCGGCTCGAAATCAGCTACTTCTCCGCCGAGGATCTGGAGCGCCTGCTGTCGCTCCTGACCACATCGGCAGATGGCGCAGCAAAGGAGGACAAGCGTGCGGCACTGCGCGCATTCTCCACGCAGAAATTCACCGTATAGGATGTGCGGCGTGCCGTCTGCCGCCCTCTGCGGCACATCCGCCTCCGCCCCATGGGGGACGGAGGAAAGAAGGGAAGAGAGAACTTGTTTTTTAGTAATCTAGTGAAGTCGATCGAAGCACATGATGCAGCCCTCCTGCTCACCGCGCTGCTCCTGATCTTCGTCCTGCTCATCCTCGTCATCTACGTCATGGTACGGCTCTCGACGATGAGCAGCCGCTACCGCGCGATGATGCGCGGCTCGAGCAAGGACGATCTCGAGGGGATGCTGATCCAGCACGTGCGCACGGTGGAGGAGGTCGCGGCAACGAACGCACGCATCCTCGAGGAGAACGAACTGATCCGACAGTTCATCCGCCAGTCGCTCGTGCGCGTCGCCTCCGTGCGGTTCCGCGCCTTTGAGGACATGGGAGGCGACCTCAGCTATGCCGTCGCCCTGCTCGATGCGAACAACGACGGCGTGATCTTCTCCAGCATCTTTGCCCGCGAGGACTCGCGCAGCTACATCAAACCGATCAAAAACGGATCGTCGGACTACCCGCTGAGCGACGAGGAAAAGGACGTACTGAAGGAAGCCATGGCAAAACCGCTGCCCATCCAGTACTGAGAAGATATCGACGGACATAAACCTGCTGTGTCACAGCAGGTTTTCATATTCTTTAAGGAATCGCTGATAAAATGAAGTCCGTCAGATTGGCGTAGATTTTTTCGTCC
>ERZ773066.1328-NODE-1328-length-12742-cov-4.378340_pt1 | contig 12742 bp, 6 predicted proteins | sample MGYA00580573_ERZ773066 | MGnify/ENA primary metagenome ERZ773066 (study PRJEB29015, sample SAMEA2738128) | human oral metagenome | biome: human oral; feature: human-associated habitat; material: saliva | place: China | collected 2203 ... | reverse complement strand
GTAACCTCTTGATCCGTAGTCAAGTGCTCTATTCAGTTGAGCTACGGAACCATTAAAATGGTTGCAAACGTTAATAGCAATAGTGCTATTGCTTAATTGCGAGTGCAAAGGTATTACTTTTATTTCAACCCACCAAACTTTTCATCAACTTTTTTACGTTTTCTTTTCGTCTTCATCGTGTAGTGTCGGTAGCGAAATATGGTAACCTACTGCAACAAAGCGTATTACACAAATCATAAGAAAGGTAACTATCACTGTCAGGGGAAGCCCCAGTCCGAGCGAGAAGAGCGTCCAATAGGTTAGACCTCCTGCCACACTTGCCACAGCGTAAATCTCTTTATGAAAGATGACGGGGATGTTATTCAACAGAACATCACGTATGACGCCACCTGCCACACCTGTGATACAACCCATGATAACGGCTACCCAGAAGCTATGACCTAATGCGATGGTCTTCTGAATACCGGCTATGGTGAACAGAGCTAAGCCCAGCGTATCGAAGACGAACCATGCGTTATCGAGCCTCTTGATCCATTTCCTCGATAGGATAACGAGGAAGAGTGCAAGTCCAGTAACCAACACGTACATGATATTCGACATCCAGAACGGGCGCACACCAAGCATGGCATCACGTATCGTACCGCCTCCGATGGCTACAGCAAAGCCGCATACATAGCCTCCGAACCAATCGAAGTGCTTTTGGGCGGCGTGCCGTATACCGGAGATAGCGAATGCGAAGGTGCCTAGGAACTCCAAGATCACCTGGAGGGTACGGACGAGATGGGGGTCAGTGTAGGTCATACGCAGTTTTGCGGAGTGCCTTCTATGAACTTCCTGATATTCTCCACGGCAATAGCCATAAGTCTTTCGCGTGCCTCACGAGTAGCCCATGCCACGTGCGGAGTGATATATGCGTTGGGTTGTTGTAGAAGGGGATTGTCCGTGCGAGGCGGTTCGTCGGTCATAACATCCGCACAATAAGCTTTGAGATGACCGCTTTCGAGGGCATCAGCAACAGACTGTTCGTCAATGAGTGCACCGCGTCCTGTATTAATAAGGATGGTTCCGGGGCGCATTTTCTGTAGGCTTTCAGCATTGATCATGTGCGTATTCTCTGCCGTAAGAGGGCAATGGAGGGTGATGATGTCAGACGTACTAAAGAGTCCTTCGAGGGTTGTCTTGCGGATACACTCGGGTAGATCGCTACTGTTCTTACTGGTGTATGCCGATATATCCATACCCATGGCGTGGGCAATCTGCGCCACTTTCTGACCAATGTGACCGAGTCCGACAATACCAAGAGTCTTCCCTGCGAGCTCGATCAGAGGCGTATCCCAATAGCAGAAGTCCTGCTGCTTGCACCATTCACCACGTCTGACAGCCTCGGCGTAATGGTCTACTCGTGTTGCGGCATTCAATAGTAAGGCAAAAACATGTTGTGCCACACTATCGGTACTATAGGCAGGGATATTGCAAACCACAACTCCCCTTGCACGTGCCGCAGCGATGTCAATATTATTATAACCTGTTGCCAGCTCTCCAATATACTTCAGTTTAGGCAGTTGTTGGAGCACTTCTTCAGTGATATTCACCTTATTGATGAGTATTCCGTCAGCATCTTTTGCACGTTCAACGACGTCTTCCTGTCGTGTTCTTTCGTATATCGTACAATCAGCAAGTTGCTTTATTGGCTCCCACGAGAGGTCGCCAGGGTTGACTGCATGGCAGTCGAGAATAACTAGTTTCATACTTTTTTATTGTTTAATAAAAGCCTCCCCAAGCCCCTCCGAAGGAGGGGATGTAGCCTAACGGGGTCGAGTTAGGATAAGAGGAAGAGCCTCTTTTTGTTGTTGTTATTTGTTTTTATAAATTGACGAGAGCATTTTTTCTAATTCAAAATTCAAAGTTCATAATTCAAAATTAAAGCCTCCCCAAGCCCCTCCAAAGGAGGGGATGTAGCCTAACGGGGGCGAGTTAGGATAAGAGGAAGAGCCTCTTTTAGTTGTTGTTATTTGTTTTTATAAGTTGACGAGTTGATAGTTGACAAGTAGACAAGTTGTTTGTTCTGTGGGAAATGATACTATCCACACTCCTCTCTATTACTTCCCTTTGGTCAGTGACCGCTGGTTCGGAGAGGCTGTGAGGCTTTCATTCCCATCAACGAAGGCGTTTCCTTATTATAAAGAGAGCCTTTCGTTGCCATAACGAGGGCGTTTCCTTGCTATGAAGAAAGCCTCTCTTCGCTTCAAAGAAACGCCCCTCTCATCTGCAAACAATGGTTTTCACTCCCCTCTCCATTCGGAGAGGGGACGGGGGTGAGGCTGGTTGTGGACGAGTCTAAGGCTATTAGTCGGGTATAAACTCCCTCCCCTCCAACTCATCTGGCATATACTGTTGCTCGACAAAATGCCCCTCGTAATCGTGAGGATACTTATATCCATCGCCATAACCAAGGTCTTTCATCAACTTTGTCGGTGCATTCCGAAGGTGCAACGGAACGGGCAGATTACCCGAACGGCGCACCTCCTCAAGAGCGGCATTGATACCCTTATAAGCCGAATTGTCCTTCTTGGAACGAGCGAGATAGACCACCGCTTCCGCCAAAGGTATGCGTCCCTCCGGCCATCCTATGCGGTCGACTGCATCGAAGGCAGCGTTTGCCAGCAATAGAGCATTGGGGTTCGCGAGTCCGATATCCTCGGCTGCGCTGATCACTACTCGGCGTGCGATAAAGCGTGGATCTTCGCCTCCTTCAATCATCCGAGCCATCCAATAGAGGGCGGCATCGGCGTTTCCTCCACGGATCGACTTGATGAATGCAGACACAAGGTCATAGTGCATCTCACCGTCCTTATCGTATGCCAAGGGGTTTTCTTGCAGCTCTTTCTCCACCAACTCATCGGTGATAACAACCTCATCTGACCTCCGAGCACTCACGAGAAGGTCGAGAATATTGAGCAATTTACGCGCATCACCACCGCTATAACGCAGTAGGGCGGTCGTCTCGGAGAGCTTTATCGTGAGTTTCTTCAGCTCCGTGTCTTCCGTAATTGCACGTTGCACGAGGCGGAGGAGGTCGTCTTTCCCTAACGATTTCAGCACGTATAACTGGCAACGCGACAGCAGTGGGCGGATGACTTCGAATGAGGGATTCTCCGTCGTTGCGCCTATCAATGTCACAACTCCTTTCTCCACAGCCCCCAACAAGGAATCTTGCTGCGACTTAGAGAATCGATGAATTTCGTCGATGAAGAGTATCGGGGAAACCGAATTGAAGAACCTCCCGCTCTTCGCCCGATCGATTACCTCGCGTACATCTTTTACACCACTTGTCACCGCCGAGAGCGTGTAGAAGGGTGTTTCTAATTGATGGGCAATGATCTGCGCGAGCGTGGTTTTGCCTACGCCCGGTGGTCCCCAGAGGATGAACGAACTGATATGACCGCTGTCGATCATACGTCGCAAGACAGCTCCCTGACCCACAAGATGCTCCTGCCCAATGTATTCATCCAGCGTCCGAGGACGCATCCTTTCTGCCAATGGTTCCATATCTATTCTTATCTCTAGCGATAACTCCGCTCCTGCCCACCGCTCGCAAGAACGCAAGCTATCGTTCGCAATCGTCTTGCCTGTCGTCAGTAGTTGTAGCACTCGACATGGACAATCGCCATTACTAAGCAGCAACTGCTATGTGACTAAGCACTGGTTGTTGTAGAACGAACCTTTGTCTGCCACATTGCTAAGCACTGGCATGAGCATTGTATATCATTAGGCAAAAGTAAGCAATTATTCTCATAATTCAAAATTCAGCCTTTAAAATGATGGATAACCAACTGGTTTGGCGACTTTCCAATGCCTATCTATCCACCCAATCAGCCCTATCTGCCTCACTCATCACCCTCCCCTATCCACCCAATCAGCCCTATCACCCCCACTTTTCACCCTCCCCTATCTGCCCAATCAGCCCTATCTGCCTCACTCCTCACCCTCCCCTATCCCCAAAACAAGTAAACTTTTTTCAACAACTTACCCTTTTGTCGTATTCTCTTCATACTCTTCTCTGCACAAACCTTCCCCTCTTGTCGCATGAAAAAATGCTCATAATGATAACTCCCGAGTAATAAGTTATTTACAAACGATTATCTTCTCCATAACATCACAGACACCCCTACCCTTTTAAAGACAATAACCTACATGAAAGGAAGTCATCTCCTCTATTAAAACTAAGATTTTCCTTATTTTGTCATAACTATTCGTAAATATCGACAAGAGGCTCCCTAAACGTCGAACCAATACTCCTTATTCGTCGAACACATCCATCATCTACCTACTAATCTGTCGCAAGCTCCTTCCCAATCTGTCGCTTCCATCTTACTAATCTGTCGTCGCTAACTTACTAATTTGTCGGTAGTTAACCCTGCAACTCATTGTATATCAGTATCTTAAAACGCCTTTACTAATATCTTATAATTGATTAACTAACGATATCTAACTCGATGAGAAGTTTTTAAGTTAAGGGTTAAAAAGATATTTGCCTGTGTGGAGATGACTTTTACTAAGGGCTTTTGGGCGACCCTCCCTATTTGTCGCAACTTAGTTTGAGGGGTGTTTGTTTTGTGCTTGCTGTTCGTTTTTTCCGCAGCTTCTTTTGCTCTCTAATTTAAGTTTTTATGCTTTCTTTGTTGTTTTTCTGTCGGTTTACTTCTAATCTTATAGTCGATGGTCTTTAATTCCTCTAATAGGTTTATTGCTAACTAAGTCAACGCTAAGTGTTTTGTTCTTAATAGGATAGCTTTATTTTATCTTATGCTCTACTTCGCTTTACTCACCCCTCCCCTACTCTCTTCTCTCTTGATAACTTTATTTTTTGTCAGGTTCCTTTTATCATCTAGCAAATCGTTTCCTATTATTTTCTTAACCAACATTCTCCTATTTTTCCTGTCGCTTTTCTCTTGTCTGATTACTTGTTTTTTTCTTCCCATTCTGTCGTCTTTTCAACCTTCCCAATACGTCTCCTTTTCTATAATTAATACTTAGCTTCATTCAAGTTTTTTGTTCCCTGTTTGTCGATTTACCCCCTTTTAACTACCAAAAGTACCTATTTTTTGTACAAGATGAGCCTCTTTTACAGCGACATATTAGGAACTTATTTACTTTAAGAATGCCTTTCTCCATCTTTACTAACTACTCTGTATAACAGAACTTTAGCTCTTCTATATTGTACGAAACGTTTAAATAAAACCCAAACAATTCACTTTTTTGTCGCCGTTTGGCTTTAATTGCCTTTGTAAACATACTGACTTACAACTCTTTATATGCCTTTCTACAGTTAAAGAAATATCTTCCTAATTTGTCGCAAAGCCCTTTTTCCTCAAAGAACTTCCTTTTTTGTCGTCTTTCTAATGCTTCTTTCTGATAGTTCTAGGCGTTTTAACTTACTTATTTGTCGCACTTCTTAGTTTCAAGTAACTGAGTTTTCTCTCCCTATTTGTCGTTACTTAGCCTTTTACACATTATTTATAACCTTACTAATTTGTCGTCTCTTTCCCTCTAGATAGATGTTATCTCAGGTTTTGTAAATCATTTCTTCTTATTTAGAGGAATGTTTTTTCTTTATTTTTTGCCGTTTAATCTTTATTTTTTAGAGCCTTTCTCTTATTTAAATGGACTCGTTTTATTTTGATAATCAGAGCTACTTCTCAAATTAGTATCTTACTCTTTCCTAGATAGTTAGTATTTTTTTGTGAACAAAAAGAGATGTTATTTCTGTGGCTTTTATATCCTTTAAATGCCCTTCTGAGTTTCTTTAACAATGCAGGAAGTGCTTTTCTTTATTTAAAGAGAGCCTCCCTTCATGTTAAAGAGAGCCTTTCCTTGCTTTGAAGAAGGCGTTTCTTTGCTTTGAAGGTGTATTTCCTTTGTTTTATAATAGTTCTTTCTTTGTTCTATAAGAGTTCTTTCCTTTGTTTTATAATAGTTCTTCCATTGTTTTATAAGTCTGTTCACTTTGTTTCGTAGAAAGTACTTTTATGTACTTATTGGAATCTCTTTAGCTCCTTTTTTTATCCTCTTTTCATATATTTATTATTGTTTCTTTTCCTCTTGTTATGCTCTTTTCTTGTATCAAATATTGCCTATTTCTAGCCTAATCATTTGCTATTTATATTCAAAATGACACCCTCTTTTTTTCCAAAACTCCCCTTTTTGTTTGTCGAAATACCCATCTTTTACTTTTTCCTGATCACCGTTTCTGTTCTTACTTCCCTACTTCCTTTGTCCTTATAGAGTACTTTGTTTTTCCTTATTAATACTAATATGTATTTATTCTTTTGCTTATCTGTTTTAAAACATATTTATATATGTGCACTTGCCTGTAAAAATATAGGTTTTGAATGTCGAAAAAATGTGTGGCCCGCAGTGAATGTTGCTGGCGCACCTCACCTAAATTTTTACATTAATGTGTAAATATAAAAGCATCACAACACCCCTTGTAGCCAGGGTTTTTGCCTGCAAGAGCAAGGAAAAACCCCGGAAACAACTCAACCTTCACGTGATACTGGAGGCGAATTAGGGGCTCACTCATAAAAATACAAAACACGCCCACGTCGCTGCTTGTATTTTCCTGGGAAAACACTGAGGATTAGAAGGTAGGTAAATTTATGCGTTACCTGCATTTCTGCTTTTCGTGCCGTCGAATATGTCACCGCATATTCACGGGTGTCTCGTTAGCATCCGCATGTGGCATGTGAGCACTTCCGTTACACATTTGAAGGACACACATTGAACCTCACTCCCTCCTCGGGTAAAGCACTGAAGGGGCTCGCCGTCGGCTCCCTCGCGCTCGCAATCTCCGGCGCAGCCATGATTCCTGCCTCCTTCGCAGCACCGAACACCGCAAACCAGACCGCCGCCTCTAGCGCATCGGCTCCTTCCACCGCATCGCTGAGCCGCGTTGTTGACACCTCCGCATCCGTCGCGCAGATTACCCAGGGCCTGCCCGGCCAGTACCAGGTTGCCTACTCCAAGGCGACCAACAAGATCTGGATGGTTGGCGTGGGCGGTAATAGCAACCTCGCCTCCACTATTGCTCGTGTCAACGCGGACACTCTTCAGATTGAAGAAGTAGCAGCGCTTCCCTTCGAGCTGGATAAGAACGGCGAATTCGGCTACATTTCCGCGTACGGTATCACTGTTGATGATGTGTCCGGCACCGTGTGGGTTACTAACACCACTGACAACTCCCTGTCTGTGTTCGACCAGAACACCATGGAGCAGGTTTGGACTAACCACGGTATCTCTGAGAGTGACCCGAACTGGATTGAGCACCCCCGCTCCGTGCTGGTGGACCACAACTCCGGCAAGGTGTTCGTGACCGGTCGCTACTATGTGTCCGCTATCGACATGAAGACCTTCGAAGTTACTAAGCTGCAGCTGGAGGGTGCCCCCAATGGCGGTACCCGCTATGTTGGCATGAACATGACCGTTGACGGCGACAAGCTGTACGTGCCTGAGCGCACCGGCGGCAAGGTCTTTGTCATCAACACCCACACTTTCAAGACCGAGCAGGTTATCCAGACCCGCGGCGAGAACTCCTCCGTTGAGGTTCGCCCCTCTGACGTCACCATTGACCACTCCGAGAACGAAATTTACGTCTCCTCTCAGGGCGTGAACGGCGTGAACTCCGGTATCTCCGTGTACGACCTGACCACCGGCGCGTTCAAGAAGTTCGTCAAGTTCGGCACCCAGGCGCTGTCCATGGAGAACGATGAGGCGCGTGACCTGGTGTACGTAACCGACTTCGGCACCGGTAAGATCGCCATCTTCGACGCTAAGACCGACCGCGTGATTGGTGAGGTTGAGATGAACGGTGGTAAGGCTAACGACCTGACCATCACCGAAGACGGCTCCGTCATCGCAGTGGATAAGCAGGACATCGCCAACACCACCGCGGCAGTACCCTACGTGCTGAACGCGAAGACCGGCGACGGCTCCCTGACCGACACCTACACCTCCAAGGCGACCGTGGATCGTAACGGCAAGACTGTTCCTTCCTCGCAGCAGAAGCTGGTTCCGAACTCCATCGTGAAGTTCTACGCTGAGGTTTCCGAGGGTGAATTCACCTCCACCGCGACTATTAATCCCGCAAAGGTTCCCTTCCAGGGCTACCCGAAGCAGGCTACTGCAGTGCTGATTGACCCCACCCTGAACTTCGCTGAGGGTACCGTCGACATTACCCGCCCCTACACCTTCCACGTGTCCGGCTACGACTATGATAAGCCGCCGGCCGAAGGTCTCCGCCTGTTCCTCGTCAAGGAGGGTGAGTGGTCGATGGGTTATGACAAGCTGACCGATAGCGAATTGGCAAACATCCAGAAGGTGTCTACTATCGTTCCGGCGAGCGCGTTCGTCTACAACTCACGTACCGGCAAGTACTCCTTCGAGGCAACTCTGCGTGTTCCTGCGAACACCATGCAGTACAGCCAGGGCTACCTGCTCGGCACCGTCACTGCTGGTTCTGATGTGGCTACCAACCGCAATTACGATTCGGCTGTTTCGCTGATTGTTAATGATGCGAAGGATGCCGGCAACGCAGATAACCGCAATGAGGCTGATGAGCCGGCATTCCCTGCCGCTGCCTCGGCATCGCCTTCCGCATCTGCACCTGCAGTAGCAGAGAAGCCTGCGGCTGAGCAGTCGAAGGGTGAACCTTCGAAGGCCGAGGAAGCTAACGACCAGCTGGGAACCACTACGAAGACCGCGCCGCTGAAGAACTCTTCTTCGGCAAAGTCTGAGTCTCAGCCTAAGAGCTCCGGTTCTGATTCTCAGGTGAGCGCTTCGGCGACCAAGTCTGCGCCTCAGAGCAAGGGCTCGCTGGCTAAGACTGGTGCTCAGAGTGTTCTGAGCTTGGCGGCTGTCGGTGCATTTGCCCTGATCGCTGGTGCTGCTGTGATGGTGCTTCGCCGCCGTAAGGCATAGTTTCTTGCTCTAGTTTGAGCGGATGCGCCCCGTACACTGTGCGGGGCGCATTTTTGTGCCTTGATGCCCTGGCGTTTTGTAGGGTGTTTATTGGGTGGAGGCGGGGTGTGGTGGCGGTGGAAGCTGCTGGGGGGAGTGCCTGGTTTGGCTGGGAAAGAGCCTATGCGGTGGGTCTTGCACTCGGTGTAAAATATGTGACTCAATTCACCGCTTTTCGATTTGGTTGTTTCCGGGAACCTCTGTATAGTTGTATGTGTTGCCAGGGAGACCTGGTAAAAGAGATGTAAATCTCACGGCCCCATCGTATAGCGGCCTAGTACTCCGCCCTCTCACGGCGGCAACACCGGTTCAAATCCGGTTGGGGTCACGCTAAAACTAAAGAATCCCCGGCTCTCAAAAGCCGGGGATTTTCTATTGCCACAGTACCAAAGCTACTTCAGAAGATGCGCGTACTTACGGCGGGCCGCCGCAACCTTCGGGCTGATCACCACAGAGCAGTACCCCTGGTACGGGTTCAGCGCGTAGTAGTCCTGGTGGTAGTCTTCCGCCTCCCAGAACGTCTCAAGAGGCTTTATTTCCGTCACCACCTGAGCATCGAAAAGAGCCTGCGCCCGCACCTTTGCCGCCTCAAAAACCTTCCGCTGCTGCTCGTCGGCATACAGCAGCACCGAACGGTACTGCGACCCGGTATCTGCCCCCTGACGATCCCAGCTTGTGGGGTCATGGGAGGCGAAGAAAATATCCAGCACCGCGTCCTCACCGATCACGTTCTCATCAAAATCAACGCGCACCACCTCGTGATGCCCCGTCGCCCCCGAGCACACCGACCGGTAATCCGGGTTCGGCACGGTGCCGCCAGCGTAGCCGCACACGCTCGCGCTCACACCCTTAAACTGGCGGAACACCGCATCAATACACCAAAAACAGCCGCCGCCAACCACAAAACTACGCATCGTCCCGCTCCTTCACGAAAACCACTGTCTCACCTGACACCCCATTAAACGCCCCGCACCTTCCGAATATTCCCCGCCAGGTGCTCATGCCACAATAGAGACATGACTGAAACCACCACACCAAACCTAGCGCAGGTTGTTGCCGCCTTCCACGACCTCTACCCGCCGCAGCTGGCCGCCGGGTGGGACGCATCCGGGCTGGTCTGCGGGCGCACCGCCGCCCCCGTGAAGCACGTGCACTTCGCCGTTGATGCCCTCGCCGCCACCGCTGACGAAGCCGTAGAACACGGCGCGGGGCTGCTCATCACCCACCACCCGCTGCTGCTGCGCGGTGCGCAGTTCATCCCCGACACAGACTATAAAGGGCACGTGCTGCACACCCTCATCGAAGGCCAATGCGGCCTGCTCGGGGCGCACACTAACGCCGATGCCGCCATTGCGGGCGTGAACGAGGCACTCTGCGACGCCCTGAACCTCACCGACCGCACCGCACTGGCCGAACCTCAAACCCAAGAACTTGGGGGAGAGGAACACCCCGTCGGAACCGGGCGCGTGGGCACACTGCCTGAACCGCTCACCCTGCGTGCCCTCTCCGAACGCTTAGCGGATGCGCTACCGGCAACCGCGGGCGGGCTGCGTATCGCCGGGCGCCCAGAGCAGCGCATTAGCCGTGTGGCACTGTGCGGAGGGGCGGGCGACTCCCTGTTCGAGGCGGTACGTTCCGTCGGGGCAGACGTATACATTACCGCCGACTTGCGGCACCACCCCGCCAGCGAATTCCGTGAACAAGAACTCGTACGCGGCACCGGGTGCGCGCTGATTGACTGCTCCCACGCGGCCAGCGAATCGCTCTGGCTGCAGCGCGCCGGTGAGAGGCTGCAGGCGCTACTGGCCGAACGTGGCCACAGCATTACCTTCACCGTCTCATCACTGAACACCGACCCGTGGGACTTCACCGTATCCACCGGCAGCGCGGCGGGCTCAGCATCCACCCGGTAATTCGCCGTAAAACCCAAACACCTCAACCCACACAAACCCACATTGCGGCGGTTTGCGGGGTATAAAATGTGCGGCGTCTAGAAACGGGAAGGCCCCGGGAAACCCACCACGGGTCCCGGGGCCTTCCACCTTTAGCTGACTACCTCTGCAGGCAGAGAACAGTCGGTGCTATCGCGTCCTCGTAGCATTCGCGTACTGGTACAGGAACTGAGCAGCCTCAGCACGGCTCACTTGAGCGCGCGGGTTGAACTCCTTAGACTGCGCATCAAGCACCACGCCCTTTTGCTGCGCCCACACCATGTCGCGGTAGTAAATGTTGCTGCCAGCGCGCACATCGGTGAACGGTGAATACTTCGGGAGCGTCACGTTCGGCTTACCGGCGGCGCGATACATGAACGAGACAAGGGTCTGCCGGTTCACGCTATCATCCGCGTGGAATGAGCCGTCCCCATACTCATTACCAATATTCTGCTGACGAGCCCACACAATCGCCTTATACCGCGGGTTGCTGGTGGAAATATCGCGGTAGGGTGACTGGGCTGGGAGCTGTATATCAGGGGAGCCAGCCATACGGTACAGTGCCTCTACCAGCTGTCCGCGGGTTACACTCTCTGACGGGGAGAAACGGCCGTCACGGGCTTCCAGCACATTCTGATCCACCGCCCACGTGGCACTCTGGTAGTAGCGTTGTGAGGACTCCATATCAACAAACCGGGACTTCGGCTTCCGGACCTCCTGCTGTGAGGTAACCGCAGGAACATCAATGGTGCGGCTAATCGCGCGGGACGGATCCTGCGACTTCACCGACACGGTAACTTCGTACTGCTTAGATGCACTTACCTGCGACCCGTTGATTCCCATTGCCACAATAGCGCCTGAACCATCACCGAACATTGCAGTCTGCAAATCCTGCTCCACCCGCTTCACCACGGTGCCGGTACCCTTTTCACGAAGCACCAGCTCAAAGGAATCGCCCTCATCTAACCGGAAATTCGTGGCCCACACCGACACGTGGTTGTATGACTTGGTGGTGTTGATCGTCTCGCCGATGTACTTGACCCTTGGCTGGGCATCCTTCACCGGCAGGTTTGCCCGCGCAATCTCATTCACCTGGCCGTTATGCCGGTTGTACACAATGTAGGCGTAACGCTTCGAAGCATCAACCTTGAACCCCGAGTACTCCAGAGTGGACGTAAAACTACTGGTGTTTTTACCGTCCTGCGCGGCAAAGGTAATGTCTTTGGAAGCGAGAGGCTCACCCTGAGGCTTCCCGTCCGCGTCCACCTCAACGATCTGCGCGTACGAGGTTGAACCTGCGGGAATATTTGAGAAGTTCAGCCCCTCAACTGTCAGGCTGGCCTGTTTATCCACAGGATTCAGCTGGTTATTGCGAATGGACAGGCGCTGCACCTCACCCGTGACAGTATTGAGCGGAACGCTCACACCCGTCATGGTGCCGTAGAAATACTCGGAGTACACATCCAGCTTAAAGGTGCCAATGCTGTACGGGCCTTTCGCCGGGTCTATATCATTGCCGGGGACGTTGAGCTGAATTTCGAAGGAACCGTCAGCGTTAATCTTGTCTTTCGGAATTACAGTAGTGTAAAGGTTCGGAACGCGCTGCATCTTCTGCCGCGACCCTTCAACAAACATGGACCGCGGGCCGAATGCAATGGCGAGCGAACCGTCCTGTTCACGGTGCTGCTCGGTGAACCCGGTGCCGCGCACCGTAATGGTTCCGCCCTCAATCAGGTCAAGGTTTGGGGTATCAACGGTCAGCTTGGGGCCGCTGGCTGCAGGCTGCCCAGCGGCTT
>ERZ773066.1325-NODE-1325-length-12756-cov-7.658846_pt1 | contig 12756 bp, 8 predicted proteins | sample MGYA00580573_ERZ773066 | MGnify/ENA primary metagenome ERZ773066 (study PRJEB29015, sample SAMEA2738128) | human oral metagenome | biome: human oral; feature: human-associated habitat; material: saliva | place: China | collected 2203 ... | reverse complement strand
TATAGTAGATAAGTATGTGTGCTGTTTGCATATATGTTTTATGGACAATTATGGCTTTTGTCATAGTTCTTAATAGGTTTTAATAAAAATATTGGAAAAAGTTTCAATATTATGATATTAATTGTTATCTTTGCACTCAAGAAAGAGAGTTAAGGGTGTAATTATATTTCAAAAGAAGCATATATCTTCTGTTTGAATAGAAAAATATACTGGATATAAAGGTATTTATAAAGATTTGTTTTCTTTAATCACCTGTTTGTTATTGGACTATTTGATAGAATGATACAAGTTTCTCTTTGACACGAACTAAAAGAACGAATAACAAATATATATCTAAATATTAACTTATTATAAACGAAACTTATATTATGAGTAGAAAATCAGGAGTGTTTTTAATGCTTGTTCTGACAGTTCTGTTGTCTTCCATTTCTATAAATGTAAAGGCACAAGGTCAGGATGCCAATTTCCAGTGGAAGGGTAATGATATCTCAACGGTCATTGGGAATCCAAATGCAGACATGAACAAAGTTTATTTGTATAATGTCGGTACTGGTAAGTATTTGAATGTAGGTGATGTTTGGGGTACCGCTATTAATGCCTACAATGTTGGGTTGGAGTTGAAGTTGAACAGTGTAGGGACTGATACCTATACTATTCAGGGTGCGTTGACAACTACAGATGGAACCTATTTGGGTTTCCCTTATGTTGCTTCTGGTGAAGATACTGATGACAAGCAGTCAAGTTGGGATCGTATTTTCTGTGACCGTAAGACAGATAATGCAAATGTAAACTGGATTATCAAAAAGGCAAGTAGTTATAGTGCAGAAAATAAGACTTATACACTGTGCTGTGATAATAGTACTGTTCCATCTGGAAAAGTTCAACCAGCAATTGTAAAGGGTAAGCGTTATCTTGTTGTAAAGTCTGGTGCTTCAAACTCTAATCGTGTTTTGTATGACTATCCTACAACAGATCCTTCAACTGTTGGTAATACAAATGGCGAGTGGAAACTTGTAACACTTAAAGACTTGAAAGAAGCTTTTAGAGGTCAGTTTGCTTCTGCTGAGGCTCCAGCTGATGCAACCTTCTTGATGTCTGATCCTGATTTTGTTAGAAGTCATAGTGGTATAGATAAATGGGTTGTATCAGGTTTTCTTTTTTCTAAAATTGCTGCGATTCACAGTTTCAAACAAGAAAAGCCAAATACCTATTATGTCGGTGTGGGTCAATTTAATGGTTGGCCAGACCAGTATACAAGAGTTTATGGTAGCTACTGGAATGCTTCTATAAGAAATCTTGGTAATAATACGAATGCAAATGGTACTGTCAGTCAGAAAGTGACTACTCTTAAAAAGGGATGGTATAAGGTTTCATGTGATGGCTTCTTTAGTCCTGGTACTGGAAGCGGTATGAAGGCAAGTCTGTTTGCTAATGTTGATGGCACAACAGATGGTCGTTCAAACGTTTCTGCTATGTTAAATACTTTTGGTAAAGAATTTACATATGACCAAACTGATTTGACAGAGACTTATAATTCTGCTAAAGCTATTGCTGGAACAGAAAGTCCATATGTAAAGGCAGCTAAGCTTTTTGAAGAGGGTAAGTATAATAATTCTATCCTTGTTTATGTACCAGCTGATGGTGCTAAGTTAAATGTTGGTATTAAGGTTGAGGATTCTTATAAGCCACTTGACTGGACTGTTTTCGACAACTTCCAGTTGAAGTATTGTGGTGATAATGATATGATTTTGGATGAGGATCAGACTTCTCTTGGATATCTTAATCAGCAGGGATTGCTTACAACAAATGCTTACACACTTATTCTTAAGCGTAAGCTTACTCCAGGGCAGTGGGCATCTATCACTCTTCCAGTAAATCTTACTGCTGCTCAGTTTAAGACAGCTTTCGGTGATCAGGCTAAGTTGTCTACTTTCGTTGGTCAAGATGCGGTAAAGACTCTTCGTCTTAAATTTAAGTCAGTAGATCTCTCTAATGATAATGATGTTGTTTTGAAGGCGAATACGCTTTACATCATGAAGACCACGCGTGCAGCCAATGTTACAACAGGTTCGTACACAAAGAATTTGCAGCCTCATGGTTCATTGACAGTTCAGGCACCTTATTATACAATCAATAACGTAGTACCTGTTAATCTTACTCCTTCTGAGACATTCAAGGAGGCTGCAAAGGCTTCATCTACAGTGAACGGAACTGTTCAATTCTGTGGCTCATTTGTTAGCAAAGCAGGCTTTATTCCAGCTCAGTCTTATGTAATTGGTGCAAAAGACGGAAAGTGGTATTATACAAACAAAGCTCTTAATGTTAAGGGTTTCAGAAGCTGGATAGAAGTTAATGGCAGTGCTCCTGCAAAGGCTCTCTCTATCTTTGTTGATGATGAGGATGTGACAGGAGTTGTAACTGGTATTGAAGGTATTGGAGTTGCTGCAGATGGCAGCGCTGTTAAGACTCCTGTATACAACCTCCAGGGACAGAAGGTTGCTGAGAATGATTCTCAGTTGAACACTTTGCCAGCTGGTGTTTATATTGTAAATAACAAAAAGGTATTCGTTAAGTAATTAAGGTCATGAAAAAAGAATATATAAAGCCTACTACTATAGAGAGTTCTGTATTAGCAGATGAAATCATGTTGAGTCCTTTCTCTAAGATTGATAATACCGGTAATGGTGGTAGTGATGGTGAAATCTTTAAGCCTATTGATGGTAATCCAGAGGATGACGAGGTAGGTGCTAAGCCAGAAATTCCACTTTGGGAAGTGTTCCAGTCTAACGTGTGGGATGACTAATAGTTAAGTGATACGACAGCATAGAAAGGTGTCTGTTAAGATAATCTCTTTAGTGTGCTGTTGCTTTTAACCACTGAGAAGGTAAGAGGCGATATCAAGTTTATTTTGATATTGCCTCTTTTCTTTTGCTCTTACTGCTAAATTTAAGACAAATCAGTTAGGAAGGACGGAGTAGAGTATTTTCTTTTCCTCATATAAGATTCTTGGATTGTAAAGAAAAAATCACATCTTCGGTTTTTGTTGATGCTTAATTGGAGTCTTATTAATGCCCTTTAGGCTTCTAAAAGATGCCCTTTAAGCCTCTTACTAACGCCCTTTTGAAGTCTTATTAAGCACCTCTTACTGCGCTGTTGTGGAACCATTTGGTTTAGTGATAGTTACGAATGCAAGCGAATGGCTCTTTTTTCGAGTAAAAAGGTGTGCTTTAGAGAGGATTTTTGTGTAGTTTTTTCAGCGTCTTTCGTTGTCTGTTGAGACCTCTTGAAACAAATAACGGATGCACAATAGTGCATCCGTAATAACTTTACTGAGAACTATAATAAAGTCACAATTTATTTTTCTTTATTTATCTCCGTTGAGCTTGTGGTGAAACTTTGCAGATAATGCCTTGTTTTAGGCTATCTTTTCTTTGTAACTATAGTCACAAGTAACGTTGATAAATCTTTATGATTAATGTCTTTTTATAATGTTTTTGTATTATAAATGGGTATGGATAGCCCTGTCATTTCTTCTATAACTCAGCTCCACTTACCAACCTTATTCATGGTTTTACCATTGGTTACACCACGCTTAGTGTATTTTGAGACGGGGACTTTAGTTCAGTTCCTCTTTCTCGTTCATTGTCTCAAGGCAGTGAGGACAGATACCTTTATAGTAAAGCTGTGTGTCATCAATTCTAAAACCCTTGCCAATTTCGCCAGTATAGCGTGGCATTTCCATTGCCTCAAAGTCATAAACCTTCTCACAACGCTTGCAGAAGAAGTGTGCATGTGGCTCGGTAATACCGTCGTAGCATACGCGATGGTCATCAATAGTAATCATTGATGCTGCTCCGTGCTCTGACAACATTCTCAATGTGTTATAAACAGTTGTACGGCTCACCGTTGGAAGTTGTTTTTTCAATGCAAGGAAAACCTCCTCCACTGTAGGGTGGGTGTGGTGAGTAGCGAGATACTTCATGATTGCTACACGCTGTATAGATGGGCGAATACCTAATGCTATTAATTTGTTATATACTGAATCCACTGTTGTCTACCTTTTTATCAATTTATACTAAATATATTTCCACTAATCATAATAAATCACCCGAATTAAAGCGAATGATTGATAGAATATCGCTGCAAAGGTACGAATTTTGTGAAAAACTGACAAATATTATGTTGGAAAAACTACAGATATTGTGGGAGTAGACGAGTGAACAAGTAGACGAGTGAACGAGTTACTTGTGAGAAAGACAGGGTAACATAGTAGTTTGACAAGAGAACAGTTTGCTCAGAGAAAGACATAGTAACAGAGGAACGATGGAGGAATAATAACATAATGAGTAACTTATCCACTTATCTTTTTGTATGCAATAAAAAGTGTTCTTGTGTTACTTTGTCTTCTTTACAAGCAATTTATTCACTTGTTAACTTTTCACTTGTGTGCTTTGTTAGAACGGATAAAAGTGTTACTTTTGTATTTGATAAATGTTTAAAGTGTATATATAAAGATGATTTAGGATGAAAGAAGTTAGTTACAAGGATTTAAAGTTTAATCCGTTCAACCTTTTAGGAAAGGAATGGATGTTGTTATCTGCTGGTAATGAGCAGGATGGGTGTAACACGATGACAATTAGTTGGGGACATATTGGCTGTATGTGGGGCCATAACGACCCAACAGTTGTTGCCTATATACGTGCCAGTCGCTATACAAAGACCTTTGTAGACAAGGAAGATTACTTTACGCTTTGCGTGATGGATGCCTCTTTTAAGAAGCAAATGGCTTATCTTGGTTCTGTTTCAGGACGTGATGAGAATAAGATAGAGAAGGCTGGATTGACAAAGGTTTTTGCTGATAATAGTGTTTATTTTAAGGAGGCTAAGTTAGTTCTTGTTTGTAAGAAAGAGTATGCTGCAGACCTAAAGGAAAGTGGTTTTATTGATAAGGAGGTTTTTGAACAGGCTTATCCTAATGGCGACCTTCATACGATGTATGTTGGTAAGATTGAAAAAATACTCGTTCGTGATGATGAGTATCTTGGTTAGTAAACAAGTGAACAAGTAGACAAGTTTACCAGTTGCTTGTAATAAAAGATGAATTGTAAGAGGCAAAAGGTTTATAAGGGAATGAAAATAGGGTATATCTTTATCATTCTATTGCTTCTTGTAGCCTGCAAACCTTATGATGATTATAAGGAAAGAGGACATTGGAAGCAACTGAAAGAAAACGAACGTATAGGTTTTTATTGGCGGCATAATGATAAAATCTATGCCGCCTTAGGCGATTCTGCCGTCCTTATCAAGTATGTTAAGCCTATGGAAGATGTCGATATAGCGACCTTCTATGTGAATAAAAAAACTACCAATGGGATGGAGAATTATGCTAAGGATAAGAAGAATGTTTATTATCCTTTGCATGCAATATGCGTTGATGCTGACAGCTATGGTTATGAGTATGCTACAGAGCTTATTGTCAAGGGTGCCTTTCCCTCTTCTTTTAGATATGTCGGGGATGGGAAAGGAACTGATGGGTATACGATGTATAGATATGGTAGGCGAGAAGACAAGTGAAGGAGTAGACAAGTTAACCAGTTGCTTGTAATAAAAGATGGTGTATCATGGTAATAGACATAGTAACAAAGGTAACGTGATAATTTAATAAGTAACTTGTTCACGTCCTTTGTTATTATGTCTTTTTTTTATCTTTTACACAAGCAACTGGTTCACCTATCTACTTGTTTACTTTGTTATTTTGTTTTTTTTATACAGTAAACTTGTTCACTTCTTCATTATTCTGTCCTTAATAGGATAGGTGTTGAGGCTCCGCACATGTGGTGCTAAGGCTTCGCACGAGTGGTGCTAACCAACAGCACAAGGCGTGCGGAGCAACAATAGCGAAGTAGAAGATGAGCTATAAGCTGATTGATAGACGAGTTTAAGAGTAGGAAAGTTGCTTGTTAAATTCTCATTTCCTTTTTTCTCTCTTTCTCACAAGCAACTCGTCTACTTGTCCACTTGTCAACTCGTTTACTTACTTAATATCATCATATGCGCGAATAGCCTGAAGGAAACGTGCATTGACATCCTCGAAAGTATAAAGACCGTCAGTATTCTGATTGAGACCCTTCAGTTTTAAAGAGAATACTTGTGGAGCATGCTGCAGGTCGAGTAGGGACATCTGCTTAAGTTGGTCTGTACTCTGATAAACAAGGTTTACGGCTATATAAGCTTTACCAGCAGCGTCGACCCACTTCTCTAAGACAAGTTTTGAACCGATAGGAGTCTTCTTCTCGATAGAGTTAGGAAGTGAATATTCCTCAACGCCAAGGGCAGCATCAACACTTGCAATGTTTGAGTCGTGACCACAAAGGAAAGTAAACTTACGATCTTTGTCGTTCAACTCATCGTACATATACTGCAAAAGTGGGTGAGCCACGTTAACAGCAACGATCGGAGCAGTGAAAAGTACGTCGCCATACACGTCTTTTACCTTAGCAATCTTAGTCCAATCCTCAGTTGTGAGTTTATGACCAAAGGCAGCTTTCATGCCATCTGGCTCCTCGTAATACTGGAGGATAAAGGCGTCAGAAGCAGAGTTAGCATTCTTCAACGAACCCTTCATTCCTGGCTCTTGGTTGAGTTCAAGCGTAATTTGTGTATCGTTATTAACGAAGTCTTTTATTTCTCCTTTCTTATAATACTCACTTTGCTTCATGTCTAAGACCTTAGCAATGAGGTCGTAGCTCTCCTTTAGACTTTTGTTGATACCAACAAGTCCTTCCTTACCACCCATAGCATTGATTTGCTTCATAGCCTCAGTGCGGAAAGCCTCAGTACTCTTTGTAAGACGAGGGAAGAAGATTGGGTCCATCTTAGATGGTACATAGCGGTGGTTCACACGTAGGTTAGCCACTGGCATGAAGCCACCAGAGAAGTATTGTGCAGTAGCAATACAACGCTGCATAGAGTTGGCATAGACATTTACTTCGTCAATTGTTGGAACATAGTTATCCTTAAACAATCCCGTTTCGATAGTCCATTTGCGGAAGAACTGTCCCATCTCGGTTTCAAGTACACCACCTCTGAGTGTCAGTTCGCTGGCTGCAGATGACCAATTTGTCCACTCGTGTGGAGTCATCTTGCTCAGTGCAGAACCATTGGTTGATAGTGGTGAGCGGATGTTATGACGAGAGAGAATAACAACTTCCTTTAGTTTGTATTTTCCTTTGAACGCCTCAGAACGCTGAAGCTGTGCCTGTGCTAATGCTGGACAAATGATTGTCAGTATTAAAAGGAGTAAGAGTGAATTAAGTTTTCTCATTGTAGTAAGAGGGGATTAGTTTATAATTTATAATTCATAATTCACAATTCATAATTATGATTGGTTTTAATTCAGAATTCAGAATTCAGAATTCATAATTATGATTACCATTGTTTGCTATAAAGATAGGTGATTTATCTATAGCGAATGATAATACCCTTATCATAAGCATCAGAAGTAATCATAATTATGAATTATGAATTTTGAATTATGAATTCTGAATTATAATGGTAATCATAATTATGAATTATGGATTATGAATTCTGAATTAATGTTAGAATTTAATCTGCAAACGTGTCTCTAAGATAGAGAACGTATTATTATTGAATGCAGCGTTATCTGTTGCGCGAGTGATAGAACCACGAACACGCCAAATCATATACTTATTAAGGTAATAGTTGAAGGTCAATGACCAATCGTTTACCTTACCACCAAAGATATTAGCATCCTTATCAGTCAAGGTAGAGTAGTTGTAAGCTGCAACAAGCTCCAAAGAACCTGGGTCTGGAGTAGCAATACCCGCATCAGCCTTGGTATAAGTATAACCCTGACCCTTGAGCAAGTAGCGTACATTGCTATATGCACCCCATGCGTTATAGTTTGGCATAGCATTGTCGCGCTTGATGCCTACGTAGAAGTATTGTGCCTCGAAACCGAAGTTACCAATAGCAAAGTTCATTTCTGGAGAGAACTTCCACAGTGCTTTAGCGTCTGAGATTGTAGCCTCCTGTGCTGCAACATTTGCTATACGTGTTGGGAAAGGAGCTCTCAAGGTGTATGACTTATGGCTGAGAGCAGCTGTCTTGTTGTAACGTGGAGACTCATATGCACCACTGATACCGATGTGGAAAATCTTACCACGCTCAGTCAATGGGCGCCATACCAATCGTGTCATTGCACCCCATGCCTCGTTGCCGAGCTTGTCGGTTGTCATCTTCATCGCGTCATTCTCAGCAAATACTGATGCAGTAGCATGGAACTTCTCGCCAGCATGAACATACATAGCACCAATCAGACGGCTGTTAAAGAATGCCTGGTTAGCCAATGGCTCTTCCATTGAAATCTTGAAACTTGATGATGTACCACTCTGTAAACCAAACTGGTGTACGAAGTAACCCATACGAATCAAGTTCTCTTTGTTGAAATTATAATCGAGACTAATGTCTTTTAATGAAAGACTTTGACGTGCATAACCAACGTCAACCTTTGCTTTCCACTTACCATATGTGGCACTTACGCCCATACGTACGTCTGGAATAGCAACACCATCATTGAGCTGGTTATCAAGTGTCTCATCTGTTGAGTGCATAACACCAGCATCCATAAGGATACGACCTGTTGGTTTTATTACCAACTTTGGTTCTTCTTCTTCCTGAGCAAAGGCACTTGCACAAGTCATCAATGCACAGGTAGTAATAAGGATAATTCTTTTCATAAAGGTATTTTTATTATCAATCTTCTATAAATTAGGTTTCTAACTAAGAGTTAGAGCTATAAGAAAGAGTCAAAGAGGAGTTAAGCCATCAACTAAAAAGTTAATGTAAACCTACTGGCTTAACTCCTATGACACCTTATATTTCGTAAGACTTAGTTAGCTGTCTTAAATGTACTCTTAGCAATTTTGCCTTCCTTCTTCAGCTTAGTAAACTCTTTCTTTGCCTTTGCCAACTGCTCCTGGAAAGCTGGTTCTGCATGGAGACGTGCTACAACGGCTGCACTAATGACACGGGCAGCATCTACATCGCTCTGCCAGTGGTAACCACAGATTACACGACTCTGGCCCATCTGATAGCCACGCTCAAGGATTTCATTCTGACGATCAACGTTAATCTCTGACAGAACAAGAGCGGTAGCCCAGCCGATTGCAGTGTGACCTGATGGATAAGAACCATTAGTTGACAACTCTTGCTGCTGCTCTGGGTTACAAGTCATCTCGTTATAGAAAGCAAATGGGCGAACACGCATGTAGTGATTCTTAGCGCTACGTGTAGCCAAATCACCTGCATCTTCACGCATATTTAAAACAAGTTTATAAATCTCTGGAGTTGTCTCCTTGCTGATTTTAATACCGAAAGCCTCAGAGAAAGCGTTTGGAACACCGTCGCCACCTACACGTGCATCAGCTGCTGCCTGATCACCACGAGGAGTATTGCGCTGCATCTTACCCCATTGGTACTGCGCTTCGTCATAAAGGAACTGAATACTACCTGGCTGTGGAGGTGCTGGAAGAAGTTCGAGTGAACTTGCTTGCTGTCCATCCTGAAGATAATAGAGGTCTGGTTGTGTACGGACGTCTTTAATCTTCTTTGCCGCTGTCTGTGCGAAAGTGGTTACTGAGAACATTGCCAGCAAACCAACAACTAAGGTCTTCTTTGTCATTTTGGTAGAGTTTTAAATTTATAAAATGGTTTAATTAAAATACAATAGTAATATGTTGCTACAAAGGTAGAAGAAATGTTATAAACAAAATAGTTGCATCTCGTTTTTTAGATAAAATAAACGAATGCAACTATTGTTAATATATTGATTATCAGTTGTTACTCTTATTCTGATAATTTTAAAATATAATAGACGATACTGGATGGATTCTCTTTGCAATAGGCAGTAAGAATTGCATTGTTATCACCGATCTTACTATGATAAAGACGACTGACAACAGGATTTAAGTTGCCATAGATACCTAACATTCCTGGTAAGAGTGTGCGCTTTACTCGTGGCATTGCAAGGAGTAAAATCAAGACACGTACTTGCTGACTGTTGGCTGCAGTAAAGTGGAATATCTCTTTGCAGACTTCTTTATCTGTCATGGCAAAACTCTTGAAGAACTCGTCTGACACCTCTGCTATTTGGTCAGTGATGTCACGTGTAGCAGAGTCGATGTCAGCAAAGAGTTTTGAGTTAAACTTTTTCATGCGTCTTTCCTCATTCTCTTGCACAACATTCTCGTGTACAGCAGTATAATCTTGCATCAGTTTTTGTAGTGTCTTCAGATGTTTTATTTGGTTGATACGATTATCAATCGTCTGTAACAAGCGAAGGAGTACTATGCGGTCGCGGTTGTCAATGTCGTTTTCTATCGATTGCAATTCGTCCGACAGTGCCTTAGTCATTATCTCATAACCTTCAAACTCTTTTAGTTGTTTGATACTATCAGATATATAGTTACGAATAATCTTCAAGCCATCCTGTGTGAAAATGTTCTCGTATTGATGCTTAACAGCAATGAAATCAGAATAAACTTCTGCCACAGGATGTTGTTTTGATTCATTAAGAATATGGTGAAGACGCTCTTTCATACCATCATTCAGTCCTTTTAGCACGAGTGTGTCTTGAGTAGAACGATGGAATTTATTGAGTCGTTCTTTAAGTTCTTGGATATGATTGAGCCATACTTCATTCCTTCGGCATTGTTCAATGATAACCTCAATATTGTCCGTATTGCGTGCTTCTTCTGATTCATGCACCATAGTGTCACGTTCATAGACCTCAAATTGCTTGATTCGAGCTATTTGGTCATTCAGATATTTCACCATCTGAAGAGCTGCATCACGGTTTAGCCGGGCTATTCGTGCTGATAGTTTCGCAAAATGTTCGTTGTTATTACGCAGACTTTGTGAGCTGATATTAATGCTATCAATCTCATTATTAATACTATCGAGGGTATTACGCTCTACCTCTGTCAGCTTGTCTTTTAAGGATTCTAAAGCTTCCAGACGTTGGTGTAGGTCATCTTTGTTCATCTGAAGTTGGCGATAAGTCAATATCTGATGCCTACGATAGCTAATGAAGATAATACCGAGAATGCAGATCAGGGTAAAGAGAATGATTCCAATAAGTTGTAAACTTGGCACTTTATTATCAAAGGTAATCCATTTAGCCACCTCTTCCTTTCCTGGAATTAACTGCAAAACGCCGAGGTCGGAGCCTATATATAGGGCGTTGTCAAGGATGACACCTGCCTGAGCATTGAAGTGGATGTCTGCAAAGTAACTACCACAATCAATCAGTTGTCCCTTTTTTATGATATATTTATGGATGCCTGTCTCTGGTATCGTATAGACAACACTGTCATTGATACAGAACATTCTACAGCTTCCATCTGTCTGAATAGAGTCAGAACCTTGAATCTGTAGATGATGATTGGTGAGCAATAGGAGATGAGGTTTCTGCTCATCGTATGTCAGTAGACTACTGATAAAAACTTTATCATGTGTTCCTGCAACTTGTTTTATCTGTCCATGCTTTCCAAAGAATACACCATGATTGAGTGTGGCAATATATATCCCTTCACCGTTTTTTACTTGATGAAAAGCTGTTATATATCTATTATCCATTGCCTTTATCGTATCCGTCTTACCATTTTGGGCATTAATGGATAATAGATAGTCTTGCACGCCAAGTAGTATCTTGCTTTGTCTCGGCAGAAATGCCATAGATGTGATGCGTGTCTTGGTTTGCGCCAGCAGTTGTGGACGTTTAAAGAGCTGATTAATCAGGTAATGATTACCAAGATTCAGTCTGAATAGCTGATTATTAGCATTATAGTAATAAATGTCCTCACCATTGGCATACATCTCCTTTGGTAAGTCATCGTTTTCAAAGTCGTAAATCTTCGTCGCTACTTGTTCACCTGCTTTCTGGCAGAATAGCTCATGTTGATTATTAACATAGATAAGGTCTTTGTCTGAAAGACATGCAGCAAGGACCGGAGGATTAGCGTTAAAGAAACCGAGATGGTGTGGAATTCGCCATACTGCATTCTTTGTCAGTAGGACAGAGAAGCCATTGCCATCGTCTGCAATGGATATCTGATGCGGATTGTCTGGAATATTGTTACGTAATGGAATGGTAACAAAACGCTTTAAGTTGTCTGATAATAGAATACTGGATGAGGTGATAAAATAGTAGGTTGAACTTGCTTTATAAAAGGATAGAACCGATTGAGGAAGCGAAAAGGTCTTACTATCAGCTCCATTGAAGCCTTCAATCGACAGCTGATTATCAGATAAGATATAAAGTTTGCCATCATAAATAGCAACACTACGTATATTCTCCCCTTTATGACGCAGTTCTGTCTTCTTTGTTTGGAGGTTTATGCTTATAACACCAGCTTGTGTTGCTGCAAAAAGCCACTTATTTCCAACATGACAGAGATTATTTACTAAGAAAGGTTCATAGTACTGACCTGCCTTTTCTTTATGAATAGGGTAAAGGGGCTTTAATCCTTGCTGCAGTTGATTAAGCGGCATAGAGAAAAGTCCTTGAGAAGTGGCAACAAAGAGTGTACCGTCTGCTATATCAATATTATATGGAGAGTATCGGTTGCCTTTGCTTGGAATCTCAAAGGTCATCTTGTGGACAAGCGTGTCGGCAGCTATGTTCCATAACTGTAAACCGGCATTACGTGATGCTATCCATATCTGATTAGCCTG
>ERZ773066.1324-NODE-1324-length-12772-cov-10.915153_pt1 | contig 12772 bp, 10 predicted proteins | sample MGYA00580573_ERZ773066 | MGnify/ENA primary metagenome ERZ773066 (study PRJEB29015, sample SAMEA2738128) | human oral metagenome | biome: human oral; feature: human-associated habitat; material: saliva | place: China | collected 2203 ... | reverse complement strand
GGTAGAAAGGAGCTTTTTTAGCACCTAAACGAGTCAAACGAATTTTTAACATGTGGGATTCACCTCCTTATAATGATGTGCTGGACAGGTTCAGCGCCCCTGTCCATGTATTACATAAACGGCAATTTCGGCATTCCTGGAAATCCACCCTTACCGCCACGCAATCCTTGTAAACGCTTCATCATCTTCCGCGCTTCTTCGAATTGTTTTAATAAGCGATTAACGTCTTGTACTTGTGTACCAGAACCTAAAGCAATACGCTTACGACGAGAACCATTTAAAATGTTTGGATCTTGTCGTTCTGCAGCCGTCATGGATTTGATGATAGCCTCAATGCGACGTACCTCTTTACTATTCAAATCAAGGTCTTTTAATTGATCCTTAATTTGACCCATGCCAGGCAACATACCGATAATATTTTGTAATGGTCCTAACTTTCTCACCTGATTCATTTGTTTCAAGAAATCATCTAAGGTGAAATTGTTTTTTGCCATCTTTTGCGCCATTTCACGAGCTTCTTCTTCATCGATAGCGCCTTGTACGCTTTCAATAAGAGTTTTGAAGTCCCCTAAATCGAGGATACGAGAAGCCATGCGATCTGGATAGAATACGTCAAAACCATCCATTTTTTCGCTCACGCCTGTAAACTTGATTGGCAAACCGGTTACAGCCTTGATAGACAACGCAGCACCACCGCGCGCATCGCCATCGAGTTTAGTAAGGATAACGCCATCAACGCCTAATTTTTCATTAAACGTTTGTGCTGTCGTTACTGCATCTTGACCAATCATGGAGTCTACAACGAGTAGAATTTCATGAGGTCGAACAGCAGCTTTGATGTTAGACAACTCGTCCATAAGGACTTCGTCTATGGCCAAACGACCCGCTGTATCAATGATCACAACATCTTTCAACATATGTGTGCTTTGCTCTACCGCACGGCGCGCAATGTCTACTGGATTAGCACCTGGTGTTTCATCAGCAAATACAGGGATATCGATTTGCTTACCTACCACTTGTAACTGCTTAATCGCTGCTGGACGATATACATCGGCTGCAACAAGCATTGGATGTTTACCTTGTTTGCGAAGGTATACAGCCAATTTACCAGCCGTAGTCGTTTTACCAGCACCTTGTAACCCTACAAGCATAATAATTGTTGGAGGCTTACTAGAAATCATGATACGGCTTTGCGTACCACCTAGGAGAGCTGTCAACTCATCATTAACGATTTTAATAACCGTTTGGGCTGGGTTCAAGGATCCGAACACCGCTTCACCAAGGGCCTTTTCTTTAATGGATTTAACGAAATCCTTCGCTACCATAAAGTTAACATCCGCTTCTAGAAGAGCAGTTCGCACCTGACGCAACGCAAGATTGACATCTTCTTCTGTAATTTTGCCCTTACCTTTTAAGGATTTAAAGGCGTCTTGCAGTTTTTCTGACAAACTATCGAATGCCATATTATCCCTCCATTTGCGTCAATAATTGTTGTACCCGCGATTGTGAAAGCACATCCGCCGGCAACGTATCTTTTAATTCATTTATCACTTGTTCACGTGCCTCGTACTGAGCCACCAAGTGTAATTTAGATTCATAGTCATTTAAAATATGACGTGCACGCTGTAAATTGTCATGAACAGCTTGCCTTGATACGCCTAATTCCTCAGCAATTTCACCAAGGGACATATCATCTTCGTGATGTAGTTGTAAGGACATGCGTTGCTTGTCCGTCAACAATGGTCCATAGAAATCTAGGAGTAAACTGATAAGTACTCGTTCTTCCATTTCGCCACCTCCATCACTGTCAAGTCATATTACTTTACATATAGTACAATAAAACTAATACTATGTCAAGGAAAAATACTTAACACTCAAACAATCGAGAATTATTTTTATATTCTACTGTTATCTGTATTATAATATGCTATAATACATGCATCTAATATTTTCAATATAAAAGATAGGAGGTATCGTATGAATACCAAACATTATGATCTTATCGTCCTAGGTTTCGGCAAAGCGGGCAAGACATTAGCCGCTAAATTTGGCTCAATGGGCAAAACCGTGGCAATGATTGAAGAAAACCCACTCATGTACGGTGGCACATGTATTAATATTGCATGTATTCCAACAAAGACTATGATTGTAGCCGCATCTAAAGGCTTATCATACGATCAAGTATTAAACCAACGCGAGGTAGTTACCTCTCGTTTACGCAATAAAAACTTTGGTATGTTAGATACAAATGAACATGTCGATGTATATACTGGACACGGCGAATTCGTTAGCAACAAAGAAATCGCTATTACAGCTGGAGAAGATAACATTGTTTTATCTGGTGACACTATTATCATTAACACAGGTGCTGTAGCCATCAAACCTAATATTGATGGTATCGATACTACAACAGGTTTCTATAATAGTACCGAAATTCAACAGCTTTCACCTCAACCTAGTACACTAGGTGTCATTGGGGCTGGTCCTATTGGCCTTGAATTTGCTAATCTATACGCTAAGCTAGGTACAAAGGTTACTGTATTCAATATTGACACTAACATTTTAAAACGCGAAGAACCTATCGTTCAAAAATTAGCAAATGAATACTTAGCGGAGCAAGGTATTACTATTCTAAATAATGTAACATTAAATTCTGTGTCTAATGACGGCAACAAGCCTGTTATCACTGCCAATAATCAAAACTATACATTTGATGCTGTTTTATATGCTACAGGTCGCAGACCGAATACTACTAATATCGGTTTAGAAAACACGGATATCACGACTAATGAACGTGGCTCTATCATAGTAAATGATACTTGTGAAAGCTCCGTCCCAGGTGTGTATGCAGTAGGCGATGTTAACGGTGGTCCTCAATTCACGTATATTTCTCTCGATGACTTCCGCATCGTGTTTGGTGCACTTACAGGTAATGGTAACTATACATTAAAAGATCGAAAAAATATCCCTTATACAACATTCTTAACACCTCCACTCGCACGTGTAGGTCTTACAGAACAAGAGGCAAGCAACAAAGGTTATACTGTTAAAACAAAAGAATTGCTAGTTGCGACGATGCCAAGAGCTCATGTAAATGACAATCTTAAAGGGGCTTTCAAAATCGTTGTAGATGCAAAAAACAATTTAATTCTCGGTGCCACACTCTACGCGCAAAGTGCCGAAGAATTGATCAACTTAATCAAAATGGCTATGGATAATAACATTCCATATACATATTTTAAGAATCAAATCTTTACACATCCTACAATGGCAGAAAATTTAAACGACCTTTGTAATTTCTAGCACAATACTATTTGATATAAATTGTAAACACAAAAAGAGCGCTCATTAGCTACTACAATCATGCTAATGAGCGCTTATTTTTAATTTTTCGTGAACAGTCTACGTACTACTGATTGCAATTTAGGTGTCAATACAATCGCCACTACGATACCAGCTGCACTTGTAATCAAGGAGTATTGGATTTTACTAGCTGCTACAGCTGCACTTTCAAGAACGAACCACCATGCTAAGAAATACCCAAAGGCTGTCCAAATAGTACCAATAATGAGTGCCACTAGAATACGTACAAAGGAAGCTGTTGGTTTTGTAATGGACGGCGGCAAATAGCCGGCAGTCATATACCCTACAATGAGACCTGCAATCCCTTTAATAAAGAAAGAGAATACAATGTACTGCGTATGACCACCAAAGAGATCAAATAAAGCGGAACCAATGGCTGCACCTAAACCACCATAGAGACCACCGAAAAGAATAGATGACGTAAAGAGCGCTGCAGATCCTAGATGAACCATGGCCCCTCCTGGGATTTCGATACGAATCGTTGTTGCTACTGCACATAAGGCAGCAATGAAACCTATATATACAATATCACGAGTTTTTAATTTCATAATCAAGCTCCTTTCATCCTATTATTAATAACTATACTCAGTATAACAAATCGTACACAATTTAAAAATACCAACTTTATAGGAATTAAATATACCATCCAAATAAAACAAAGCACCTATGCAACTGCATAGGTGCTTTATCAATATTATAAAATTTTTTGTTTAAATCTTAGCTCGTTTTAAGCGAAGTGAATTACTTACTACTGTAACCGAACTAAATGCCATCGCAGTACCTGCAATCATAGGATTCAAGGCACCTACCGCAGCTAAAGGAATACCGATACAGTTAAAGATCAATGCCCAGAATAGATTTTGTTTAATATTGGTCATCGTCTTACGGCTGAGGCGTACGGCTTGTACCAATGTATGCAAATCATTGCGCACAAGAACGATATCTGCTGCTTCTACGGCGATATCTGTACCACTGCCGATAGCAAAGCCGATATCTGCCGTTACGAGGGCAGGAGCATCATTGATGCCGTCGCCAACCATACCAACTACAAGGCCTTTATCTTGCAATTCTTTTACCTTACTTGCTTTATCTTGAGGTAATACCTCTGCAATAACATGGGAAATACCCGCTTGTTTAGCAATATATTGAGCAGTACGTCGATTATCACCAGTGAGCATCCACACATCAATACCTTGAGCGCGTAATTCTTTAACAACATCAATTGTTTCTGGACGCAATTCATCTTCTACAGCCCATAATGCACTAATAACACCATCTACAGCAAGAACGGATACAGATGCACCTTGTTCTTCAAAATGTTGAATGTCATCTTGCACCTTAGACAAATCATAACCGAGTTCACTCATCCAACGGCTATGACCAAGTTGTACGGATACACCTTGGTAAGCACCTTGCAAACCTTTACCCGGTACATCACCAAAGCTTTCAAGTTCAACAGCCTTACCCTTGTAGCCATGATCTTCACCATAATAAACCATAGCCTTAGCAATCGGATGCGATGTACCACTTTCGAGGGCCATCATGATGGACATGTTCGCACTTTCATCACCGCTATAATTTTTGAAAGCTGTTACATCGAGTACACCTTGTGTAAGGGTGCCTGTTTTATCCATAACGATAGCATCGAGTTTACCGGCTTTTTCAAGATATTCCGCACTCTTGATGAGAACACCATGTTCTGCACCAAGGCCAGAACCTACCATGATGGATGTCGGTGTTGCGAGGCCAAGCGCACAAGGACAAGCGATAACTAGAACAGCAGTCGCATTAATAAGGGCTACATTGATAGAATCGCCTACAATAAAGTACCACACGAGACCAGTTAGTACAGCAAGGCCAATAACAGTTGGTACAAAGTATTGTGCCACAATATCCGCAATACGTTGAATACTTGCCTTAGAAGTTTGCGCCTCTTCTACTACCTTGATGATTTGAGATAGCATCGTGTCGCTACCAATGCGCTTTGCTTCCATCGTGAAAGCACCACTCAAGTTTATAGTCGCCCCGATAACATCAGATCCCACTTGTTTTTCTACAGGCAAACTTTCACCGGTAAGCATAGCTTCATCTACAGTAGAATAGCCTTCAGTAATAGTACCATCGACTGGAATTTTTTCGCCTGCACGAACTTGTAAGATATCACCTGCTACAACCTTAGATGTAGGAATATCTATAAACTCACCATCACGCAATACATGAGCTGTTGCTGGTTGCAAGGCAATCAATTTTTGAAGTGCTTCAGAGGTACGCCCCTTAGCAATTTCTTCTAAAAGTTTGCCAAGAAGAATGAATGTAATGAGCCAAGCTGAGGTTTCAAAGTAAATGCCATGAGGCCCAAGTTCTGGATGGAACTGCCAATTATAAATACTGAATAGATAAGCAACAGTCGTGCCCATTACAACGAGAACATCCATGGTAAGGGCACCATTCTTCACCGCACTCCACGCACTCTTATAGAACATAAGGCCCGGACCGAACTGAGCAATGGTAGCAAGAATGAACTCTACCCATACTGGCAAAGCTTGAATGCCAAAGCGATGTAATGTCATATTAATCATCATCGGAACAGCCATACAAGCTGCAATGATAAGACGCGTAATATGAGGTCTTAAATTAACCTTTTCTATTTCTTTCTTGGTTTCATCTGCTTCCGCAGCACCAAAGCCAATATTTGTAATGGCATCAATGATTTGTTGTGGTTGAACAGTGGCACCATCTTTAAATTCAACGCTGCCCTTACGTGTTAATAGATTCACCTTTACAGAGGCTACTCCATCAACTTTAGATACAACGTTCTCAACACGTTTTACACAGGCCGCACAATGCATGCCTGTAATATCAAATTCTTGTTTTTTAGCGCTCATATATATACTTCTTTCTATATTATTTTAAAGACATCTCAATCAATACATTTATATAGGATAAAACATTATCAAAAGTATTCTTATATATAACAATATATGAACACCTTTACATGAGTACCTATTCATGTATCTACACTCTATAGTAACATAAATTCTCAATACGTCAATATCCTACTAAAACTACAGGGTTATTCCTTTAAAACAAGGGAATTAATAAATTCATCATTTTCTTTATAAAGTCTATATTGGTTATGCATATATTATTAAACATTATCGCTCATAATCTATACATTACCTTTATAAATAGCTTATAATAAAGTGATGATGATGAATAAATACTATAGTGGTAGAAATAAGAACGGAGGTGAGGAAATGCCAGATACAACTAGCCCTACCGTGGAATTCATATCCATTGCCAAAGAATTCCGCCATGAATATGTAGTGGAGAAATCTAGATTCATCACTACCGTATATCCATGTAGTACCGAAGAGGATGCGCAATCTTTTATCGCCCGTATCAATAAAGAGTTTTGGGATGCTCGACATAATTGTACGGCCTTCGCATTAGGACCAAAGCAAGAACAACAACGCTCGTCCGATAATGGTGAACCATCGGGCACAGCGGGTAAGCCTATGTTAGAAGTTTTGAAAAAGACAGGTATTACAAATGTAGCCGTCGTGGTAACGCGATACTTTGGCGGTATAAAACTAGGGGCTGGTGGATTAATCCGAGCATACTCCCACTCCGTCGCTGAAACATTGCGTCTTGCGCCAAAGGAATTGCATACCACAAGAACACAATTACAAGCGATCATTGACTATGCACTATATGGCACAATAGAACGCTATCTACAGGATGCACAACTACATTATGAGGCTACCTTTGGAGAGAAGGTAGATCTTACTATCTTAGTGCCACCTACCGATATAGAACGCATACAAAAAGAGCTCCAAGACATGAGTCATGGAGCTGCTACTTGTAATGTATTAGATGCTATCGAAGTGGTACTGCCACTAGATTAAGTATCCTATCAATTCGTATGGTACCTAATTATTTGTCATTATGAACTAAACCAATAAGACCTTGATTCATTTCATGACGTTTTTCAGTTGTCAATGGATGTGGCCATACGCGTTCTAATTGTTTTTTACGACTAACACCAGCATTATGTGCTGTCATTAATCTACGTGCTTCCCAATTACGAATTGCTTTACTTAATGTTCTTTTTACTACGCCCATTGTAGTACCCACTTTCTTAGTTACTGTAACTATATCAAAAATATTGATGAGATTATTAAAACAACTTTTTATGTGCTTTAATTCTCTTGATGTGTATAGTATATATGACATTTCTTAAAAGGTAAAATAACTATTCCTTCATTAGTTATAAATTTTAATTATCATAATTTGTGTATTAAAGGGGGATTTTATGGACACATCGTATTATCACAATTTTATAACCCTTGTTCAAACAGGAAACATGACACAAGCTGCTGAAATTCTCCACATTACACAACCGGCTTTGAGTAAGCAGTTAAAATATTTAGAGGCAGAATTTGGCGCTCAGCTCATCAATATAAAACGAGGCCAACGGGGTTCCAATTTACAACTTACCGATGCAGGTAAGATCTTTTATGAAAAAGCTCAGCAATTATGTTCCATTGAGGAATCTACGTATAATGCGGTACAACAACTAAATTCACGTATCGAAGGTACACTACGTATCGCTACCTCCGCATCCCGTTCCACCCCCATCGTACAACAATATTTGCCGGCATTCTCCATGAAATACCCATCTGTACACTTCGAGATTTACGAAGGCCTCATGACCAATGTAGTAAAACAGCTCATCAGTGGTAGTGCAGAAATTGGAATTGCTAATATCCAAATGGTAGATACTGACAAATTTGATATTCTCTTAACTCAAGAGGAACACCTATATGCATTATTTAGACGTGATGTGTTCTGGACTGATCGCGAACACGATACCATCACCTGGGATGATATTAAACTATGTCCTCTTTCCTTATCTGGCGGTTCTGTGAGAATGATTATGCAATCCTCCTTAACCGATATGGAGCATCTAAATGTGAGCGCTATTACGACTACCAAAACATCGGCCATTGAATGGGCATCATCCGGACGTACGGTGGCACTGGTACCAATGGATACCAAAGAAATGGTTAACCATCGTAAAATGTCACGCATTAAATTGCCTGAATTTTCCGGTGACTATAAGAAAGCATTCATCACCTTAAAAGGCCATGCTCTTTCACCAGTGGCACAACAATTTATAGACTTCTATAAGGCCTATGTATAATACATTTACCAATATTGATACGAAACAATCGCATATACACGAAAAAGCAGGAACTGGCATTGCCAATTCCTGCTTTTCTGTTGTTATTACACAGTTATTGATGTACAGCACCAACAATATCTGTAATACTATTTAAATTATATTGTTCAACATAATCGCTCATTTCACGAGCAATGCGAGAAATCGATGTAGGATCTACCATCGTAGCCGTACCAACTTGTACGGCTTGCGCACCGGCCATCATAAATTCGATGGCATCTGTACCACTCATGATACCACCAAGGCCTATGATAGGAATGTTAACGCCTTTATAGACTTGGTGAACCATACGGAGTGCCACAGGTTTCACAGCTGGACCAGATAGTCCTCCATAAATGTTGCCTAACAATGGTTTACGACGATGAATATCGATAGCCATGCCTAACAATGTATTTATGAGGCTGACCCCATTACCACCGCCGGCTTCTACAGCCTTTGCAATTTCTACGATGTCTGTTACATTTGGTGAAAGTTTTACAATAACTGGCTTATCTGTTACCTTACGAACAGCCTTAGTTACCTGTTCTACCACCTTTGGGTCAACGCCAAATGCCATCCCTTCACAGGCTACATTTGGACAAGAAACATTGACCTCAAGGCCTGCGATACCGTCTACGGATAAGGTTTCAGCCATCCATGCAAACTCCTCTACCGTACCAGCGGACATATTCGCTAGTAATGGTACGTCATATTTCTTTAGGCCCGGTAAAATATCTGTTACAAAATGTTCTGCCCCAGGATTTTCAAGGCCAATACAGTTCAATACACCAGATGGAGTCTCTGCAATGCGAGGGCCCGGATTACCATGACGCCCCTTTGGGGTTAATCCTTTCACAGAGATAGCCCCTACCTCATTACTTAGGTCTAAATAACCAGCATATTCAGGACCATTACCAAAGGTACCAGATGCAGCGATAATCGGATTTTTCATCTTAATACCACAATAATCGATGGCAAGTTTTGGATTCGGTGTAACGGTGTTATTTAAATCGCGTTCACTCATTAAAAGAACACCTCCTCAGCTGGGAATACAGGACCATCTTTACATACTTTATAGCGCTTACCGCCTTGACCATCACAAGCACAACCCAAGCAACCACCTGTACCACAGCCCATGCGTTCCTCTAGGGACACTTGGCAAGGTACATTGAGTTCTTTAGACACTTGTGCCACACCTTTCATCATCGGCATTGGACCACAGGTCATAACGGAAGTGAATGTATTAGAATTGATTAATTCAGGCATAATAGCTGTTGGGAAGCCCTTTGTCCCTACACTGCCATCATCTGTGGTGATATGAACCTGTACAGGTGTATCCTTAAACAAATCTGCCCAGAAGGTTTCACTTTCATTTCTAAAGCCCAAGATAACTTGCGCAGATTCACCCTTTTGTAAATGAGAGGCGATACATAGCATCGGTGCAATACCAACGCCACCGCCAACGAGAAGCATATTCTCAGATGTTACAAAAGGTTCGCCCAATGGGCCTAAACAATCTAATGTATCACCAGGCACGAGGCGAGTCATAATATCCGTCCCCTTACCTACGACGCGGTACAAAAGGGTAATAATACCCTTTCGGGCATCAAATCCAGCATAGCTAATAGGGCGACGCAATAATGGCGCCGTAGAGTCCGCTACGCGAACATTACAAAACTGCCCTACCTTTGCTTCTGCTGCTTGTTTTGGTGCGTGAATATCCATAATCCACACATCAGAGCCTATTTGCTCATTGCGAACGACTTCGCCCTGTTCTACATAGCCACTCATGGTATTACTCCAATTCAAAATCTTGCAATGCTTCTACATTGTAGTTAGCATCATCTTTACGGTTCGCTACAACGCGCAATACTTCACGAGCTGTATCAAGACTTGTTAAGCATGGTGTACCCATTTCTACAGCAAGACGGCGCAATTGGAAACCTTCACGTTCAGGACGTTTACCTGCTGTCAATGTGTTAAGTACGAGATCGACTTTGTCTTGACGAATGTGGTCAGCACAGTTGTCTTCGCCTTCATGAATCTTATTAACAACCTTACAGTTTACGCCATGTTCAATAAAGTATTTACCTGTACCACCAGTTGCTTCGATGTGATAACCAAGGTCGATGAAACCTTTTGCAAGTTCACAAGCCTCTGCTTTGTCGCGGTCTGCTACGGTCATAAGAATTGTACCATCTTCTGGGATACGCATGTTGGCGCCATTGATAGCTTTAAACAATGCTTCAGAGTAAGTACGACCAATACCCATTACTTCACCAGTAGATTTCATTTCAGGTCCAAGAGCGATTTCTACAAGGCCCATTTTAGAGAAGGAGAATACCGGTGCTTTTACAGCCACGTATGGTTTATTAGGTACAAGACCTAAAGGTAAGCCTAAATCTTTTAAGCTTTCACCAAGAGCAATTCGAGTTGCACATTCTACCATATTGATACCGGTAACCTTAGAGATGAATGGTACAGTACGGCTAGAACGAGGGTTAACTTCAATTACATTAAGTTCGCCATCAGCCACGATGTATTGAATATTAAGAACGCCCTTAACATTAAGGCCAATTGCGATACGACGTGTATAATCTACGATTTGATCGATAATTTCTTGGCTCAAATGTTGTGCTGGATAAACTGCCATGGAGTCACCAGAGTGAACACCGGCGCGTTCGATTTGTTCCATAATACCAGGGATACATACGTCGGTACCGTCAGAAATAGCGTCAACCTCTACTTCCATACCAACCATGTAACGGTCGATAAGAACTGGATGCTCTTTGGATGCTACTACGGCTTCCTTCATGTATAGGTCAAGTTCTTTATCGTTGTATACGATTTCCATAGCACGACCGCCCAATACATAAGAAGGACGAACGATCAATGGATATTTTAAGTTCTTAGCTGCTTCTTGTGCTTCTTCATCAGATGTAACAAGAGCACCTACTGGACGAGGAATACCAAGTTTAGCAAGCAATTCGTCAAAACGTTCACGGTCTTCTGCCATATCGATACTATCTACAGATGTACCGAGGATTTTTACGCCACGCTTAGCCAATGGACCAGCCAAGTTGATAGCCGTTTGACCACCGAATTGAGCGATAACGCCAGCTGGTTGTTCTTTATCGATGATTTCCATAACATCGTCCACTGTTAATGGTTCGAAGTATAGGGAATCGGAAATATCAAAGTCTGTAGATACTGTTTCCGGGTTATTGTTGATCATAATAGATTGGTAACCCGCTTTGCGAAGAGCCCAAGAGGAATGTACGGAGCAGTAATCGAATTCAACGCCTTGACCGATACGGATAGGACCAGAACCAAGTACGACAACGGATTTTTCACCCAATGGTTTAACTTCGTCTTCTTGTGCGTATGCACTGTAGTAGTACGGTGTTTTGGATTCGAATTCTGCAGCACATGTATCTACATATTTATAAGTTGGAAGAATATTCCATTCTTTGCGTTTCGCTTTTACTTCTTCTGCAGTTGTATTCGCATAGCGTGCGATAACAGTATCAGGGAAGGAATAGCGTTTAGCTAAACGCAACACATCTTGAGTCAAACCATGTTCAGTTAACGCTTTTTCTACATTGACGATATTTTTGATTTTTTCAATGAAGAATGTATCGATTTTAGTAATGTAGTGGATTTTTTCTACGCTAATTCCCTTACGAAGTGCTTCAGCCACAACGTAGATACGTTCATCATCTACTAAATGTAAACGTTCAATCAATTGTTCCATGGACTCATGAGCGATTTTCTTAAGCTCAATGTGGTCTAAACCGATTTCCAAGGAGCGGATAGCTTTCAATAAAGAACCTTCCAAGGTACGGTCGATAGCCATAACTTCGCCAGTCGCCTTCATTTGAGTGCCCAAGGTACGGTCTGCCAAATTGAATTTTTCAAATGGCCAACGAGGGAACTTAGTTACTACATAGTCAAGTGTTGGTTCGAAGCATGCTTTTGTTTCGCCTGTTACAGCATTTGTAATTTGATCCAATGTCATACCTACTGCAATTTTTGCAGCTACCTTCGCGATTGGATAACCAGTTGCTTTAGACGCCAACGCAGAGGAACGAGATACACGAGGGTTTACTTCGATAACGATATATTCGTTACTATCTGGATTCAATGCGTATTGTACGTTACAACCACCTTCAATTTTCAAATAGC
>ERZ773066.1320-NODE-1320-length-12809-cov-85.324055_pt1 | contig 12809 bp, 10 predicted proteins | sample MGYA00580573_ERZ773066 | MGnify/ENA primary metagenome ERZ773066 (study PRJEB29015, sample SAMEA2738128) | human oral metagenome | biome: human oral; feature: human-associated habitat; material: saliva | place: China | collected 2203 ... | reverse complement strand
CGAGCTTCGCTCGGCGCGTCGCCTCGAAGCCCGGCCAGGCCCCGCCACCGCCCACCGGCACCGCAACCAGGCCCCACCGGCACCCTCCACATCTGTGGGGCCTGATGCACTGGCGCATGTTTCGGTGCTTCGCCCCGCAGCGGCATCCGTTCGTGATTACGTCCACGCATTCGCTTGTTACCGATGAGGTGTTACACCCGATCGGTAAGGTTCAACCTCTTCTGATCGGGTTGAATGTTCCCGATCAGGTTGAATCTTCCCTAACGGGTGTAATCCTCTCGCGCGGTTCCCCAACGATTGGCAGCCATATGGAACCGACGCTCCGGTCCATCACATGCCGGCGTGGGTTTCGCCCACAGGCCCTGAGCCGAGGATGGAATCACGGATTGGAAAGGCCCCAACAGCTCACTTACCAAGGACCTCAGTTGCGTCAGATCCTCATAGTCTGGCCACGAGAATCGATAGATTGTCCAGCCAGCGCCACGTAAATCATTTTCACGTTGGATCCAGTCACGCTTCGCCCGAGCAAAGTCGGCTTCGTTCTTTCCGAGCTTTCCAATCCCATCGAACTCGAAGATGATCATGAGTCCCGGAATAGCGATGTCCGCAAAATAACGCCTCCCGTTGACGACGATCTCGAACTGGGTCACGACCTCGAAGGCACTCACCGACTTCACCACCCACAGAAGAGCGGCCTCAGCAGGGTTCTCGCAGCCCGGGTCAGCGGCAACAATCAGGCGTTTAGCTCTCCGGAAGGGGATAGTTTCTTTGCCTGTCGCGCGTTCTTCGAGCCTTGCCAGCATATTGGCCCGCAGACCATCCGAACGTTGCCGGTCCACGTCCTGCGTAAACACTGAAAATTGCGACTGTCGATTGAGCAGCATACACAGTGCCACGAAGGCACTTAAGTGTTCAGAGAAGAGAGCCATGCGCACTCCAGCATCAACGATTCCTTCGACGGTGATGCCCTCTACTTGCTCAAGCTCCGGCGCATTGGGTGGCACGACGCTCCACCGGACCGAGACAGCAGGCACCCGAACAGCCTCCGCTTGGACTGCGCGCAGCAATTTGTGCCCACGCCGCGAAGGAGTCCACACGCAAACATCGGGGTTCGCTTCCCACAACGGAATACCTCGAGCAACGAGCGCACTGGCTCCGATGAAGACACGATCTTCACTCCCCGCATGCTGCACAGCCAACAATCGTGCTCGTGACACGGCTTCCCAGACAGCCCATCGCGAACTCAGGAATTGAGCATCGTCGACGCGTACGTAGCACCCCTTCATGATGTGTAGATACACGCATGTATCTTGCATATCGCGAGGAATTCGACAGCCCGACGATGAACGAATTACGGTCAGCTGATTGTCACTCATATGTGGATGATTGCAGCACGGCGAAAGCACCTCACCTAGAACGGCTGCCCCTGTGGAAAACACACGACACGAACAAAGGACTGTGGATAAATGCCCCCCAGCTCCTGACAATGGTGGCCGACAACAGCACCTGCCCAGGTATTCACTTGTTACCGATGAGGTGTTACACCCAATTGGTAAGGTTCAACCTCTTCTGATCGGGTTGAATGTTCCCGATCAGGTTGACCCTTGCACCAAGCATTTCCCATCCCAGGCCCATCCACGCATCAGCTGCTCGTTCATCGCGCCGCACGCACCAGGCCCACAACCTTCGCCGAGGCCGGGGCACCCGTCACGCGGGCCCAGCGAGCCACGACATCAGGAACATCGATGGATGGATCAACGAGCAGAGCCGTTGACAGGGCCTCAGCCAACACACCCGACGAGGCCACGACACTGACTTGTCGCACACCTGCATGAGCGGGGTATCCCGTACGCGGGTCGATGATGTGATGGTCGAAAATTCGACCGCCGCCACCGGGTGTTTCACGCGATGTTTCACGCGCGTGAGGAGCCGATGCAGGTACCGACACAGGATCCGGCGCAGCCCCCGCACGCACACTACCCATCGGTCCGAGGTTGTCCCCGGACGTCGACAGTGACGCCATATCACCCACGGGAAGTTCCACGACGCCAGAGACGACCGTGGGCGAACCGTTCGGGTCGCGCACGCCTGCGCGCCACGGGGAACCGTCGGCGCGAGTCCCGAACACCGACACCGACGACGTCCCCACCGACACAAGAACTCCGCGCGCCCCCATGGAGACCGCCAGGTCGCGGCACGCGTCAGCGGTGTACCCCTTCGCGACGCCCCCCAGGTCGAGACGGGGGCACGGCACTCCGTCACGATGCCGTCGGCCATCCGTCGCGGACACGCGAGAGCCCTCGGAGGAGGCGCCTGCGGCCTGATTCTCACGCGAGGCGTCATAGGGGTGTCCGTCGCCGCTAACGTGGCCGCGGGCATCGGCAGGCAGGCCGCGGGCCCCACTGCCGCTTGCGGCGTCGGCGGGTGCCCGCAGCGTCCAGCGCCGCTCGCCGACGCGCGACAACAGGTGCCACGACGAGGCCCGCGCCGCCGCCTCCACAACGCGCGAGGACGGCGCAGGAGGCAAGGGCCTGCCCGCAACAAACGCCGCCCGCATTGCCTTGACATCCCACGCGGCGACAAGCGGCCCGATCATCGGGTTGAACGCTCCCCCGGTGGCCTCCGCGAGCGCCAGCGCGTCACGCAGCAGCCGGTCGGTGTCCTCACTGACGACGAGGCCGGGCCCGTCCCCCGCGTCAGCGGCTCCTTCGTGGGATGGTTGCGGACGGCGATGCGGAGTGTCCGGCGCATCTGTGACCGAAGCGGAAGCTGTCACGCAGTCGGGTGATGAGGCGGCGCGATGAGCGGCGTCTGTGCGCGCGCCCCCGGTGGCCTCCGCGAGCGCCAGCGCGTCACGCAGCAGCCGGTCGGTGTCCTCACTGACGACGAGGCCGGGCCCGTCCCCCGCGTCAGCGGCTCCTTCGTGGGATGGTTGCGGACGGCGATGCGGAGTGTCCGGCGCATCTGTGACCGAAGCGGAAGCTGTCACGCAGTCGGGTGATGAGGCGGCGCGATGAGCGGCGTCTGTGCGCGCGCCCCCGTTCGGCGACGGCCCCTCGCCGCCAGCCCCGTCGTGACAGCGCGCGTGACCGGCCGCCGACGGCCCCTCGTCACCGTGCTCGTCGTGACAGCACGCGGCATCGCGGACAGCGTCGTTCAGCCGCGACACCTCGGAAGAGGAACGGAACACGCTCCACAGGTCTTCGTGGCGAGCCACGACTTCGACGAGGGCATTGACGATCGCCATGCCGTCCGCGCCCCACCCGATGACGTCCACGCGGGTGCCCATCGCGGGAAACGAGGAACGCCAGGTGGGTGCGGTCCCCGCAGCCTGTGTATGCGTCGCGTCTTGGGGGGCGGCCCGCGTGTTTGTATCCGCCCGATTGGCGCCAACTGGGGCGTCCTCGTCGCCTGTAACGGCGGCGGTCTGGCGGGACCTGGCCACGGCCTCGTTCCCCGAGGGGATGCTAACAGGCGTCCCCGCGCCGCTCGGATCAGTCGTCGGAGTTCCCGAGGTCGGCGTCCTTCGTGGAGTCGTTGAGGCCGGGGATGTCGATGTCGTCGGCGCCGTCGGGGGATACGCCCTGTGCGGCGGCGATGGCGCGGATGGCTGCCTGAACGAACTGTTGGTGGGCGACAGTCGCGCCGGTGATGACGTCAACCTTGGCGGGGTCGCCGACCTGGGTCAGGTTGTCGGAGTACTCCTGGTAGGAGGCGACGGCGGCCTGCGCTTTCTTGTAGTAATCCTGGTTGAAGACCTCGCCCGAGGAGCTCTTGCCGTAGTCGGCACCCTTGTCAGTGCCGTCGGCAAGCGTGGTCTGGTAGGTGGTCGCAGTGATGTGACCACCCTCTACGGTGATCGTGATCGTACCGATGGAGCCTTGGTCGTCGGGGTTGGACTGCGCACTCCAGGTGCCGTCGCTCATGGGCTTACTCATGTCGAGGCCGGTGGAGGGCGTGCACGCGGCCAAGATGGTTGCGCCGAGCGCGCCGAGGACCGCGAACGAGGCCGGGGCGATCCATCGCGAACGGGTGGTGTCGGCGGGTCGAGCGGTCATCGTACTTTGTCCTTTCCGCTGCGCGCGTCGCCGTCACGGCCGGGCAGGACGGGCCCGGAGGCGTGCGCCGCGAAGTCGTGGTCGTGCCAGGTTTCTTTCACGACCTTACCGTGATCGAGCCGAATCTCGCGCTGGCCCTGTTCGGCGACGAGCGCGTCGTGTGTGACGACCATGAGGGTCGTGCCGTCGCGGTGGAGCTGGTTGAACAGGTCGAGGACGATTTCCTCGTTGGTTTCGTCCAGGTTTCCGGTGGGTTCGTCGGCGAGGACCAGTTTGGGGTAGTTGATGAGGGCGCGGGCCACGCACACGCGCTGTTGTTCGCCGCCTGAGAGTTGGCGGGGCAGGTGGGTGGCACGATCTGCGAGGCCAACACGGTCGAGGGCTTCGAGGGCTTCTTTTTCGTCGGGCATCGAGTGGTAGTACTGGGCGACCATGATGTTTTCGAGGGCCGTGAGGTGGCCGATGAGGTGGAACTGTTGGAAGACGAGGCCGATGGTGCGGCAGCGGACTTCGGTGAGTTCGTCGGCGGTCAGGTCGGAGATGTCGTGTCCATCCAGCATGACGGTGCCCTTGGTGGCGGTGTCCATGGCGCCGACGATGTTCATGAGGGTGGTCTTGCCTGAGCCGGATGGGCCGACGATGGAGACCCATTGGCCGCGCGGGATTTCGAGCGAGACGTTGTCGAGTGCGTGCAGGTCGCCGTAGATTTTGGAGACGCCCTCCAGGGTGAGCAGGGAGTCCGTGGTGGCAGGCGAGGCCTGGGTTGGCTCGTGTTCGTTGAGCGCCGAATCGGGGGTGGTGTCGGGGGTTGTCATGGTGGTTCTCATTCTCCGCGCAGGACGAGCGCGGGGTCGACGGCCAGTGCGCGGCGCACGGGCGGGAGGCAGGCGAGGACGGCGATGAGGATCGAGCAGGCGATCGTGCCGATGAGGATGAGCGGGTGCAGCGAGATGGACCGGTGGAACACGGAGGTGGAGATGAGGACAGCGAGGCCGTAGCCTGCTCCCGCACCGAGGATGCCTCCGATGAGGCCGAGCATGATTCCTTCGCCCATGAATTCCGTGGTGATGGAGCGGGCAGTGGCGCCCAGTGCTTTGCGCAGGCCGATTTCGTTGCGTCGCTCGGTGACGACGGCGATCATCGTGGTGGACACGCCGATCATGGTGAGGGCCAGGACGATGACGGTGATGACGACGAGCAGGGACCGCAGCATGGTGAGGACTCCCGTGTCGGATTGGGCGAGGCGTCGCACGGTCTGGGCGTGAATGTCTGGGTTCGCAGCGTTCATGCCGTCGGCGACGGCGCTCAGCGCGTTGCCTTCGAGGGCGATGGAGTATTCGGCGAGCGACACGGTGCCGCTGGTCCCGGTCAGCGCGTCCATGTCTTGGGTGGACATGTAGACGTAGCCGTCTTCGTTGCCGCCTGTCTTCAGGATGCCGGAGACGGTCAGGGTGACGCTACGCGGGTCGGGTTCCAGGGCCGAGGCCTGGGCTGATCCTTGTGTTCCGGCGCCGGACTGTGGGCCTTGGGTGGCCGGGGAGGTGGATGCGCCCGACTGGGTAGCAGCATCGTGGCTCGTCGATACCTGTGGCGCGGCACCGACTTGGGCCTGCGCTTGGGCGGCCTTCGCGGAGGCTGATCCGTCGAGCTGGCTGATCGTGATCGTGGAGCCTGTCTTGACGTCGATGGTGGAGGCGATCTGTTCTCCTACGAGGACCTGCCCGGACTCACCTGGCCACTGCCCATCCACGTACCAGTAAGGGTTCATGGAACGCACGGCCGCCAGGTCTGTTCCACCGGCCACATACGGCTGGTCGTTGATGGTGACGGTCTCGTAGTCGAAGGCCGCGGATCCGACCAGCGCACCCGAGGGAACCATGCTGGTTGCGGCCGCCACGGCCTCGTCCGTGAGGACCCCATCCCCGGCAGGCGAAACGACGAGGTTCGCGCCATAGGAGCGGATCTCGCGGGCCATCTGCGCGGGCACATCCACCGCGATCGTCACGAGACCCGACAGGGTCGTCGCGCCGATTGCGACGGCGAGGACCGCGATGAGGACGCGGGAGCGGCGGCGCAGGATGGAGGAGATAACCATCCGCCAGAACATTGCTCGTCTGGACATGGGAATCACCTTCCGTGGAGGACTTCAGCCGCGTTGAGGCGCAGCAGGTAACGGATCGCTGGGATGGAGGCCCCCAAGACGACGAGGATGACGAGGACCGCGACGAGGCCCACGACGACGGGCGCGAAAGCGATCGAGGAGTGGAACACCATGTATCCGATTGCCTGGGCCAGCGCGAGGCCGCCGCCGTAACCGACGACGCCGCCGACCAGTCCGATGATGATCGTCTCCGTCAGGAACAGCGCGATGATCTGTTTGTCTTTCGCGCCGACGGCCTTCATGAGTCCGATTTCGCTGGAGCGTTCCATGACGCCAGCAGTCACGAGGTTCGCGATGGCCAGAGCGGAGGCGATCAACGCCAGGACGGTGACGAGGACCATGAGGAGCTGAGTCTTTTCGAGGATCGTACCTTCGGACTGGGCGACCTGGCGGACAGGGCTAGCGACAGAGTCCGTCATGACTTCCTCGATCTGGTAGGCGATCGACGAGACGTAGGCCGTGCAGTACCAGGTTTCTTTTTCTTTCACCGTCAGCGAGTTCGGGTTCTTCGCAGCCTTGCGCGCCAAGTCGTTGTCCGGCGTGGTCAGGGCTGAGACCTCGACGCTGCCGACTGCCCCCTCACGCCCGATGAGTGCCTGCGCCTGCGCCAGCTGAATGAACACGCCGCGGTCAGCGTCGTCGCCGCTGGTGATGATGCCGCGCACCGTGAAGTCGCGCGTGATCCCCTCGCGGGTGAGCGTGAAGGAGTCGCCGACGGCCAGCCCGTGCGCGCTAGCGTAGGTCGACCCGACGACCGCTCCATCCGCGTCGTCGTCCGCAGGCCACGCGCCCTCCAGCCCCCACCATCCGCGGAGCCTGTCCAGGCCTGTTTCGACGCTCTCGCCTGTGGCCAGTTCGAGGTGGTGACTAAACCAGGTGCCCGTGGTGGGCACGTGCTCGCCGCTGGCGTTCGTGGCTGACACGTTCAGCAGGGGCGCGAAGTCCAAGATGTTGTAGGTCCAAAAGATCGTCTTAATGTTGCCCAGCTCGTCTTCGCGCAGGTACGAGTGGGCCTCGGCGGCCTCGCCCGTGTTGTAGAGGTCATCGAGGACGGCTGCGCCCTGGGGACGCACGACGATGTTGGCACCGTACGATTTCAGTTCCTGGTTGACCTTGTCGCCGACGTTAAACATGACGGAGAGCATGGACGTGGCCACGCACGCTCCCAGCGCGACCGTCAGCGCGATCATCAGGTGGCGGTTCCCTCGTCGGGTGAGGGCGCCGCGAATCATTCGAAGAAACACTGTCAGCCCCTACTTCGCGAAGACAGAGGCCGAGGCCTCGAGCACCGAGATCGGAACGGTCAGCGTGCCGTTGGAGACCTTGTATTCAATGGGGATCGGGTTGCAGCCACCCTTAAATCCGATGGTCGCGATGTTCATCGCCACTTCACACAGCTTGCAGATGACCTTGCCGTCCTTCTCGTAGTATCCGGTTGGCCCGCAGATTTCGCATGCGTCCAAACCGACCCCGAAAGCGGACCCCGCCTTCTGGATGACAATGAAACGCACCTTGACACCACTGGAGGTCGTGTACTCGTAGCGGTGCAGGTGTCCGTCGGAAATGTCGGCCAGGTTGACGCTGACCTGGTCGTCGACGACGCTGTACGACTCGGGGGCTGAGAGTTCGACCTCCTGGCTGCCGTATGCGACGCCAACGGTGATGAGCAGCGCGCCGCACAGGTAGCCGATCGCAGCGGTGCCAGCCATGGACTTATATAGGCGTGAGCGGGCTCGTCCCAGGCGGCCCTCCGCCGGGTTCGATCCCACGGTCGGGATCGAGCGGGACGCGCGCCAGGTCAGCACTGCGACGACGCCCAGGGACAACGCAGCCACGATCGTAAAAACAGCCTCGTTGTTGATGAACCAGACGATGACATCCCACGATGACTTGGGAATCTTGATCCAGTGCTTAGCCTTCATGATACGCACGAACAGCAGGGCATAGTTAACCAGCAATGACAACACGATGACGACGGCGGGCCACAGTCGGTTATTCCATGAACATATCCGGTAGCACAGCCACGCCAAGAAACACACGAGGACCCACGCCAGCGCGTAGCCGAGGATCGCGAGCACCATCGGTGTCGAATAGATTTCAACGCCGCCCGACGTCATCATGACCGCCTGGCTCATGGCCACAGGTACGCAACGGAACAGCGTCAACGCGATGACGAGCGCACCCACGATGCGCACGATGAAATCACCGAACAGGGGGGTTTCCATCGACGAGGCCGCCTGAGTCTCGTCATCTGCGTCCCCTGGCAGGTGGACCCGCATGCGACGCGACCGCAGCGCGACCAGCGCCAGGAAGACGATGCCGAGAACAACGGCAAGCGGCAAGGTGATGAGGGCGACGACCTGACGGTCCACGGCCTTGGGGGCCTCGACGTTGATAATCGTCAGCACCAGGGAGGAGGCCATGCCCAGTCCGACGCCTAACCAGACGGCCCAGGAGCGCGACTGACGTCCGCGCCTGCCATGGCCCGCGGCCGGCATGAAGCGGATGACGGCACCGACGACAAGCATCGATAGCAGCAGCGTCAACGTCGCTTCACTCATCTGTTGAAGCATTGGCTTTCCTCTCGCAATTAAGGTTCACCGAAGCCATTGGGCCCCGATGACGAGTCTAGTCCCCTCACGGGGCGAGGGCCGAGGCAAGCGGTCCCATACACGAACCACCGCCTCGGCCCCGACAAACGCGCGCGTCGATCACCAGGAAACGGCGGCCGGGTCCCACTGCCAGTCCGGGAACTCCGCGACGAGCGGCTCAGTCCAGAAGCGGCCCTCGACGCCCGTGGCCTTATCGGTGTGCAGCAGCCAGCCGCTGGGGGGCTTGATCGTGAAGGTCACGTCGTAGGTGCCGGCATCCAGCTTCGGCAGGTTCAGGCCGTAGTGCGGGCCGTCGGAGGCATTCATCGGCATGAGCGTGCCCTGCTGAACGACGTTACCGGACTTGTCCGCGATCGTGTAATCCACGGTCAGACCGGGCACAAATTCGCCCGTACCAAAGCCGAGATTATTATCCTTTACCGCGTGAATATCCGCCTCAACGTGCATCGACGAGTCCGCAGCCGGGGTGCCGACCTCGGGCTCCATGTCGACGGGCTGGAAGTAGACGCCGCCCACTTTGAGGGGGCCGACTAGCACATCGTCGCCCAGGGGCTGCTCCTCGAAGCCGGCATCCTCACCGGGGGCGGGGGCGGCAGGGTCAGCCGAAGCCGAGGCCGGCCCCGCGGGCGTGTCACTGGAGGACGAGGAGGAGTTGTTGGAGCAGGCAGCCAGGGTGCCTGCGAGAGCCAGCGTGGCCAGGGCCGCGCCGACACGGAAGAGGGAGCGCTTCATGCGTTGATCTCCTTAGCGTGTTGAATGGGTGAAAGGTCGGTGTCGCTCAATGAGCGTCATTTCTCGGCCCGCGTTTGGGCGGCAGCCTCGCGGGCGAGGCGAGCTTTTCCGAAGAAGTAGAGACCGACGATCAGGATGAGAACGACGGCCTGCGCGGCCACGTTCTCCACTCGGGGATAGATCCCCAAGAGGTCAATGGTCGGGAATCCAGAAATCGGTGTCAGGGACACGACATCAGCTTCCTGGAGTTCCCCGATGCCCGAGCCTGTGAAGGTGACGGCCATGAAGGCCATCAGGATCGAGGTCACCGTGAAGAAGGGGCGCAGCGGGATACGCACCGCCGCGAATTGTATGAGCAAGTAAATGACGACCAGTGCGGCCAGGCCGACGGCCAGGCCAATCCACACATAGTGGACCTTGTCGCCAGCAGCAGCGACGATCGGCACGTAGAACAGGATCGTCTCGGCGCCCTCGCGCAGGACAGCGAGGAACGAAATGAAGGCCAAGCCAACGAGGGATCCGCTGGTCAAAGAGGCATCCGTCTGATCTTTAATGTACTTGTCCCACGCTTTGTTGGAGGACTTATTGATCATCCAGTTCGAGACCCAGATCAGCATAACGACCGCGAAGAGAGCGGCGAAGCCTTCCAACAGTTCCTGGTTCGCTCCAGCCAGGGAGGTCACGTAGCTGAAGAGGAACGCCAGGCCAACCGATATGGCGAGCGCCAGGGCCACGCCGCCCCACACGATGGGGGCCTTCTTTTTGTGACCTGCTTTGGACAGGTAGGCCAGGACGGCGGCAACGACCAGGATCGCTTCCATGCCCTCACGCAGGATCACGAGGAGAGAGGGCAGGAACTGTGCGATCCACGGGGACGAACCGCTGGCCGCTGCCTTACCGGTGTAGCCGTCGAGGGTGTTGGCGTCCTCACGGATGTAGTTCGTGAGTGTCGCGTAATGCGCATCGACAGCCGCCGAGTCGTTGTCTGTCATGGCCTTTTTCAGGAGGGAGAACTCCATTTCGACCTGCGAGACACGCGAGCCGGAAATGCGGCTCATGACCTGCTTCTCCATGCCGGTGATCTCGTAGTGCTTGTAGTAGGCGTCGTTGATCTTGTCCTTGCCGGCCTTTGCGTCACCCCCCTTGTAGGAGTTGACGCCGTCCGCGATGATCCCGTTAATCGTTCGAGCGACCTCACCCCACGCTCCGGGACTGTAGTCGTCAGACGAGGCCTGGGCGGCATCGGACGGCGACACGCCGTCGAGGGTAGCGGCGTCTTCCACGATGTACTGCTTCAAGGTTGTGGCATGACTGGTGACGCCCGCGCTGTCCCCGTCCGCCATCGCTTTCTTCAGGAGCGAGAACTCCATTTCCACCGTCGATACACGCGATCCGGAGATGCGGGCCATGACCTGCTTCTCCATGCCGGTGATCTCGTAGTGCTTGTAGTAGGCGTCGTTGATCTTGTCCTTGCCGGTCTTCGCGTCGCCGCCGTTGTACGCATTCACCCCCTCGTCGATGATTCCGTTGATCGTCGTCGCCACGTCACCCCACGTTTGTTCGGCTGCCCGCGAGGGTGTGGCGACAACCGCCACGACAATAGTTGCCATGAGCAGGGCGATGATAAGACGAATAGACCGCTGGACGACATGTTCAGCGTGGGCGCGTAGCACTGCCACGGCTTGCCTCCTGACGAGTCGGCGCTCAGGCGCCGAGTTGATGAAATTCCCACCGAACAGCGTAGCCACATCTCGTACAGGTGGAAAGTAGTCTGCTTAGGTTGTCCTAAATTGTGATCATGCTGTGACAGTGTTTAGCGCGGAGACTTACCCCCATCGAGGGACTAAGGGCCCAGGATTGCCGCTTGCTGACACGATGCCATAAAAGGGTGACAGATCAGGCAAAATGCATCTTCCATCGAGCCACGACGAGGCGCACGCAGCGCCCGACGGTCCGGAGGGCCTGGCTGCGGCGCCGACACGCGTCATCAAGAAAGCCCCCAGCCAAATTTCGCACGTAATTTAACCCGGTCATTTTTCAAGATAGGCCAAAAACGTTGCAATTCCAACGATACAAATTCAACGTTTGAACAAGCCACAGGGGAATTACGTGCGACATTGTTGGGGAACCACTCCGGTATTTCAAACGAAAGAACCCACCGATTGGAGCGCGCCCGACGGTCCGGAGGGCCGGGCTGCGGCGCCGACACGCGTCATCAAGAAAGCCCCAGCCAAATTTCGCACGTAATTTAACTCGGTCATTTTTCGTGATAGGCCAAAAACGTTGCAATTCCAACGATACAAATTCAACGTTTGAACAAGCCACAGGGGAATTACGTGCGACGTTGTTGGGGAACCACTCCGATCAGCGGGGAGGTCGGACTCACCGCCAGGCTGCACCCGTTACGTCGCGCTGCACCCGTTACGTCGCGCTGCACCCGTTACGTAGCGCTGCACCCGTTACGAGGCGCAACACCCGATCAGAAGGGGTGCACTGCCTACGGATCGGGTGCAGCACCCCCAGTCACAAGAACAAACGCGGAAGCTGCGAGACGCGGACCTGGGTGCGGTGCCGGTGGGTGGCGGCAGGGCCTGGCCGGGCTTCGAGGCGACGCGCCGAGCGAAGCTCGCAGCGCGGACGGCTCGCGGGCGGGCCGCCACCCACGGGCACACCGAGCAGCCCGGCCCACACAAACAAACAACACGGCACCCAGAAATCAGGCGCGGCGACAAGCATCGCCACCAGCACCCCACAACGTGGCGAGGCCGCGACCGGTTTCCCGGCCACGGCCTCGGCGCGCTCAATCAGCGCCACTCAGCGCCGCTCAGCCAAGCGGCACCGCAGAGCAAGCGCCACCGATCAGGCGGTCATGTCCACGTGATCCTCGACCGCGGCGCGGCCAGCCTCGAGGCGGGCGACGGGGACGCGGAACGGGGAGCAGGACACGTAGTCCAGGCCCACGCCGTGGAAGAAGTGGATCGACTGCGGGTCGCCACCGTGCTCGCCACACACGCCGAGCTTGATGTTCGGCTTGGTGGAGCGGGCGCGGCGCACGCCCTCGGAGACCAGGGTGCCCACGCCGTGGACGTCGATGGACTCGAAGGGGGAGACGCCGAAGATGCCGGCCTCGATGTACTGCGGGAAGAACACGCCTTCGACGTCGTCGCGCGAGAAGCCCCACACGGTCTGCGTCAGGTCGTTGGTGCCGAAGGAGAAGAAGTCGGCTTCCTCGGCGAGGTCCTCGGC
>ERZ773066.1318-NODE-1318-length-12834-cov-2.612020_pt1 | contig 12834 bp, 8 predicted proteins | sample MGYA00580573_ERZ773066 | MGnify/ENA primary metagenome ERZ773066 (study PRJEB29015, sample SAMEA2738128) | human oral metagenome | biome: human oral; feature: human-associated habitat; material: saliva | place: China | collected 2203 ... | reverse complement strand
GAGGAGCCGCTCGTTGAGTGCCGTTTCGAGGATCGTGTCATGACCGGGGAGTCCATAGAAGTCGTGATCGATGTCCGAATCGTCCGTGAGGATAACGACACCGATGCGCGGATCGTTCAGGCGCATGACGGCATCCATGCGCTTCATGAACGCCGAGTTCGGGTCGGTGTTCACGTCGACGCTTGCGCGGACGCGGTACTCGCCGCCATTCATGGACTCACTGATGACCTGAATGTTTTGGACGTAGCCCTGCGCGTGCGAGAGAATCTCGTCCATCTCCACAGAGGTGTTCGAGACGACGGTATTTGAGTTGATGTACATGCCGGCGACCTGCTCGACCGCCATGCGTGCGGCATCGCGCATCGCGGAGTCGCGGTCAACGCCCACGCCGTCGACGGTGACGGTGTGGCGTTCGAGGTCCATGCGCACGCGGCCGTCGCCAAGCACACTGGGGTTGGGTTCGGGTTCGTGGTCGGCATCGCCGCCGCGGCGGAGGACGGCGCGGATGCGGGCGATAAGTTCTCGGGATGAGTAGGGTTTGGTGACGTAGTCGTCGGCACCGAGTTCCAGGCCCACCACTTTGTCCACCTCGGAGTCGCGGGCGGTGACCATGATGACAGGAACGGTGGAGGTTTTGCGGAGTTGTCGGCACACGTCGGTGCCAGACATACCGGGGAGCATGAGGTCGAGGAGCACGATGTCGACGTCATTGTTGGCGAATTCGTCGAGCGCGGTGGGGCCGTCGCCGGCGATGAGCACGGTGAAGCCTTCTTTGCCTAGGAGGAACGCCAACGGTTCGGCGAGGGATTCTTCGTCTTCGACGATAAGGACGGTGGTCATGGTTACGTTGTCCTTTCGTTGGTGGTGCCGCCTGGCGGGTCCAGCAGTTCCGGCAGTTCCAAGGTGAAGGTGGAGCCGACACCGAGTCTTGACCACACTGTAATCGCCCCACCGTGGTTTGCTGCAACATGCTTAACAATGGCGAGCCCCAGTCCGGTACCGCCGGTGGCGCGGGAACGGGCTTTATCGACACGGAAGAATCGTTCGAAGACGCGTTGTTGGTCTTCAGGAGCGATGCCGATGCCGCGGTCAGTGACGCTGATGTGCACATTGCCGCCCGCGCGGCGTTGGCTGATGCTGACAGAGGTGTTGGCGGGCGAATAGTTGATGGCGTTGCTCAGCAAGTTGGCCATGGCGGTGACCAGGAGCGTTTTGTCCCCCATGACAAACGCACTGGAGGCGGGGCCGCGGTCGATGATGATGTTGGCGTTGTCGGCGGCGAGTTGGGTGCGTTGCAGGGCGTCGTCAATAACCTCGTCCACGGAGACGGGTTCCATGTTGGGCAGCGGCTCGGCCCCTTGGAGCTTTGATAGTGCGATGAGTTCGTTGATGAGGTTGGCCATCCGCTGGGCTTCTTTATTTAGTTTGATGCCGAAGTGTTCGACGGTGTCGGGGTCATCGCGGGATTCGATGAGCGCTTCCGACAGCAGTGCCATGCCCCCCACAGGTGTTTTCAGTTCGTGTGACACGTTGGCTACGAAGTCCCGGCGCGCGGCTTCCAGCCGCATGTTTTCCGACTCGTCGGTGCAGTAGATGATCACGAAGTCCCCGTCGGCAAGGGTGAGTGGTTTGATCACGGCTTTCACAGCGCTGACGCGGCTTCCCGTGCGCTGCTGCCCCGCCGGAAGGTCCAGGGTTTGGGGTTGCTGATGGGTGAATACGTTGTGCGCTTGGTGCCACACGTCGGGGCGCACGGCGTGGTCCGATATGATGCCCAGCGCGTGAGCTTGAGTGTTGGAAAGCACCACGTCCCCCTTATGCGTCACCACCGCCACCCCCGCTGGCGAGCCCTGTACCGCAAGGTGCAGCAGCTGGCTTATCGACGCCCCGGGGGTGGCGGTGGTGCGGCGGTGGCGGGTGATCAGCAACGCCATGACCGTGATCACCATCCCGATCACGATGCCAATGAGGCACCCGATAATCACCGCCGACAAGGAAAACCGGTTACTTTCCGCCCTGCGCGGCGACGGCAGCGGCACCCGCAGCGGCGGCCTCCGGGTCAAGGTACGTGCCACCGGGGTTGGTGACGTTACCCTTCTCATCCAGTTCGTACACCAGCGGAATACCGGTGGGGATGTTCAGCTCGGCGATGTCGGCATCGGAAATGCCGTCGAGGTACTTAACCAAGGCACGCAGGGAGTTGCCGTGCGCGGCGATGAGCACGTTTTCACCCTTGAGTACGCGCGGCAGAATTTCTTCCTTGAAGTAGGGGACAAAGCGAGTGACCACGTCAAGCAGGCATTCGGTGTCCGGCACCTTGTCAAGGTTCGCGTAGCGGGGGTCGTTTGCCTGGCTATATTCGGAGCTTTCCTCCAGTGGTGGCGGCGGGGTGTCGTAGGAGCGTCGCCATGCCATGAACTGGTCGTTACCGTATTTTTCTTTTGTTTCTGCCTTATTCAGCCCCTGGAGTGCACCGTAGTGGCGCTCATTCAGGCGCCAATCACGCACAACGGGAATCCATAAACGGTCAGCCGCATCCAATGCCAAATTCGCAGTGTTAATGGCGCGGCGTTGCAGGGAGGTGTATACGACATCGGGAAGAATATTGGCCTCGCGCAGCAATTCGCCGCCGTGGCGCGCTTCTTCTTCGCCTTTTTCCGTCAAAGCCACATCGACCCAACCAGTGAACTGATTGGACGCATTCCATTGACTTTGACCATGCCTCAAAAGAATCAACTTTCCAGTAGTCATGGCACCGATTCTGCCACTTTGCGACGCATTGCGCCGTACTTTGGCAGGAAGTCACAGAATAACCGAGCCATTATGCGCCAGGAGCCTGTCGTGAATAACAGTAAGAATGCGTGTGGGAAAGGACATCGGTGTAGACAGATGCCAGCGTCGATGCTGTTGCCGACCAGGAGAAATTAGCCGCATGCAGCACCGCATCCTGGCCCATACGTATGCGGGTGTCATCATCGTCCAGCAGCTGGGCCAGCGCATCTGCCCATTCAACGGGATCGTGGCTATCCACCAGCAGGCCCGTCTCCCCTTCCGCGACGGCTATGGGCAGACCACCAACGCGCGCCGCTACCACCGGGGTGCCCGATGCCTGCGCCTCCATGGCCACCAGTCCAAAGGACTCGTTGTAGCTGGGTACCGCCACAACGTCGGCGGCGCGGTAAATGGTGACCAGTTCTACGGGTGGACGTGGGGAAAGGAACCGAATGTGCTTCTCAATTCCCAGCTCACGAGCCATATCCTGGTAGGTTTCCGGGGTAGCATGCGCACCCGACGGTCCCCCGCAAATGAGCACCCGCAGGTTACGATGCGGATCCCTGCGCAGCAGCTCCGCCACCGCATGGATCAGCACCTGTGGGCCCTTGAACGCCTGCAACCTACCCACAAACGCAATAACCTTTGCGTGCAGCGGAATACCCAACTGGCGGCGGCTGCGCTCCGTGGCACGATCATTGCCTGGGTGGAACAAGGCCACCGCCGCACCCGGCGCGACCACGGCGTCGAAATGGCGCTGCACGTCCAACGCCTCCTCCGCTGTGTTCACCACTAGGCAATCCGCGTTGTCCACCAACTGCTGCTCGCACATGCGCCGGGCTTCGGACTCAGGGGTGTCTATCTCTGAGCGGTGGGCGTTTTTTACCGCCGCCAGCGTGTGGGCGGTATGCACTAGGGGAACCTGCCAGACGTCACGCAGCAGCCACCCTACTTGGCCACTGAGCCAATAGTGCGAATGAATGAGGTCATAGTTCAAGTTGTTGCAGCGTGCATACACCAACACCCCGCCCGCAAACGCCGCCAGCTGTGTAGGCAGTTCTTCCTTATCAATGCCCTCATAGGGACCCGCCACGATGTTGATGACCCTTAAATTTGGTTCAACCTCCACGACTTCACCCTGACTGGGACGGGTAGCTCGGGTGTAAATATCCACCTTGGTGCCCTGTCTGGCCAGTTCCGTGGCGGTGGAGAGCACGTAGACGTTCATGCCGCCCGCATCCCCCGAACCCGGTTGCTGCAGGGGCGAGGTGTGCATGGAAATCATGGCAATGCGCATAAACCGCATTTTAACGATTACTTTTCGGGAGGCGGTGAGGTGGATGCCCGAAGCGGTGCAGGAGTGAAGAAACGTGTGGGAAGGACGGGCGTCGTTACGCGATAGTCACAAATATGTAACGTACAGCTAGCGGCAAGTAAGCACATGTACTGCAGGTATACTTGATGCAACATACAAACTTACGCTGTGGTAACCCCTCCCAGCGCGCACCTGATGAAGGGACGTTAATGTCGGCTACTGAATCCTCGGCTTTTGAATCTAAAGCCTGGTTGAAGCACTACGCCGAGTGGACCCCAACCACCATCGAATACGGTGACACCACGCTGCTCGACTTCTACGACAACAACCTGGCCATCAACAGCGACAAGCCGGCCATCTACTTCTTCGGGCGCACCCAAACCTACGGCGAGTTTGACAAGCACGTCCGCCACGCCGCCGCCGGACTCCGCGCGCTGGGGGTTCGCGCCGGGGATCGCGTGGCCATACTGTTGCCCAACTGCCCGCAACACCTGGCTGCTTTCTACGCCGTACTGAAACTCGGTGCGACGGTGGTGGAACACAACCCCCTCTACACCGCCCACGAACTCGAACACCCCTTCAATGACCACGGTGCACGCGTGGCCATCTGCTGGGACAAAGCCGCCCCCACGCTGGAGAAACTACGCGGGCGCACTCCGCTGGAGACCATCGTTTCCGTCAACATGACCGAGGCGATGCCGCTACTGCAGAAAATCGCGCTCCGACTGCCCATTCCGTCGCTGCGCAAAGCCCGGGCACAGCTCACCGCCGACGCCCCCAACACCATTCCCTGGGAGTCCTTAATCAATCCCGCAATCGGTGGCGACGGCTCCGACGTTGAAAGCCCCACCGACGTCACCCGCGACACCACGGCACTCATTCTGTACACCTCCGGCACCACCGGCGCCCCCAAAGGCGCGCAACTTAGCCACGGCAACCTCGTGGCCAACGTCCTGCAAGGCAAAGCCTGGGTGCCGGGACTCGGCGAGCAGGAAGAACGCTTGCTTGCGGCGCTGCCCATGTTCCACGCCTACGGACTCACCATGGTGGCCACCCTCGGGGTATTCATCGGCGGGGAAATCATCCTCCTGCCCGCGCCCGACCTGAAACTCATCATGCAGGTGATGAAGCGCCACACCCCCACCTGGCTGCCCGGTGTACCCACCCTCTACGAAAAAATTGTCGACGCCGCCGAAGCAACCGGCGTGAATATCAAAGGTATCCGCAACGCCTTCTCCGGGGCCTCCACTCTGCCAGTTCGCACCGTTGATCGTTGGGAGCACTACACAAACGGCACCCTCGTTGAAGGCTACGGCCTCACCTAACCCTCCCCGATCATTGTGGGCAACCCCATGAACGGCAAACGACGTCCCGGCTACGTGGGAATCCCCTTCCCCGACACCGACGTGCGTATCGCTGACCCCGACAACCTGGACAAAACCCAACCCGACGGGTTCGAAGGCGAAGTGCTTGTCCGGGGGCCGCAAGTCTTCCAGGGTTACCTCAACCAGCCCGACGCCACCGAACATTCCTTCCACAACGGCTGGTACCGCACCGGTGACGTCGGCGTCATGGAACCTGACGGCTTCATCCGGCTGGTGGCGCGCATCAAGGAAGTCATTATCACCGGTGGATTCAACGTCTACCCCGCCGAAGTCGAGGAAGTTCTCTGCAGCCACCCCGATGTTGCCGACGCCGCTGTGGTAGGCATCCCCCGCGAAGATGGCTCAGAAAACGTCGCCGCCGCCATCACCCTCACCGAAGGCGCAGCACTGGATCCCGACGGCCTGAAAAACTACTGCCGCGAACAACTCACTCGCTACAAAGTACCCCGCAATTTCTACCACTTCGAAGACCTGCCCCGCGACCAGATGGGCAAAGTACGACGCCGCGACGTGCAACAACAACTCGTCGAACGATACGGGGTGCGGCCCGGGGAGTGAGCTGGTGACGGGATTGATGCGCTGACACCGCACTATCACATGCCCCCAACCCCTACTTGAACCGCTTACGCTTCAAGGAAAGTCATGTTGCCGCAGAACTGTAGTCTGGGGTAATGCGTTCTTCTCCCACGATTGTTTGGTTCCGCGATGACCTACGCCTAGCCGATAATAGGGCCCTCCATTGGGCTGCGGAACGCGGACCCGTGGTGGGCTTATTCATCCATGAAACGGTGGGGCGCCCGCTGGGAGCAGCCGCTGCGTGGTGGCAGCGCCGCAGCCTCAACGAACTGCGCGAACGCCTCCCAGCTCCCCTCATCGAAAGGCGCGGTGATCCTCGCGTCATCGTGCCCCAGCTCGCACATGAACTTGGGGCTGCGGTGACGTGGAATCGTCGCTACCACCTCACCGAGGTTGATGCGGAGATCAAAAGCGCCGTCGGCGCCACCACCCATCCCGGGTACCTCCTCACCGAACCATGGAAGATCACGACGAAAAGCGGCTCACCGTACAAGGTATTCAGCCCGTTTTACCGCGCAGCACATGCATTTCTTGTCGACGATCCCCCGTCCCCCCTCCCCGTGCCTGAGGTGACTCCAGCGAACGTGGAGCCGGAAACGCTGCCCGCTCCTAATGAGCCGGAGTGGGCGAGCACGCTGGGGCGTTATAACTGTCCGGGGGAGATTGGGGGCGTCGATAAGCTTCATTCTTTCGATGTTGACCATTATGACAACAACAATCTCGGAGCCCCGTCCACGTCGGGTCTCTCTCCACACCTGCGGTTCGGAGAGGTGAGCCCCGCGACCGTGTGGGCGGAAGTGAGCAACTCAACCGAAAACGCCGAGCCGTTTCTGCGCCAATTGATCTGGCGTGATTTCGCCTGGCACCGTTTCTATCATCTACCGAACATGGCAACCGTGAACGTGCGCGAAGCTTTCAATCGCTTCCCGTGGGAATGGACACCGCGGGCAAAGCCGTCATCGACCCCGCGCGCCTTTGCCCACGTCGAGATGGACGTGAAGGCTCAGCACATCGGTGAGCTGGCCGCGTGGCAATCAGGTCGCACCGGTGTCCCCCTCGTTGATGCCGGGATGCGCGAGCTGTGGGCGACCGGATCCATGCACAATCGCGCCCGAATGGTGGTTGGGTCCTGGCTGACGAAGAACCTGGGTATCCATTGGCGTCACGGGGAGGAGTGGTTTTGGGACACGCTTGTTGATGCTGACGCTGCCTCCAACGCTTTCAATTGGCAGTGGGTCGCTGGCTCCGGGGATGACGCCGCACCCTACTTTCGCGTCTTCAACCCGTTGACGCAGCAGAAAAAATTCGACGCAAGCGGCACTTACGTTGCACGCTGGGTGCCGGAAGCGCTGACACCGCTCTATCCGGAACCCATGGTGGATATCGCGGAGTCGCGAAAAACCGCGCTGGCGGCCTACAAGGATATCAGCGGTTGAGCTGTGCGATGTGCCCAATGAGAGCCCATTAAGGACGGTGGCAAACGCCGACCACACCGGATACAGGGCACGGAGCCACCCGCAGGCGGGCGAACGTTTCTAGGGGCGGAAGATCACATACAAGAACGGAGAACACCTCAGATGCGGGTTATGCAAGGGTGTGCAACGCGTAACAAAGGCGGGATACCACAAGTGGTTAACCTGCCATCTCTTGAACGTTCCCCGGCAATTAGAGACGGCAAAGTGGAGTAATGTCGCCGCGTCCATCCTGCATCGGCACAGTGAGGAACGTACACGGGTTGTATCCGCGCTCCTCAACAACGCTGCGGACCTTGGACCACCGTTCTGCGCTTAATCCCGGGGTGCGGGAAAGAACGAAACCGGAAAGTCGGTTCGGACCACCAACGATGGCAAGGGAGTAATCATCTTCAAGGTAGGTGATGCGGTAGTTAGTAGGTCCGTTGGGATCCTGAAAAGGAACACCAGGGAAGTTAACCCGCAAAGACGCGGCAGAACGCGTCGTAGCCGTGCCTTCGATAACAGAGTTCCGACCGAGGAAAGTACCGCAGGAATTACGGACGGAGATAGTGGAATCGTCAATAACCGCGTACTCCGCGGTGGTGTCACGCACGCATTGCAGCGTGTAAGGCTGAGGAACAGCAGCAACCTGGTACCACTTGCCCGCGTAGCGTTCGAGGTCAACTCCCTGACTAATCTCAGGAAGCTCACCGCCACCGAGAGAAGAACCATTGGGGACAAGCTGAGAAGAGGCTCCCCCAAGTCGGCCTCCTTCAAATGAACTCTGGGCTACAGCGACAGGAGCCAGCAAACTGCCTGCGAGAGCGCAGGTGGCCAAGACTGTGAGAATACGACGCATGCGTAATCCTTTCAGTTTATGATACTTCCAACCTAGCAGGTTTGACCTGGACGACTCTGCGGCCATCGTGTATCAGGTCGCACACGACACGCTCTTCAGGATTGGTGATACCCTTCCTTCCGAGCGCATCCATAACTGGCTCGCATCATCAGGAACTTTCCTCGATCCTGCTGCCGAGGCCACTTTCCTCCCGCCATAAAACACCAACCAAGAGCTCCAGCTGCGCACTGAGCTTGCGCAGCGCGACGATGTGCAGATCGCCTCTGATCAGTCAACCGAGCACACGCCCGAGGAAGGCGCGGAGTACTCCGCGTTTGATTTTGATGCCGACTCTGGCCTGGATTACTAAACGAAAAAATAGTTCAGGATTATAACGGGATTCCACCTCAGCGTTTTTCACTACAACAGAATTCAGTTGCTTAGCTTGATATGGTCAACTGATTGAGATACGTTCAGCTTTCCCCCATTCAAGGTTTGAACTGCCATAAACGACAGGGGCTGCACTAAATTCTATCTCGGATTGAACTGTTGTGATTGGAGGAGGAGAGAATTCAAGAAGACCATAATCACTGCTCATTCTGCGCCGAACTTGCTTGAGCGCAGACCCAGCATTCCTAGGGGGAGTGTGAAAAGAAAGCAATTCTATAGCCGTTCGAGCTAAAGAAAGGTGCGCTGAGCCTGATATTCCTTTTCTACGTGCAGCGATAAGGGCTAAGGTTGCGGCTGCCATCCCCATCCCCGTGGCGTGATCTAACGCTTGAACGGGTAAACTCCCCGGTCGCCATTCGCCATCATCAAATGAGCCATATATGTAAGCAATACCAGTTCCAGCTTGAACAATGCTGTCAAATCCACGTGCTAGCGTGCTAGATGCAGGTTCCCCCCAGGCATCCAAAGAAACCACGGCTAGGTGAGAATGTCGCTCCCTGAGCGATATCGGATCAAATCCCAATTTGCGCAGACCGGACAGACGATATCCCACGAGTACTGCGTCCGCTTCAGTTAGAAGTGTATGTACACGCTCATTAGTCTTAAAGTCTCGAAGGTCTGCAATCGCGCTGCGTTTGTCAAAACCTGTGTCAACATGATGGTCCAGAAGCTCTGGCATCCCCGGAGGATCGATCCTTAAGACATCGGCGCCTAGAGCCCCTAACAGCCTACTCGCCGAAGGGCCTGCGATAACTCGCGTCATGTCGAGTATCCTTAACCCCCGCAACGGGCGGGAAGCCGCGTCTGCTATTTTCTCTCTGAATGGACCTATTTTGACACGATCAAGCGAAAACTCTATCCAAGGTTTACTCGATAAGCTCTTGCCGTTGTCAGTCTGAAGCCATTCCGAAGGCTTGCGAACGGCGCTGGCAATACCGCCAACTGAGTTCACCAAATACTCGACGTCAGCAGCAGGCATCTTCTGAAGGGCCGCCTTGATACCTTCCAGCCCCCTCTCGCCCACGGCGGACTGTAATGCATCCCGGTGGTGAGGATAGTTTGCATGTAGCCTAACCCATCCATCCTGCACAGGGAAGAACCCAGATAACTCAGCGAAGCCCACAGTCTTTTTGTCATTGATCCTAAGATTGGCTAAGGAGCTGAAGCTACCAGCGATACGCGAAGAATCAATCTTAAGCTGGTTAGAACAACCCTTCGGAAGAAAACTCGCTAAGGCACGGCCAAAGCAACTGACCGAGCTAAGGGCAAGCCCTTCCACGTCTAGCGCTCCGTCCCACCAGTTACGAGGTCCAGACATCACGATTTGAGGCTTTGGCCCCAAAGAGGGGGCCAGCGGACACAAAAATCGCTGAAGGTTGAAAGTATCGTTGAGGCCAGCGTTTCGCAACTCATCTCCTCTTCTATCCGGCGGTTTCTAGTGGTCGTGGAAACGCTTCACTTACATATCATTGCTGTCCAAGCCTAACAGCTGCGCCATACGCTCAGCAGGGGTATCAAATCCCAAAGTTTTACACGGACGACTACCTACAAATACTTGGCAACCGCCACCTTCGACCAAGCCCGCATCCACAAGCGCGACATCATGGGTTCAACGAGTTTAAAACCCACCACCATGACGGCCTCCAACAGCGGCAATTTCCAATTCAGCATCGTCTATTGGCATCAGCCTGATTCTCGGCCCCGGAATCATCAGATGGTGCGACGAGAAGACCCGGTCGCTGAGTTCCAGAGAAAAATCCTCGCCGAAACCTTACGCAACATTCAACGAAAAAATGCGCCAAGCCAGTTCAATGCCGCTTGGATCGATCTTGGTTGTCGCATTTTTCGGCCCTGGCTAGCTGTTGCTCTTTTGGGAAGGCCAGAAAGAACAGAAGAAAGATGTATCGCAGTAGGTAACCTTAGAACAGTGGCGCAGGCCATGTCATAAGAATGCGCGTGATCATCCGCTCGGTCCGGGCCTTAATCTCATCAAAACCCCATTCTTCCTGTACAGCAATATCAGAACTTAGCCTAATCCCCGATTCGCTGTACTTTTCCTTCTTTGCTCGGAAATCTCGGTTGCTTAGCTCGCTATTATAACCAGTCAATGTTAAATTTCCAATTGTATGAACATATTTTTCGTGCAAGGCATAAATATTTTCACCTGGATACCGCCCCTGTAGGTAGTCTACCCATTCCTCGCTAAGGGTTTGGGGCATGACATGCTCGATAGTAAGAGATGCGGTGCGCACAGGTTCTTTTGATCCGTGCTCCTCTTCCAGCCACTGCAACAGGACTTTTCGCGTCGCAGGCTTTCCATTCTGAAAGAATGCTATCTCCGGCAGTGTTTCAAGGATCTCAGCGTCGCTATAGTAATATTTCCGTCCTTGAGATAGCCACTGGTGGATTTCTTCATCGACTGGACTATCACCTGTGATCGCTGAAACAGATTCTCTGAATGTGCGATTTAATCCTTGCGTTGCTTTTGCCATAAAGATTCGTCTGATCAGAAACGATTCGATAATAAGCAAAGCTCGCTCTACCTGCGCCTCTGTAGCAAGTCCATTTTGGCGGCGGCGAAGTACTTCCAGAACCAAGGAGTGCGGCACAGTCATGTCCAGCTCTTGAAGACGCCGCAACCGCAATGCGATGGTGGGGTTATCTTCCATATGTGGATGCAAGATGAGCCGGTAAACTTGCGCCAGTTCAGCCAGACGCTTTACTTCTTGAGCAACATCATCTTCCTTTTTCATCGCGTCAAGACGCTTTTGATGATGGAAAAAGGTATCGCTGATCTTAGCAGTGGCATGCGTTCTGGCAAGATCAATCCAGAAAAGGTCTTCAAGCTGACTATTTTCCAGCGTTTCCTGCATGGGCCGCCAATAGCGGTGGTATATTTCTTCCCCACGGTTGGGCAGTAGCATGAAAATGTAGTTACGGAGCAGATCACCTTGAGTCAGCTTCAAACCTGTATTGTTGAGACTCTGAAAAATCCGGTGAACGTTATCATCTGGGTGCGTACTGATCGATACCAGACTCAATCCATCGGTGACCGTCTCATACAGCCGTGTAATGCATGGAAGCCAATCATCATCACTGATAAGCTTCTTTATTTCCCTAATAAAAAACCGATACGCAGAAGAAATCTGATTGTCTTCTAGTTCTATGGCCTCCTTCCCTACTATGGGTCGATAGGTGGGGCGATCAATCTGGGTTGGCAATAATTTGAGGCGCGCATCACCCTCTTCAAACCGGTTGATCAGGTATTCTTCGTTGATTTGACTGTACAGTTTTCCGTCTTCCACATTAAGATCTCGGAGCGCGGCGAGAAGAATAGATATCGTAGTCAGGCGCTGCTGACCATCAACAACAAGATGCCTGGAAACTCCTCCCGCGACAGAAGTCGGAGACTGCGCGAGCACCAGTGAACCGATGAAATGGGTACGTTGTATGCCCGCCTCACGGTCTTCCATCAGTTCCATAACATCCGACCACAGCGTCTTCCAGTCTTTTTTGCCCCACTGATAAGGGCGTTGATAGAGCGGCACCTGGTACTGTGTTGTGCCTTGAAAAAGTTTCCGAACCGTTGTCTCAACTGCCGTAACCATTGAACAGTCCCACGCTCCATTTCACATATTATTTGAATTTAGTAGAATTTAGTATATAGCAGCCAGTGCAGAAAAATGGTTCAACCACTGCTATATTCGTGGTATGAACGCAGATTTTTACGATGCCATCATTATCGGTTTCGGCAAGGCAGGAAAGACGCTTGCGGTAGCGCTCGCGAATGCTGGACAGCGGGTCGCAATGGTTGAACGATCACCCAAGATGTACGGCGGCACCTGCATTAACATCGCCTGCATCCCCACAAAAGCCCTGGTCAGTTCCGCAGCGCACAATGAGTCTTTCGACCAGGCCATGGCACACAAACAGGCGGTTGTGTCGCTCCTGCACGATCGTAACTACCATATGTTGGCCGACAACCCGCATGTAACAGTGATTGATGGCGAGGGATCTTTCGTCGATTCGCATACGGTGTCGGTT
>ERZ773066.1317-NODE-1317-length-12841-cov-6.294228_pt1 | contig 12841 bp, 8 predicted proteins | sample MGYA00580573_ERZ773066 | MGnify/ENA primary metagenome ERZ773066 (study PRJEB29015, sample SAMEA2738128) | human oral metagenome | biome: human oral; feature: human-associated habitat; material: saliva | place: China | collected 2203 ... | reverse complement strand
CTAGGAATTAGAAATCATGAAAATTCTAGAGAACAAAAAGAACAATATCTGAGTGAGAAAAGGTACTATTGGTAATTTTGTGTTTTTAGTTTTACAGAGTGTAGTGTTATTGGAGTAAATTATTAACTAATTTAGTAATAAATTAGTTTACCTTTTTTAAAATAGGAATTTGGTACAAGACAGTATATTCTTTCGTTCTAAAGTGTTATTTAAATGTTGATTCTACCCCTTTCGTTCTATAATATAGATGCTTGCTAGCACCACATGTTGAGGTGGTATCAGTGCTTGTTCGAGCTGACACTTCAGCGAAGTAGTAGCAGATGATCCGTCCATGCGACAAGTTGAGACCGAAGGGCGAGAAGGTGCCCTGGGGTGTAGCTGTCGTAGAGTAAGGAGTTTATGACGAAACGATACGGTAACAGCGAACCGTCGAGTGTGTGAGTATGCTTGTAAAAGACTAGAAACCTTTGAACGAAAGGGATTCAGTATTTGGAGCCAGATTATCTAAAGAACGGTAGTCACAGCCCGAATCCGCAATAATTTTCCATTTCATAGGTTTATACCCCATATTTGCATAATGTACATTGACAAGTGATTTGTCTTCTATTATAAATCCAATAATATTATTCAGTTGAAAAATCAACTTTCTTTAGATGAATTTAAATTCCTTTTTAATTCCATGTACATATTCTTTCTAATAGTAAAAGCACTCTAATTTCTATAGTTTTATCAAAGCTATAGACGCTAGAGTGTTTTTATAACATTTTGAAGAATTATTTAATGATTAGGGGAGATTTATATTTATCTAGTGTCTATAAAAATCAGCAAAATATAAGTGCTAACATCACCCTATTAGAGAATGGCAAATGTTTGCATTGATTATGAATATTTTCATACAAAAACTATCAATTTTCAGTAAAATTACTTGACTTTTATAAATATTAGTTTTATAATTAGAACATAGGGAAGCGCTTACGAAAAATCTCCGAATTTTTGCCCTACTTGAAGTGGTTCGTCTAACAGACTACTTCCATTTTACATTTTAGAAAGGAGTATTGTTTTGAGTCAATGTGATATTCTCATTATAGGGGCAGGTCCTGGCGGTTATGTTGCTGCTGAAGAAGCTGCCCGTTTAGGTAAAAAGGTAATTGTCATTGAGAAAAACTCCATAGGTGGCACTTGTTTGAACGTTGGCTGTATCCCATCCAAAGCCTATCTTGAACATGCTCATTGGCTATTAGCTGCTAAAGAAGCCTCTCAGTATGGAGTAACAGTTTTAAATGATAATCTTGATTTTCAAAAACTTGTTGCTCGCAAAGATCAAGTCGTAGCAACACTACAGTCCGGTATTCAATCAAGTTTTAAACAATTAGGTATCACCTATATTGAAGGTGAGGCAGCTTATATTTCTGATAAAAGCTTCCAAGTTAATGGTGAAAGAGTCTCAGGTAAGTCTGTTATTTTGGCGACGGGGAGTCATCCATTTATTCCTCCTATTCCTGGTATTAACGATGTTAACTATTTGACAACAGATAGCTTTTTCAACTTAAAGGAACTTCCTCAACGTTTGGTTATCATTGGTGGAGGTATTATTTCCGTTGAGTTAGCTTTTGCCATGGCTCCACTTGGTGTGGATGTGACAGTGATAGAGGTTGCGCCAACAATTTTAGCAACTGAAGATGACAAAGCACGTTCCATTATTAGAGAAAAGATGGAACAACTTGGAATTACCATTCTGGAGGGAGTTAGCATAGATAGGGTTAAAGAAAATGCTGTAATTTTAGCAGATGGCAAGTCCTACTCTTATGATAACTTACTTGTAGCAACAGGGCGTAAGCCAAATATTGAGTTAGCCCAAATGATGGGTTTGGAGCTGACTGAAAAAGGCTTTATTAAGGTAGATAGTTATTACGAGTCCTCTCAATCAGGTGTTTATGCGATTGGGGATTTGATTCCTGGATATATGTTAGCTCATGTTGCTAGTAGCGAGGGAATCAAAGCTGTTCGAGCCATTTGCCGTCAGGCTGAGGAACCGGTTGATAATTCAAGTGTTCCACGGTCGCTCTTTACAACGCCAGAGATTGCTTCCTTTGGCTTGTCAGAAGAGGAGGCGGTACAACAAGGATATGATATATCAGTTGGTCAACTTCCTTATGTTTATAATGGTCGAGCCATTGCGTCTAATTCAGCAAAGGGTTTTGTTAAAATTGTGTCCGAAAAACGCTATCACCTACTATTAGGTGCCGTTATCGTTGGTCCACATGCAACTGATATTCTACAATCCTTGATTGTCTTGAAAGATGCTGAAGGAACACTTGATCAGCTTGATAAGACAATTTTTGCACATCCAACAATTTCTGAGTTGGTTCAGGAAGTTGCAAGACTGATTTTAAGGTCCTAAGGCCGATGGATAGGTTTAGCAGAGCCATTCTCATTTTTCAAATCTATATATCTGTCAATAATATTTGTTTTTTATAAAGCTTTTTAATAGAAGGAGGTAACAATATGAAGCAATATCAAAAATTGCCACAAGCCCTAATGAAAGAAAAACATCAGGGACAAACCTTAACCAAGGAAGAGGTTAAGGTTCAAACTGCCCATGATCTTGGTGTGGAAAATGTTTCAAAAGAAGAGGCTAAATCCATGTATAAGACTATGTGGGATATTCGAAATTTTGAAGAAAATGCACGACATTTCTTTTCAATCGGTCAAATTCCAGGATTTGTTCACCTTTACTCAGGCGAGGAAGCTATTGCGACTGGGGTATGTGCTAACTTGACTGATAAAGACTACATTACTAGCACGCATCGAGGACATGGACACTGTGTGGCTAAAGGTGGAGACCTTAAAAAAATGATGGCTGAAATCTTTGGTAAGTCTACAGGGCTTGGTAAAGGTAAGGGTGGCTCTATGCATATCGCTGACTTGGATAAAGGAATCCTTGGTGCTAATGGTATGGTAGGCGGAGGCTTTGGTCTTGCGACTGGGGCTGCTATGCGCAACAAATATCTAAAGACTGATGATGTTGCTGTATGTTTCTTTGGTGATGGTGCTGCCAATGAAGGTAATTTTCATGAGTGCTTAAACATGGCCTCTATTTGGAATCTACCTGTGGTATTTGTAAATGAAAACAACTTTTTTGCAGAATCAACACCACAATGGTATTCATCAGCTTCTCCAACAATTGCTGAACGTGCACAAGCTTACAATATGCCTGGAGTTCGCGTTAATGGTAAGGACTTATTTGCTGTTTATCAAGTGACTAAAGAGGCCGTTGAACGTGCGCGTCGTGGAGATGGTCCAACGTTAATTGAAGCTATTACTTATCGTAACCATGGCCATTTCGAAGGAGATGAGCAAAAATACAAAGCACCAGATGGAATCGAAAAAGAATGGGCAGATGTGGATGCCTTGGAAGTATTTCGTGACCTTGTAACTGAAAAGGGTATCCTTAGCCAAGATGAATTGGATGAGATTGTTGCCCAATCACAGAAAGATGTTGAAGATGCAATCCGCTTTGCTCAAGAGAGCCCACTTCCAAAAGAAGAAGCTCTCTACGAAGACGTATTTGCAGACTGATTGAGGAGGATACATAATGACTAGAGAAATATTATTTATGAAAGCCATCAATGAAGGGCTCGATCAAGCTATGGAAAGAGACGAGCGAGTTGTTCTCCTAGGAGAGGATATCGCAGGTGGTGTCAATGTTGAACACTTAGAAAATAATAACGAGGATGCCTGGGGCGGTGTCATGGGGGTTACACGAGGACTGATGCCGAAATATGGCAGGGAACGTGTTATTGATACTCCGATTTCTGAGCACGGCTATTTATCAGCTTCGGTGGGGATGGCGCTTACGGGACTAAGACCTGTACCAGAGTTGATGTTTAATGATTTTATTGGATTCTGTTTTGATGCCCTATTAGGACAGGCATCTAAGATGCGTTACATGTTTGGCGGTAAAGCTAAAGTTCCGATGGTTGTTCGTACTATGCACGGGGCAGGTGCTTCAGCTGCTGCGCAACACTCTGGATCCTATTACGCTTTATTTGGATCGATTCCTGGTATTAAGGTGGTCGTTCCTGCTACTCCTTATGATGCCAAAGGATTACTCCTAGCATCAATAGAGGATGATAATGTAGTTGTCTTTTCTGAAGACAAGACTTTATATGGATTAAAAGGGGAAGTGCCAGAAGAATACTATACTGTACCAATTGGTAAGGCTGCCGTTCGTAGAGAAGGTAAGGATTTAACAATTGTGACAATTGGTAAGATGTTGTATGTAGCCTATGAGGTCGCCGACCGCTTGGCAAAAGACAACATTTCTGTAGAAGTGATTGATCTTCGTACAGTTGCTCCATGGGATGAAGAAACAGTGTTAAATTCCGTGAAGAAAACTGGTCGATTAATTATTGTGGATGAGGCCAACCCACATAACAATACTGCAACTGATATTGCATCTATAGTTTCAGATAAAGCTTTTGATTATCTTGATGGACCAGTGAAATGTGTTTGTGCACCAAATACTCCTGTTCCATTTGCTACAAACTTAGAACAAGCCTATCTCCCTGATGCGGATAAGGTTTTGAAAGTAGCAGATGAATTGATTCAGGACTTGAAAGGATAGGAGGGCGCTTATGGTAACAGAAATTTTAATGCCCAAGCTCGGCCTAACCATGACTGAAGGAATCATTCAAGAGTGGTTGGTCCAAGTTGGTGATACAGTAACAATTGGTCAGCCTTTATTGGAAATTAGTTCTGAAAAATTGACTAGTGAAGTCGAATCCCCTGCTTCTGGGGTTGTTCTAGACATTGTGCATGGTGAAGGTGTTACAGTTAAATGTAAGGAAGTCGTTGGATGGATTGGTCAGGAAGGAGAGGATGTAGGAACCCAAGAGGCTCCTGCACAAGAGGAAGCTCCAACTGAAGTCGCTAAAGATTCAACGCCGTCTAGTCCTAAATCTACTACAGCACCTATAGCTCGTACTGATGGGGAACGAATTTTCATTACACCGGTGGCTCGTAAGATTGCTGCTGAGAAAGGCTATGATATCTCCCTTATTAAAGGGACAGGTGGAAATGGTCGTATTACAAGACGTGATGTAGAAGCTTACCAACCAAGTCTTGTTGTTGATAAGGTCGTTGAACCTCTACCACAAGATATAACCTCAGTTCAATACGGTGAGGGACTCCAAGGCATGCGTAAGATTATTGCCGAACGTATGATGAGCAGTCTTCATTCTTCTGCTCAATTGACACTCCATCGTAAGGCTGATTTAACTGAGCTTTTGAAATTCCGTAAAGAACTTAAGGCCAAGGTCCATACTCCACTTGAAAATGGTGAACTAGGTATCACAACTCTATTAACTAAAGCAGTAACCAAAGCTTTGAGAGATTTTCCAGCTTTGAATGCTTGGTATGGCGGGGGAGTTCATCAGATTCAAGAACGCATTCATATTGGTATGGCAACAGCTTTGGATGATGGTTTGGTTGTCCCTGTGATTCGAGACGCAGACCGTATGACTTTAGCAGATCTTGGTCAAAGCATTAAGACTCTAGCTAATCAAGCTCGAAAAGGTACACTTCCATCTGACCTATATAGTGGTTCTACTTTCTCAATTACGAACCTAGGAGGGCCAGGTGTAGAATACTTCACCCCAATCCTTAACTCCCCAGAGGTGGCAATTCTTGGAGTAGGAGCAACTCAACAAGCTTTAGCATTTAATGAGGAGGGAGAAGTTGTTCAAAAAGACTATCTTCCATTGAGTCTGAGCTTTGACCATCAAGTCATCGATGGACTCCCAGCAGCTGAATTTTTAGCACAAGTTATATCTTATCTTGAAGATCCTTATCTCCTTATTTTCTAGTGGAATGAAAGTTAAACAGTTGAAATTGTCAACTAATAGATAGACTTTAGGTTAAAAACTAAAGTCAGAGAAGACTAAATTAGTCTGGCTCTTTGTCAAATAGTGTTGATGAAGAAATTTAGGAAGGGATTAAGCAACTAATTGTTGCTTAATTCCTTTTTGTTTTGGGCCAAACATTTTTGTTATTAAAATAATCCTGTTTCTAAAATGGTAATAGTTTCTAAAGCCGTAGGCATTTCTTTTAAGCACTTTTATTTTATTGTTTATTCCTTCAATAGGGCCATTTGTTCTAGTTGGATACTCACAAGTATTTTGAATATATGGCAGGTAAGTAATCAAAGTCTTTAATACTCTTTTTAAACCAGGTGATAGGTCTAATTGTGTAGCTGCTTCAATCGTTTCCTTGAATTCTATATAATCTCTGTCCTGAATACATTCACGAAGTGAATGAACAACCTCATAATTATGGTTTTATTTATTGACTTATATAATAATTAAGAGTAAACTTAAAGCAACAAACAAAAAAATTGTTTAAAATTTATAAGAAAGTGTGGTGATAATTTATGAGTAGAGATTTTAACAGTATGGATGATCTTTTTAATCAGTTAATGGGAGGAATGAGAGGTTTTAATTCTGAAAATCGCCGTTATCTGATAAACGGAAGAGAAGTTACACCTGAAGATCGTTCAACAGGACAATTGCCAATAAATAATGAAATGCAGACTCAAGCATCTCAAGGGCAAAATGTTAAACAAGATGGAATTCTTGCAAAACTTGGACGTAATCTTACACAGGAAGCCCGTGATGGAAAACTAGATCCAGTTATAGGACGTAACAAGGAAATTCAGGGAACCTCAGAAATTTTTTTACGTCGTACAAAAAATAATCCAGTTCTTGTAGGTGATGCAGGTGTTGGGAAAACAGCTGTTGTAGAAGGACTAGCTCAAGCCATTGTAAATGGGGATGTTCCTGCCGCTATTAAAAATAAGGAAATTATTTCAATTGATATTTCGGGACTTGAAGCAGGTACACAGTATCGTGGAAGTTTTGAGGAAAATATTCAGAATCTTTTGAAGGAAGTAAAGGAACTTGGAAATGTTATACTCTTCTTTGATGAAATTCATCAGATTTTAGGCGCAGGAAATACTGGAGATGGTGGTTCTAAAGGGCTTGCCGACATTTTAAAACCTGCTCTTTCACGTGGGGAACTGACAGTTATTGGAGCAACTACTCAAGATGAATACCGTAATACAATATTAAAAAATGCCGCACTTGCACGTCGTTTCAATGAAGTGAAAGTAAATGCTCCATCAGCGGAAGATACTTATAAAATACTTCAAGGAATTCGTAATTTATATGAAAAACATCACAATGTAATTTTGCCTGATAATGTTTTAAAAGCAGCAGTTGATTTCTCAATACAATATATTCCACAACGTAGCTTGCCAGATAAAGCAATTGATTTAATTGATGTGACGGCAGCACATTTGGCCGCTCAACATCCTGTAACTGATGTTCATGCAGTAGAACATCAAATTGAAGAACAGAAAGCAAAACAAGCTGAGGTAGCAAAATCTGAAGATTATGAAGCTACACTTAATGCAAAAAATCGTATTGAGGAATTAGAAAATAAAATAAAAAATCATACTGAAGATATGAAAGTTACAGCAACAATAAATGATGTGGCTGAATCTGTAGAAAGAATGACAGGAATTCCCGTTTCTCAAATGGGAGCAAGTGATATTGAACGTCTAAAAGGAATGAACGAACGTCTAAAAGCAAAAGTTATCGGTCAGGATAAAGCAGTTGAAGTAGTTGTGCGTGCAATTCGTCGTAACCGTGCAGGATTTGGCGAAGGTAACCGTCCAATTGGAAGTTTTCTTTTTGTAGGTCCTACAGGTGTCGGGAAAACCGAACTTGCAAAACAACTAGCACTTGATATGTTTGGAACTAAGGATGCTATTATTAGATTAGATATGTCAGAATATTCTGACAGAACTGCAGTTTCAAAAATTATTGGAACAACGGCTGGATATGTTGGATATGATGACAATAATAATACTTTGACTGAAAGAGTACGTCGTAATCCTTATTCAATTATTCTTTTGGATGAAATTGAAAAAGCTGATCCGCAAGTTATAACGCTTCTTTTACAAGTATTAGATGATGGACGTTTAACTGATGGACAGGGAAATACTATAAATTTTAAAAATACTGTAATTATAGCTACTTCAAATGCTGGATTTGGATATGAAAAAGGACTTGTTGAGAATGTAGACAAACAGGAAATTATAGAAAGATTGAAACCATACTTCCGTCCAGAATTTTTAAATCGGTTCAATGCTGTGATTGAATTTTCGCATCTTAATAAAAAAGACTTATCACAAATTGTTGATTTAATGCTTATTGAAGTAAATAAAACTCTTTCTAAAAAAGAAATTGACTTAGCTGTATCTGATGCAGCAAAAGAATTTTTGACAGAAGAAGGATATGATGAAGTTATGGGAGCACGTCCGCTACGTCGTGTAATTGAACAGCAAATACGTGATAATGTGACTGATTTCCATCTTGAAAACCTTGATGCAAAACATCTTGTTGCTGATTTGGAAGATGGTATTTTGGTTATTAAGGAAAAATCAGAAACAGATAAGAAAACTGAAGAAAAAAAAGTGTCTAAAAATAAAAAATCTTTAAAAAAAGATACTGAATAGTTGATAATTTAAAGTTTAATACGTAAGAAATAAAGACTCTAACTAAAATTACTTGGTTAGAGTTTTTTTGCAAGGAAAGCAAATTTATCTTTTTTTACTTAACGTATTGTTTATATAAGAAAGTTTTATTTTATAAGAGTAAGTCAAAAAAGGCGATTTAACTGAATAATATTAAGAATAAAGTTTAGAATATTTCATTATACAAAATTAAGATAATAAACCTGTTCGATAACCTATAGTTCAAAATTAAAAATTGCACAAATTAACGAAAATCTCAGGGCAAATTTTCTTTTCTTGTTTCTATAACGTGTAGACACTATCCTAAATCTCTTGATATGCCTGTTCACATGCTCTATGTAAATTCTACGCCTTGAAATAATTGAATTGTATTTCTTGTCCTCTTTAGTTAATTTATGCTTTTTTGTCGATTTTTTAGGTACCAAGATGTTGCTGTGTATCTTATCTATGCCTATGTATCCCTTGTCGGTAATTAAAAGGACATCTTTATGCTATAGTTAAATGGTTTAGTGGTTATATTCCCAGATAAAGACAGGTTCACTTGATATACTTAGTGTTCACTCGTTTCGTGTAGAGGCGGTAACACTTCTTGAAAGAACTAATTAAAGAAGTAGAAAAATATTTTATACTCTGGATAGAACTCGTAGAAAGAGGAGAGAAACCTTAGCCACTGTACTTGATCATGAACTTGTCACTTAGTTTTCTAAAGAGTTTATGGGATTGTATAATGGGATTTATTTTTAAACGAAGACAAATTGAAATTTTTGGAGGTGAAGGGTATGGCTTCAAGGAAAGAATATTTAGATTTTATTTTAGAACAACTATCCAATTTGGAAGAAATATCATATAAGTCAATGATGGGTGAATATATAATTTATTATCGTGGAAAAATTGTTGGTGGAATTTATGATGATAGGTTTTTAGTGAAGCCTGTTAAATCTGCAGTAGCATACATGCCAAATGCAAAGTACGAGTTACCATATGATGGAGCAAAGGAAATGCTATTGGTAGATGATGTTGACAACAAAGAATTTTTAAATAGCTTATTTAATTCAATGTATGATGAGCTACACACATCAAAACTAAAGAAAAATAAATAATCAGATTTGAATTTGAGGAGGTGCTTTTGTGTCAATAATTAAAATTGAAAACCTCACTTTCTCATATTATGGCTATGTAAAACCTGTATTTGAAAATGTATCATTTTCATTTGATACGAACTGGACAACAGGGCTAATAGGAAGAAACGGGGTTGGAAAATCAACACTATTTAAGCTACTTCTAAACCAAGAAGTTTATCAAGGCAAAATCAGCAAAAGTGTTGACTTTATTAAATTCCCACCCAATTTAAGGGATACTTCAAAATTAGGGATTGAGTTGTATAAAGAACTAATATCAGATGAGGAAGTATGGAAATTATTTAGAGAACTTAATTTGCTAAATGTAGATGAGAGTCTTGTTTACAGAAACTTTGAAACACTTTCTAAAGGAGAACAAACAAAAATCCTTTTAGCTATTTTGTTTACAATAGAAGATGGTTTTTTACTTATAGATGAACCAACAAACCATTTAGATATGGATGGAAGAAAAATTGTCAGTGAATATCTGAAAAGTAAAAAGGGTTTTTTGCTCATATCTCATGATAGAGATTTTTTAGATGGCTGTATCAATCATGTTATTTCTATTAACAAGAATTCTATTGATGTCCAATCAGGAAATTTTACATCATGGTATGAAAATAAATTGATGAAAGACCAATTTGAGATTAGTCAAAATGAGAAATTAAGAAAAGATATCAAACGATTAAAAGAAGCTGCAAGACAAAGTAAAATTTGGTCTGATAAAGTTGAAAATACTAAAAACGGTGTGAAAGTATCAGGTGTAAAACCGGACAAGGGACATATAGGTCATCAGTCAGCTAAGATGATGAAAAAATCTAAGAATTTGGAGAATAGACAAAATAAGGCAATAGAAGAAAAGCAGAGTTTACTAAAAGATATTGAAACAAAGGAAAGTCTATTATTTCATCCGCTACATCATTACAAAAACCCTCTAATATCGGTTAGAAATTTATCATTATGTTATGGAGAAAGACAGATATTAAGTAATATAAGTTTTGATATAAAACAAGATGATATAGTGGTCATATATGGTCAAAATGGTAGTGGAAAATCAACCTTGATTAAAATTTTATTAGGTTTAAATCATGAGTATTCAGGTGATGTAAAATTAGCAAGTAATTTAAAAATATCATATATTCCTCAAGATACATCCAATTTAACAGGTAGTCTAAATAAGTATATTCATAAGCAAGGTGTGGATGAAACATTGTGCAAAACAATTCTTAGAAAATTAGATTTTGCAAGAGAATTACTTGAAATAGATATGAAGAATTATAGCGATGGACAAAAAAAGAAAGTTTTAATTGCTGTAAGTTTATCAAAGCCAGCTCATATATTTGTTTGGGACGAACCATTAAACTATATAGATGTAATATCAAGAATACAGATTGAGGAAATTATAAAAGAAGCAAATCCTACACTCATATTTGTGGAACACGATAAGAGGTTTGTAGAAGATATAGCTAATAAAATAATACGGTTATAAACTAAATAACAACTCCCAGTTTGTCGAGCTAATACATTTAACGATAACCTTAAGCTATCGATAAAAGGTTCACGGATATGTTCCCACATACAGACAGGTTGACTTAACGTACTTAGTGTTTACTCGTTTAATGTTGAAACGGTAGTTTAAAGACTAGAAATTAGGTTAATGCCACAGTGCTATTATTGGTTTAATATAACGGAGTAATTCTTAACCTTTAGAATAATAAAGAATTTCTTTCGTGGAGGAAAAATAATGTTAAAAGTTGTAAAACCGGAATTAGAAGATTTATGGTTCAGAGAGTCAATGATGGCAGATATAGAAACGATGTCATATAACGATGCTTGGGGAGGAACAATTCCTTTTCCGAAAGAAGACTGGGAAGAATGGTATACATTATGGGTAAGAAACTCAGGACAAGAAAGATACTATCGTTATTTAAAAGATGATGCCAATAAAGTCTTTGTGGGTGAAATTTCATATCATTTTGATAAGCTGCGTAATATCTATATATGTGATGTAATTATAAAAGCTGAATTTAGGAAACAAGGATTTGGTACGCAAGGTATTCAACTTCTTTGTGAAACAGCTAAAGCAAATGGAGTAAAAGCTCTCTATGATGATATAGCTGCTGATAATCCTTCGACTCATTTATTTTTAAAAAACGGTTTTTCAATTGAGTTTCAAAATGATGAGATTTTGATGGTTAAGACAGTATTATAAACTTCAATTTAATACAGATAGCTTATTTCATCATAAGAGCTTAATACATAATATGTTTTTCTTAATGTAGGTTTCAATTCTATTCTCGTCATTTATGTAGAGAATATCGTATTACTGACAAAAGAAGAGAAGGCAAGGGTATATAGAAGAAAATGAATAAATTAGTTACGACAGATACAGTAAATACACAATACAAAAATCCAGATAAACTAAATATCCGTATTCGATTACATCAACTTTATTCTACAAATAAAGAAGGTTTTAATAATTGGATTGTAAAGCATTATGACATTAAGAAGGGATCTTCAATTTTAGAACTCGGTTGTGGTACAGGTATTACTTGGAAAGAACACACAAATTTACTTCAGGATTGTAATGAGGTTTATTTTACAGATTTATTTGAAGGGATGATTGAAGAAGCTAGATCTAATATTGGAGAACATCCAAACATTCACTATGAAGTTGTGAATGCAGAAGAGTTACCATATGAAGATGAACGATTTGATATCGTCATAGCCAATATGATGTTGTATCATATTCCAAATTTGGATAAGGCTGTATCAGAAATCAGAAGAGTATTAAAAAATGATGGGATATTCTACTGTGCTACGTATGGTGAAAATGGAGTAGAATCATTCATCAATCAGATGTTAAACGTTCAAACAGAACGTCAACATACATTTACCTTACAAAATGGCAAAGACATACTTGAGTATTGGTTTTCTAGTGTAGAGAAATTGGAGTATGTAGATAAGTTACTCATTAGCAATCGTTCTGATTTGGTGGAATATATCCAATCATTTAAGGAGATGAATGATTGGCATAATTATTCGGATGAAGAGTTATATAGACTAATTTCTAATTATGAAAAACAAGGAATTATAGAAATTCCGAAAGAATATGGAATGTTTGTAT
>ERZ773066.1312-NODE-1312-length-12885-cov-9.481606_pt1 | contig 12885 bp, 8 predicted proteins | sample MGYA00580573_ERZ773066 | MGnify/ENA primary metagenome ERZ773066 (study PRJEB29015, sample SAMEA2738128) | human oral metagenome | biome: human oral; feature: human-associated habitat; material: saliva | place: China | collected 2203 ... | reverse complement strand
TCACGAAAAATATGTATATTTGCTTAGATAAACAGTATAAATAACATTTATTGTACCCCTATATGGCCAGACAACACTTCCTAACCCATTCACTTGTTTGCTGCCTTTTACTAATTGGCTCTACAAATATTGCAAATGCGCAAAGAAGACATAAAGCCATTACTAAAAAGCAAAAGCAGCCGTTATTCCTCATGAGTGATACCCTACCTATCGTCGGTTCAATGGCAAAGATAGGTAAGAAACAGATGAATAAAGGTTTGGTAAACTCAGCCATTAATGCCCTTTCCGGACAAGCCGTTGGTGTAAATGTCGTTACGAATGGGCAGGATCGTATGGCAATGTTGACCAGTGTGCGTGTTCGTGGCACGACATCGCTTACTGGTGGTAATGACCCTCTGGTCCTTATAGATGGTGTTTCTTCTGATTTATCTACCCTATCCACCATTTATCCTGCTGATATCGAAAGCTTTACTATCCTCAAGAATGCTTCAGAAACGTCTAAGTATGGTTCACGAGGAGCATCGGGTGTTATCGAAGTAAAGACAAAGCGTGGCAATGGTAGTAAGTTCCAGATTTACTATGACGGAACTGCTGGCTTCGACGTTGTATACAAACGACTTCGAATGCTCAATGCTACGGAGTATGTTAGTGCTGCAAAAGCATTGGGATTAGACTATGTTGATAAGGGCTATGATACTAACTTTCAAAAAGAAATAGTACGAACAGGTTTCGTAAACTCACACCACGTGGCTTTTAGTGGAGGCAGTGAGAAGTCTAACTATCGTGCCTCATTAGGCTATGTGCGCGGTCAAACGGTTATTAAAAACAAGGATTACAATAACTTCGTGGCTAAGTTAGACATCTCACAGCTTGCCTTTGACGAGAGACTAAAGATAGACTTTGGTGCCTTCGGTTCATCTCAACAAGATGAAAAGATATTTGATATTCAAGCACTTTCCTACTCTATTGCTGCAATGAATCCAACACTCCCATTCCATAAAACAGGAAACGGATGGCAGAGGAATGGCAATGCATCACAAATAGGACCGACAGAACCATTGCTGTTTGAGCGTAACGATGAAAAGAATCTTACGTTCAATTCACATCTGCAGTTGTCCTTACAGCTAACACATAACCTTCAGTTAGCAGCCTTAGGTTCCTATTCTTACACCTCAACGGAGAACGGACGATTTGCTCCGACATGGGTATGGGCGCAAGGATTAGCATATAGAGGAGAACGAAAGACCGAAGATATGTTAGGTAACATCTCTCTTGATTGGAAATATCGTTGGGGGATTAACAATTTATCTGCCACCATTCTTGCTGAATATCAGAAGAAAAAGATAGCAGCTTTTTGGACACAAGTAAAGGGATTAACCAACAATTACTTTGGTTATGACAATCTTGGGGCTGCTTCTGACCGTCCTTATGGAGGAACTGGTAGTAGTTATGCTGACCCAAGTCTTACCTCTTTTATGGGTACACTTACCTACACACTACTCGACCGATACACACTTAATCTGACAACACGTGCAGATGGTTCGTCAATGGTTGGCAAAGACCATACATGGGGCATCTTCCCTTCTATCTCAGCAACTTGGGATATGAAGAAAGAAAGTTTCCTACGCAACAATAAGAGCATTAGTCTTCTGAACCTTCGAACTGGTTATGGTCGGTCTGGAAACCTTGGTGGAATCAGTTCTTATTTGACCTTAAGGCAATATATCCCAGTAGGTTTAATCTCGTACAATGGTACACCAACAGTCACTATGGGTACCTTACGCAATAGTAACCCTGACCTACGTTGGGAGACGCGCAGCACCTTTAATATTGGTACAGATCTTGGGTTGTTCAACAATCGTCTGCTCCTTACAGCAGAGTATTACTATTCCAAGACTACCGATATGCTTTACGAATATGACGTACCTGTACCAACTTTCGCCTTTGACAAGCTATTGGCAAATATCGGTTCTATGTCTAACAGTGGTTTTGAGTTGGGTATTGGCGTCGTTCCTATATCAAAGAAAGACATGGAACTCAATGTCAATGTCAATATGGCATGGCAAAAGAATAAACTCCTTTCTCTCAATGGTAAACATAATGGAAGACAGATGACAGCGTCAGAAATAACCCCTATCGGTGGTATGAATGGTGCAGGTTTCCATGGTGGATATAATGATATTATCTATCAGATTGTAGGTCAACCTTTAGGTGTTTTCTATCTTCCTCACTGCAAAGGAATCGTTGACAACGGACATGGACACAACAAATACGACATTGCTGATTTGAACAATGACAATGTAATCGACCTCAGCGACCATGGTGACCGATATATCGCAGGACAAGCAACACCTAAGATGACCTTAGGTTCTAACATAAGTTTCAGATACAAAGTATTCGACATTTCCTTACAGATGAATGGTGCTTTCGGACATAAGATATTTAACGGAACAACTCTTTCTTTCCTGAACATGTCAAACTTCCCAGACTATAATGTCCTTGCAGAAGCTCCAGCACGGAATATTGTTGACCAGAATGTGACGGATTATTGGTTGGAAAAAGGTGATTATCTAAACTTTGATTATCTTACGATAGGTTGGAATACGCCTATTAAAAACAAATATATCAGTTCACTACGTGTGTCTTTTAGCATCAATAATCTCGCAACAATAACAAGTTATAGTGGCTTAACACCGATTATCAATAGTTATGTAGTAGATAACACTTTAGGTATTGATGACAAACGTACCTATCCCCCCTATCGCACTTATTCTATCGGTGTGAGCATTAAGTTCTAAGCAATTTAACACAACATAAACAACTGTCAAGTATGAAATACTTACTTCGCCCACTCTTTTTTCTAACTCTCCTCACATTGACAGGTTGTCTGGACGAGAATAGCAAAGACAGCCTCGATGAACAACACACCTACACGACGGATAGAGATGTATATGTCAATGCCGTCGCTACCTTGTATAACTACATAGGAAGTGATAAAGACAGTGAGGGTCTACAAGGTACTTATCGTGGTGTATATGATTATAATACGTTCACTACCGATGAAGCAATCATACCTGTCCGTGGTGGAGACTGGTATGATGGAGGGTTTTGGGCTGATTTATATACTCATAACTGGGCAGAAGACAGTAAACCGCTCTACGATACATGGAAATATCTCTATAAAGTAATTGTATTCAGTAATGATGCACTTACAACTATCGACAAACATAAACAACTGCTTACAGATGAGCAGTACAAGGCTTATAGGGCTGAGGTTAGGGCTATCCGTGCCTTATACTACTATTACCTTATGGATATGTTTGGAAACATACCATTAGTAACGACGGCTGGCGAAAGTACTGAAAACGCAGATCAAGCAAGTCGCCCTGAGGTATATCGGTTTATTGTAAAAGAACTACAAGAAGTCACCCCACTGCTTCCTGCTGGTCATAGTAACCTTCTTGGCAAGAACTATGGACGTGTAACACGTTCTGTAGCCAACTTCCTTCTTGCTAAGTTGATGCTGAATGGTGAGGTTTATTCTGATGCTGATTGGACAGATAATCAACAACCTAATGGTAAGCAAACCTACTTTACCATCAATGGTCAGCAGATGAATATATGGCAAGCCTGCAAATATTACTGCGATAAGGTGACTGCTGATGGCTTTACCTTAGCAGCCGATTATCTCAGCAACTTCTCTGTTAACAACGAGAATTCACCAGAGAATATCTTTACTATCCCGCTCGACAAACACCTTTACAAGAGCCAATTCCAGTATCTCTTCCGCTCTCGTCACTACTCACATGGCGGTGCCTTCGGTACAAGCTCTGAGAATGGAGCCTGCGCAACTATTTCTACAGTGAAGACTTTCGGCTATGGTACCAGTAATGTTGACAAGCGATATGCTTATAACCTCTACTCTGACACTGTTCGAGTAGATGGAAATATCATATATTTAGAAAGTGGCAAACCACTTGTTTATATGCCACTTGCTGTAGAGTTAAATCTCACTAACAGCCCATATATTAAGACGGCAGGAGCAAGAATGGCTAAATATGAGGTGGACCGCAACGCCTTTAACGATGGTAAAAGCCCAGACAACGACATTGTTCTCTTCCGTTATGCCGATGTATTGCTAATGAAGGCTGAAGCTGCAGTACGCAACGGAGAGAATGGTAATACTGAACTGAACCTCGTTCGCAGCCGTAGTAGTATGGGAAATAGAACTGCTACATTAGATAACATTCTTGCTGAACGCCTGATGGAACTAATGTGGGAGGGCTGGCGTCGTAATGACCTCATCCGCTTCAATCGTTTCCATCAGTCCTACGACCTTCGTACTGCACCCGCAACAGAAGCCGACCGTCATACTATCGTCTTCCCTATCCCATCACGTGCATTAGACCTCAACGAAAAACTGAAACAGAATAAAGGTTATAAACGCTAAATAAAACCTCCGTCAGCCCCATGCTTCTGTGTCAGGTTCAACACCGCACGGTTAAGAAATATATTGACAAAATATTCGAAGAAAAGGTAGAGAAATGCCTTAAAAGCGAGTTATTTCACCACCTTCGTAAGTTACTTGTTATCAAGTAGTTGTAAAAAAGGCTTTTAAAAGGTGCTTAGTAAGGTTCCAAAAGGGCGTTAACAAGACCTCAAAAGGGCATCTTTTGCAAGCCAATTGGGCGTTAATTGCAAGCCATTTAGTGGTCTTTACAAAATCGATATATGAAAAATCCCGACAAATATAGAGGAGTTTGGAGTGATAAGGTTTGCATTTTACGCTTAGAACCTTAAGAAATATCACACAGCAAGGCTCTAAGTTTGCAGCAAGAAACTGAGAGTCGCTCTGTGTGCTTTATTATATAATAGGTTTAAACTATCACTTCATAATTCAGAAGAATCCTAACTAATAGGTTACTAATCACGATAATTATTGATCAGATTCAAGAAGAAACGTCTGAAATCACTCCACTTATAGTAATAAGGTTTAGAGGTCGAAGGCAATGGTAGCGTCGCTTCTTCCTCATTGAGCAGTGCCTTTACAAGAACGTCTGCCTTTGGATTCTTAGGGTTCTTATAGAACACAAGCTGAATATTAGCTGCCATTGGGAAGATACGTGAACCTATCCAACCCTTTGCTTCAAGACTATCTACTTGAAACACTTGTACGTAACTACCATTCAAATCGAGCAGACAAGCCAATGGCATAACCATCGTTTCATGTCCGAAACGGAGGGCAGCTCCTGGATGTGGAAGTGCAAGACAAGAATCTGCTTCAGTGATAATATTACGCAAAAGATTACGCTGAGAGAAAGGCTGTTTAGCACCACTTTGAGGTGCACCAGCAAAGTGTAGATACCACCAAACATTGCTGCGCTGCCAAAGACGATAACGTTCATTAGGCGTAAAAATATCATATAGCGATAACGAATGACGTATCTCCGAGTTCTGCACAAAACCAGCAAGGCTAAAGAGGTCGGTTGTCAGCTGCTCTGCATTGACATTCTTGTCAACATAATCAGCATTTTTGAAAAGGCGGGACATCAATGGCTGATAATTCATATTGCGTTTCTCCCAATCCTTCATAGTTTCTTTGACCTCCTCACTCTCCTTTTGTTGAGCAAGTTTCTTGTCAGAAAAGTTCATGTAATACATATCATGCTCACTCGCATCATGGCGAATTCGCAAATGAGGATTCTGTCGCAAGAGTTCCTGTAGGGCATTCTCCATGGATAGAATACAACGGATAACCACCGTTGACTTGGCATCCACCCACACAGAATCACGAAATACAGATGGGAAACGTTTAAACATTCGTCGTGCAATCTGCTTATGCTGCTCAGCACCCAATGGTGTCAACTCACCCCAACGCTCATATGACTCAGCATACATACGACGTATCTTACCCATTGTTTCCCTACCTTTATCACTGAGGACACCAGCCGAATCAGCTCGCTCAAGTACCTGCAACGGTCGAGTATAGTCTTGCCCTGATAAAAGATAACGCGATCCATGTCGTCCATAGTGAGAGATATAGACTGGGGCATAACCAGCAGGAGGTGTCGTAAGTTTTCCTGAAGGCGTAGGATAGGCTACCCCATTACTTGCAGATAGTTCTGGCTTCGCATCAATATATTTTCTGAATGACTGTGCTGTCACATGTAACGAAGACAGGAAAGCCATCATACACAGCAAAGTGATTTGTTTTCTCATATCGTAATAAATTTGTTTTATATTCTTTTTAGAATGAAAACAAAAACGCCATGAACGCACAGGGTGATTTCATCCTATCCTACAAAGATAAGTATTTTTCATGATTTCCGGAAGTTAAGGTAATAAAAGAAAATGAGAATGTGCCTATTAACACATCCTCATTTTTCTCTAATCCTATCCTGCCCTCCCCTCCTTTGGAGGGGTTGGGGGAGGTCTTTACATATCCTCTTGGAACAATGGGTCCTCAGGAACAACCATTATTGGTTTCTGCTGAGCAGCCTTCATGATATTCTCTGGTACGTACTTATTATCAACAACCAGACGGAAGGTATATTCATTGAACCAAGGATTACTCATAATCAAGTAACCATTCTGACCATAAGAGGCACTCCAAGAGTTCTCTACCTTCCATTTCTTTGGCTGACCATTCTCATCTAAGTCTACTGCTGTAAGTGTCATCGCATGAGTTGAACCACTGTCGAAAGTTGCAATACGCTCTGCCTTGTTCATTGGGAAGGTTGTTCCGAAAAGTGTCCCATAGTCATAGTTATCCAAGTCAAGATAACCACGCTTACGGTCGAGCTGCTTACCAACATCATAACTGGTGTACATCTTCGTTGAGTCTTTCAGCGAAGCAATAGCCATCTTCGCAATATCTTCCATTGGAAGGTTCACATACTTCCAGTTATGACCATCGTAGGTATGACGGTCATACTCAATTTCGTAGGTCTTATAGTAAGGACGACGAGGGTCGTTCATTGCCATAATAAAGGTTCCATTGAGTGGACCTCCCACCGTCTCCTTATAGAATTCCTGTGGTGTATAGGTCTTAGCCTTACCAATCTGCTTACCATTCTTATCCTTGAAAGCAAAGGTGAACGTCTTCACTGGCTCACCCAAAGAAAGTGAGAGTATATGATAGATATTACCCAACATCTCTGTCTTGCGTGCCTTGATAGCTGCCTTCGACTTCTTGTCAGCTACCATCTTACGCAGTTCCAAACCATACTCACGTAGTTTTGATGACACAATCCTTGCCATGCGAGAGGTATTTTCAGCTGAATAGGTTTCTTGCATAGCTTCCATTGGTACAACACCATACTTCTCAACCAAGTCAGATACACCGCAGAACGTACCACCATCACTGATAGGATTCTTAAAGAAAAACTGCACACGTGGGTCGTCTAATGGCTTACCAGCATTGTCTATCACACCTTGCAGCATCAAGTTTGCTTTCTCTAATTGGTCATAGAAAGAAAGATAAACGTGAGAATATTCCACTCTCAATGTATCCTTATGGCGGCGAGCAAAGTTAGCACGCAAAACATTCAGTCCAGTAAAGAGCCAACAACGACCCGAACTTTTCTGATCTTGGATATTCTGTTTCGGTGTCTCCACGCTAAAGTAGGTGTCTACAGGGCCAGAATTACGGAAGTTACGAGCAAGATCATCAATAGAATTTGTGGCGATTGCATTCGATAAAGCACGGTCAGATGTTGTCAATCCAGACTTCTGAATCTGCTGCAACATCTGTGCATCAATACCACCATCTTTCGTCTGTGCCTGAAGTGTAAGCACACAACTTAACAAGCCACAGGCTATAAACATTTTCTTTCTCATTGTTTTCTTAATAATATTAAGGTAAAGGGTTATTAAAAACTTATTTTCTACAAAGATAATATTTATTTCCCATTGTTGTTGTAATAAAGTGTGAAAATCATCATTGATACTGATAAATTCTACCTAAAAGGGAAAGGTTAACAATTTCTTTTGGTGAAGAGAAAAGAGTTTATTTCATAAATATAAAAGGCAGTACATGAAAAGAAGGCATCCTATCCTATCACTTTGACCATACTTTCAGGCATTTTCTATGTAAAACATTTGCGTATCTTGTTTTTTTTTACGAATATTGCATTCGCAAATTAGCGGCTGCTGAAAGTCGCATTAACTAAAAACAAATCTATGAAGAAAATCTTATTGAGTCTGTTTCTTGCTGCTGTCAGCCTTTCAAGTTATGCACAGCACTTTATTACAGACCCTAATTTCAGACAGAAAGTAGAAAACGCATTCCAAGCCAAGATGAAGGTTATTGGTAAGAAGTTCTATAACACAAAGGGACTTCGGGTATCTCCTGAAGAGGAGGAGGCATTACGTTTCTTGTATGCTTATATGCCTATTGCCGATGCAACAGACTATCCAACAGCCTATCACCTTAAAAACATACGCACCGCTTTGCAAACAAGAAAGTCGATGGCATGGGGAAAGGATGTCCCTGAATTGCTTTTCAGACATTTCGTTCTGCCAATGCGTGTAAACAATGAGCCACTTGATAGTTCTCGTGCTATCTTCTATCGTGAACTGAGTGAGCGTGTAAAAGGACTTCCTATGAAGGATGCTATCCTTGAAGTGAACCACTGGTGCCACGAACGTGTTACCTACGAGCCTTCTGATGCTCGTACTTCTTCACCACTACAGTCTATCCGTACAGGTCGTGGACGTTGTGGAGAAGAGAGCACCTTTACCGTAGCTGCTCTCCGTTCTATCGGTATTCCTGCTCGTCAGGTCTATACTCCTCGATGGGCACATACGGACGACAATCATGCTTGGGTAGAAGCTTGGGCGGATGGTAAATGGTATTTCTTAGGTGCTTGTGAGCCAGAGCCAGTACTCAACCTTGCTTGGTTTAACGAACCCGCATCACGTGCAATGCTCATGCACACACGTGCTTTCGGTGATTATGAGGGTCCAGAGGAGGTGATGCTACGTACCAATAACTTCACCGAGATTAACCTCATTGATAACTATGGCAGTACGTCAAAGATTGATTTTAAGATTGTCGACAAGGATGGTAAGCCTGTTGACAACGCAAAGGTAGACTTCAAGATTTATAATTATGCCGAGTTCTATACAGCTGTGTCTAAGTACACTGGTACTGATGGAACGACCTTCCTCTCTGCTGGTAAGGGTGATATGATTGTCTGGGCATCAAAGGATGGACAGTTTGGCTATGCTAAAGCTACCTTTGGGAAGGATAAGTCAATCACCATCAAACTGGATTATAACGAGCAAAATATGCCAAAGGAAGCTGACCTCGACATCGTTCCACCTGCTTCTAATACTACATTACCTGCCGTTACCAAGGCACAGCGGGATGAGAACACGCGTCGTTTGACCTATGAGGATTCTATCCGTCATGCTTATATTGCCACCTTCCCGACTACAGAATCAATGAAGGATTATCGTTACCCTGCAGCCACACCTTATATAATAAAGGCTCGTGGTAACTGGAAGACTATTCAGGCATTTGTTGAGAAGTATGCTAATCAGCAAGAACGTGCCCTAAAATTGCTCAGTACTTTGAGCGATAAGGACCTTCGTGATATGCCAATGGAAATCTTGGAGGATAACATGAAGGCAAAGAGCAACCAACTCTCTCCACGTGTTGAGAGTGAAATGATTCTCACACCGTTCAAACAATTCTTTGAGAAAACCTTTGCAAAGGAGGCTGCAAGTTTCCGTAAAAATCCTGCTTTGTTGGTTGAATGGATTAGAAAGAATATCCGTATGAACCCTGATAGTCGTGCGATGAGAATCCCACAGACACCAAGAAGTGTATGGGAGAGCCGTATTACCGATAGCCGTAGCCGTGATATCTTCTTCGTAGATGTAGCACGCAGTCTTGGTATTGAGGCTCGTATGGACCCTGTGGCATGGAAGATTCAGTATAAACAAGATGGCAAATGGGTGGATGTTGACTTTGATGCAGCAGCTCAGCAGACTGCTAAGACTGGTAAATTAGTACTGACATTCACCCCTGATGGTTTCCTCGATGACCCTAAGTATTATAGCCATTTCAGCATTAGTAAGATTGTTTACGGACAGACATGGCTGATGAACTTTGACGAAGGACAGGTTGACATGGGTGGCGGTGCTACTTGGTCGAACACCTTTAAGAATGGGGCTACACTCGATGAGGGTACCTACATCCTCGTGACTGGTCAGCGAATGGCAGATGGTAGTGTACTTGCACACAGCCGTTTCTTCCAGATTAAACCAGGCGAGACAACCACTCTCCCACTCGATGTGCGTCAGGAAAGCGAAGGTGTGAAGGTGATTGGTAGCTTCAATAGCGAAGACTTGTTTGACAAAGACGGTCAGAACGTTTCTATCCTAAGTCAGACTGGACGCGGATATTACGTTCTCGGCGTATTGGGTATCGGTCAGGAGCCAACGAACCACGCATTGCATGATATTGAAAAGATGAAGGATAAGCTCGATAAGTGGGACCGTCCATTCGTTCTGCTCTTCAAGAATGAGGCAGAAGCTAAGAAGTTCCAAGCACAGAAGGGTGAGTTCCCTAACCTCCCTGCGAAGACTATCTTCGGTATTGATAAGGATGGAACCATCCAGCAGGAAATAGCAAAAGAGATGAAACTCCGCAATACTGAACAGCTGCCAATATTCATTATCGCTGATACTTTCAACCGTATTGTCTTCCTTTCTCAGGGATATACAATCGGATTGGGTGAGCAGCTCGTTAAAACAAGTAGTAAACTTTAAATAAGGAGGGAGAGGAGTTAAGGAGTGAAAGGGAGTTAAGACAATACTTTTATAGCTGTAATATATCAGACAATAAATGCTCATATATCACACTAACAGATAGTGTTGTCTTAACTCCCTTTCACTCCTTAACTCCTTTAACTCCTCAAATAATCCAACATGAACCGAACTGATTTTGAAATAGAGATATGTGCTAATAGCGTTGAAAGCTGCGTAGAAGCACAGAAAGGTGGAGCTAATCGTGTAGAACTCTGCATGGGTATTCCCGAAGGTGGCACCACACCATCGTATGGTGAAATAAAAATGGCGAGAGAAGTGTTGAAGGAAACACGTCTACATGTCATCATCCGCAACCGTGGTGGCGACTTCCTTTATACTGAACAGGAACTTCAGCGCATGGCAATGGACATTGATCTCTGCCGTGACTTAGGGGTGGATGGCGTTGTCTTTGGCTGCCTTACTGCTGATGGTGACATTGACATGAAATCCAATGAATATCTGATGTCTCACGCAAAAGGGATGAGTGTTACCTTCCATCGTGCTTTTGATCGCTGCCGTGAACCAGAGAAAGCCTTGGAACAACTCATTGCACTCGGCTTTGAGAGAGTACTTACATCGGGACAGCAACCCACTGCCGAGAAGGGTATTCCCCTACTCCAGCGATTAAACCAGTTGGCAAATGGTCGTATAAAAATCATGGCTGGATGTGGTGTGAACGAAAAGAACATCGCTCGTATACGCCAAGAAACAGGCGTACCTGCCTTCCACTTCTCTGCCCGTGAGCCACAAACAAGTCGCATGACCTACTCTAATCCTTCTGTATATATGGGTGCTGAGGGTGCCGATGAAGACACGATCATGTTGACAACAGAGCGTAGAGTGAGAAATACGATTGATGCTTTGATGGGAAAGATGGCGTGAGGTAATGCCATTAAGTAGTAGATCTCTTATATTGCAGAAGACACAAAAAATATAGTAGATTCGTCTATCGAAATAAACAGGTATGGTAAATAAAGTTTTTTGTTTAGAAACGGAGTGGGAACAGAGTGTATATGACTTGAAATATGATTCTCAGGCAAAACCTCTGTTAGAGTTTTTAAGTAACTCCTGTGGTGTAAACTTTTCTTTTAGGCAAGTTGCAACTCCATCAGATTTCAAATACTATATAAGTCATTTAAAGCAGGCTTCATATAAGGATTTTTCTATTGTGTATTTATGCTTTCATGGCGAAAAGGGTATTATTGCATTTGCTGGGTCAGATAATAAGGCTAAGTGCTCGATATGTAGTTTGATAGATTTCGCTAACGAAAATGAAGGAATCTTTAGAGGAAAGTTTGTTCATTTTGGAAGTTGCAGAACTTTTAAGATGAATGATAGTGAGATTAAGCAGTTCAAGAGACTGACAGGTGCAATAATGGTCTCTGGCTATGAGAGGAGTGTTGAAATGACCACAAGTTTCATCTTTGAAGCATGGTTGTTAAACACTTTATATCGTTATCCGAACTTGAGAGCGACGTCACTGATGAATAGAGCACAGAAAGAAATGCCTTATTTTGTAGATAAGTTTAAATTTATGGCATTATAATTATGGAGGAAATTGTTATTTCTGCTTATTACAAGGGGTAATTCAGGTGTAAAAGGAGTTTGGAGCAGTATAAGGAATTAATACAATAGTCTGTTGGCAGATGTTCTTCTTTGGTGTTTACCAGTAGCACACCTCGTGTTTGCTATTGGCACGGTTTGAGTTGGGCTGTAACACAAAGGAAAACGGAGACGTGAAGCAGTGGCTTGAAGGTGATTAAAGCTGAAAATAAACACAGGCGGTAGACGCCTCTAATCTTTTTCAGCTATTTTATTAGCTGTGAACTGAATCCCAGAGTAAATTTCCTTCGTACTGGATAGCATATCCGTTTGTGAAATAAGGCAGGCTGAAGACGAATGGCAGCTCATGCTCAAAACATAAGATAGAGTAGCGAACTGTATGGAGGCGGTTTGAAAGTTGCTGTCACTCCTATCACAACAAACCACACTGTAAGTAGCTTATTATAAGTTCTTTATCACAAATGTTAAAACTGACAGCAACTAAAAATAAAAATAAAATAGGGG
>ERZ773066.1311-NODE-1311-length-12890-cov-5.324893_pt1 | contig 12890 bp, 7 predicted proteins | sample MGYA00580573_ERZ773066 | MGnify/ENA primary metagenome ERZ773066 (study PRJEB29015, sample SAMEA2738128) | human oral metagenome | biome: human oral; feature: human-associated habitat; material: saliva | place: China | collected 2203 ... | reverse complement strand
TACAGGCAAACAGCTACGAGTTAAATCCACTAGCCTTACTTCGATGACGGCTGGGGGACCTGTCCGTGTTGGTTTGCGTCTTGTTGAGTTTCGAACTGATGCTGCAGCACATCATGGAAATCACTTTCTGTTCCCATGAAATAGCGGTTAACCGAGGCGCGCTGTTTCTTAGTTAACGAATCATAGGGTTCTAAAGTGCCATCGTCGTTGACGAACGGCAATCCTTTTCGTGCCAATGCCTCGCTCCCCGGCGACACATCAACAGTACCTACGCGTTCAGTCCAATATGGAGACTCATACAAGACACGGGTGAGCCCATGTTGCATAAGCTCATGAGCCGACTTATTCGCGTCATCACGTTCAGAGGCCCATACCTTCGTTTCGTGATCAGTCGGCCACAAGACGTCTTCAGCTTTTCCGGCAGCAGATTTGACAATCGCCTTTGTCAAATCTTCAGCACCGGGAAACTGTTTTCCTGCATACTTCGCTCCCATATCAACGATGAAGTCTACGATCTTTCGCGTATCCTTATTTGTTTTATCCAGATCCCTTGCAACTGCGGAATCCCTGTCAGCATCCGCATCAAAAGTCTCTTGAATAAGTTCGGTCCACTTGTCAGTTACGCGATTGACCATATGCGAACGCGAATCGTAGTTAGGGTCATGAAGAACATTCGCAGCTTCATCCATATAGTTCGTAAACGCCGAAATCTGAACAGCTTTCAAAGCAGGTAGTCGACCACTCTCATACTGATCATCCAAGGGGTTATTTGGATCGCCTTTATCTATGACCTTGGGCTGGTCAAAAGCCAGGTCCTCAAACAAACCACCTTTACCTGAGAAACGCTCAACCATATCGCGAGTGAAGGTTGCATTGACGGCACCATGCGCACCTTCATCCGATCCGGCACTCATTCCGGTTTCACTATTGTTATCCATCGCTGCGGCAAGATCACTGACATACGGCGAAATAATTGAACCCATCCAAGATCTTAAATGGGCACTATTGCGACCAAAAACATCTTCGCCCTTAATCTTATCGCCCATGCCCCAGACGCTATTATCCCGGTCCAGCCCCTCCTGATATGCGGCCATTGCATTCGCCGCAATCGAGGCACGATGAAGTGCGTCCTCTTTCCAAATCTTGTGCTGCTGTAAAGCCTCTTTGTACGAGTCAGAGTCCTTTCCACCTTCGTAATCAAGAGGGTCAGGGAGGAGAATTTCTGCGCCAGGCCTTGACGCGTCAGCAAGAACATCACCTAAGGCTTCGCCTTGATCATAGAAAGCCCTGTCACCAAATTGTGCGCCTCCTCGCCAAGCAACAAGGTAGCGAACCATAGACATCGGCTCTGCATCCTTGTCATACGGTTTGCCAACGTTCGCCGCACTCTCAACCGGATCAAAGTCGATATTTGAATCTAGAACGCGCCTCAACGCACCAAGGCGATTCTCTTCACTCTGATGAAGGATCGGTGCACTCTTCTCGCCCAAGCCATCCGGCGTGTCGGACAGCTCAAGTGCCGCTTGCACTGGATCAAAACGTTGCAGCGCCTTGTCAGCCGGAAGGTTGGGATCGCATCCACACAATTGGTAGAGCCCCGGGTTCACTCCCTTTGCCAGCCTGGTGGAGTAGCCTTGCGAATCGTGATCAAATTTAACAATATCCGTAAAAACAGAGGAACCAGCTGAGGGCTTGTCGTAGAAGTTTGCACTCAGTGTAAGAGAGGGATTCTCGCTGGCAGCATGCCCCGCAAGCTGAGCGAAAATATCGTAGCCAAACAGTGCCGTTTCGGGGCGAAGATGAGTGCCGGGATGCGTATACGTCGTCCAGCCACTCTCTTTTAATTCATCAAGTTTCGTATCAAAAATCTGGGAGACCGTTGCACCATCTTTACCAATCAGGTGTTCGGACATGAGATCGAAAGATGCTTGGGCGTCAATCGTCTTTCCAGAGAGATTACTCCCTCCCGTTGCCATCACCATCAAGGCTCCAAGATTCTTATTAAAATCTTCAAAGGAGCTGTTTGTTCTCTGTCCGTAGTCATCAAATCCAGTCGCATAAGCAGCAATCGACGCCTTATTGATATCGTCAATACTCACACGCTCCGCTACAGCAGCAGCAACATAGGGATTCGAAAGATGCTCGCCGTACTTTTCGTTAAACAAGCGGACATCCGAAGCTGTCATGGGTTCCTTTTTCAGAGCGTCCGCAATCTTCGGCGCAAGCTCTTGCGCGAATTGCCACTCTGCAGCGCTATCAACAATGGGAGTATCCGATCCGAAGATCGCCGCTCCAACGGCGCTGCGTCCAGCCTTTACGGCGTCGCGAGGGACTACGCTATCCGCGATTCCATTGATTGTCTTTGCCGCTTCACTTGCAGCTGTGCTGAGCGCCGTAATCTTCTTGTCATACGAACTTTTTAGATCACTCTGCTTGCTGATCATCTCCTGACGAGCTCTTGCCAAAGCAGCTTCACGATCATAATCTGGGTCGCTTGCAGCATCAGCTTCAATTTGCGCGACCCTGTCGTAATAGTTGCTCAGCTCAGAATCCCACTCTTCCTGAAGTGTCTTGACCTCAGAAATAGCAGTATCAACCTCGACCCTCCACGTTTCCAGCACACCCGCTGGCTCAGGGAATTTCCCTGACAGGGATGAGACTTTCGTGCCCATTGTCTGGATCTCGGTAACAACGGCCTGAGCTGTTTGGCCCGACCACTGTTCAGTGGGAATCGAGGCATTCTGAACAGCTTGAACATTGTTGGCCAACGCCGAACCCGTTGCCCTCCAATGCGAAGCGACTTCAGAAGCTGAAGAAACAGCCTTCGGAGCCTCTAGAGCCGAACTACCAGAACGAAAATCAACGCCACTCATTTGTTCCACTCAACTCCCAAGCGAGCCGCACGCTCACGGTTGTACTGCTCGGTGCTGTCAAAGTTCTTACGAGCACTATCAACTCCAGAACCCAAGGTCGCAAAAGCATCCGAATATTCTAAGACGACCATCGACATTGCGTCAGTAAAATGTTTCGCCGCCTGGAGCAACTCACTCGGGCCTTCACCCCCCGGACCGGGAAGAGAAAAAGCAACAGAGCTCGTTGAAATACGTTTAGCCGAGGCACCGATCCCCGCAAGAGTATCAGCGTCAGTCCACTGGTCATTCGCAACAACGCCGACTCCAGCACTGTCGAAATTAATCTGGTCGGCGGTCGATTTTTCAGCTCCGGTCATTGGAAGTACTCTTCTCTTTCCAACGTGGTAACACCACTTGCCTGAGCAATACCTTCGTATTCCCATTTGGCGTGCGAATAGATCGATCATTAAATTACCAGTTCAACGACCTCTTCTTCAAAACACGAAAAACTCAAGCACACACCGTGTGATGCGCGTTTAGCACCATCGCGATCATTGTTCCGAAGACATCGCCATCATCAGAGAATTTTGGCTATTAGGCTCGCGACTCATCCCACGCCATCTGCGCCAAGAAGGTTCCTTGATCGCGCGAGACGACCAGGCCTCGGCCCTTGGGGAGCATACGCGGACGTTCGCGGCCAATGACCATACCCTCTGAGGGGTTACCCGACATCATGATGCCCGTTGCTGACAGTTCAGACAGGGCCTGCAAAACAGACTCGTAAGCTGCGCGCGAAGCACCACCCATGCGGCGAGTAATCACCAGGTGGAAACCAATGTCTTGCGCCTGAGACAGCAAGGGAATCAGCGGCGCAAGCGGCGAACCACTCAAACCACCCGTAGAGATCAAGTCGTAGTCATCGACCAGGACCCACGCCTCTGACCCCTTCCACCAGTTGCGCTGACGCAACTGCTCAGGAGTGACGTCCGGTCCGGGAAGCCGCATGCGCAGCTGCTCGGCAACCGCCTCCATGCTGCCCAAGATCTCATCACGGTTCGAGATGTACATCGGCATGTCTTGTTCGCTCCACTCGCCCAGAAGGGAGCGGCGAACATCGACAACGACCAGCATGGCGCGCCGGCTTCCCGGCTTGGCCAAGACCTGATTGCCCAGGTTGCGCAAGAAGGAACTCTTTCCGCACTTCGCATCGCCAAAAACGTACATGTGCGACTCGTTGTCGAGGTCGAAAGTCCACGGCTTCAAGCGGCGTTCTTCCAGACCCAACACGATCCTCTTCTGCGGACCGTGAATGGCCTCGATCTGCGAGACTGTGATCTTCTCAGGCAGCAGACGCAGGCGCGGACCAAGCTCGGTCGCGGAAGCAATGCGAACAAGGGTCGCCTCGACACCTTCACCGATCGTTTGAGGATCATGGATCCCATCGGCGCGCGGCAAGGCAACAAGCATGTGGTGACCCGTCATCGACAGACCGCGACCCGGGCGCCCCTCGGGGACCTTGCTTCCCTTTTCACGGCGGAACTCCGAATCCGAAGGATCACCCATGCGCAGCTCAAGACGCGAACCGAAAATATCCTGCATCTGAAGACGGAAGTCCATCTTGCGCAGTGCGGTTGCAATGAAGTGGACACCGAAGGAGAGCGCGCGCTCAGCCATGAGGCGAATGCGGTCTTCCGCATCGGGGAAGTCGCTTCGTAGGGTTCCCCAGCCGTCGACGATCAGGAAGATATCGCCGTAGCCATCGTCGAAGCGTCCCTGTGCACGGCCTCGGCGATAGGTCGCCATGGAGTCGATGCGGTTCGCGCGGAAGTAGGCGGCGCGGTCCTCGATGATGCCCTCAATTTCAGAGACCATACGATTCAAGATGTCCTCGTCATCTCGGGAAGCAACGCCCGCGATGTGGGCCCCGCCCTCAAAAGCCGCGAAAGTGCCCGAGAAATCGATGACGAAGAATTGCACTTCCTTCGGCGTGTGTGTCAAGGACAGTGCCATGACCACAGAACGCAAGGCGGTGGACTTACCTGAAAGCGGACCACCGAGGATCGACATGTGACCGCCGGCCCCGGAGAAGTCGTACTCCAGGGTCTCGCGGCGCTGTTCGTGGGGAAGGTCGACAATTCCGAGCGGAATGTGAAGCGGTCCCTTCGCGCGCCATTCGTGCGAGATGAGGCCGAGCTCGGGATCCACGGCCAGGTCTGGCATGAGCGAATCCATGGTCTCGGGGACATCCAGGGGCGGGAGCCATACTTGGTGGGCGGGCATTCCCTTACCCTTCATGCGCGCCACCGCGATGTCGATTTCCGTCATGCCCTCCCAGCGCTCGTCGCCGGGGGCAACGAGGCCGCCCTCGGGAACGTCATCCTCGGGAGTCTCGTCCAGCACCTCTCCCAGAGAGAAAGGCAGCAGGCGGATACGCGCGGTTTCGGCCTGCGCGCTGGGTAGGACGCTACGAGGCGGCGGCGGGGCTGCGACGTAGGAGGCGCGGAAACGGATCAGCTGATCCGTGCCCGGCTGGAGGAAGCCCGAACCCGGGTAGGGAGGAAGGTCGTAGGCATCCGTCACGCCCAGGACTTCTCGAGATTCAGAGGCGGAGAAAGTCTTCAGACCAATGCGGTAGGACAGGTGCGAATCCAAGCCCTTGAGCTTGCCTGACTCCAGGCGCTGTGAGGACAGCAGAATGTGGATCGACAAGGATCGGCCCAGACGACCAATGGCGACGAAGAGTTCGCCGAAGTCGGGCTTCGCGGTCAAGAGTTCAGAGAACTCGTCGAGGATGATGAAGAGTGCAGGAAGCACGGGATAGTTGTGTTTCCCGGCCAAACGATCCTCTTCGTAATCGGTGACGTTGGCGTAGTTACCCGCATCGCGCAAGATCTCCTGGCGGCGAACCATTTCACCGTGGAGAGCGTCCTCCATACGATCAACCAGGGACAGTTCCGATTCCAGGTTCGAAATCATGGCCGAGACGTGGGGCAGATCAGACATGCCCGCAAAGGTCGCGCCACCCTTGAAGTCGACCAGAACGAAGTTGAGCTGTTCGGGAGAGTGCGTGAGTGCCAGGGCCAAGACCAAGGTACGCAACACTTCGGACTTACCTGAACCGGTCGCACCGATCAGCAGGCCGTGGGGACCCATACCCTGTTGGGCGGCTTCCTTGATGTCCAAGACAACCGGGATGCCCTCGGGGGTCACCGCGAAAGGCACGCGCAAGCGGTCACGACCAACCCTGCGCTTCCACTGGTGATCGGCATCGAAATCACGAATATCTCCGATATTGAGCAATTCCATGAGGTCTTGGGAACGCTTGGGATCGGGCTTACCGACGGGGGTTGCCGCATCCCTGCCGCCGGCGGTCAGGAAGCGGGTCAGGCGGCGGGCCACGGCCTCGGCCTGCGGAATTCCCATGAAGTCCGCGTTGGCAAGCACAGGCTTGGCTTCCAGGAGCAGGATCTCCATGGGGGTGCGCTCGTCCGAGCTCGGGTGAAGGAGGAGGCGCACGCCGGTGGGAGAGGCGAACATTCCCCACGAGGTGAGGACCTTGATGATCGTCACGCCCGCGCAGCCCTCGATGGAGCCCAAGTGGGAGTCCGGGGGAAGTTCTAGGCCGTCGGTGACGACGATGAGGTGCGGCCAGGGGCTGGCGTCGTTTCGAGGCTGGAAGTGGCCTCGGGTCGTCATTTCCTCGCCCAGGAGCTGCTCGAGTTCGGCGTAGCTCGTGCACACCATGCGCGCGCCGCCCAAGGCGTCGGTCACTTCGGCGGAGCGGATGTGGGGAAGCCACTTCATCCACTCCCACTGGGAGAGATTCTCAGGGCTGGTCAGCACCGCGATCTTCAAGGCCGCGTCCGGCGTCATGACCGCCAAGTGGCACAAGAGTGCGCGGATTTCCCCGCGAGCAAGCTCCGCGTCACCGGCAACCTCCACGTGAGAGAACTGGCCAAGATCCAAGCTAAAGGGGAGGTTTTCGACCGTGTGGTGAACGTCGAGGAAGCGGCGCATGGCCGAGTGACACACGACGTCGGGGTTAGCCATCTGCGGGATGTCGGGTTCAACCAGGCGCATTGCGAGCTCCTGATCGGATGTGCCCACGCGAGTCGAAACTGCCGTCTCGTCTCCGACTTCGCGTTCCCACAGGCGCGATCCTTCTTCGGCGAGGAGCACCAGGGCATCGGGCTCGGGAAGGTACCACTGCATGAAGATTCGCTGTTTCGCGGCGATGTTGCGCACGCTGGTGCGAGTCTCGGAGAGGTACGAGAGGTATTCGCGGCGCTGGGAGTTGAGCTTGTTCCGATACTGGGAGACCTGGCGGTAAATGTTGAAACCGACCATGGACAGCATCATGAAGACCATGCCGCCGGCCATTAAGAGCATGCGCGTGTTCTGCCCTTGCGTGAGCGCCATGATCACCATGACACCCATCGAGCCCATCATGGGGATGACGGTCGCGAAGATCGAGCCCATTCCCCCGGCCTCAACTTGGCTGGGCGGTTTTTCGACAGCGATTTCACCGCTGGGGAGCTCGGGGGCTTCCGTTTCATTGACGGCCATACAGTCTCCTGGAGTTCAATCTCCCGTTTTTGTTCATATCTGTATGTATCCTAGCTTGTAGCTGGGCTGCCCGTGGCATGGTGCTTGTTTCGTCGGGTAGTCTGAATGGTGACTTTTGAACAGAATTGACGACCAAATCCGGGTGATACCGAAGTGAAGGAGGGGGCGTGGCTCTCAAACAGGCGGCAGTCACTGTCACCGACGCTTCGGGTACTCAAGATCTCATTGTTCCTTTGGGGACAACAGTTACTGGCCTTCTGTCCATGCTCGATATCGATTCAACTGATCCGAGTCTTCAGATCACCGGAGCCGATGGTCGCGCCTTAAATTTGGGAGCCGTGCTGGGAACAGACCTCCCCCAAGGCGTCCTTATTTCCATCACTTCCGGCCGCGAGCGCCAGATCCAAGAACAGCGCGCGATCGAGAGAACCTCCGACCCCTGGTTCCGCCCGTCCCTGGTCTTCACCATCTGCGGTCTTCTTGCCTGCGCAATGGATGCGCTCCTGATCTTCTGTGCGCTCATTGCTCCCCGTTTTGCGACGAAGTTGTCCCTTCCCTGGTGGGCAACGCTCACGGTCGGGGCTTTGTCCTTGGTGCTGTGCCTGGTCATGCTCTACCAGCGCCGAGTCCACACCAACGCGGGACTGCTGTGTGCGTGGACACTGAGCGCGGGGATTTCTTTCCTTGGGCTGCTGCCAGCGCTGGGCAACGCGCGAATCTACGCCGAGGCCTCGCAGATCATGACGATGTCGCAGGTCGCCGCGCTTCTCTTCCCCCTGTGGGGTGCGACCGGCGTGGCGCTTGGCCTGTGGCTGTGGCGCAGTACTCCCCTGAGCAGCGCACACGCAGTGAGCTGGGGGCTTCTCACGGGTTGCGCGACGGTTTTGACCTTCCTTGATGCGCCTCTTCATCGCGTTGCTCCTTTTGCTATTGCTTTCGCCGTTTGCGCGATTACCGCGTCACCGAGCCTGTCGGTGCGGATCCCCGCTACGCAGCTGCTCGACATGCCGCTGGTGACGACTTCAGCGCCGACTGTCCGCTCCCCCGAGGTCCCCTCCCCCTCGCGCATCACGGGTCGACGCGTGAACCGCACGGTCACCGACGCGACCTCGCGCACGCGCCTCGTGCAGTACGTGGGCTTGGGCTTGATCTTTGTTGGTGCGCCGGTCATTTACTCGATGGTTGGAATTCATTCGACGCGGCAGATCGCGTGTCTCGTGTTGGTCTGCGCTTCGGTGATCGCCTTGGTTGTGGTTCCCCGCGAGCGCCGCTGGGCGTCCTCGCGCGTCGTTCCTCGCGTGGGCGCGCTGATTTTGCTTGCGACGCTGTTGATTTCTCCCGCGTCCCGAGGCCTGGTTGGCAATGCTTATGCCGCGGCCGCTTTGGTCGTGCTGGGCTGTGTGTCGCTCATGTGGACTCGCATGCGCGCCGAGCAAGACCATGCGCCTTTGATCGGGCGTTTTGCTGATATTTTCCAGGCGCTTTCATTGACCGTTATTTTCCCGGCTTCTTTCTTCGCTGCGGACCTCTTTGACCTCATTCGACAGGTGGCATCATGAGCGAGCTTCGTATTACTCCGGTTCAGGTTCCTGTTTCCCAGGCAAGGGGCGTGGACGAGATGGGTTTTGCCGGACAGCCGAGCTACCCTGGCCAGCCTGATTTTGGTGCTTCCATGGGATTCCCGGGACAGCCGGGGGCTTTTGCCGCGCCCGCTCCGACACCGCGCAGCTACTCGGCACCCGCGAGCGGTGGCGCGCTGGCGGCTGCTTACCTGATCGATATGGTGTGTTTTGCGGCGCTCACGGCCCTGGCTTGGTGGGTGTATCCCTCGTTGCCCGTTGTTGTGATTGTTGCCTGCGAGCTGTGGATTATTGCGACGTTCATTCGTGCGCGTTCGGGGCGTACTCCCGGTGCTTTTGCTATGCAGATCGCTGCTATTTCTACGCAGCCAACTCCCACCGAGCGCGGGGTGGAGTTTGACCGTGCACCGGGTTTGGGCAGGCAGAGTGCGCATAGCTTCATCATGTTGCTCTTGCACGTAACGGTCGTTGGACCGGTGATCACGTGGGCTATTGCTCGAGATGGCCAGACCTGGGTTGATCGCGTGTGTGGCATGGGGAACCTCGATATTCGCGCGAGCCGCTCGGGTGCGTCTGAGGCTGTTTTTGCCTCGCGTCAAACTTCCGCAAGCGAGGCCGTGCCTGGCTCAGTTGCTGCGCCCTCCCCTGCTCATCAGTGGGCTGGTCCTTCTGCTTCTCCCGAGGCCGTGTCCGGCTCAGTTGCTGCGCCTTCGCCCGCTCCGATGGCTCCGCCTACGACTGCACCTGTCCAGGTTGCTCCGCCTTCGGCGCCTGTGGCTGCGCCAGATCCGGTGGTTATGTCCGCTCCGACTCCTACCGGGGCACCGGTGGAAGCACCGATTGCCGCTCCCGCACCTACGGGCGCACCTGTTTCGACGGCTGCTCCTGCTGTTTCGGCGCCCGTTCAGCAGCCGGTTCCACCGGCAGGGCCTGCTGTTCCCGCACGTCATGGCGGGGCCTCGGCAATGCCGAAGGTTCCCCAAGCGCCAACCCCGCAGGCAAACGCACCGCAGCAGGCCGCGCCGAGGCCGTCTTTCGCCTCGGCACCGACGCTGGCGATCATTGTTGATGACGGGCAGCGCATTGAGGTGAATGCTCAGATTGTTCTGGGGCGTGCACCCGAGCAGACTCCTGCGGACGCGCAGGCCATTGCGATTGCGGACTCGACGCGTTCGCTTTCGCGCACGCACCTGCGCGTTGCACCCGCCGACGGTGAGGCCTTGTGGATCGAGGACACCTTCTCGGCGAATGGCACGCGACTGCAGGCGCCCGACGGCTCAACCCAGCCGCTGCCGCGTGGGCAGCGCGTCAAGGTCCCGGTTGGGACCGTGCTCTTGCTGGGTGAGCGCAGGCTGTCGGTTAGTCGATAACGGCCTTACGGCTTCGGATTTCCACCCGCAACAATGCGACCCATGTCGCGGAGCGTTTCAGTACCTGGGTCCATGTAGACGCTGTGATTACTCGTGTCCGGAATTGCCGACCAGCTAGGAAAACCCCAAGGGTTATATTCTGCGCTACCGGTCGCATCGTCTGAAATAGGCGTAAAACCAGATCCCGGAGACATCGGATTCATTCCGAGGTGTCCGACTCCATTCGCTTCTGCCCCGAGCGCTAAAACGAGACCGGCCCCCGGATTAAAACCAGCTAATAAACTATACGCATAGTATCTCTTGCCACCAGCTCCTTGGACAAAGTCGCCCCCTGGTACACCAGAAACGAAACGACGCCCTTCGGGAACGTGTATCTCTGAGGGGTCATAGGTTCCCATTCCAGGAGAGCCGAACAATATTTCATTGTCAACGACGCCGTCTGCAATCTTTGTCGTTGCTCTTCCCGAAACGACTGAGCCATAGGAGTGGCCCAACAAGGTCATATTTGCATCCCCAGCGCCATACTTACGGGATGCATTCACCCCTGTTAAGAAACCGGCCAGTTTATCCGATCCCTTATCAGCTAAATCGGGGGTCGCAATCTTCGCATTTTCCGTCATGTCAAGGGACGGTGCAGGAGGAGCCTCGTATCCCAGCCATGAGACCACTGCCACATCTTTTGTATCAATGTTCCCCTCTGCAGCTGCCGCGTTTCGCAGGTTCGTGCCCCGAGTAATTTCATTTTTAAGCATATCTTGCACCGTCGTTCCGATACCCGGAACGACGGTTGCGACATTCTTCGCATGGTCAACATCACCTTGGGCTACGGCAGCCAGCACGCGTCCATTCTCTTCTTGGAGGGTCAACAAAGAAAACGCTTCACCTTTTGCCCCATGCTGATAGCTCTCAAGGGGAATCCGCCCCTTCTCCTTCAGCGCAACTTCAACCGCATCATAGGCAGCAAGCCTCGCCTTAGCTTGTTCAAGACGCGCGTTGACATCAGCGCTTAGGTTGAGATCATCTTTAACTTTTTCATACTCGATACTGAGTTTATCGACTTCATCCTGTGCCGCTTGCTTGAGTTTTGGCAACCTAAGCCGATTCGCACGGTCTCGCGCCCATGCCTCAACACCGTCAGCATTACCGATGAGCTCGGGGTAGGTGTCGCAAAGATATCTCTTTTGTTCTGGAGACTGTTGCGACCAATAGCGTGCCCGCTCTTCCGTCGGCATGTTCTTGAAAGTCTCTTGCTCAGCTGCGGACAGAGCATGGACACCCTTGTTCGAATACTTCGCTGAAGAGACGTTCAACCCCGTCGTTGTTAAAAGTGCGTAGAATGCATCATCAACCTTCTCTGCTTCTGCAAGCGCCCGCCGAACTAAAGGAACGACTTCAGACGACTTGTCTGGAAGATCAGTCTGATACGGGCGATAGGCGACAACCGCTCCGGCATCGGTTATTTGGCAGTGACGCGCCGATGCAGCGGAAAGCGCTGCGCTCACGAGTTTTTCAACCCCCTGAACACTACTGGCAGCCTTGGTGATCGCGCTCCTTACCCCTTCCATCTGCTCTGAGATTCCACGCAACGCTGCATGAGCAGTCCCCATTGCCGAGCGCAGCGCATCTGCAGTTTGCCCCTCACCTTGGAAGCTATTTTGGCGATTCTCAAGCGTCGCAACTTGCTGATCGATTGTTTGCTTCCTTGAATTCAGCGTTTCGGCATAGCTCGATAGCGCTTCAGAATTCCACAGTTGAATATCTGACCAGGTAGGCATTTTGTCTTTCTCCCCAAACTTTAGGCAACCGCAAGAACTTGGGCAGTACGACGACCCGCACTTCCACTGACAACGACGCTTCGACTATTCCCTACAGCTTGGGTGTTCTGCTGCTCGGTGAGTTGCAAGTTCACTCCTGCTGCCTTCGCTGCGCTGGCAAGTTCGTAGAGTGCCTTCGAGTGGGCGACAAGAAGAGATCTAAAACAGTCCTCAGTCGTGGAGGCACCCTTAATTGCCCGTGATCCTCGCATTGCAGTCTCAACAGCCTCAGAAAAATCATTAATCTGTGCGCCCTGAAGCTCAGACGCCACATTACTGAGATCCTGTGACGCGGAGTCATACTCCGCTGAAACGCAATTAATAGCAGACATCGCGCAACCTCCCATAAGAAACAGCACTAGTAAAAACCAGTCAGCCTTGACTGAAAATATTGAATTCATTTATGTATCGACTGGATTCTCTTTACCAGCACAACACATTTGTTGCACCGATCACACTAGCATTGCTGAACAGATGGTTCAACATTGCTAAGAGATTTGATCACTCTTCCGGGATATCGATATCGACGCGCCCCGCGATGAAATCGCGCGGATTCTCCGTCGTCCCATCCGAGGGACGCAAACCCGTCTGATAACGCATCAAGGTCGCTTTCCCCTCGTGAACGGTCACATACAAGAAGCCGCCATTGACCGGGTCACTCCACGACAGCTGGCGCACCCCGCCCTTGTCTGACCCCAACTCATAATC
>ERZ773066.1306-NODE-1306-length-12915-cov-5.539658_pt1 | contig 12915 bp, 10 predicted proteins | sample MGYA00580573_ERZ773066 | MGnify/ENA primary metagenome ERZ773066 (study PRJEB29015, sample SAMEA2738128) | human oral metagenome | biome: human oral; feature: human-associated habitat; material: saliva | place: China | collected 2203 ... | reverse complement strand
CGGTGGAACCGGTCGCGTCAGCCATCTGGGAGGCGACGGTACGCTTCCAGATCAGCTCGTAGAGGCGGAACTCGTCGTTGGACAGGGAACCGCGCACAGCGTCCGGGGTGCGGAAAGTGTCACCCGCGGGACGGATTGCCTCGTGGGCTTCCTGCGCGTTCTTGCTCTTGGAGGTGTACACGCGCGGTGTGGAGGGCACGAACTCGGCGCCGTACAGCTCGGAGGCCTGACGGCGTGCGGCCTTGACGGCCTGATCGCTCAGCGCAACCGAGTCGGTACGCATGTAGGTGATGTAACCGTTCTCGTACAGGCGCTGTGCAACCTGCATGGTCACGCGAGAGGAGAAGCGCAGCTTACGCGCGGCTTCCTGCTGCAGGGTGGAGGTCGTGAACGGCGCTGCCGGGCGACGCTTGTACGGCTTGGTCTCAACCGAGCGCACCGAGAACGCGGCGGACTGCAGGGCTGCGGCGAGCGCGCGAGCCGCCTCCTCGTTCAGGTGGGTGACCTTGGAGGTGTTGAGGGTGCCGTTGTCGGCGAAGTCCTTGCCGGTAGCGATGCGGTTGCCATCTACGGCGACCAGCTTGGCGTCGAAGCCCTCGGAGGCCGCGTTCAGGAAGCGTCCGGACAGGTCCCAGTAGTTGGCGGCGACGAAGGCCATGCGTTCGCGTTCGCGCTCAACCACGAGGCGGGTCGCGACGGACTGCACGCGACCTGCGGAGAGACCACGGCCGACCTTGCGCCAGAGCACGGGGGAAATTTCGTAACCGTAGATACGGTCGAGGATGCGGCGGGTCTCCTGCGCGTCGACCAGGTGCAGGTCGATGTCGCGCAGTTCGCCGAAGGCACGCTGAATGGCTTCCCGGGTGATTTCGGGGAAGGTCATGCGGTAGACGGGTACCTTGGGCTTGAGAACTTCCTTCAGGTGCCATGCGATGGCTTCACCTTCGCGGTCACCATCGGTTGCCAGGTAGAGCGCGTCTACTTCTTTGAGTTTGCGCTTGAGTTCGGCGACCTTTTTCTTCTTGTCGGGGTTGACCACGTAGTAGGGTTCGAAGTTCTCTTCAACGTTGACAGCGAACTTGCCGACGGGGCTCTTTTTGAGGTTTTCGGGCAGTTCGGAGGGCTGCGGAAGGTCGCGGATATGGCCCATGGACGAGTCGACAAGGTAGTCCTCGCCGAGGTAGCTGCTAATGGTTTTGACCTTGGAGGGAGACTCCACAATCAGCAGGGCTTTTCCGTTCTTTGCCTGAGCGGGCACGGCACTCCTCTATCTGTGTGTTGAAAAGCTACGTATTCAACCATAACCTACGCTGGCGCTTGTGGGTGCCGGCGGGCTGTGGTGTACGCGGGGTGAGGTGATCTGTGGGGGTGTAATTTGTGGTGAGTTGATGTGGTGCGCTCGGTGCGTTTCATGCGGCGAGCGCGTGGTGGCCCGGCGCGGGGCGAGCTAGCCCGGTTCTGGTTGATGTGGACCGGGCGTGTTGAGCTTGCACGTGTGCGCAGGGTACTCGGTACATCATACGGTACCGGAAGCGGTGGTGTGTGCACGGGTGCTGGAGCGCACCGCACCCGCTCACCTGCGTTTCTAGCTGGTGAGGGTGTCCGAGTCGGGGTGGGTGCCGTCCAGGTACGCGGGTAGCAGCGGGTATTCGCGGCCGTACACGGTCTGCGGCACGATGCGCACCCACTGCATTTCGTGGGTTTCGGAGTCGGGCAGGTCGAAGGTGCGCACGATCTGCGGGGTCATTTCCGGCGGCAGCCAGTGCGCAATACCGACCACGATGACGGAGCGGATGCCATCTTCGAGGGTTTCGTCGATTTCAAAGGCGACGCGGCGGCTAACCACCACGGAGGAGAACTTATTGCCGCGGGTGGTGCGGATGTAGATTTCCTGCTTGTCGTTCTGGTGGGCGACGGCGTAGAGCACGGGCAGCACATCGACGTGCTGTCCGTCAGTGAGGATGAGGCGGCCGAGAGTGTTCGCGTGCAGACGCTCCCAGCACTTGTCGACGCTGATACTTTCATCGGGGTACAGGTTACTCATGGTTTCAGTGTATGCGATGGGGCGGGTGCTCTTGCGTAGATGACAGTTTTGGTCAGTGGGCGGGTCGGAGCTCATGAGGTGAGGGCTTCTTCCCCGCTAGTCCGTGCGGTGTTCCCAACGCACCTGACTCGGGCGGTCGGTTGCGGCGGGTGCGTAGAATGGTGTGCATGACTATTTCTGCCGCCTCTTTCGCTCCCGAGTACGCCGCCGTTGCGGATGCTCCCCGCAGCGATGATTACGCCCGCCTGACCCGCATCCGTGAACGCCTGCTGGCGTTGAACTACAGCTATGACGCTGTGCAGGAGCTGCTGGGTGTTGAGGCGGCTGAGGCGATGGCTCGCGACCAGGTGGTTCCGGGCCTGTGGCGTGTGGAGCATATTCTGCGCGGCGATTACAGCGTCGAGGAGAAGAACCTGGCGCGTCTTCTGGCGTTTTTCCTGCTGGCTCGCCCGCTCACCGAGGCTGAGGCAGCCGAGGTTTTCGCAGAGACCCTGGTCGACTTCGAGAATGCCGCGCTGATTGAGCGTGACGCCGCGGATTCTGCCCGCTGGACCGCGAGCGTTGACCTGCGCCCGCACGCCGCCGATGACGGCACCGAAATCTTTGTTGCCGCCGACCTGGGTGCGCATCAGCGCCCCGGCGTGCTGCGTAAGGATCACGTGCTCGGCATTGGTCACGCCTCCCTGACTCTGGCGCAGATTACCGAGCGCACCCCCGTCAAGCGCGCCCTGGATGTGGGCACCGGCTGCGGTATTCAGACCTTCCACCTGCTCGCCCACGCTGAGCACGTGACCGCCACCGACATTTCGGAGCGTGCCCTGGCGTTCACCCGTTTTAACCTACTGCTGAACGCACAGGCACTCAATATTGACCCGCAGAACCCGCAGGCGCGCGTGAGCCTGCGTGAAGGTTCCCTGCTGGAGCCGGTCGCCGGTGAGCTTTTCAATCTGGTGGTGTCGAACCCGCCGTTCGTGATTACCCCGCGCGTTGCCGGTGAGAGCGCCGAAGAGCAGTTCACTTACCGTGACGGCGGCCTGCCCGGTGACGAAATTGTGAGCACGATGGTGCGTCAGCTACCGTCGGTGCTGGTGCCCGGTGGCCGCGCGCAGATGCTGGGCAACTGGGAGATTATCCGCGACTCCGAGGACCCGGAAGCACCACGTCCGTGGGACGAGCGCCCGCGCACCTGGGTTGCCGACGGCGGCGCGGAGGCGTGGTTTATTCAGCGTGAGGCGCTGAGCCCCGCCTCCTACGCGGAGACCTGGTTGAAGGATGCGAGCGAGAACCGCGACCGCAGCCACTACGAGCAGACCTACGTGGCGTACCTGAACGACTTCGCTTCCCGGAACGTTCATTCTATTGGTTTCGGCATGATTTGGCTGCGCCGCCCGACCGAGGCGACCGCGGCAGGCGTGACCGAGCCCCTGCAGCGTTTCGAGGAGATCACCTACCCGATTCAGCAGCCCATCGCCCGCGCCCTCACCGAGTCTGTGCGCCGCTACGACCGCCTCGCCGCCATGGACGATGAGGCGCTCCTCGCCGCACACCTGGAGGTCGCCGAGGACGTCACCGAGGAACGCCACGGCCGCCCCGGCGCCGAGCATCCCAGCGTGATTTTGCTGCGTGCCGGTTCGGGTCTGTGCCGCACCCAGTTGCTCTCCACCGAGACGGCTGGCTTTGCGTCGGCGAGCGATGGTGAGCTTGCCGTGGGTCAGATTGTGGCGGCTCTTGCCATGCTGCTGTCCTGGCCCGAATACGACGAGGCTGCCGCCGCGGCACGCGGTACGCAGGAGCAGCATCCGCGCGACACCCTGCTGCATGCGGTGCGTGAGCTGGTGCTCAAGAGCTTCCTGCACTTTAGCGACGAGCAGGCGGACGCAGAATCAGCTGGCGAAAACACTGCAGAAGAGCAGAGCTAAGGGTGCGCATTTGGTCCCTTCACCCTTCCCTGCTTGATCGCCGCGCCCTGGTCGCTTGCTGGCGTGAAACCCTGCTGGCGCAGAAGGTGCTGCGGGGTCTGACTCGCGGGTACATGAACCATCCGCAGCTGATTCGTTTTCGTGCGCATCCGCAGCCTCTGGAGGCGGTTGCCGCCTACCTGTCGGGGCTGGCGGATGAGGCGGATGCCCGCGGCTACTCGTTCAACCGCGCACTGATTGGTGCGGGCGAAAGCGTAGGCAAAAACTGCGCCGACAAGGTAGAAAACCCGTACGCTTCGGTTGCTCGTATTCCAGTTCCTCTCGGGCAGTTGGAGTATGAGCTCGCCTTTCTGCGGCACAAGGTGGCCGGGCGCGACCCCGAGTGGGAGCAGCGGTTGAGCGAGCGCCTGGCGGCACGCGGCGAGCTGGCGGCGCGCGCGCATCCGCTGTTTGAGGTGGTTCCGGGCGCTATTGAGCCCTGGGAAAAGACGAAAGATTTTTAGACAGAAGGATTTCTAAGAACGTGAGCATAGTAATGCCCCGGCGGAACCCTTGCGGGTGCCTGCCGGGGCATTGCTGCATGTACGGCTCAAGCTGTATGGGAACAAGCATCTCAGCGCGTCGCAGAGTGCTAAAAACAGCTTGACACCGGGTCTTTACTTCAGGGTCTTTACCTCAGGACCTTTACTTGGTGGTCAGCGCGGGCTTAATCTCCTTCACGATTGCCTCAAGCATCTTCAGGTTGAAGTCCACACCCAGCTGCAGTCGACCCGCCGCAATGAGGTCTGCCGTGGCGGCAAGTTCTGCCATGTAGAGCGGGTTTTCGTAGCGCATGTCTGGGCTGCACCACTGGCTCTTCATCGCCGGGTGACGGGTCAGTCGTCCTCGTCTTCGAGGTCCTCTAGCACTTCGAACGGCGACTCGACGTCGCCGCGCCAGGCCTCCAGGCCCTCGCGCACTGCGAGCACCGCCACGACCAGCGCCGCAACCGAGTCAGCCCACCACCAGCCGAACAGGCTATCGAGGACGAGGCCGATGAACACTGCACCGGAGAGGTAGATACACAGGATGAGCTGCTTGGCGTCGGCCATCACGCTCTTGGAGCCCAGCTCCCGCCCGGTGCGGACCTCAATCCACGCCAGCAGAGGCATGACGACCAGGCTCAGCGCGGTTATGCCGAGACCCAGCGGGCTGCGGTCGGGGCCCTCCTGGCCGACCAGGGCCAGCACCGCGTCGATCGAGACGTAGGCCGCCAGCGCGAAGAACGCGATGCCGATGGCCTTGACGGTGACCGTTTCCCACCGCTCAGGGTCCTTGCGGGTGAACTGCCAGGTGATGGCCACGGCCGAGAGTACCTCGACAACCGAGTCGAGCCCGAAGCCAATGAGCGCCGCGGACGAGGCGAGGACGCCTGCCCAGACTGCGACGATTGCCTCGATTACGTTGTACGTGATCGTGAAGCCAACGATGAAGCGGACGCGCCGGTGTAGCATCGCGCGGCGCGCGGTGGTCAGGGTCTCGCTCATGCTCCCGCCGCCGTTCCACAGCAGCCCGACACCGAGCATGCCGGGTCGATGCACGGCGCGGCCTCATCCACCGCGAGCGTGACGTCGATCAGGGACGTCAGTGCCGCGGCGAGGTGCGGGTCGGCGATCTCGTAGCGCGTCTGGCGGCCCTCGGGCTCGGCGACGACGATTCCGCAATCGCGCAGGCAGGTCAGGTGGTTGGACACGTTCGAGCGGGTCAGCTCCAGCTCGCGCGAGAGCACGGCTGGATAGCTCGGGCCGCCGAGGAGGGTCATCAGAATCCGGGAACGTGTCGGGTCGGCCATGGCGCGGCCGAGCCGGTTCATGACGTCGAGGTGTGAAGCAATAGTCAGCATACGATGACTATACAGTGATAACTGACCAATTGTCCACTTGTGCGGGCTGCCGCACGTGCTCCGCGCCCTTGCCCTCGGGAGGCGGCAGAGTTCGCGCTCATCAGCGACCACCGCCCATCACGGAAGCGACGGCGGCACGCTGGCGGCACGCGGTACGCAGGAGCAGCATCCGCGCGATACCCTGCTGCACGCGGTGCGTGAGCTGGTGCCCAAGAGCTTCCTGCACTTTAGCGACGAGAACTAGCTGAGGTTTTGAGAACTCGGCCTCCGAACTCCTGCGAAAGCTCTAAAACGCGATAAAGCTCCGCCCCCGAACCACGGGGGCGGAGCTTTTACCATGGCGACAGAGGACTGTCTTCTACACCGAGTAGTGCCGCGGCAAGTCACGTATGACACGCCATTTACCCCGAACCCTATCGGCAGAATTTGAAGACTACAGGGGGTAAAAACCGACGCATCTGCACGTTATCTAACAGATTCTCAAAGCGCGTAACGAAATCGGATTGAGGTTTGTTCTTCCTCTGACTTCCTCAACCCAATTTTCCGTTTTATTCGGGGCGCCAAACACCGTCTGCTTGCTTTGATATGCTCCGTGCGGTCACTCTCATCCACAGGGTGCAACTTCTACAGGGGCGGTGCATATACCGTCGTCCGCGTAGCGCTTGATGTACCATCTGCGCCGAACGTCGGCTCCAGCATGTTCCCTGTTTTCTTCTTTTCAGCTCTCTAATGTAGAAGACATCTGGATTAGCAGCTACGAATAGTAGCGGTAGTCTGCATCTCGTTATTCAGCTGAACGTTCGGCACCTCAGCACCCGAGTAGGTGATGGTGGCCGATTCCACCTGCGAGGTCAGGGAGAAGCTCTTAAAACCGTATCCCGGGTAAACTTCAATCACACCGGGCAGAATAATGACCTGACCGTAGTACTTAGAACCAGTCTGAGTCAGGGTGTAGTCCTTGCTGGTGGTGTAAGTAATGGTGCCGGTGAAGGTTGCGGTGCCGTCGCCGTTATCCTTGATGGTCGGCGCAGAAGCGCTCCAAGTACCAGCCACGTTCGCGGTACCCAGGTACGGAGCGGTAGCGTTCAAATCGCCCATGCGGCCGTTGAGAGCCTTAGTCCACTTCTGGTTAGAGCGCTGAAGGGCAATGTTGTTGAGAGTCCACTTCCAGTTGGAGGTGGTCGGGACGACTACGGTCACCAGGGTGCTGAAACGCGAACCCGCCTTCAGAACCGCCTTAGAACCGGGGACGTAACCGGTGCCGGTCTTTACCGCGGTGGTGGGCACAGAGAACCAGAAGCCGGTCGAGCTAACATAACCGCCGTTAGAACCGCTACCAATGTTGGTCACGGGGGTGTAGCTACCCGCACCAACCTTCGCCATACCATTGGTGACGCAGCCTTCAGAGGTAACGTTCATGGTCGGGTTATAGGTGCCACCGTTAGCCCAGTATGCCTGGGGGCTGGTGGGGCCATCAAAACCAGCATTATCGCTGTGCGTGTAACCGACAAAACCACCGTTATAAGCGGCGGTCACGAAGAGACCGTATTCGCTACCGGCAGTGTTACCGGTGCTTGCCGCGTATGCCGGAACGACGGCGGATGCGGCGATAACGGGGGTTGCCCAGGCTACACCGGTTGCCAGCTGGCGGCGGCTCAAACCGGGCTGCTGAGCCTCGATGGAGGATTTTTCAGAAGTCATGAGGACTAGTCCTTATCTTGTATGTTAAGTGATGTTTCGCGATGCACAACCGAAGATATTTTGAGGGGTTGGCAATTTGGCAATAAGGAGAAATGCTCGCCTAAAAGAACGTTTTCATCTTCGGACGAGCATCTGGCTTACCCACTCCGCAATGATTAATTCATTGCTGGAGAATCCCGGGAGGCATATTAAGCCTAGTCAGAACCTAACGAAATTGAAAATGCATTAAGATGTATCGGTAAAAATAATTTGCTTTACGTGCCTTGAGTAACTTTTTTCGACATGGGAAGACACGTGGTTTTAATATGAGGCGCGATGAATAATGACCTCCCACCAGGAACCCAAACCCAAGAAGAACCACAAAAACCGTACCCCCGCACTCCAAAAACCAACATTAACTTTTAGGTAAAGATAGAACTTTTTTCCTAGTTCTATGACGTTCATCACCTACTGTCCACTAGGGTCATATATCGTCCATCAATATTGTCCTGCATCACTCAATCACCACGTCAGACAACTTTATGAAGCAAGGTTACCCCCGTCTTTGAACGATTCAGGGATGCGCAATAACACGAAAGCCACTCCCGGAAGCATGGTTCCGGGGGTGGCTTTCTATTCACTTCGTTCTGCGCCTTAGCTTATGTGCCAGTAAATTTTCTAAAGTTATTTATAAGCCCAATTCAATAAATCCGACATATTACTTAGTGGTCAGCGCGGGCTTAATCTCCTTCACGATCGCCTCAAGCATCTTCAGGTTGAAGTCCACGCCCAGCTGGTTCGGGATCGTCAGCAGCACGGTGTCCGCCGCCTGAACCGCCTCATCACGTGCAAGCTCCTCGGCGATATCCGCCGGGTCACCAATGTAGCTACGGCCAAAGCGGGAGAAGCTGTTGTCGATAATGCCAGTGTAATCCTGTGAATCCTCCGAAGCGCGGCGACCGAAGTAGCGTGCCGAGGTTTCGTCAATCACGGGCAGCACCGAGCGGGACACCGAAACACGCGGAACACCCGAATTGCCCGCCTTCACCCACTCGGAGCGGAAGAGGCGAATCTGCTGCGCCTGCTGCTGATCGAAAGGAACACCCTTATCTTCCAGCATCAGGGTCGAGGACATGAGGTTCAGACCCTTCTGCGCGGTCCACACGGCGGTGCTATCGGTGCCCGCGCCCCACCAGATGCGCTCACGCAGACCCGGCGACTGCGGCTGGACGGGAGCGTACTTACCCGCCACGCTAGCACTGGGCGCCATGCCCTCGCCCTCAATTGCCTTGAGAAAGATGTCGAGATGACGGCGCGCCATATCGCCCTCGTTTTCGCCCTCTGCCGGGTAGTAGCCGAAGCTCTCAAAGCCGCGAATCACGGATTCGGGCGAGCCGCGGGAGACACCGAGCTGCAGGCGACCCGCCGCGATGAGGTCTGCCATGGCGGCAAGTTCTGCCATGTAGAGCGGGTTTTCGTAGCGCATGTCGATCACACCGGTGCCGAGCTCGATGCGTTCGGTCTTGGCGGCGATTGCGGAGAGCAGCGGGTAGGGGGTTGCCTGCTGCTGATCAAAATGGTGCACGCGGAAGAACGCGCCGTCCAGTCCGATGTCTTCAGCACCTACCGCGAGGTCGATTGCCTGGTGCAGGGATTGGGCGGCGGAGGGTACGCGGGAGCCGGGAACCTCAGCCCAGTGGCCGAAGGAGAGGAAGCCGAGCTTCTTCTCGTCGCCGCGCATGGGTTCGAGGTGGCTGATGCGGATGGATTCGTCGAACTGCGGGTCAGACTGTAGGGTGCCGGGGTTGTTGGGGGTGTTCATGGCTTTTTCCTTTGTGGGTTGCGCTCGGACTCGTGTAGTGCCGGGCTGGTGGTTTAAATCTAAACCCAATTACTTTACATGTCAAGTATTTTGTTTCGGAGTGTTACGCGCAGAGCCCCATTCCCCCCCCCCGCTTTCGCCGCACGTATCACTCGCACGGGGCACACATACCGCCACAAAATGCTGGCGCAAAATATAGCCGAAAAGGGTACAGAAAAGCCCGGCGGCACGAACACATCGCACCACCGGGCCCTTCTATTCAACAGCTAAAACTGCATGCTATAACGACAGAAACAAACTGCCCTGGGAAAACTGCCCTAGGAACGCTTCACCAGCGGAACCCACAGCTCCATACGGTAATCAGCCGCCTGCATATCGCCGCGACCGTACACCTCAAGACCACCCACCGGGCGGTACTGCGGATTCTTCGCGAAGAACGCCTCCTCAAAGCTCGCAAAGCCAGCCGGAATGGACTCCGAAATCGGGCCGGTCACCTCAACCACCGCGTAGGCGCTCGCAGGCAACTCCAGCACACCCAGACCGAGCTTCGCCGCGCTCGCCGGCTCCGATACCAGGAAGCCCGCTGTGTAGCGGACCTGCCCCTTCGGGTTCGGCTGAGTGCACACGCCCAGGTACTGGGTCACGTTCAGAACATCCAGCATCGCCGGGGACGCCTTCTGATTCAGCTCATCCCACAGCGAGGAGAAATCGCCATCCAGGGGGAACACCTGCGAAACGCCGGCAACGACCATTGCCGGATGTTCCTCAATGCGAGGTTCAGAAATCTGAACCGCGCCACCCTTAGCGGCTGCCATTAGGCGTTCGCCTCAGCTGCTTCGCGGTCCACCGAGCACTCGGGCACGCAGTGGCGCTTCGCGTCATCAGCTGCGCACTCGGGGCAGAGCAGAACCAGCTCGCGGCAGGAATCGTTGGAGCAGTTCTCGAACTTGTTCGAGGGGGCGCCGCACTGTTCGCACTTGCCGATGGTGACGGTGTCCGGGGTGAACTCCATGTGCATGCGCTTGTCAAAGACGTACAGCGAGCCTTCCCAAAGTTCCTTATCGCCGTACTTCTCGCCGTAACGCACGATGCCGCCGTCGATCTGGTAGATCTCCTTGAAGCCGCGGTTCTTCATGAGCGCGGAGAGAATCTCGCAACGAATACCGCCGGTGCAGTAGGTGACGACCGGCTTGTCCTTAATGTGGTCGTACTTGCCGGACTCAATCTCGCGGATGAAGTCGTGGGTGGTGCGCACGTCGGGAACGATAGCGTTCTTGAACTTGCCGATCTTCGCCTCGAACGCGTTACGGCCGTCGAAGAAGACCACTTCGTCGCCGCGCTCTTCAACAAGCTTGTTGACCTCTTCAGGCTTCAGGTGCACGCCGCCGCCAACGACGCCGTTCTCGTCCACCTGCAGCTCGTCGGGAGCACCGAAAGCCACAATCTCGTCGCGTGCCTTCACGGACAGGCGGGGGAAGTCCTCCGCGCCACCCTCGGACCACTTGAACTCCATGTTCTTGAAGCCGGGGTACTTGCGGGTTTCCTTGGTGTACGCCTTGACCGCGTTGATTTCGCCGCCGAGGGTGCCGTTAATGCCGTGCTTGGAAATGAGGATGCGCCCGCGCAGGCCGAGCTTCTCGCAGAGGGCACGCTGCCAGAGCATGACCGCCTGCGGGTCGGCGATGGGGGCGAACTGGTAATACAGAATAATCTTATTTTGAGCCACGAAACTATTTTATCGTCATATACGTCTAAAGCATGCAGATTTTTTGATATGTGCGCGCTGACTACGGGGTCGGCGGCACAAAAGCGGTGCCGGGGCGGGGTTGAGACAGCCACGGGGCGCAGATTCAGGACGGCACATGACCGGCGGCAGGTCGGGTTTTCGCCCGCCGCTCTACAATGGAACCCATGCCGCACAGCACCCCTTCGCAGAACGCCAACCAGCACCCTAAACAGCACTCCGAGCAGCAACCCACACACCAGCCCGAGCAGGGGCTGCCTACGGCGCACCCAAAAACGCTCCGTTACCGCGAGCTGCCCGCGAGCGCACAGCAGGTGTTGGCATCCCTTCTGCCAGAGGCGGAACGCACCGGAACCCTGCCCGAGCAGGTGACCCATATTCACACCATTGCCGCTAGGGAGGCGAGCTACGCGCCGTGGCCGCAGTGGTTGCATCCGCGCGTGGTGGAGGCCTTTGAATCGCTCGGTATTGCCGAGCCCTACGCCCACCAGGTGCAGGCGGCAGACGCCGCCCACGCGGGTCTTGATGCGGCGCTGGCGGCGAGTGCGGCGCGCTACGGCTGGCAGGCGGGGCGCATCGAAGCTGAGCGTATCGAAGCATCGGCAGCAACGCGCGCCGAAGACGCGAAGAGTGCAGGCAGCGGCGGGCACGTGATTGTGGCGACGGGTACCGCCTCGGGCAAGACCCTGAGCTACCTGATGCCCACTCTGGACGCTATTTATCGCGCATCGTGCGGCGAGCCGGTGAGCTCAACTTCCGCGTATCCTGGGGTGGAAAACCTCAATAATAGAGCGAACGTTCTCTACATTTCACCGGCGAAGGCGCTCTCCGCCGACCAGCTCACCGCCCTCACCTCCTACAACCTGCCGGGGCTCCACGCGGCAAGCTACGACGGCGACACCCCCACCGGCGAACGCCGCTGGATCCGCGAACACTCCAACTTCATCCTCACCACCCCGGACATGCTCAACTACTCAATCCTGAGCAACCACCGGCAGTGGGCATCCTTCCTGCGCGGGCTGCGCTACGTAGTGCTCGACGAGGCACACAGCTACCGCGGCGTTTTCGGCGCGCACATCGCCAACCTGCTGCGCCGCCTACGCCGCGTCTGCGCGCTCTACCGCACCGTGCCCGTGTTCTACGGCGCCTCCGCAACCAGTTCCAACCCGGTCGAGTCTTTCTCCAAGCTCATCGGCGTGCCGCAGCAGGCGGTCACCGCCATTACCGAGTCCACCTCCGCGCGCGGTGAAACCACCGTCGCGCTCTGGGAGCCCGAATTCATGCCGCCCAAGGCGCACGATCAGCTCGCCAAGGGTGCCCGCAGCACCCAGCAGCAGGCGGTCCAGTCGAAGGCTGAGCAGGAGGCGCCGCGCCGTGTCTCCCCCGTGGAGCAGGGCGCGCAAATGCTCACCGACCTGGTGCTTTCCCGCACCCGCTCGCTGGTTTTCGCCGGTTCGCGCCGCAGCGTAGAAATCCTCTCGCAGAAGACCCAACGCTACCTCGACGAGGTGGAGGCGGGCCTCTCCCACCGCGTCGCCGCATACCGCGCCGGGTACACCCCCGAAGAGCGCCGCGAACTCGAACGCAAACTCCGCAACGGCGAACTGCTCGGCCTGGCGAGCACCTCCGCGCTGGAGCTGGGCATCGACATCTCCGGACTGGACGCCGTACTCGTGGCGGGCTGGCCGGGTACCCGCGCCTCCTTCATGCAGCGCGTGGGCCGCGCGGGTCGTAGCGGTCAGGACGCGCTCGCCGTGCTCATTGCCGATGACAACCCGCTCGACACCTACCTGGTGCACCACCCGGAGGCGATTTTCGGGCAGG
>ERZ773066.1305-NODE-1305-length-12921-cov-3.242033_pt1 | contig 12921 bp, 10 predicted proteins | sample MGYA00580573_ERZ773066 | MGnify/ENA primary metagenome ERZ773066 (study PRJEB29015, sample SAMEA2738128) | human oral metagenome | biome: human oral; feature: human-associated habitat; material: saliva | place: China | collected 2203 ... | reverse complement strand
CCAGGGCGGCCTCAAGGCCGAGGATAAGTCCTGTATTTAGACGATAGTTATCCGTTGCAATACGGTACACGCCGTCAGCTAGTTCGATAGTTTGTGCCATAGTTAAACGGTACTTGACCGGGCTAGTTTTTGCGCGAATATGCTGTATTAAGGTTTCGTAACATTTTCTAATGTTCCATTGTGCACCCCGGTTTTTGTGCCGTTAACCTCACGTTTCTTTTTCTCTGAACTACCGTCGAGCCCACACATGCAGCAGTCTTTTTATATTGCGCCAGCTCACATATTTATCCCTATTGGAAGTGTTCACCACAGCATATATTCGGTACTGTAAATATCGTTGCATTCCTTTTATTTACGGGCCGTAAAGGGCTGTTTTAGGGTACATACTGGGCATAGTGTGAAAGAAATAGAGCACACGGTTTATGCGCATCATTATAAATACCGGAAGGCTCCGGCAGCAGACATATTGATATGCAGTATATGCTTCGAGGAAAAACGCATATCAAGTTTATCTTGAATGAAACTTCAACCAGGGGGCGTAAAGCGTGCTATTGAAAATTCCCAAAAGCACCGACGCCACCCCTTCACACTGGCGGAGCATATTAACAACACAGCGGGAAAGTACCATAGTGCTATGACCCGTGAACCGCACCTTAACGCCGCACCCGCCACCGCTTCACCGAGCCCCAGCGTACACCCTGGGGCTGGCCGGTACGCCCCTTCTCCTTCGGGAGACCTGCACTTAGGGAACCTGCGCACCGCGCTTCTGGCGTGGATGCTGGCTCGGCGAGGAAACCTGCGGTTTGTGATGCGTATCGAAGACCTCGATAGGGTGAAGGAGGGCGCGGCACAGCAGCAGCTGGCGGATTTAGCGTCGCTGGGGCTCGATTGGGAGCAGCCGGTGCTGTACCAGAGCACCCGCCGGAACGCGTACCAGCGTGAGTTTGAACGCTTGCAGGCGGCTGGGATGGTGTACGAGTGCTACTGCACGCGGCGTGAGATTCAGCAGGCCGCCACCGCGCCGCATGGGGCCCCGGGCGCATACCCGGGCACCTGCCGGGAGCTATCAGATCAGCAGCGCGCCGAACGCCGCGCACACCGGGCACCCGCCTACCGTCTGCGCGCCGGAGTGAGCGAGTATACGGTGCACGATATGTTCCGCGGCAACTACACGGCGGCAGTGGATGATGTTGTACTGGTACGCAATGACGGCACATTCGCATATAACCTGGCGGTGGTGGTGGACGATTATTTTCAGGGGGTGACCCAGGTGGTGCGCGGGGATGACCTGCTGTCTTCGGCACCGCGCCAAGCGTATGTGGCGCATCTTCTGGGGTACCCGCCGGTAACGTATGCGCATGTTCCTCTAGCCCTGAATGAGGAGGGCAAGCGCCTGGCTAAACGCGACGGCGCGGTGACTCTGCCGCAGCTGCGCCAGGCCGGATTCACTGAGGCGGATGTGCTGAGCTGGATTGCCGCTTCCATTCCCGTCGCCGATCCTAAGAAAACGGGCGGGGCGCAGGTGCTTGAAAGCGCGATGCATATTTTACGGTTTTTTGACCCGCAACGGATGAGTTTGAAACCGTGGACGGTGCGGGACCCGCTTAAAATTTCATGATGCGAAACGATTCATCCCCAAGGCTTTGAAATTTTTTCAGACCCCCACATGTGTTTGTGCGGGTTTTACCCTATCTCGGGAACGCGTAGAACTTTCCTCCCCGTCATAGCGGGGATGCACACGGCAGATAAACCCACATATTCTCACATGAACCGGACAGTTAATCTACGAGTGTGGGCATATATATACCCAGAGTTCGGCTCACCAAACCCCATTTCAACTTTGTTTTTTTGAGATACAAAAGCTAGACTGTATCCCGGGCCACTTATAAAGACGTATATTTATGTATAAATATTCAATTGCTTGAAAGAATGACCTGCCACCGAAATAGGGAGAAAAATGTCCGATAGTACTTTCCAAGTCATCGCGTTGGCGATCTATTTCATCGCCATGATCGTGATTGGCCTGTGGGCAAACAGCAAAAACAACGACCTTGACGATTATGTGCTGGGTGGGCGGCAGCTCTCCCCCACCGTCGCGGCTCTCTCGGCAGGCGCCGCCGATATGTCCGGTTGGCTCCTGATGGGTTTGCCCGGCGCTGTCTATCTAGCCGGTCTTTCCAAATCATGGATTGCTATCGGTCTGACAATCGGCGCATGGGTCAACTGGAAATATATTGCACCCCGCCTGCGTACCTACACCGAAGTCGCTGGCGATGCCGTGACCGTCCCGGTGTTCCTCAGCAACCGACTGCACGATAAGTACAATATTCTGCGTATTTTCGCAGGCATTATTATCCTCGTCTTCTTCACCTTCTACGTCTCCTCCGGCATGGTTGCTGGCGGTAAATTCTTCGAGTCTTCATTCCACCAGGACTACCTCACCGGTATGCTTCTCGTCGCCGGTATTACCATGTTCTACACCTTCTTCGGCGGCTTTATGGGCGCCTCCTACACCGATATGGTGCAGGGCCTGCTGATGCTCGCCGCGTTGATTGCTGTGCCGATCGTGGCTATTACCAATATGGGCGGACTCGACCACGTCACGGATGCCGTCGCCAACGTTCGCCCCGACGCCCTGGGACTTTTCGCGGGAACTACGTTTATCGGCATCGCTTCGGCGCTCGCCTGGGGTCTGGGCTATTTCGGGCAGCCGCATATTATTGTGCGTTTCATGGCGCTGCGCACCCCCGAGGATGCAAAAGCCGGGCGTCGCATCGGCATGAGCTGGATGCTCCTGACCGTGGTAGGCTCCATCAGCACGGCGTTCGTGGGCGTAGCCTACTTTGCAACCCACCCCGAAGTTTCTCTCACCGATAAGGAAAGTGCGGAGACAGTCTTCCTAGATCTCGCGCAGATTCTCTTCCACCCCTTTATCGCCGGCATGATTCTGGCTGCCGTTCTCGCGGCTATTATGTCCACGCTATCCTCGCAGCTGGTGGTCTGCTCCTCGGCACTGGTGGAAGACCTGTACGGTGTCTTTGTGAAGAAGAAGCTCAGCGCGAACCAGTCACTCTGGCTTGGACGTGCGGGCGTAGCGATTGTGGCGGTCATCGCGACTCTCATGGCGCTCGATAAGAACAACTCGATTCTCTCGCTCGTTGAGTTCGCATGGGCAGGCTTTGGCTCGGCCTTCGGCCCGATCGTGATCCTCTCCCTGTACTGGCGCAAGCTCACCCTACCGGGTGCGGTCTCGGGCATGGTTGTGGGTGCTGTCGTCACCTTCTTCTGGCGCCAGGTCTTCAACCTCACCGAAACGATCGATGTTTACGAGATGATCCCCGGGTTCTTCCTAGCCTTCCTGGTGACCGTCGTGGTCTCTCTGTCGACCTACCAGAAGAACGACAAGATTGAGCAGGAGTTTGAAGAGGCCGCAAACCTCGCAAAGCTCACCACCGCAGGCCTTCCCGCCAAGGAAGAAGAACAGGCGGCCAAGGCATAAGCCACTGGGTGCACTGCGCGGCTAACACCAGATAAGAAGCGATTCTCCCACTCACCCGCTAGGGGCTGGGCGGGAGAATCGCTTCTTACAGTTTTAACTCGCTGACCCTGTGCCCATAACGTGTGCGTACAGTTCCTCACACAGGGCCATACTGTGCTGTATCTTGTACAAGCCATCCAGCAGGTAGGAGGTGTGGCTGTCCTGCTGCCATTCGGGGGTCGTGCCGTCTAAAAATTCGAACCACAGCAGGTAATCCATATGCGCTGCGATTGCTTCTTCCTGCTTCTGTGCATAGGGCTTTTTCATCAGCTCTAACCGGCGCCGCTCCAGTTCAGCAACATCAATGCTCCCGCAACGGTACGCCCGGGTGTACCCCACATACTCCCGCAGCACCTCAGGCTGCTCGCTTAACGGGATAACGTTACGCTCCGTGAACTCAATAACCCGGTCGATATACTCGCTGTAGCGCGTGAAAATATCGGACTCCTCAATAGCGTCCTGCAGCTCAATGATTCGCCCGAATTCATCTGGCTCCATATTTACTCCTTTGCGATACACCAACGGTGCACTAATTCAAGGTGTTCCTGCCGGTGCGCGGCGGCGGGTCTGTGCAGCACAGGTAATCGAACCAGGCACGCACCTGCTCTTCAGCGTCCCGCACCGGTTCAAAAGCAGCATAATCGTGCGGGACACAGGGCTGAGGTAAGGCAGCTGCCGCCTCAATGAGGGCCCGGGCATACGGGGTGACCTCACAGGCTTCTTCCTCGGTGAGCAGACGCGCCCCGATTGGGGTTTCCTCGGTTGGGATTTCCTCGGTTGGCCCGCAGCCCGCAGCATCGGGGAAAACACTCACGACGCTCTGCTCAAACACCGGGCTGCCCGCCGCGAACTGCGCCTCAGCGAACGACACAGGCCCCAGAAACAGCGAACGCCCCAAAAGCGCCTGGCCCTGGAACTCGCAAGAATCCCAGCGGGCGCCCTCGCAGTAGATGGAGCCGCCGAAATCCGCCTCGGCCCGGAACGTGCCCCTGAAATAGGCGGGCCCGTAATAGGCGCAGCTGCTAAAATCTGCGCATCCAGCGGCCTCGCCGCCGAATGATGCGGAAGAATAGAACGTGCTGTCGGTCGCAGTAACACGCCCGCCGTAGGTGCCGGTGCGGGCGACGGGCCCGTAGTGGGTGCACCCGCTGAACATGGAGTCGGCTGTGTAGGTGCAGTCCTGGGCGTCGGCCCCCGCGCAGTACACGCTCCTGCTAAAGCAGGCGTCTGCCCCGTAGGTTGAACCGGCAAAACTCACGAACCCGCCATAATACGAGCCGCTAAAATCTGCTCCCACGGGCGCTGTCGCCTCGGGACAGGTGCCTGCACGGTAGGTGCACTCTTCAAACGACACACCCGCCTGCCCGCGGTACACCGAGTTACTGAAGGATGCCGCACCGCAGAACGTGGAACCCGCGAATGTAAGCCGCCCGTCCCAGCAGCACCCGCTAAAATCCACCGTGTCAAAAAACTCTGCCCCCGAAAAGTCGAAGTCAAACCCCGACCAGGGCCCTGGGGTTGCCTCCCCACCGGCGGCCGTATCCTCCAGCGGCTGAGGCTGGCGCACCCGCCCGCGAATCTCAGTCAGGATACGCGAACGCACCTGCGCCTCCGCCAGGTATTCGGCCTCATCAATGCGGTGTTGCCGTGCCATACCTGTATCCGACGACCGTTCGGGGGTGCTGGCGGGGGCTTGGGGGCAGTTTCGGGCCAGGGGGAAAGGCAGACGCACATAGGCGCAGAGCATATCCACGATCGTTTGTGCCTGTTCCCGGCCCACCGGCGCGGGTATGCTGGTGTCGGCTAACCATTCATCGGCCAGCTGGGCAAGCACCCTCACCCCGCCAAGGCGCGTTATTGCCGATGCGTTCCCCAGCAGCTCCAGGGCTTTGAGGTAGTGGGTGCGGCGCCTATCATGTGCCGGGCCCCACCCGTGCGCAGTTGTTTCGGTGAGGTGCCCCTCCCCCTGTGTGCCGGTCATGTATGTCTCCCAGGTTTATTGTTGCGGTATGCTCTTGCCCCGTGCCGTGTGCTGGCGCGTGTGGGTTTCTGCCCGACCCTACCGGGTATTATGCACCTGCCGGATGCTGCTGACTTCCTCAATGAGCTCTCTCTGCTGCTGCCACTGAGTGTATTCTTCGCCGCTCACCCAGCGGGCCCCATTCGGCGGGGTGTTCGGGGCGGAATCCAGGAACCTGTTTACGGTGCCATCGGCGAACACAGTCCCCTCAAAGTAGGGTTTGGTGCTGAACCGGGTGCCGCTAAAATCCGCACCACCCAGGTAGATGGAGCCGCCGAAATTCGTGGCTTCCCCGCACACGCTCTTCGTGAAGGTGACCGGCCCGCCGTGCAGGCACTCGTAGAAGTCCGCACAGTCGTTGTAGGTGCACCCGCTGAAATCCACGGCTTGTGAATAATAATTCATCTCAAGCTGAGCTGGCCCGTCATAAACACATTCGCTCAGGTTCACCTGCCCGAAGAAGAAACAGCCCTGAAAAAACACTCCCACGTAGGTGCACCCGCTCAGGTGGGCATCGCCTGCGAAGATAGCGCCGCTGAAGAAGGCCAGTTCGTTGTAGGTTGATTGTGTAAAACGCGCGGCGCCTAAGAATTTACACTCCGAAAAGTCTGCCTCTTTCTGGTAGGTGGAGCCTGAAAAGTCGGCGTCGGTGCAGTACACGGACCCATCGGCGCGCGCCTTATCACGGTAGGTACACCCGGTGAAGGTGGCCCCCGCGCCCCAGTACGATTCGCTCAGGTACGCCGGGTAGAAAAAGTCGGCGCCCGTAAAGTCAAAGGTAAGGTGCGACCACCGGCCGGGCCGCAGCGCCTCCAGGGCCTCTTGCGGTGTACCACTTTCTGCTCTGCGCAGGTACTGCACACGCTCGTGGATACTGCCCAGAATATGCCCGCGTACCTGGGCCTCCTGCGCCAGCGCGTCCCTATCGGCACGGTACCGGGTGGGCTCTTGCTCGGCGGGCAGTTCGCGTACAGGGGTGCGGGTGAGCACATCATACTCACCGGCAAGAGCATACGGGGAACGAATATATTCACACAATCGGTTAATAATGTGTTGAGCGTTGGTGTTACGGGTGTTTTTGTCCAGGGAGGTATCCGCCAGGTACCCGTCGGCTAGGCCCACCAGCGTATCCACCGCAGCCCGCCGCTCAGCAAAGGCACCGTGGGCCAGCTGCTCCACAGCCAGAACGTAATCGGCGTTGTCTTTAACGGGTGAAGCTGGTGAACTCGGTGAGGCCATTCTCTAATCCTATGCGGTTAATACGGTGAACATTTGCCCCCTCAGCATACCCCAACCGGCCCCGCACCACACCGGGCTCGGTCACCGCACAAGAACGGGATATTGGAGGTTCTGTGTGTGCCGGAATTATGCGCCCGCAACGTTCATACGAGAGGCACCGGCCATAAGTGGCGTGCTGCCCATGGCTGACAGTGCTGTTTATTCCCCGTCCCTTACCTGCTGCGACCATTCCCACAGGCTTTCAGTCGCCGCGCGCAGCTCATCACCGACGGTCAGGAAGTTCATGTTCTCACCCTCCCTGCCCTGCACTGCAGCGATTTGGTGGGGGATGGTGCTCAGCAGCGTGTGCGCCTGCGCCGCCCCGTCAGCGGGAAGCAGCCGCGCACCCGCTGGGGCCTGCGTCAGCTTCATGACCGGGACGGTATCCGGGTGCTGGTGCCCATCACTCGGCTGATTCTTGTGCGGTAGCCGGGTGAGCACTCCGGGGGCGAACACCGCCTCATCAAACGACGGCGCATCATCTGTAAACTGCGCCCCCGCAAAATCGACGTCCCCCAGGAACAGGACATTAGTGAAGCCAACGGCCCCTTCATACTCGCTCTCATCGCTGCGGTAGTCGCCGTAGAAGGAGCACGAATCGAAGTCGGCATCCGCCTCGCAGGTGATGTCTGAGAAGTTAGCCTCCGCCAAGAATACGGCCTCGGCGAAGACTGCTTCCCCGATGAACACACTGCACCGCATGTCGGTGCCATTGTAGAAGGTGCAATACTCGAAAAACGCCGTGTCCATCCATTGCACCGTTGAGAAATCGGTGTATGCACAGAAGCAGCTTTTGGAGAAGTCAGCGGCTTCAGCAAAGACGCAGCAGCTGAAATTTACGGGGTGCTGCGGCCCGCCACAGAAGACAGACACCCCAAAGTCGGCGGGGCCGTAGAAGCGCGCCCGTGAGAAGTCGGCCGCGCCCCGGTAGGTGCTGGCCCCGAACTCCGCACCGGTCCGGTAGACGCTGCCGGTGTGGCGCACATCCTGGTGGTATACGCACTGCACGAACCCGGCACCCGAACGGTAGGTGGCGCCCTCAAAAATGGCTTCCCCCTCGTAGAAGGATGAGGAGAAGTCAGCGGCCTCAACAAAAGTGCACCCCGCGAAGCTCACCGTACGGCCCCAGCATGAGCCGGTGAAATCCACCGGGTGGCAGAAGGTAGCGCCCGTGAAGTCAAACACCAGGTGTGACCACGGGCCGGGGGTTGTCTGCGCCTGCAGCGGGGTTTCGTACTCCCCCACCTGCTCCCCCGGGTTCAGGCGCCACCGCACCCGCTGATGAATAGCCTCAAGGATATGCTGACGCAGTGCACCCTCAGCACCCTCGTTCAGCTGCCCTTCACCGTGAGAGAATGACCGTTCTTTTTCGGATGGGTTCTCCCCCGTGTTTCTTGGGTTTTCCGCCTCTTGTGCAGACGGTAATGGGGTGCGAATATACGCGCATAATGCCTCAGCCACCACCTGGGCGGCGGCATCCCGCTCCGCCGCGCTGATTGTGGCATTAGACAGCCATTCGTCGGCGAGCCCCACCAGCGTATCCGCCGCAGCCCGCCGCTCAGCAAAGGCACCGTGGGCCAACTGTTCCACAGCCAGAATGTAGTCGGCGTTGTCTTTCATGGGTGACGTTGGTGCACTCGGTGAGGCCATTCTCGCTCCTGCACGGTGATGGGACGGGTAATGTGCCCCCTTAGCATACCCTACCCGCCCCCGCACCACACCTGAGCCGGTTACCGCACAAACCGTGAGACAGAACAGCAGGGCCACCGGCCGCAGCCCACCATGAACGTGCTCATGCACCCGCGGCGTGAGCGGGCAGGCACCCCAACAGGACAGTCAGAAAACACCCCCGAGACTCGCGCCTAAGCTTATGAGCCGTTCAGCCAGCAGGCACACAATATGCCGGGATGAAATACTTTTCTGGGCACAGAACCCGTATAACCAGCAGCACCCCAAAACACCCACCAGCAAACAATCACATGAAAAGCACCAGGAAAATAGGTTAGTATTATTTTTAGCGTCTAAATTACAGAATTCACTATTTCCCTCGCCACTGGCAGTGGGGCATTTCCAGTGGTTTCATATTCAATACGTTGAGGGAGCTAACAAGTGCAGTATCTAGGCAGAGCACGGAAAAACACTACCGCTGCTGACAATACTGGCACCCAAGACACGGTAAAGAAAGAAGAAGGCAGTGTCGTTCCCCTAATTGCCGGGCTATGCGCACTGCTTCTGCTCATTGGGTCAGTAACGCTAGCAATCACAGGCGCGCACGTACAGACCCAGCGGCTCACCGACTTCGCAGACACCCAAGCCTCAGCAGTAGCGCGGCGGTTAGCGAAAGACCAGCGTGCCGCGGCATTTAATGGTGTTTCACTCAGCCCCAGCCAGGCCCAGGCGTATGCGGCAGAGTATTTAGCTGCCAGTGGGGCAAGCCGCGAGTTTAGCGGGTTAAGTATTGACTCGGTTGATGTCAGTGATGGGGAAAGTGTGCGTATTAGGCTGCGGGGACGGATTCATCCGCCACTAGTGAGCATTGTGGTGCCTGACGGTATTGAGGTGAGTGCGCATTCAAGTGCCCGACTAAATACAAAGCAGACTAACTAGCCTGCCCAGCACCACAAAATTATCCGCAGCAGAAATGCGGCCGTGAATAGGTGCCCTTGCTTATCTGGCCTATGTAGTGTGATGAGTCAGGAGATAGAGTAGCGGTTTTAGAGAGACTATAGAGGATTCCGCTTAGTTATCGAATTTTGCTGCCTTCACAACACCAGACAAAAGCCATTCTTTACCGTTATAAACAACTTGATATTCATTGGTATACTTATTATCTTCTGAAAAATCATCAGTATATAATTTACGAGTTTTATTATCAGCTACAACACGCGTACCTGTTACATTCCGCCCGAGAACAGTGTACTGATATTCTTTTCCAGACACTTTTTTCATAGTGCCAATTTCAACATTAATCTTTCGAATACCACCCATAACCCATCCACCATTTTTATATAGCGAACTCATATATGCAGCAAGTTTTATTTCATCCGTGTAAGCAGCAGATATAGACTTAGCATATACGTAACCATCACCTGTCTGAATGGTATAATTCCGCAGCTCAGTCACATATTCCAGGTACTTAGCAAGAGATTCCGGGGTTTCAAAGTTCATACCCTCAGGCTCTTGAGGCTTGGGAACATTCTGCGCCGGGCCCTTATCATCAGCAGGACGATACTCACCCTCCGGTGCCTGCGACCCACCCGAGAACCCCTTACTAAATGTTTCCCCTACAGGGGTAGGGGTTGCCGAGGCATCACCACTACCAGAGGCAGAAGCTTCAGGCGACGAAGTCTGCGGTGTCGACGAACCAGCCTCAGACGAAGAACCCGCCTGACCCTCAGCATTACCAGCACCACCACAAGCAGTAAAAGCCACAGACCCCAGCCCCGCACCAGCGAGCAACAGTGCACGGCGACGAGTGAACATACTCGGATCAGGCATAGGTATATAGTTCATGATTATCTGTCTTTCTCGGGTTAATATAAACCCATCCTGAAAAGTATTTAGAGAAACAAGCTCTTCCCTATTACTCTTTCTCTTGACTCGTATCCTTCTGCCCAGTTAATGGGGACAGCCCGAGAATCTTCCACCCACCATCTGTATGACGAATATGCAAATAGAAGGTATCATCATCATGACGTTTATTCTCCCAAAGTTTCCATTTTCCGTTTCCTTGAACATTAATCTGTTTAATCCACTTCAGGTAAAACTCCCACAGGTACGTACCATCATCTTTCATTACGGGATCATCCCCGTGAAACTCAAAGACCTTTAAACCATCTATAATCCATCCCCCTTCTTGATAGAGCTTAGTGTAGTAATCATAGCGTTTCACTTCTTCCGTGAATTCATTAGATACAAACTGACGAGCTATGTCCATATCTCCGGTTTGTATCCCATAGTTACGCCATTCAATCCAGGAAAAGACTGATTTTTTAAGACCCTCTACAGAATTCACCTTATAACTCTCATCAGGGCGGGCAGGCACACGAACATTCTGTGCAGGACCCCGATAATCCGCCATTACATATTTCCCTTCCGGGGCTTTCTCACCACCGGAATACCCCTTCGAAAAACTAGGGTCAGGGGTATTAGATGCCTCCCCAGAGGCAGAGGGACTAGCACTACCGCTGTCCTGAGGTGTCTCTGAAGCAGAACTGGAGCTGCTGGGTTCCTGCTCAGCTGCCTTATTCTCACCACCACACGCAGCAAGACCCAACGACCCTAACCCCGCACCAGCCAGCAACAACGCACGGCGACGATCAATTTTGAGTTGTTCAATAAGATTCATTGGAGGAACTCTTTCATGGTGATTTTGCGTGTAAAAATAGAGAAAGTCCGTAAGAAGATTTGTCTTGTGAATAATACAAGGATTGATACAGATAACATCTAGCATCTGAATCAATCCTCGTGTAGAAGCAGGTTTTCACTCAGCTTTTGGCACGTTTACGCCCCTCAGTATCACCATTGCCTACGTCGTCTTTATGCCACCGCTGACCGGTGACAGGATCAGGCTTGGTAAGTTTAGGGTTGGGGTTTGTATAGTCTGGGTAATCCTTATGCATGGGACATCCCCAAACGTACGGGTCTTCATTACAGGTTTTAGCAACATTGTGCACTTCAACTTCCCAAAGACGAATGAGCATAGAATCGCTCTGCAACTGAGTCTGACCGATAGGCCGCCATGCTCCCTCACCAAACCGATAACGTGCCTGGTACACAACTGTTACATAGGAGTGAAAATTCCCGCTTTCTTCAAACTTATGGGAGGTTGGGGTCTCTTCATAATCGTCCCGCTCACTGTTCCAATTAGCACCTGCCACCCCAGCAGTATTAGTGGTATAGGTTTCACCATTACCATAATTGTAAATAAAGTTTACAGGCACAACCTGTATAGTTGCCTCTTTCCCAAAAATATCTGCTTTTTTGGACTGAGTATCGGCATCAGTAACATAGTAGTTAATATTCTGTTTATACAAAACATTAGGGCCGTCATCAATATGAAGAACTGGTTTAGAGATATTCATAGACCGCAACTCTTCACGTACTCGAGCATCAACCTGCTCCTGTGTAGGCTCACCTTTTAAATCTGGCTGATCAGCAGGCTTTTGATCATCATATGGAACGCACGCCTTAGCCCCACGACCTGCTCTTATTGCACCATGATCTTCAGCTTCCCCATTAGCGGGGAGAGGAAGATTATTAACCATTCTTCCTGGCTTGCCATTAATAATGCAGGAACCACTGCGATCATCAGCTACAGCAACCTTATTTTTCTCAGTATCGCTAATAGTATGATAGGTTACCTCTTTAGCATTGCCTTGATTTGCAGCTTCCTGAGTACCTACTGGAGGAGCCTGAGGGGCTCCTCCAGAATTATCATCATTTGAAGGAGTCTGATCCCCATAGGAAGGTGGGATATCTGAACGACACGTTATAACCACCCGATCTCCATGTGCAGACGAGCCTACTTGAGAACATGGCATCTCATTATCCGCATAGGCCATATTTAAAGATTGAAAAGATGAAAATATTAAAAATCCAGGTAGTAAAAAAATAATTTTTTTACTTATCGAATTTGACAATATTATGCACTCCTCGCATCAACCAATCAGTTCCAGTGTAGACAATCCTAAACTCCACACTATACTTATTTTGTTCAGTGAAATCCTCAGTGCGAATAGTGCGCCTCTCATTATCAAATGTTAGTGTAGGAGAAATAGCGGTGCGGCCCAGGAGAGAGTATTGATAGTCTTTTCCCGACACGTGTTCAAAGCTATCCTTCTCATAAAAGATTTTCCGAAGACCCCCAATCACCCAGCCACCTTTCTCATACACAGATTTAAGGTAAGAGAGAAATTGAAGTTCCTTAGTAAAAGCGCCCGAGGTAATATGCGCATACCCCATAATATCCCCCGTTTGAAGAGCATAATTACGCTGCTCATTCCAATACTCAATAAACTTAAAAAATGCTTCCGGGGTTTCAAAGTTCATACCCTCAGGCTCTTGAGGCTTGGGAACATTCTGC
>ERZ773066.1300-NODE-1300-length-12972-cov-3.827746_pt1 | contig 12972 bp, 9 predicted proteins | sample MGYA00580573_ERZ773066 | MGnify/ENA primary metagenome ERZ773066 (study PRJEB29015, sample SAMEA2738128) | human oral metagenome | biome: human oral; feature: human-associated habitat; material: saliva | place: China | collected 2203 ... | reverse complement strand
TATCCAAAAGCACGCGAACCAACTCATTAAAACCTGCCTCACTTGAGGCCATTTCAGAAATTAATTCCGATCTTTGTTCACTTGTAAGCTTCATTGTTCTTTCTTTGATTTTTTTTATTCACTACAAATATAAGAACTTTGGAGCTTACACACTTTTTAGGACAGTATCATTGATTCAAGAAATATGTGGTTTTATAATCAGTTAAATAAAGAATGATGAAGATAATTGGAAGATTTATTGTGCTGATATTCGTGGCTTTTGCAATGATTTTCTCGTTAATATTCTGCTTCGACTCATCAGATGCACTCACAAATATTGAGTTGATAGGTGGATGGATTCTCTTTTGGGGAATCGTTCTCTATGTCCTTAAGAAAATGAGGATACTGTGAGAAAAGGACAAACGGAGATTTGAAGAAAAACTTATAAAATCAAGCAACAGAACTGTGGGAGTTGGTGTATCTTTGCCTGTATAAAACGAAAGAAAGAATAATGAAGTACGATAATTCTGGAGTGCGGCGACAGGATAGGTTGCTGGAAGAGGAGAGTGCGCTGGAGTTGCTCAAGGATGCTGACTTTGGATTTTTGGCGATGCAGGCTGAAGATGGCGGTGGATATGGCGTTCCGCTCAACTATGTTTATGACGAAAGTGAGGATGTGGTGTATCTGCACTGTGCGCCAGAGGGGCGGAAATTGAGATGTATAGAGCGAGAACCACACGTGACGTATACGATCATCGGGAAGGACTGCCACGTTGTACCCAACAAGTTTACGGAGGCTTACAGGAGTCTTGTGCTGACGTGTAGGGCGGAGATTGTGAAGGATGAAGAGCGGAGGCGGCAAGCTATGCGGCTTTTCGTGGATAAGCTCAGCCCGAACGACAGGATTGTGGGTTATAAATACATAGAAAAGAGCCTTCACCGCACGGCTATCATCTGCCTGCACGTGGAACACTTTACGGGAAAAACGAAACGCGTTACGGCGCAAACACCTATTACCAGTAAGGGAGATTAAGGATTAGAGTTTTCGGATTACTCGACAAGGATTGCCAGCGGCAACAACGCCGGCGGGGATGTCGCGAGAGACAACGCTGCCTGCACCTATGACGGAATTATCGCCAATGGTGACACCCGGAAGCACACATACCTGCGCTCCAATCCACACATTATTGCCCACACGGATGGGCTCGGCACGCTCTTCGCCACGATTGCGCTGCTCAACATCGAAGGGATGAATCGCTGTATGAAAACCACACATAGGACCGACGAAGACATTATTACCGAACGTTACATGCCCACCATCGAGGATTTGGCAGCCTTTGTTCATAAAGAAATGATGACCTACGCTGATATTCACGCCATAGTCGCAAAGGAAAGGTTGGAGAATACAGCACTCCTCGCCCACCTGCCCCAGAATTTGACGAATGAGCGCATCGCGCCCCTCACTATCAGATGGGTGGAGGCGGTTATAGTCGTAGAGCAAAGCTTGCGTACGCTTCATTTGCTGCCGGAGTTCGGGGTCGGCTGCGGGATTATACCACTGCCCCGATAATGCTTTTTCTCGATCTGTCATCATACCGCAAAGATACACAAAATATAGAAAAAGTTCGAGGCCCTCGGTATTCACATACGGAGAGCCTCTAGATGGTATTATTAAAACTTTACAAAATTTACTGTACTTGAGATTCGCATCTGAAGAGACAGCGGAGATGATAAATACTATAATAGATGAGTGTTATTATCATATTCCTCGGAAGAAGAGTCTTTTGCTCTCTTTTCCTTATTGTTGACGCAAAGATATAGGTTAAATCCAAAACTACCAAGCGTCTGCTCAATTATTTCTCAAGATTTACCTATATTTTTGCAAAGTCTATGCATCAATATTGGCATACGTAGCATTTCGCTCAATAAACTCGCGACGAGGCCCAACATCTTCCCCCATAAGCATAGAGAAGGTGAAGTCGGCATTGGTAGCGTTTTCGAGCGTTACTTGCTTGAGAAGGCGCGTTTCGGGGTTCATGGTAGTTTCCCAGAGCTGACTGGGATTCATTTCACCCAAACCTTTGTAGCGCTGCGTCACGATATTGTCTTCTGATCCTTCACCGTAGTCTTTGATAAACTGCAAGCGTGCTTGTTCATTATAGCAATATTCTTCGTGGTTTCCCTTCTTACTTTTGCAACGATAGAGGGGCGGCATGGCAATGTAAAGATAACCGTCCTCAATGAGTTGTGGCATATAGCGATAGAAGAGAGTCATGATGAGCGTTGCGATGTGCTGACCATCGACATCGGCATCGGCCATGATGATAACCTTGTGATAGCGCAATTTCTCAATGTTGGCTTCTTTACTTTCACCGTCCAGGCCGAAGCGAACGCCCATGGCCTGAATGATGTTGTTGACCTCATCGCTCTCGAAAGCTTTGTGCCACATGGCTTTCTCTACGTTGAGAATCTTACCACGGAGCGGCAGAATGGCTTGCGTGCGACGACTGCGTCCCTGCTTGGCAGAACCACCTGCTGAGTCACCCTCGACAAGGAAAAGTTCGCACTCAGCAGCATCTTTGCTGGAACAGTCGGCCAACTTACCTGGCAAACCGCCACCCGTGAGCGGACTTTTGCGCTGCACACTCTCGCGTGCCTTTCGCGCAGCGATGCGGGCTGTTGCTGCCAGAATCACTTTGTCGACAATGAGCTTTGCTTCCTTAGGATGCTCCTCCAAATAATTGGTAAAAGCCTCACCAACTGCTTGATTAACAGCACCTGTCACTTCACTGTTGCCAAGACGCGTTTTGGTTTGCCCCTCAAACTGAGGTTCGGCCACTTTGACACTGATGACAGCAGTGAGACCCTCGCGGAAGTCTTCGCCACTGATTTCGATTTTAGCTTTCTCAATCTGCTTTGCTGCTGTCTGTTCAGCGTAGTTTTTAAGCACACGCGTGAGCGCTTGGCGGAAACCTGTTAAGTGAGTACCACCTTCTATCGTATTGATATTGTTGACATAGGAATGGATATTTTCAGAATATCCTGTGTTGTACATCACAGCCACATCGATGGGCAAGCCATTTTTGTTGGTTGAGATATGGATGACATCATCGAAGAGATGTGAGCGACTGCTGTCCAGATAGCGAACAAACTCCGGCAGACCTTGTTCACTAAAGAATTCTTGCTGACGGATGTTTCCTTCATCGTCCTTGCGGAGATCGGTCAGCGTGATTTTTAAGCCTGCATTGAGGTAGGCCAACTCACGCATACGGTTGGAAAGAGTATCGTAGTTGTAAGTTGTGGTAGAGAACACCGTATCATCCGGCCAGAACTGCTGGCGAGTACCTCTCAGTTCGGTTTCACCCACCACCTTTACACTGTAGAGCGGTTTTCCTTTTTCGTATTCTTGCTGGTAGATTTTACCATCGCGGAACACTTGCGACTTCATGTGAGTGGAGAGAGCGTTAACACAGCTCACACCAACACCGTGAAGACCGCCACTGACTTTATAGGAGCCTTTGTCGAACTTACCACCGGCATGGAGCACGGTCATAACAACTTCGAGGGCAGAACGATGCTCCTTGGGGTGCATATCTACGGGAATACCGCGACCATTGTCTTGCACAACGATAGAATTATCCTCACAAATTGTTACTTCAATGTGAGTACAATAGCCAGCAAGGGCTTCGTCGATAGAGTTGTCCACCGTTTCGTAAACCAAATGGTGTAAGCCTCGTTCACCTGTATCACCAATGTACATGGCAGGGCGCTTGCGCACCGCTTCCAGACCTTCAAGAACTTGGATATTGGAGGCGGAATAATTGGAGCCGTTCTGTTCGATTTCTTCCATATATTATGCTTTGTTTTTATCTTGTCTCATATAGGTTACAAATATACGATTTTTCCTAAGTAACGACAAAGGTTTAAGGGCAAAAAGGAGGATACTGTTCTACTAAGAATTACACGTCTCTATGCCTCGATGTCTTGGGAGCGTAGATACAATAAAGATGTCGGCTGACAGCCTTATTGTATCAGCTGACGCAATAAGGCTGCCAGCCAGCTTCCTTATAGTATTTTAAGGCACAAAAGACGTGTTTCTTAACGGCTTTGAAGCAGTATATATTCATTCTAAAGGGGATGTGAGAAAAGACGCTTAGAATAAAGAAAGGGACAGTCTTCAGTGAGTGGATTCATACATACACAAAAAGGGCTGCCTCCTTTTGTCGGAGACAGCCCTTGAGAATTATTGAAGAAATGATTTGATTACTTTACCAAAACCTTCTTACCATTGATGATGTAGAGGCCAGACTTCACGTTCTGTACGCGACGACCCTGGAGGTCGTAAACAACGTTAGCCTTATTGCCTTCCACTACGAGGCCGATACCCGTTGAGAGGTTCTCATTGAGAAGCTCCTGAGCAGTAACATTGTTAGGCAGAGCCACCTGGAGGTTGCCAGCTTCAGTAGTCATTGCCAAGCCAGAGAAGTAACCGCTGTTAGCGCCTACATTTCTCATGTATTCGGGGTTAGAAGCACGTACGGGAGAGAGAGTTGCAGAGTAGAAGTTCAGAGAAGTGAACTTAGTGATCTTCGTACCATCTACAGTACCAATCATACCGTTGTTAGTCTTACCTTCGAAAGCGAATGTCGGTTGACCGCCAGTGAGCGTTACACCTACGTTAACTTCATTTTCATCAGCATCAGCTACATAGTAAACAGGAGTACCTGCGGGGATTGTACCAGAGATTTCCTGGAATGCAAGAACAGTGTCAGTGCCAGTAGCGTGGAGGCCCAAGAATGAGTATGCCTTACCATTACCATAGAAGCCATCGATATCGAACGGCATAGTGATGATTTGACCCTTACCCTTAGTAACAGCTACGAAAGTACCGTCAGTGCTGAGAGCAGATTCAGCCATAGTGAATGCACCATTATTCAAACCTGCCTTGATATCACCGTTGTAAGCTACGATACGACCAGCAGCACCAGTGTTGAGATACTTGTCAGTACCCACCTTGATGTTCATTGCGCCAGAGTTAACATCGTAAGCAGAAGAGAGCTGGATGTCGCGAGCAGTGTCAGAGAGAGTTACATTTGCGTTCAACTGGTTCTGGAGATCCATGTAGCGACCAGTACCCATATTCTTCAGACGTACAGTCTGGTTAGCAGCATCAACGCTTTCAACAAGCCAGTTGTAACCATAGTGATCGTCTACCTTCACAGAGTCAGCGCCAGACTGGTTAGGAGCCATATAGCGGATACCAGTACCGAAGCCGTTATTCACAGCGTAAACAGGAGCGTTAGCGGCACGACCGTCAGCAGTGCTGCTGGTTGCAGTGCGGATAGTGTAGATCTTACCAGCTGTTGGGAGAACCATCTTAGCTTCGAGTGTTTTCTTAGCTTCAGCCAACTTAGCTTGAGCTGCCTGAAGTTCAGCAACCGTCCAGTCGTTTGCATTAGGCTTGTTGTTTGCGAGAGTAGAAACTTCGTCTACAACAGTCTGAGCAGCTGTCTTAGCGCTTGTGGGGAAGAAACCAACAGAAGGAGTATCAGAGAACGGAAGCTTAGTGAGCTGAGTCTTCAGTGCGTTGAGCAGAGATCTAACAGTAGAAGGATCGGGCAGAGCAGCCTTCACCTTGTCGTAAGCCTGAGTCAGAGCGTCGATAGTAGCCTGCGTAGCAGCCTTGTTGTTCAACTCACGGCGAGCGTCAGCAAGAGCAGTTTCGAATGCTGCAACGTCAGCTGCAGGCACCTGAGAAATTGTAGAGCGAGCTACGTCGAGCTGTGCGTTGTTGTAGACACGGAACTCACCAATGTGGAAGAACTTGAAGCCATTGAGCTGCTGATTACCTGTTGAGTTGAGGCAGACAATGCGGAAGAACTTATAAGGTTGAGAGAGAGTAGGAGCAACCATAGCTGCGCCATTCTTCAGCGTATCGCTACCGATAATAGCATTCTGCGTGTAGTTAACACCATAGAGGCCTTCGTCAGCCCAAGTACCAGTTGTATCGTTAGTTGCGAGCAAGCGGAAAAGCTGGAGGTCGTTCACGCCATTTGCGTTGTAACGCTTAGCAAACTGGAAGAGAGGTTTCTGAACAGCATCGTTGAGGTTCACCTGCAGATAGTGGTTCTCACGGATAGCGCCCTGCCATGCAGAGTGGAAATACCAGTTGTTACCAGAAGCACCCTTAGGACCTGCAACGTTGTCGATAAGACCTTCGAAAGAACCTTCGTTGCCTTGCTTAGCATTAGAAGAGAACTGAGCTGCGTCAGTAACAAGACCAGCTTCGTCGAAAGTTACATAACCTTCTGCTGTTCTGTTGGGAACATCACAAGTATAAACGCGGCACTCTGAATTGAGAACAGAAGACTTTTCATAGATACCGTTAAGAGCCACGTTGAGCTTGTTCTGAGCCACCTGGCTTACAAGAGCTGTAATCTCAGATTCGGGAACCGGAGTGAATACGAAAGCATCACCTGGATCGTTCTTTTGGTTCCACTGAGAGATGAAGCCCTGGCTTGTGTATGTATTCCAAAGACCATCGCTCTCCGTCTTACCAATATTGAATGTATTGCTGCTGAATGTACTCTTAGATACAGTCCAAGCGAACTGATCAGAAGAAGTTGCATAAGCTGTATTAGCACCCGTATACTTCACATAGTTGCTTGTACCGAAGTTCTTGATATAGAACTTACCTTCCTCACCTGTTGGGATGAACTGGAAAATGTAAGCAACATCGTTAACAGTAGCGGGAGATTCGTGAGTCACACCGCTCTTGATCATCAGTTTAGAACCATTGTCGTAAGCATGGCTTGCAGTAGCACGGCTATCGTTCAGATAGTAGTAACCAGCAGTTACGGGGTTCGTATTCTTCAGAGCTTCAGCAGTAGATTTGAGGTTCTGAACGAGAGTTTCAGCCTCAGCATCCGTCAGAGCAGGGTTAGCCTGAGCTGCAACAGCAGCCTGGAATGCAGCCTTAGCAGCATCCAATGTTGCTTGAGAGATCTGACCAGGGAGAGTACCTACAGAATACTGATCCGTAGTGGGCTCGCCATTGGGATAGAACATATTGATGGCATTGCCGATATATTCTGCACCATGAGCTTCAGACACAGAGAAGATGAGCCATTCTGTACCACCCGTCCAAGGAGCGAGGTAAGGATGTACGTGCTCAGCCTCGATGTAAGTAGCTGTCAGGTTGTTGTTGTTCAGGTATGTGTAAGTTGAAGCAAACACAAAACCACCTTCAACAAACTTACCAGTCACCTTCTTACGGAAGTCGGTACTGTTTTGTTCAGCAGCCATTGCTGTGAAGACAAGAGCATCAGAAGGATTAGAAGTGTAAGGAATCCATGCACCACCCTTATCCTGAGTGTCCATACCACCATCAAGGATTACATTCTGAATGTACTTGCCGGTAGATACTTGCTTGAAGCGATAGGTGGGCTCACCATTCACTTCTTCGCCCGTGGGTTCGAAAATGACGAGACTCTCGTCGCCCACTTCGGAGGTCAGATCAGCATCGCCATTCCAATACTTGCTATGCCCAACACTCTTGATAACAACCTTGCTACCATCTGTCGGGATTGCCGACAGCTGTTCGCCAAGACTGTACTTCTGGGCATACGCATTTACTCCTATCAGAGACAGAAGTAATAATGAAAAAAGGTAAGAAATCTTCTTCATTACGTAACAGTTTTTTGAGTTTAACAATTTATTTAAGTCTCTATTTGTAATCTTGATATACAAAATGCAGCAAAATGCGTATCCTGAAGATACTCTTCTTTCGCATAAGACGGACAAATATAATACGTTTCTTAAAACATACCAACTTTTTGCAAAGTTTTAACTACTTGAAATGACAAGAGCACTATACAAAAGAGAAGCTAAAAGCAGAAAAATCCAACAGAAATACGTAATTTCGCAGATAAAAGAAAAATAATGAACAACGAAGAAGACTTACGTAACAAAGCATTGGCTGGTGATGCTGAAGCACAAAGAGAATTGGGCAATCGCTATCGCGAGTTTGATCTCATGATTACTCCTGCTGAGGGAGAAGACCGCTTTGAGCCCACGCTGAAAGAAGCCATTCACTTCCTATCCTTGGCTGCTAAACAAGGGCTCGTCGAGGCACAAGTGGACTTAGCTAACATGCTTTCGCTCGAACTCCCCACACAAGCCAACTACGCAACGGCACTCACTTGGTACGAGCGTGCGGCGAAGAAAGGCAATCTCAGCGCGCTGATTCGCCTCGGGATGATGGCCGAACAAGGACAGGGACAACCGCGCAACTATCCGCTGGCGGCTAAATACTACGAGCGGGCGGCAGACAAGGGACACGCATTGGGAATGTTCAATCTCGCCCTGCTCTATCGCTCGGGGCGCGGCGTGGAGGCTTCGCCCAAGAAAGCTATCAAATATTTCAAAAAAGCTTCCGACAAAGGCGATCTCTACGCTCCTTATTATATAGGGGAGATGCTCGAATTTGAAAAACCTGATGAAGCGCGCACTTGGTACGATATGGCTGCCTCTCGAGGATTGCTCGAGGCAGAACTCAAAATCGGGCAGCTCCTCCATCGTCAAGGTCACAACCAGGAAGCCCTCCCCCACCTCCGCCATGCGGTCAAACTGGGTGGCGCCGCTGCCCGACAAGCTTTGACCATCTTAGAAGAAATAGGCCTCGAACAATAGGCAACGTTTCTCTTGGCATCTGCACTATAGGGTTAAAAAACAGGAAAAATTTGGTATGTCTGAATTAAAAGCCTACCTTTGCCAACAGAAACGAAAAATAACATACAGGATGTAAAGGATTCTCACTTACCTAAAGCGAGAGTTCTTTTGTTTTTGTACTATTGTTGAATAACTAATAAAGACAAATAACAATGGCTTACATGACCCAAGAGGGCTACGATAAGATTGTAGCTCAGATTCGTCACATGGAACGAATCGACCGCCCCGCAGCCTCTGCAGCGATTGCAGAAGCGCGCGACAAAGGCGATCTGAGTGAGAATAGCGAATACGATGCAGCAAAAGAAGCTCAAGCTATGCTCGAAATGAAGATTAACCAACTAAAGGAAACTATTGCACAGGCAAAAATCATTGACACCAGCAAGCTCAGCAACGAGACTGTACAGATTCTCTCTACCGTGGAAATGAAAAACGTGAAGAACGGTATGACGATGAAGTACACCATCGTGAGCGAAAGCGAGGCCAACCTGCGCGAAGGTAAAATCAGCAGTCGCACACCGATTGCTCAAGGATTGCTCGGCCACAAAGTGGGCGACATTGTTGAGGTAAAAATTCCACAAGGCATCATCCAACTCGAAATCATAAAGATCTCTATTGCCTAATTGCTTAATCCGCAAATCCCCCACAAGCGGCGAACGCACGATATCTCCATCGGAGACAACTGCGCTCGCCGCTTTTTTATACACTGCTTTCTCGAGAGCAACTCAGACGAGCAGAGGTGAGTGCTGTGCGTCGCATTGCAAACGTGGAGGGAGTATCTCCTCTCTCCCACCCAAGAAAAACGCAAATTTTGTTGTCACGTTGTCACGCAGGAGAGAAAGCGTTGATAAACAATAGCTTTAATTGAGTGACAACATTTTTTGTTGTCACACTGTTGTCACGCCCATAATCTTCCTACTCAAGGTGTGACAACAGAAAAAAGAAAGTCCGATACAAACGGAGCTATAAGAAGAAGAAGCTAAGCATTTTTATCCACAAAAGAAGGCTGTCACCGATGCAGGAGAGCATCAAAATGACAGCCTTGAATGTTTAGTTTTGAAAAACTAAGTTGCGAAAGGTTTGTGTTCAGTTTGCGGCCGACCTCATAAAGTTAGTCGGCATACAAACGGAGCGGTTACCTCAGTTTATCAATAGTTTTCAGCGTTAATCTCGAAGTAGCTCTGCGGATGGTTGCAAGTGGGGCAAACCTGAGGCGCTTTCGGACCAATCACGATGTGGCCACAGTTGCGGCACTTCCAGATACGATCGCCGTCACGGCTAAACACGATGCCTTCTTCGATATTTTCGAGGAGCTTGCGATAGCGCTCTTCGTGGTGCTTCTCAATGGCTGCTACGAGTTCGAATTTAGCAGCAATCTCCGTGAAGCCTTCTTCGCGTGCTTCCTTCGCCATAGTGGCGTACATATCTGTCCATTCGTAGTTCTCGCCTGCTGCAGCATCCTCGAGGTTTTCGCTGGTAGTGCCTATGTTGCCACCATGAAGGTATTTAAACCACATTTTGGCGTGTTCCTTCTCGTTTTGAGCTGTCTCTTCAAAGAGAGCTGCAATTTGTTCAAAACCATCTTTCTTTGCCTTTGAAGCATAGAAAGAATACTTGTTGCGAGCCATGCTCTCACCTGCAAACGCGGTTTCCAGGTTCTTCTCTGTCTTAGTTCCTTTTAAATCTTTCATTGTTATGTCTTATTATGTAAAACTATATGTTATGTTCGTTTTCTCTATTTTCTTTTTTGCTCTTAGATACGCACAGGCTCTATGGTATAGCCAGCTTTCTTGAGCATTTCCACAATGCCGGGGCCGTTATCCGTGGAGGTGAGGTGGAAGAGACCAACGACGAAGAGGTTCGATTTCTCCTTCAGCATGGAGGGGATCACTTTCATCCAGCGATCGTTGCGCTCTCTGAGCGCTATCTGTTCCCCTGCTTGCTGCCCTGCTTGCTGGTTGGCCACCATGAGGACTTGAGCCGTGCGCTGTCCGTCTTGCTTCATGTATGCATCCATCATTTGATGCCCATAAACCATCGCATTATCCAGTGATGTCATGACTTCGTATAGCATATTAGCTCTATTATGGATATCACCCATACTGGCAATGCCACGGCGCAGATTGTTGATAAAGGTGGAGTCGATTTTTACTTTTCGGTAGTCTATAATGAGCTGAGGAAGCAGACTTCTCTGATATTCGAGCGACTCCAACTGGGCGTATTCCTTCTGAAGCGAATCGGCCAATATGCTCATATATTCATCTATCTTAGCTGATGTTTGCTCTGGTTTCACCCTGACATATTCTTGTCCTAAAGTGATATACATCCCCATTGTTATTTGCGTGGCTGCTGCTGCAAACACGCCTGGTTCGTAGCGCCACCAACAAGTGTCGTTGGGAACGAGAGTCTTCACCAGGCGGTAGCGATGTAAGAGCGAATCAACGGTGTGGAATTTTTCGGGGGCGATGACCTGCATTTGGCTGTCTGCAGGGAGCACGAGATGAGGGAGCATCTGCTCGGCAAGAGCCTTTGCAGATGCCATGTTAGAATCGTTAAACAGTTTGCTTTGTCGATGGTCAATTTCCGTGACGATGCGCTGCACGTTGTGTGCAATGTCCATAAACTTTTGGCTACGACTCACAAACTCGTGAGGTACGGTGTGCAAAGATCCGAAGATATACGAGGGCGCAGTAAGTCCATTCCCCGAAATGCGATACATCAGCGCACTCGGAATCGTATCCTTCTTTGCCGTTTGAGCCGAAACCTCAGAGATGCTGAAAGCCACCAGCATCAGAACGACCGCAGCTCTGATCATTCCAGAGCCTCGTAAAATATTCTTTATCATTTTTATTATTTTCTATTGCAAAGTTAGAAATAAAATAATGTCTTTCATATGAATGTGCATATAAAAATATGAAAATCATCTTTGGCGACAGAAGTTTATAGAATTACGAGAAACGGGAGGAGTGATGTTTGTAAAAAGAAAAATGGTTCATCCTAGAGTTGCGTTGGTATTATTTTTTTCTTATAAAATAAAAGCTGTCTATTCATTATCTTTGTGGTTCCTCAACCTCATTAGAAATGAACGACAGCTTATTATATCAGGCATATGGTGTTAAGAACTACTCATATGCTCGTACTGAGTACAAAGGTAAAGCCATTTTCCTTCATCTCAAAACAATCTCTGCTAAAAGGAGAGAATGTCCTCATTGTGGAGGGCATCATGTCATCAAGTATGGTATTATTCGACGCCAACTCCACAATCTTCCCTTTGGTAGTAAACCTTGCTACTTGTCATTGCAGATTCAACGCTACTGCTGTAAGAGTTGCGGGGGTGTATGGCAATCTGATATTCCTTTCACTCAGGGAGAAGTAAGTTACACCCATCGCTTTTCAAGCTATGTCTTGGATTTACTCCGCATGGGCAATACAATAAAGGATGTTGCTCGACATTTACATGTAGGATGGAATATGGTGAAGGAAATTCACAAGAAGTACCTGAAGAGCAAATACTCATGTCCCAATATCAAAGAAGTGCGCCGCATCGATATAGACGAGTTCGCTACTCGTAAGGGACATATCTATAAGACCATTGTAGTAGATCTAGATACTGGGCGAATTATTCATGTTGGAGATGGTAAAGGCAAGGAGGCATTAAGAGGATTTTGGCAGAGAGTGATACGCAACAAGATAGACATTCAGATAGTAACCTCTGACCTCTCGGCAGCTTTCATTGCATCGGTAATGGAGAATGCTCCTAATGCAGTTCATGTCTATGATAAATTCCATATATCCAAGCTAGTCAACGAAGCCGTTGATGTCGTTCGCAGAGAGGTTTATGCTCAAGGAACAGACCTCGAGAAACGAAGTATCATCAAGGGGGCACGATGGCTGTTGCTGAGAAAGGATAGAGATAACCTTGATGAGGAAAAGAAGAATCGTTTGGAGAACATTCTACAAACAAATAAACCTCTATTCCATGCTTACTACTTGAGAGAGGATCTTGACCAAATATGGATGCAAAGTAGTAAGCAGCAAGCCGAGAAGCAGCTCATCTATTGGTGTGAAAGAGCGAAAGAAACCAAACTAACTCCTTTCATAAAAGTTGCCAATACAATAATGGCTAAACGTAGTGGAATTTTGGCGTGGTACGATGCACTAGTTACTAATGCAATGTTGGGGGGAATCAATAATAAAATCAAAGTGATGAAAAGAAGAGCATATGGATATAGAGATCAACTCTATTTTAAGCTGCTTTTAATGGGA
>ERZ773066.1298-NODE-1298-length-12980-cov-3.257950_pt1 | contig 12980 bp, 12 predicted proteins | sample MGYA00580573_ERZ773066 | MGnify/ENA primary metagenome ERZ773066 (study PRJEB29015, sample SAMEA2738128) | human oral metagenome | biome: human oral; feature: human-associated habitat; material: saliva | place: China | collected 2203 ... | reverse complement strand
TTTTATGAAGTCTCGTACCCTTTCCCGTTTCCTTGCTGCCGCGCTCGTTGCGGGCAGCGCATTTGTTGCCGCACCGGCGGTCTATGCGGCGGATGCTCCCGCTGCACAGGCGCAGGAGGAGCAGGCACCGTTCCAGGGTGATGTCGTCCAGCAGCACATGATGGCGACGATTGACCGCTTCGAAAAGGGGGATATCGCAGGCCTGCAGAATGAGGCGACCGCCGATCTGAAGGCGCATCTCTCTGCCGATCAGCTGAAAGAGGCAAAGGCTCAGTTCGCACAGGACTGGGGCGCACGCGTCTCCGTCGGCAAGCCGTACATGACGGCCGGCAAGGAGAATAATGCGTGGTTTGCGGTCTGCGAGATCGCTGTCGGCTACAAGGCGACGGCTGTGGTCTACCGTCTCAGCTACGACCAGAACATGAAGCTCGCAGGATTCTTCATCCGCTGACGGATTTGTTGATTGCAGCAAAAAGGGGCTGTTGCACGAAGTTTTCAACTTCGTGCAACAGCCCCTTTTGTAATGTTGCGTGTTACGCCGCGTCGCTATAGACGCTCTGATCGTTTGTGCTGTCCGCCTTTGCAGAGGGGGCATCACTGTGCTGGAACGGTGCTGCGCTGTCGTAGGTGGTCTGCACGCCGAAAAGTGCTGCATCACTCTTTGTCTGGATGTAGAGCTCCGTGCCGACGGGGAGGTCGACGTTTTTGCCGTGGACGAACGCACCTGCAACGACGCCGATGGGCCCGAGGATGGCGATGCCCGCGAGAGAGGCACCTGCCGCCATGGCGAGATGCGTCATTTCTTTTTTCGACTCTTCACCGATGAAGGTCGTTACGTATGTGCCGTCAAGGGCCTTGGTCTCCTTGAAGTCGATTTCAACCTCTGCGTTGCGGCCGAAGTTGCGTGCCTGGCGTACTTTCGTGACCGTGCCCTCACCGCGCGAGCCTTTCGTGAAGACGAGCACGTCGTTCACGAATACATCGTCGGCGACCTGATACTCGATCGTATCGCCAACCTTGAGCTCCTTCGCGTTGACGGGCGTTGCGAGCGCGATCTTGATGAGCGTGTTGGCAGGGACAGTGACGGGGGTCACGGGGATTTCTGCACGACCAAAGGATGCGGTCGAAAGGGCGGCAATGCGCTTTTTGAATGTCCCTTCGGAGGCTTTGCCGAGAAGGGACGTCTCGAGCTCCCCAACGCGTTCCTGCACGGAGCGCATGCTCGTCTCGTGGTTGATGTTCCATTCGATGGCGTTGAGATCCATCAGGACGGACGGCGATGCACTGTTTGTGTAGATCTCCTCATAGATCGCGTCAATGCGTGACATGAGGCTGCCGCCGCGGTGCTTTCCGTCGTAGTCACGCTCAAGGCGATTGATGCGGTCGATGAGCGCGCCCGTTTGCTCGCGGCCGTAAGTGTCCTGCTCGATGAGGGCGAGCTTCGACTGGACGGCGTTCGGCGGCTCTGCGGCAAATGCCGTGCCGATGGACGTGAGTGCTAAGACGAGTGTCAGCATGAGAGCGCAGATTTTCTGTCGCATGGATTCATCCTCCTTGTGGTTTCGTCAACAGTTCTTCGATAAAGTCCACGATGCTCTGCATCGGCGAGGCGAGGGAGTAGGGCTGCGGCAGCTCGCTCCCCTGTGAGGTGCGCAGTACTTCCTTGGTGTCATAGACGCCAACCTGTGTGGACAGGATTTGATAGGTCCGTGCCTGCCGATTGAAACGCATCCGATAGAGGAATCGGCGATTCTCCGCAGCTTTGATCACGGCGACGGTGGCCTCCCGCTCGGTGTCCGAGAGGGGGACGATGCTCGCGGCATCCACGTAGTAGCCCGTGTCCCCGTCGGCATCGGCGAAGCGCATGTCTTCTGCTGCCTCGCATGTGCTGAGACTGAGGAATAAAACGAGTGCAACGAACAGCCCGCCAACCGAAAAACGCTGCATGTGGGAAATCGCCTCCTTTGCTTTCTCTCTGATTTCGATTCATTATAGAGGAAATTTTTTGATGCGTCAAATGCAATCTATCTGCTTTCCATAAAGAGAACGAGGGCGACAGCCCTCTTTTCAGTTGCGAAAATTCCGTTTATGATGTAGTATAAGAACGTCAAATTACTTTTAAAAGACAGGAGAACGCGTCGATGAACACAGCCCTTGCCGCGCGCATTTTGCTCGCACTGACCATGATCTGTACGGTTTTGCCGAGTGCTGCGCACGCATCCTACAGAGGCGACTCGGACACGGGATTTCAGCATTTGGATTTTGTCGAGAATGAGCGGCGTGAAGCACGCGCTAATCGTCTTACCCCAGAGCAGGAGAAGCTGCTTGCCGATGTGAAGGCAATGCAGGCCCATCTGCGGCATCCCGTGGCAGCGGACCAGCCGTCGCCGATCGCGTTTGAGGGAGACAACCTGACGTACGATGAGAGCACGGGCGACTTTACGGCGAAGGGGCATGTGGATATTGTCCAGCTGGAGGAGCGCCGCTTCCAGGGAGAGTTCGTCAAGGGCAACACGCAGACGGGGGATGTCTCTGTTCCCGACCGTGCACATGTGCTGCAGCTGACGCCGGGTGTATCGCGTGTGACGCTCGACGGCTATCACATCAACTACAACTATCAAAAACATACGGGCACGATGGAACGAGCGGACGGCAAGGTCGGCGCCTACTACATGACGGGCAAGCGGTTCGAGTTTTACCCCGATAAGATTGTCGTCTATGATGGTACGCAGACGAAGTGCGGGGCGAAGAATCCTGACTACCATCTCAGTGCGGAGAGAGCGGAGCTCTATCCGGGCGACCGCCTTGTCCTGCACAATGTCAAGTTCTGGCTGAAGAACAAGGTGATATTTACAAAAAAGGAACATGTGACGGATGTTTCGAACCCGATGCAGCGCAATTTTCCGCGCGCGGGCTACGACAGTGATGACGGCGCATGGGTGGAGCAGACCTTCGAGCAAAACGTCGCTCCCCGCGTGACGGCAGCCGAGCATCTTCGTGTAACGACACAGCGCGGCTGGCGCAGTTCCTATGATCTCGGCTGGACGAATGCCGGTGCGAGTGCCTTGCTCACCTATGGCGTCTTTGAGGACGGCGACGATGAATGGGTCAAGAAGATGCCGTCGCTCCTTATGGACTACAAACATCGGCTTGGACAGTCACCGATCACCTACCGCCTTTACTCCGAGTATGGCCGTTGGTATGGCGGTGGTGTCCACAGCAATCATTGGCAGTACGGCGTGTCATTCGTACATGACACCATCCCTTTCCACGGCTTTGGGCTGGATCTTGCGGCGGGGTATTCCGTTACCCGTGAGAGCTACGATCATTCACGGGTGCAGGGTCTGAGTGCCAGTGCTTTTCTTACGAAGGCGTTCAATGATCGTTTTGCCGCTTATATTGGCGGTGTTTACACGAAGAGCTCGAAGGAAAACGCCCTCTTTTCGTACGATCAGGAAGATTACTCCCGCGTCATCATGAGCGGCATGAGTTATCGCATTGGCGAGCATGACCGCCTCGCTGTCGGTACGAAATATGCTATGGATCCGCATGCGTGGACGAATGTAGACTATTATTGGTTCCACGATCTGCACTGTTCACAGATCATCCTGCGATACCGTTCAAAGCAGGATTCGTGGAATATTCGTTGGGAATTTACGCCATGGTAAATGCACTCGAACGCCTGAAGAACGCCCCTGTGCTCATCATCGGAGATATGGTGGCGGATGTCTATCTCGACGGGACGATCGCACGCATCTCGCGTGAGGCGCCCGTGCTCGTTCTGGAGCAGCGGGAGGAGCGCGTCGTGGCCGGCGGCGCGGCGAATGTGGCGAACAATGCAGCGACACTCGGCGGAAGTTCGTATGCCGTCGGCGTCTGCGGGACAGATGCGGGCGGCGATGCGCTCTGCGCCGTGCTCGGGGAAAACGCTGTCGATACGGCGGGATTTGTCCGCGACGCGGCGCGTCCGACCATCACGAAGACGCGCATCATCGCGGGCGGGCGCGCGACGGTCAGCCAGCAGATTGTGCGCGTTGACCGTGAGTGGCATGCGCCGCTCGCGGCGGAGGTGGAGGAGCTGCTCCTAGCGGTGATTGCTCGCCTCCTCCCGCAGGTGCGCGCGGTGGTGCTCTCCGACTACGGGTCGGGCACGGTAACGGAGCGCGTGCGCCGTACGGTGATTGACGCGGCACGTGCGGCGGGGATTCCGAGCATCGTGGATGCGCGCTATGACATCCTCAGCTATGCGGGCATCGGCTACGTCAAGCAGAACGACGCAGAGCTTGCGGCGGCACTCGGGCATGAGCTCCGCTCGGCGTCGGATATCCATGCGGCGGGGCATGAGCTTCGCGCACGGCTCTCGGCAGACGGCGTGCTCATCACGCGCGGTGCGGACGGCATGACGCTCTTTCTCGCAGATGGGTCGGCGACGGACATTCCTGTCAGCGATCACAGTGAGATCTTCGATGTCTCCGGTGCGGGCGATACGTGCGTTGCCGTGATGGCACTCGCTCTTGCGGCGGGCGTGGATCCCGTGACGGCGGCGCGGCTCAGTAATACGGCATCGGGGATTGCCGTGCGGAAACGCGGGACGGCGACGGTGGCGTGGGCGGAGCTGCACGCGGCACTCACCGCGGAAGGAGACGCTCATGCTCATTCCTGACGAACACATCGAGGCATACGCGGCGGCGCTGCGTGCGTCAGGTGCGCGCGTCGTCTTTACCAACGGCTGTTTTGACATCCTCCATGCGGGGCATGTGCGCTACCTGACAGCGGCGCGTGCGCAGGGGGACGTGCTCATCCTCGGGCTGAACAGCGACGCCTCTGTGCGCCGGCTCAAGGGGCCGGCGCGCCCCATCAACAATGAGCTGGATCGCGCGGAGGTCGTCGGGGCACTCGCTGCCGTCGATGCGGTGGTGATCTTCGGCGAGGATACGGCGGAGACACTGATCGCAAAGGTGCGTCCCGCGGTCTACGTCAAGGGCGGCGACTACACGCGCGAGACGCTGCCTGAAGCGCGCATCGTCGAGGCGTACGGCGGCAAGGTCGCCTTTATCCCGCTCGTCGCAGGGAAGTCCACGACGGGGATTATTGAGAAGGCGGGGCGCGGGTAATCGCACTGTCGGTTGCAGACGGCTGTGCTGCGTATGCGCGAAAATATGGCGAAAGAAAGGAGAGCAGTCCATGAAGAATATCTTGGTCGTCAAACTCAGTGCGATCGGCGATGTGATTCATGCGCTGCCCGTCTCCTATGCCGTCAAGGAGACCTATCCCGATGCACATCTGACATGGGTGGTCGAGCCGCCCGCCTATCCTCTGCTTGAGGGAAATCCGTACATCGATGAGCTCATCCTCTTTGAAAAGGCGAAGTTCCGCAGCATCGGCGGATTCCTCCGTGAATATCCGCCCCTGCGCCGCCGCCTGCGCGCGTGCCGCTATGATGTCTCGCTCGATCTGCAGGGGCTCTTCAAGTCGGCAGCGATCGTCTATACAGCGGGAGCGAGGGAGCGCGTCGGCACGGCAAATATGCGCGAGGGTGCGGATCGTGTGAGCCGCCCCGTGCGCGGATCGCACGCACACGGACACATCGTCGAGCGCTATCTTGACGTGGCACGCGCCATCGGCTGCCATGTGGATGCGGTACGCTTTCCCATCACCGTCTCGGATCGTGACCGTATGGCGGCGGAGACGCTGCTGCAGCGCGAGGGCGTGCCGGAGGGGCGGACATTTGTCGCCTTTGCTGTCGGGGCGAACTGGCCGAACAAGCGCTGGCCGGCGGAGCACTTCGCCGCGCTCGGCGACCGTCTCTATGAGGCGCATATCGTTCCCGTGCTCGTCGGCGGGGGGCATCTCGATGCGACGATTGCCGCCGACATCATGGCGGCGGCGCGGATCCCACCCGTAAATCTCGTCGGGCGGACGAACCTCAAGCAGCTTGCGCATCTCTTTACACGTGCTGCGCTCGTCCTCGGCGGCGATACGGGACCCGTACATCTCGCGGCGGGGCTCGGACGGCCGACCGTCATGCTGATGGGGCCAACGGATGCGAACCGCAACGGTCCATACGGGCAGCAGGAGAATGCCGTCGAGGTGGACCGCTCCTGCCGCGGCTGCTGGAAACGCGCCTGCCCGAAGGGGTTCGACTGCCTCGCGGCGATCACGGTGGATGAGGCGGAGAAGAAGATTATGGCTGCTTTTGCAAGGCAGTGACCGCAGTTGAAGCGACGCAGAAGGGAGGAGAGATATGCAGCGGAATGGGCGCATGGTGCGTTTTTTTGATGCCATTCAGTGCGATCTTCGCTTGTTTGCATTCATTCTGCTGACCCTTTGTGCCTACCGTGCCTATTTCATGTTTGCCATGGCGGGGTATATCGCTCCGGAGACAAGCAACGCTGATATTGGGCTGGCACTCTTCACGGGCTTGCGGCTCTCCTTGAAGACAGCGGGATGGATCGCGCTGCCCTCTTTTGCTTTCTGCTCTCTTCCCGTATTGGCTGCCCCGCAGCTCGCTGTGCTGCTTGGACGGCTGCGCCTCTTTTGGGGGACGCTTGCGGCATTCGTATTTGCCGTTCTCTTTCAGGCACGATTTCCTTTTTATCGACAATTTCATACTGGGTTTCAAATGCAGATGGATGCGGGGCTGAGCGATGATCCTTTCACCATCGTGTCGATGCTGATGCAGGAGTACGGACTCCTCTGGCGGCTCGGAACGGCTGTTTTGTTAACGATCCTTTCCTTCTATTGCCTGCGGTTTCTGCTGCGTGTATGGAAGCCCTATGAACTGCCGCATCTCCGTGGCGCAGTGCAGCACACCGTTTTTTCACTTGGATTGTTTGTTCTTTTTTGTGCATTTTTCCTTTTTGTCCGTTTTGGGGGAAGCTTCACCTATGCGAACGGCGTAAACTGGGAACACGCGGGGGTGACAGGAGATCCATTCCTTAATGAGTGTGTTCTCGATGACGGGCAGGCGCTTTATCGCGTGTATGCCATGCGCAAATCCATGCATGGGGGGGCTGTGCCAGGCGTGGAGAAAAGACGATTGCGGGAACTCGCCGGCATGGCGGCAGGGCATCAGGCACTCTCGGAGGACTCGCTCACTCCCTATTTGACGCGTTTGGCGCGCGGGGCGCACATCCCGCGTCCGCGTCATATTTTTATCATCCTCGGCGAGACCTACGCCCAGTGGCCCATGCTCGACCAATATACTGCCTTTCACGCAGCAGACGGCATCCGAGGGCTGGTCGCTGAGCCAAACGCTTACTATTCCCGTCGCTTTATGCCAAATGGGGACTTTACCTCGGTTGCCATTACGGGGCTGGTGACGGGGCTCTCCGAGATCGGGCAGCACGTCAACTACGTTCCGCGCAGTCTGCGCGAGGCCTATCCGACGGCGATGGCTCCGCAGTTTCAGCAGCTTGGCTATACGGTTGATTTTTGGTATGGCGGAGATTCTACGTGGGAAGGGATGGCACGTTTTACGACGGCGCAGGGATTCGATCATTTTTATGGTTATCCCGATTTTCACGCCACAAAGGTGAATGCGTGGGGGACATCGGATGCACAGCTCTTTGCAGCACTTGAGCAGCATCTCGTCGATGAGCCGCCGACCGTGCATCTCATCATGACGGTATCGAACCACCCTCCCTATGATATTGATGTCGCCGCGGAGGGCTTCGATCTCGAAAACGCGCGTGCGGAGGCGGCGAAGCTGCCGAATGCAGATGACCCAGACCAGCTGGCAGTTGAACTCGGGCATTATTGGTACATGGATAAGATCGTGACGGACTTCGTCCATGCCACGATGGAAAAGTACCCGGACAGCCTGTTCGTCATTACGGGTGACCATGCCGTGCGCATGAACCCGTCACGCACACCAACAATGTACGAGTATCAATCCGTTCCGTTCGTTCTCTATGGGCAAGGCATTACACCGGAAATTCTTCCGCCTGATGTAGTGGGCGGACATACGAACATTGTGCCGACCTTGATTGAACTCATTGCCCCCGCAGGGTTTTCCTATGTGTCGATCGCGCCGAGTCTTACGGAGAACAATATGGGGGCGGCGTTCAACCGCGATTACTTCCTGACGAAGAATGTCATGGGAACGGTCAGCGGGGAGCGCTTTGAGCCGCTCGCGGACGGCACAGACGATGCTGCGGCGTATGAACTCCTAGAGCAGCGGATGACAATTCTGCGGACACTCTCGTGGCAGCTGATTGAGCATGGTGATACAATGGAGGGGCAATGAGCGTGTATCAAAATATTCTCGTCATCCACCTCATGCACCTCGGCGATCTCATGCTCGGCACGCCCGTGCTGGCCGCCCTGCGTCAGCAGTATCCGGCGGCGCGCATCACCCTCCTCGCGGACAAGAAGCTCGCGGATGTCGTCGCCGCGAACGAGCATCTCGACGAATGCCTCCTGATTGACAAGAAGGGGGCGGACGGCGGCATCCTCGGCATCCTGCGCTATGCGATGCGCCTGCGGAAAAACCACTATGATCTCGTCATCAATCTCCACCGCAATGAGCGCTCCTCGGCACTCGCTGCACTCAGCGGCGGACGGCGCATCGTCGGCTATGCAAAGCCGGGCTTCGCTCTCGCCTTCGACCATGTCAGCCCGAGTCAGAATCAGGTGATGCACGAGGTACACTCACACTATGCGGCACTGCGTGCGGCAGGCGTACTCCATGCAGACGGGACGGCGGGGCTCGAGATGTGGATTCCGTCTGCGGCGAAGGAGGAGGCAGAGCGTCTCTGGCAGGCGCATTTTGCTCCGACCGACAAGGTGATTGCGCTCAACATCGGCGCGAGCTGGGCGACCAAGCGATGGATTGATGCGTACTTCGCCGTCGTGGCTGATACCTATCTCCGACGCGGTTATCACATCGCCGTCATGGGCGGGCCAATGGATAGGGAGATGGTGGAGGAATGCCGTGTCCGCATGGAGGAACGCGAGCATCCGCACCTCCATATCTTTACGGGGAAGGTCAGCCTCGGCGTGCTCGCGGGACTCCTCTCCCGCTGCATCCTTTTCATCACGACGGACTCCGGGCCAATGCACGTTGGCGTCGCAATGCACGTCCCCGTGATCTGTATGTTCGGCTCGTCGCCGATTCCCGGGTTCTACCCCTACGATGCACGGAGCATCTCCGTACGCGCGCCCGTCTCGTGTCATCCGTGCCGCATCCACGAGTGCCCGCTCGCAGGAGAGGAGCACATGATGTGCATGAAGCGGATGCCGCCGGCCCTCATTTTGCAGTATGCCGATCAGATCCTGCGCGAGGAGAGTGAGCACGCCGCGTGTGACCTGCCCGCGCCGACAGATTTTGAGACGCGTGTGGTGGAGATGGCAGACGGGCATTTTGCCCTCGCACCACGCGGAGCGGCAGGTCGGGTCGTTCGTTCGAGTTTACCGCAGAGCAGATAGGAGCATTTTCATGGATATGAAAAAAATCCGCAGCGTCGTTGCCGAAAAGAGCGCGCGCAGCAACATCCTCGTCGTCGGCGATGTCATGCTCGACAAGTATTATACGGGAGAGGTGACGCGCATCTCCCCCGAGGCACCGGTGCCGATCACCCACGTGACGGGGACGCGCGAGACGCTCGGCGGAGCGGCAAACGTCGCGCACAACCTGGCGCTTCTTGGGACGAACGTCAGCATCGCGGGCTATGTCGGCAGGGATCCGCACTGCGACAGCCTGCTGGATAAATTCAAATCGCGCGGCATTGACTATGCGGGGCTCGTCCATACGGAGCGTCCGACGACGACGAAGATCCGCATCATCGGCGGGCATCAGCAGATGCTGCGGCTGGACTTTGAGGACGTAAAGCCCATCGACGGTGCGGACGCGGAGCAGTACCTCGCCTACATTGATCAGAAGCTGAACGAGAGCATGGACTGCGTCATCATCTCGGACTACGGCAAGGGCGCATGCACGGAGTACGCCTGCCAGCACATCATCCATGCGGCGCACGATCACGGCGTCCCCGTCATCGTCGATCCGAAGGGTCCGCAGTGGGCGAAGTACAAGGGTGCGGACTATGTGACGCCGAACCTGAAGGAGATCAACGAGATCCTCTTGGAGCCGATCGTCAACGAGAACGGCGCGGCGGAGCGGGCGGCACACTATGCCATACGCAAGTTTGGCGTGAAGAACGTCATCCTGACGCGCTCGGCAAAGGGCATCTCGCTCATCCACGGGCAGGCGGCCGTCCACATCCCGACGCGCGCACAGGAGGTGTTCGATGTCTCGGGTGCGGGCGACACGGTGATCGCTGTCTTCGGGCTCGCCCTCGCAGGCGGGCTAAAGCCCGAGGACGGCGCGGCACTCGCCAACCTCGCGGCGAGCGTCGTTGTCTCGAAACTCGGTACGTATGCCGTGAGCCGCGAGGAACTGCTCCGCGTGCTCGATCGGCAGGAAGGGGAAGATCTATGATTATCGTTACCGGCGGTGCCGGCTTTATCGGCAGCAATATCGTCCATGCGCTGAATGCGCGCGGCTATCGCGACATCCTCATCGTCGACGATCTGGAGGACGGCGAGAACTACAAGAATCTGCGCGGCCTCCATTTCATCGACTATCAGCACAAGGACGACTTTCTCCACCTCGTCGAGGAGGGGGACTTCGACGGGACGGACATCGACGCGATCTTCCACGAGGGCGCATGCTCGGATACGATGGAGTATGACGTCAACTATATGATGAAGGTCAACTACGCGTACTCCAAGGCACTCCTGCACTTTGCGATGGGCGCGCGCATCCCGTTCTTCTATGCCTCCTCCGCCTCGACGTATGGCGGCGGAGCACATGGCTTTACCGAGGGGGATGCGTGTGAGGACGCACTCAATCCCTATGCGTTCTCCAAGCTCGCATTCGATCGCTATGTGCGGCAGGTCATCCCCGAGGCGCGCAGCCCCATCGTCGGCCTGCGCTACTTCAACGTCTATGGTCCCCAGGAGCATCACAAGGGCAAGATGGCGTCGATCTTCTATCAGCTCTATCATCAGATTCTCGATATGGGAGAGGCGCGGCTCTTCCGCGGGACAGACGGCATCGCAGACGGCGAGCAGCGGCGCGACTTCGTCTACGTCGGTGACGTCGTGCGCGTCAACCTGCATTTCTTTGAAAATGGCGGAGAGAGCGGCGTCTACAACTGCGGTACGGGCACAGCGCATACGTATAATGAGGCGGCGCGTGCCGTGATCGCCGCGCTCGGCAGGGGGCAGATCGTCTATCGCGACTTCCCCGAGGTGCTGCGCGGCAAGTATCAGAACTACACACAGGCGGATACGGCTGCGCTGATCGCTGCGGGCTACACGGGCGGCTTCACCCCGATGGAGCAGGCGGTGAAGGAGTACTGCGACTTCCTGAACGCGGGCGGCTACTTCTCCTATGCCGAATAAGGCGATCTTCTTTGACCGTGACGGCACGCTCAACGTCGATGTGGACTACCTCTACGATCCGGCGGACTTCGTGTGGATGGAGGGCGCCATCGAGGCGATCCGTTGGGCGAATGAGCACGGCTATCTCGTCATCGTCGTCACGAATCAGAGCGGCATCGCGCGCGGCTACTACGACGAGGCGGCGGTACATCGTCTGCACGACTGGATGAATGCGGAGCTCGCACGGCAGGGCGCGCGCATCGATGCATTCTACTACTGCCCACATCATCCCGCGGGACGTGTGCCGGCGTATACACGGGTCTGTGACTGCCGCAAGCCCGCGCCCGGGATGCTCCTGCGCGCGATCGCGGAGCACGATGTTGATCCTGCCGCATCGCTGATGATCGGCGATGCGCTGCGTGATATCACAGCTGCGGAGAAAGCAGGTGTTAGGGGCGTGCTGTATCAAGGCGGCAGCCTCCTCAAGACGCTGCAGGAGGCTGTGGGCGAGTGATTCGCCTCTAGAGTGTACATACCAAAGGAGCAGTGAAAAAATCGTGGCGATTTACGATTGCTTTACCTTTTATAACGAGTATGAACTCTTGTTGTGGCGCTTGAAAATCCTCTGGGATGTCGTGGATACGTTTGTCATCGTTGAAGGAAACAGTACCTTTCAGAACAAGCCGAAGGATTTTAACTTCTTGAAGAGCCGTGCGCTGTTTGCCCCGTATGAAGCGAAAATCCGTTATGTCCCCATTCGTGAAAAGATGCCGTATGACAGTAACTGGTCGATTGAGATTTATCAGAGAAATGCCATAAAAGATGCGTTGGCAGGCTGTGGGGATGACGATATTATCCTGCTTTCCGATGTGGATGAGATTGTTGCCCCGTGGCTTTTGAAAGACCTGCGCGACGGCGGCGGAAATGTTCACCTTTTTTCCCCGTTTGAACGTGTGGATGAACGCTCCGGTCTGCGCGGGCTGTCGCGCAATCTTCGCTGCTTGTTCAGGACCCTGCCTTATTTTGGCGACAGAGTCGATCTGCATTCATTTTTGCAGCATAGTCCTGTTGTCTGTGAACAGAAGATGTATAATTTTTTCATCAACTATCAACAGGACTCCAATTGGTGCGGTACGATTTTTGCCAGGTATGGCCAGATTTCGACCATGCAGGATCTTCGCAATCACCGCAATATCTATCCGATGATCTATGGGGGATGGCATTTTACCTCGTTGGGCGGGGTGCAGATGATCCGCAATAAAATACGCTCCACATCGGATGGCATGCGCAACCCTATTTATCATTTGCCGGAAGCTGAGCAGAGCGCAGTCATCGAGCGTGCTCTGGCAGATGGCTGCATCTGGTGGAGCGGCGAGCATCTGAAAAAACGAAAGATAGAGGAACTGGATGTTCCCTATGCCGCATGGTTTGCCGCAGAGTATCCGCACATGTATCATGCGTAATATTACAATCTTGTCATAAGAGGGAAGAATGAGCATGCAGAATTTCTGGGCGCTGGGAAAAACGATATATACGATGTCGAACCCGCGGGAGGCACGGCGCTGCGTCATCTTCTGTATCCGTGCATGGCTGCA
>ERZ773066.1292-NODE-1292-length-13007-cov-5.140596_pt1 | contig 13007 bp, 15 predicted proteins | sample MGYA00580573_ERZ773066 | MGnify/ENA primary metagenome ERZ773066 (study PRJEB29015, sample SAMEA2738128) | human oral metagenome | biome: human oral; feature: human-associated habitat; material: saliva | place: China | collected 2203 ... | reverse complement strand
ATAATTCAATAAAATGATAATCAAACAAAAAGTTATGTAATATACAAAAACTAGTTTTTAAAAACTTAGAAAGATTCATTTTATAGACTCTGACTATATTACGTTCAATAATTTCTGAAATTGATTTATTATTATTTAGAATACTGAAAGTAATTACATAAAAGAGACCCTTAGGCCTCTTCTTCTCTCCTTCAAACACTCTGTCACTGTCCATTTACTGTCCAATATAGTGTAATACATCTAAAAATTGTTAATTATGTCGCAGACTAAATCCTTTAAAATCAACATTTCTATGTATAAAAAGGCTTAAAGAATCTTAAATTAAGTCTTGCATATTCATCATAGCAATAACATTCCTTCCAACTTCTGAAATTTACAGTTCATTATACCATTTTTTAGACGCTTGGAAAAGCCTTGGACAATTCGTCATAAAAAGCTCCGCTCTCTCTAGATTGATTTAGATCATTCTCCTACAAAATGAAAGAGACCCTTTTATGAGCCTCTCTTTGAAAATAACCAATTGTTAGGATAAAATCATGGAAGCGACAATTGGACTAATGAATACATACAAAATTCCTGTAATCCCAATTGCCAATCCTGCCATAGCACCGGCCACATGACCATACTTAAATGCTGTCCCTGTTCCTACTGCATGTCCTGTTCCCCCAAGGGCTAAACCAATAGCTACTGGATCTTTTATTTTTAACAGTTTCAATATCGTTGGGCCCAAGACACTTGTTAATAATCCAGTTGCTACAACTACCACAAGAGTGATGGTCGTAATTCCTTGCATTTTTTCAGTAATCCCAACTGCCATTGCAGTCGTAACCGATTTTGGAAAGAGCGAAATGGCTAGAAAGTACTTCATGCCAAATGCTTTCGCGATCAAGGCTGTAAAAATAGTATTCACAATAACTGCCACTGTAGAGCCAATCAGAATACTCCGTGCATGATGCTTCATCAAATGGAAACTTTTATAGAGAGGAATCCCCAAGGCGACTGTTGATGGTCCAATCAACTGATTTAACAGGGAACCACCGACATAGTAATCTTTATAAGAAATTCCTGTCATCATTAAGAATAAGATAACGATTACTGTAGCCACTAAAAGTGGCGTTGTTATTGGATGGGGATATCTGCGGAAAATTAACATCCCAATCAAATAAGCCCAAATAGATAAGACAATCCCAAATAAAGGATTACTCGCAAAATTAGCCATGCTTGCGTCCCCCTTCTGGATAATCACCTTCAAAACGATTTTTTATAAAACTAACCACGATTGCAATTAAAGTCACATTTATGACCAAGGCTCCAACTAGAATCAACATGATCGGAAATAGATAAGGAGCAATCACATGGAATTTATCCATGATACCGACCGCAGGGGGAAGGAACAGAATCGTCATGTTGGCTAATAAAAAATTTCCTACCATATTTACGTGGCGCATGCGTAATAACTTAAACTGCAATAATAAAAATAGGATCAACAGCCCGATCATACTTCCAGGAATTGGTAAGTGCAACCCATCAGAAATGATTTCACCAATTAATGAAATCGTGAAAATAATCGTCAGTTGTACATATAATTTCATCTTCATCTCCCTTTTTATGGATCATTTCCAATAAAGACTCGTATCCTTTCTTCTGTCTGCCTAGAAGTAAACATCCACTTATCCTCTATCAGTTTACTCCTTTTCGGAAAATTTGCAAGCTTTTTTCTAAAAAAATAAAACCAATTACCAAAAAATGAAGCTACTATTTTGATTCATGACATCCATTTTATGATACAATGAAATCAAACACGTAAAAGTTACCAAGAAAGGATCTACATGACTCACTTTCACACCATTGTCATCGGTGGTGGCCCAGCAGGAATGATGGCTACTATTGCTAGCGCCTCTTATGGCCAACCTACGCTACTGATCGAAAAAAATAAAAAACTGGGTAAGAAACTCGCTGGTACCGGAGGAGGCCGCTGTAATGTCACGAACAACGGGACCTTAGACGATTTGATGGCCGGTATCCCTGGAAATGGTCGTTTTCTTTACAGTGTGTTTTCTCAATTTGACAATCAGGATATCATCCAATTTTTCACCGATAATGGCGTCAAGCTGAAAGTCGAAGATCATGGTCGGGTCTTTCCTGTTAGTGATCAATCCCGCACCATTATTCAAGCTTTAGAGAATAAGATCCTTGAACTAGGTGCTAGCATTGCCACCAACTGCGAGGTGGTTTCTGTCACCAAGCCCGAGGACGTCTTTATCGTCAAGTCTTCTGAGCATACGTGGACGACTGACAAGCTGGTCGTTACAACTGGAGGTAAATCTTACCCATCGACTGGTTCTACGGGTTATGGGTATGAGATTGCCCGTCACTTCAAGCACACCATTACTGATCTGGAAGCAGCAGAGAGTCCTCTGTTGACAGATTTTCCACACAAGTCCCTCCAAGGGATCTCTCTGACAGATGTGACCCTCAGCTACGGCAAACACATCATCACCCATGACCTGCTCTTTACGCATTTCGGCCTTTCTGGCCCCGCAGCCCTTCGGATGTCTAGCTTTGTTAAAGGCGGGGAAATCTTATCTCTGGACCTCCTGCCGACTACTTCTTCTCAAGATTTAAGGGACTTTCTCGAAGAACATCGTGAAAAGTCTATAAAAAACACCCTTAAGTCCTTGCTAACTGAGCGTCTAGCAGATTTCCTAGCGCAAGGATTCCCTGAAAAAGCCAAGCAACTCACTCCTACTCAGACAGAAGAGCTCATCCAAAAAATCAAAAAGATGCCTATTCCTGTCACTGGGAAGATGTCTCTAGCCAAGTCCTTTGTAACCAAGGGCGGCGTCAGCCTCAAAGAAATCAATCCTAAGACCTTGGAGAGTAAGCTAGTTCCTGGACTCCACTTTGCAGGAGAGGTCCTCGATATCAATGCCCATACAGGCGGTTTTAATATCACATCCGCCCTCTGTACCGGTTGGGTAGCAGGGAGTCTTCATTACTAATAGAAATTTTCTAACTTTATTATTCATCTATTGAAATAAAATTTTTAAAAATTCTTTACAAGTTAGTATTTACTTGATAGAATGGATTGGTATAAAATTTATAAAGGAGATTATTAGAATCATGGATTTTGATTTTAGTGTTAAACTCTTTTCAGAGTTTATTGGAACGGCTTTATTGCTTATCCTCGGAAATGGTGCAGTTGCAAACGTTGAATTAAAAGGAACAAAAGGTCATCAAAGTGGGTGGCTTGTCATTGCGATCGGATATGGTATGGGGGTTATGATTCCAGCCTTGATGTTCGGTAATGTTTCAGGAAACCACATTAATCCAGCCTTTACTCTTGGACTTGCGGTTAGCGGACTCTTCCCATGGGCTAATGTTTTACCATACATCGCTGCTCAACTTCTTGGAGCTATGTTTGGACAATTGGTTGTCGTTGCAGCTCACCGTCCATACTACATCCAAACTGAAAATCCAAACAACATCTTAGGAACATTTTCAACTATTTCTAGCATAGATAAAGGAACTCCTGAATCACGTAAAGCTGCTACAATTAATGGCTTCATCAACGAGTTTGCTGGATCGTTCGTCCTTTTCTTTGGTGCCCTTGGCTTGACGAAACATTTCTTTGGTGCAGAAATTGCAGGACTTGCACAAAAAGCTGCTACTGAACAAGGAGGCGTTTTTAATGCCACTTCATCAGCAGCAAAATTGGCTTTATCACAAGCACATGCTTCAGGCCTAGAAATTTCTCACTTGGCCCTTGGTTTCCTTGTTATGGCTCTTGTTACGTCACTCGGTGGTCCTACTGGACCTGGTTTGAACCCTGCACGTGACTTTGGTCCTCGTTTGGTTCACGCCTTCCTTCCAAAGTCTGTATTAGGAGAACACAAAGGTGATTCAAAATGGTGGTATGCTTGGGTACCAGTTGTAGCACCAATTTTAGCTGCTATCTTAGCTGTACTATTGTTCAAAGTTATCTATCTTGCTTAATCTAAGTACTAAAAAACGAACTCGATTTTCCATCGAGTTCGTCTTTTTATTGTTCTTTGGTTAATGAAAAGCGGAAATCATTGTATTTAGTATAATCAAATTCTGTATTGAGATCCGTTGTGAAAACAATCGGTGTATAGTGTCCTTCTTCTAAGACAAAACCAGGCTCAAATCGGAAGTTGGCTCCACCTAAGCCTGTAATCCCAGGGAGCAAGGCATCCGCACCATCAAATCCTTCAACATTCCAATAGTAGATATTTCCAGTCGCTTGGACAGCTTTTGCTGTATAGGTCGCTGTCCGAGTTGGTTCGCTATCATTTTTGAAGCTAACCACTGTTGTCACATTACCATTGGCATCCACTGTCATTTTAATCGCATCTGCTTGTGGACTAGATCCTACCCAAGTTCCCACCAGTTCTGCAGGAACAGTAGCTTGCGTCGTAGCAGACGCATTCTCGCTCTTACTAGAGTCTTTTGTAGCTGTCGCGCTACTTGCTTGAGTCGAAGAGCTAGCTGTATCTTTTTCCTGAGAGGAAGATGCTGCACTCTTTTTGCTAGTACTTTTGGCTTTTTTCTCTACCTTGCTGGTAGATGCTTTCTCGGATGAGGAAGCTGTTTTTTTATCCTTTGCACCACAACCACCGAGAGCTAGACCAAGTGAAGCAGCTACCAGAACAGCAGCACTCCAACGGAAGATTGATTTTTTCATAAGATCACCTTTTTTCTTTCTGACTCCCATTATACTCTAATTGTTACAAAAATCAAGTTTTTTTGTAACAATTGTCATTTTTTTGTAACATATTTTTACATTTAAAATACTAATCGTAAGAGGGCGATCAAGACAATCCCAAATAAGACAGTTCCCATCAGGTTTTTGTAACGAAAGGCTACAAAGAGACTAGGAATAGTCACCACGAGGTCCAACCAGTGAAATTGCGGGAGACTTCCTATTTCCCCATCTACTAAGCTCGATAAAACCAAGGCAAAGATAATAGAAATGGGTAGGTATTTGAGAAAGCGGGTCACAGGATCCGGCAGCCCCTTGTATTTGACTAAGAGAAAGGGCAAGATCCGAGGAATCCAGGTAACCAGGGCTGAGGACAGAATGGCCATGAAGATCGAACTATTCACGCGTATCACAGACCACCCCCACAAAACAGCCAATCAAGGTCGCAGCTAGAACAGCTAGCGGTTGCGAAACAAAAAAGAGGAAGAGAAAGAAACTCACTGTGACTGCTAACAGCACTAAGAGCATGGTCTTGGTCTTTTCTGTCAGTTGCATTCCTTGGAACTGAGCTGCGAAAATCCCAATAAACATAGCTACTAAGGCAAAATCAAGCCCAAAAGCCTTTGGATCAGGTAGGAGAGATCCTAGAGCTGTTCCGATAACCGTCGCACCGATCCAAGCCACATAGCCTATTAGATTGTTCCCATGCATCCAAGGAACTGTAATGATGTCCGTCTTTAACTTCTCACTCAAGTAGACCCCATAACTCTCATCGGTCAGGAGACTTCCAATCCCAATGGTATGAGCGAGACTCGCATTCTTAAAGTCAGAGGAGGTATGGAGACTCATCAACATATTCCGGAGATTGATCAAACACACGGTTAAGGCCATATTCAATATCGAAGAATGGGCCGCAATCAGAGAGATCATCGCAAACTGGGCTGCCCCAGCATAGACCAAGACACTCATCAAGACCATCTCCAAAGGAGAAAGATAGGGAGAGGCCACTACACCGCAAGCTAGGCCAATACTGATATAGCCCAAAGCCGTCGGCAGCGCATCCCTCACCCCCTGCCAAAAATCTTTTTCCACTCTCTCACTCCTTTCTGAATCATTGACCTCTATTATAACACAGGAAAAAAGGTTGAAAAAGGACCAATGAGAGAGAAAGCTTTATAATTCCTTCCCTCACCAATCTTTTATTCCCTCTAACATACCGAATTTTCTTGCCAATCGCAAATCCCTTACTAGTTGGTGAGATTCCAACAAAAAGCCATCTGGATGCCTTCATCCAAATGGCTCGTGTCCACTTATTCGATTCCTTCAAAGGCCAGGCTTGGTTTGGCATTGAGGTCCCAGCCTGCGAAGTTTTCTTTGTTCCATTCGCTGACGCTGGCATAGGCAATCATCCCTGCATTGTCCCCGCAGAGGCGCAGAGGCGGAATGATGACCTTAACATCCGTGATCTCAGAAGCCAAGCGTTCACGGAGACCTTGGTTGGCTGCGACCCCACCAGCGACGACTAGGGTTTTGACCGGATATTTCTCCAAAGCCTTCTTGGTCTTGGCCATGAGAATGTCTAAGACGGCTGCTTGAAAACTCGCTGACAGGTCTGCATTGGAGAGGCTTTCTCCTTTTTGCTGGGCATTATGGTGCAGATTGATAAAGGCCGATTTGAGCCCTGAAAAAGAAAATTCCAGATTGTCTTCCTTGATCATGGCCCGTGGGAAATCATAAATATCAGCCCCTTGGTGGGCTAGCTGATCAATCTCACGTCCTGCTGGATAGGTCAAGCCCATCACGCGCCCGACCTTGTCATAAGCCTCTCCTACAGCGTCATCACGGGTCTCTCCGATGATCTTATAATCCCCCGCTTCACTGACGTAGACCAGCTCTGTATGTCCTCCACTCACCAGCAAGGCTAAGAGCGGAAATTCTAAAGGCTCCACGCTTTGAGCGGCCATCAAGTGCCCTGCCATATGATTGACAGGAATCAAAGGAATGTCGTGCGCCCAGGCAAAGGCCTTAGCGGCTGCTAGGCCGACTAAAAGAGCCCCAACCAGGCCTGGGCCGTAAGTAACAGCTACAGCGGTGACCTCGTCTTCTGTGATCCCTGCTTCTTCTAGGGCTTCTTCAATACATGCCGTGATGACTTCCACATGGTGACGAGAGGCTACCTCGGGCACCACTCCACCAAAACGCTTGTGACTTTCGATTTGACTGGCAATGACATTGGATAAGAGTTGGTCGTCATTTTTCAAGACAGCCACACTGGTCTCATCACACGATGTCTCAAAAGCCAAAATATATCTATCTTTCATTCGGGTTCCTCTTCATGATCACAGCATCCTCTATCGGATCGTGATAGTAGTTTTTCCTCCGTGCAATTTCTTCAAAGTGCATTTTTTTGTATAGGGCTTGGGCCGGTTGATTGGACACGCGCACTTCTAAGAAAATCTCTTTTTGGTCCGGCAGCTGCGCGAGTAACTGCTGGGCTAGGCCTTGGCCCTGAAAGGCGCGCTTGACCGCAATCTGCAGGACCTCTGCTTCATAGAGAGTCTCTTGAATGGCGACAAACCCAAGGACTTGTCTCTCATCCACAGCTAGGAAATAGGAGATCGATTCCTGCTCTAAATCGGCTTCAATCTGCTCCAACTTCCAGGGACTAGTTCCATAGACATCTTCCATCACAGAGAGAATAGCGGCTGCGTCCTGAATTCGCCCCTTTTTGATTTCTACTTTAATCATAGACGCTTGATGTAGGAGGTCGTTGTTTCCGTGTGGTTTTTGAGCCAATTTTCTTCTGCTTCGACCCGTTTGAGATAATTGGGAACAAAATCATGGAGGCTAGCAGGTGCTTGTTTGAGGCCGAGACGTCCGATTTTCACTGCATCTGGTAGCGTTTCATAGCAAGTAGCACTTGGCAGGCTAGAGGAAAGCTGCTCCTTAAAAGCTGTTACCTCTCCGACAAAGGTGACCTGCTCACTCGTTGCTGCACGCTCTAGGACTTCCTCAAATGGAAAATGCCCTTCTGGTGCGACTAGCTGATCTTCTTGGTAAAAACCCGCATAAACGTTGTTCCGACGAGCATCCATGACGGGCACTACCAAACCTTCTAGACCATCTGGCACTAAGGCTAAGAGACTTGAGACCCCGACCAATTCAATCCCTAAGGTATGAGCCAATGTCTTTGCGGTTGCGACCGCAATGCGCAGTCCCGTGTAACTCCCAGGACCTTCTGCTACCACGATGCGATCCAAGTCCTTGGGTGTCAAGTCGATTTGTTGCATCAAAAAATCGATGACCGGCATCAAGGTAATACTATGATTCTTTTTAATGGTTAATGTTGTTTCTGCAAGTAGAGTCTCATCTTCTAATATCGCTACAGAAAGAGCCTTACTCGAGGTATCAAATGCTACTAATTTCATCTTTTCTCCTCATTGTCTGCTTCATATTATACTACAAATAAACGCTAAACGGTAGAGGAAGTTTTCTCTCCCTATGACTCGTTTCTCCCACCCTATTCCTTCTATAAAAACCCGTCCTTCTGCCATCTAATCCGCTTGTAAATGACTGCTAATTGTACCGAATCAGGACAAGATGAAACAAGCATAGAAGTTTCAGAACATAGAGAGATTTTTTACGATTACATGCAATCATTGCGCCCAAAATAAACAAGTTATTTTGAAATAATCCTGGTAAGGATAGATCCAATAAAACCGGTCCTAAATGAGGGTACCGGTTTTTCGATTATTGATTTTTTTGAAATTTTACTTCATTCGCCTCAGTGGCTGACTTAGAGTGAATTTGAATGAGAGCCAGTAAATTGGTAAGATCAATACTTGTTTTTCCATTTTCATCAACTTTAACAGCTAGATAATAAGGGCCACTAACGGAAAATTCTCCACTTCCTTCGACGCCAAACGATCCATCCCCTTTAAATTGTACAGTTGCTAAAGTGAAAATAGTTCTCATAATCAGGTTCTTATTATAATCTTGTCCAGATGATTTTTCTGTTTCTTCCTTAACTTTATTAAGGAAAGCCTGATTATTCTTTTGTTCTTTTGAATAATGAACTTGCGTATCTCCTTCCATGCTAGGAGCATTATACTTCAAGTACACCATATCGCCTTCAACTTTATAATTGAGTAATTCATATGCACCTGCTTGAGCCAGTGAGTTCGTATAAATTTTTAGTTTCATTGGTCCGTAAACCTTGATTGGATAAGTGACACCATCTAATTCGGCGGTCGCATCGTTATTGAATGTTGGATGATTTTTAGTAATATCTTCAATCATATACTCGTTCCAAATTTTTTCATAGAGTTCCTTCTGATTGGATACTCCCGCAGCTTGGAGTAAATCTCCAATATTTGATTGGTCTACATATACAGCATCTAATAATTTTAACGCAGCAAGGACTTTGCTATCTGTAATCTCACTCTTTGTTTTTTGCAGATTCCCAACTGCGTCTAATACTGACGCGGTCAACTTAATAACTCTCTTTCCTTCTATGTCATAAAATTCTCGTTTATAGTCTTTTAACCCTGCTCCTACTAAGTTCCAGTCGAATGCAGCACCTGGATTTTTGCTGTCAGTTTTATACTCACTAATGGATTGTGTTTTCTTTTTTGTTGAAGATTTAGTCGTTTTTACTTGACTCGTTTTATTATCTGTCTTTGTTTTTGAGCAACCTGCTACTAATAGAGATAATAGCGCAGTACCTCCTAATAAAAAGCGTTTTATTTCTTTCTTCATAAAGTTCTCCTCTTGTCCTTTAAAAATTGTGTACTTCATTACAATCTGTAATGCAAATTCATTATAACATATTGTTTCCCCTTTTCCAACATTTCCTCCAAGCATAAAAAAGCCCCACTATTGTAGGAGCTTTATGATCATTTTTCTTATTCAAATTTTGCTTTATTAGCTTCATTTGCTGGTTTTAAATCGATTTGTAGAAGGTTCACTAAGTTCTTATCATCGATGGTTGCATTACCTTTATCGTCTACCTTAATCGCTAAATAGTGATTGTTTTTATCGTAATAATCCATTCCTTCTAAGTTGACATAGCCATCTCCTCTAAATCCAACGGCTGCTAATCGGTAAATAAATTTATACAAGAGCGCTTTTGTAAAGTCTGTTTGTCCGACTTTTTGTGCATCTTGAAGCATCCCCTCAAAAAACGCTTTATTATTGGTTTGATAGCTTGCTTGTACTTCATATTGGTAGGTGTCAACACGTGGTGCTTTTAATTTCAAGTATACTGTATCACCTTCCACTTTATAATCTTCAAGCGTATAGGCCGCAGCTCTTCCTAAGGCATTCGTATTTACCTTTAAGTACATTGGGCCGTAGACTTTAATCGGATACTTCACTCCTTGATACTCCACTTCCCCGTCATTTGTAAATGTAGGGCGGGCTTCCTTCAAGAAGTTCACCATGTAATCATTCCAAATACGTGTAAAGAATTCTTCTTGGCTCGATGTCCCTGTTGCTTTTAATAACACATCAAATTTTTCTTGATTCACAAAAACTGCATCTACAAGTTTTAAAGCTTCTTTAACTTTTTTGTCAGTGATGCTCTCTTTCTTTTCATTCAAGGCATCTACTGCTTTTTGCACACCATCCAATTTCTTCGTAACTGTTTTACCACTATTTGTTTCGACAAAAGTTTGTTCGTATTTCGTCATTGGTGCGACTTTTGCATTCCAGTCAAATGATGCTGCTGGATTTTTACTATCTGTTGTATATTCGACTACTGCTTGTTTCGTCGTTTTCGCTTCGGTTGTTTCCTTTGCTGATTCTGATGTCGATTTAGACTGAGAACATCCCGCCACTACTAGTGATAGAACGGCCACACTCCCTGCTAAAAATCGTTTCGTTTCATTTTTCATAAATGACTCCTCTCCACTTACATAGAGCTTTTTTCACGATTACTTGCAATTATTATACCACAATCCTTTGAACTTCAAAACATTTTTGTAACCTCCTTGAGGTTAACAATAAAACCAGCCACCACTTGGGTAGCTGGCTAACGTATCATGGTTAACGTGTTGACTTGAATCTGGATTTATTTGCCTCGTATGCATTATCAGCATGGATTTGTAATAAAGCCAACAAATTATCCATATCTATACTCTTGTTCCCATTGTCATCTACTTTAATCGCTACAATATATCTGCTTTGATCTAAATATTCTTTATCACCTTTTGTGCCAAAGGAACCATCTCCTTTAAATTCCAGAGATCCTAAACTATATAAAAATCTCAACAATAAATTTTTACTATAATCTGTTTTCACAATTTTTGCAGACAATTCCTTGAGTGCATCAAAGAAGGCTTGATTATTCGTTTGATGCTTGATTAATAGATTCTCTACTCCTTCATCCTTAATTGGCGCTCTATACTTGAGGTACACCGTATCTCCCTCTACACCATAACTTTCTAAAGTATAAGCACCAGCATGCCCCAGCGAATTCACATCAACTTTTAACTTCATTGGGCCATAGTCCTTAATTGCATAGGTGACACCCGCATATTCATACGTAGCATCATTCGTAAATTCTGGTCTAGCTGATGTAAGGAACGATACCATAAAATCATTCCAAACCTTCGTATAAAGTTCCTTTTGACTCGATACTCCCGCAGCCTTTAAGACCTCTCCAATATTTCCCTGGTCTATAAATACAGCATCTAGTAATTTCAATGCTTCAAGAACTTTTGGCTCAGTGATTTTACTCTTCATCTCTTTCAGCGCCACAACCGCATTTGCTAGAGTATAAGATTTCTCTTTGACTCTATTCCCTTTATAATCAATGTATTCTTTTTCAAAATTCTTTAGTGGGGCTACCGTTGCTTCCCAGTTAAAGGTTTCAGATGGCTGCGTACCGTCTGTTTTATAATTAGTGACATCTTGAGCTGTCGCTTGTGTCGTCACTTGAGTGGTCTCTTCTGTTGAAGCTTTAGCAGTTGTCACTTGTTTCGTTTTACTATCTTTTTTTTCAGTAGAGCACCCTGCTACTACCAATGACAATAGTGCTACACTTCCTAGTAAAAAGCGTTTTATTTCTTTCTTCATCATGTTCCTCTCTTATCTTTAAAACAAGTGTATTTATTACCGTCTGTAATGTGTACGTATTATATCATAATATATTCTAACTCACAAGATTCCTTCAAAATATCAAAAAAGCACTCCTACCATCGTGAGAGAGCTAGCTTCACTGATTATTGTAATTTTTCTAAGTCGGCTTGTAACGCCGCTACTTTTTCATTTGCAGTGGCTTTGCTATCAGATTTTGCACTGATGTAGAACTTGATTTTTGGTTCTGTTCCACTTGGGCGAACGGCAATCCCAGATCTTTCTTCTAAAATAGATTTCAATACGTTTGAAGTTGGAAGTCTGATTTTAGAAACGATTCCATTGGTATCTTTATAATATATAAATGATTTTACAAGATATCCATAACTTTCTTTAAAACCGAACACGAAAAGATGTTCTCCTATTTCTTCTGTGTATTCAATTCGTCTACTCGCTTCCTTGCATCCCATTCTCTCTAAAAATCTTCCATCTACCAACAGTTCACTTGCATCTTTTCCTTAAAGCCTATTTATGGTATAATAATAATTAATTGTATCGAATCAGGTCCACTAGTTGTGAGTCGGAAACTCTAGTGATTGCACTCCTTCGCAGCTAACAAATGGACCGAAATAATGAAAGGAAAATTACTTCATGATTTACAAAGTTTTTTATCAGAAAACAAAAGACCGGAACCCTCGTCGTGAAACCACGCATGCACTTTATCTCGATATTGATGCACCAAATGAACGCGAAGGGCGCATCCAAGCCCGTCAATTGGTTGAAGCAAACACAGATTTCAACATTGAATTTATCACACCACTTTCTGAGCAACACCTTGCTTACGAGAAAGAGTCAGGTGCCTTTGAACTAACGGAGTACTAATCCATGGCTTATACCTTAAAACCTGAAGAAGTTGGTGTATTTGCCATTGGTGGACTTGGAGAGATCGGGAAAAATACCTACGGGATCGAATACCAAGATGAAATCATCATTGTCGATGCCGGGATCAAATTTCCAGAAGATGACCTCCTTGGGATCGACTATGTCATTCCGGATTACTCTTATATCGTTGACAATATCGATCGCGTCAAAGCGGTCCTCATTACCCACGGACACGAAGATCACATCGGTGGGATTCCTTTCCTTTTGAAGCAAGCCAATGTCCCTATCTATGCTGGACCTTTAGCGCTTGCCTTGATCCGTGGAA
>ERZ773066.1285-NODE-1285-length-13048-cov-3.792888_pt1 | contig 13048 bp, 10 predicted proteins | sample MGYA00580573_ERZ773066 | MGnify/ENA primary metagenome ERZ773066 (study PRJEB29015, sample SAMEA2738128) | human oral metagenome | biome: human oral; feature: human-associated habitat; material: saliva | place: China | collected 2203 ... | reverse complement strand
TATCCCCGACATCGTGGAATCCTGCCGCGACGAAGAAACCCTCCGCTACACCCGCATTCCCTTGAACTACACGCGCGCTGACGCCGAGGACTACCTGCTCACCACCATCCGACAGATTGCCGCCGGGCAGATTCAGCGTTGGGCGATTGACGCCTCCGGCGTGTTTGCCGGAACCATTGAATTGCGCTTGGCTGACGGTACCCCCGAAAGCCCCGGAACTCGCGCCGAACTGGGCTACTACACCGCCCCGAAGGCGCGCGGAAAGGGCTATATGGCTGAGGCGCTGCGAGCCGTCCTCGGCTATGCTTTCGACCCGCTCGGGCTGGGTCTTGATACCGTCCGCTGGACCGCCCTGGCGGGCAACGAGGCATCGGAACGAGTCGCGGTTAAAGCGGGTTTCACCGGCATCTATGACGATATTGACCCGAACTCCGGCCGCCCCGACGAGAACGGCCACCCGGTGCAACACCGGGTGCGCCGCGCCGATATGACCCGCACCCAGTTCGCGGCGCTCTGGGCGGAACCGCGGGGTTAACCCGCGCACAGCATAGGGGCGCGCCGGGTGCCTCCTCGTAGCGAGGACAGTATCCGACGCGCCCTAAATAAAGACTGGGGAGGCTACCTGATGCCGAAGCCGCGGAACGAGCCGCTCGGCTCCTCCCACTCGACGAGCACCTCATCCACGCGGCCCGCGGTGTCGCCGCCGCGCAGCACATCCACCAGGCGAGCGCAGGAGGCGGCGGTACCTTCTGCAACGACCTTGACGCGCCCGTCGTCGAGGTTCTCGGCGTACCCGGTCAGGCCCAGCGGCTTGGCGGTGCCGGCGCACCACCAGCGGAAGCCCACGCCCTGCACCTTGCCGCTCACGAAAGCGACGAGGCGGATTTCGGCGGGCTCTGCCGGGGTTCGGTCGGTGAAGAAGTCAAAGAAACCCATGGGTCCTCCCGGGGTCATCTCGTTGAGGGTGGTCTGATGGGGGTGAGCGCCGGTGGTGGCGCTCTGACAGTTTCTATAGCTTCAGTCTAGAGGGTGCGGGGCGCCTGTTGCCTGGTTGCCGCGCGTACGCGCCGTGGAGAGCTGAATAAGGGTGGAGCAACCGGAGCTGCATCCTTGAGGGGAGTAAGATGGGGTGATATTTATCGGTGGCAATTTATCGTTGGCAACGCTGAACGCACAGGCATCTACCCGCATACAACCCATCCCTGGAGGATCATTGAGTTCACGCCCCAAGAAAGCGCCCCTCGTCGGTAACCCGGCGAAGGCACCCTACAAGCCCTGGCCCGCTCTCTGGTCCCTGGTCGTTGGCTTCTTCATGATCCTGGTGGACGGCAATATTGTCACCATCGCCCTGCCGCACATGCTGCAGGATCTGGATGCGTCCCTGTCAGCGGGTATGTGGGTGACGAGCGCCTACCTGCTGGCGTACGCGGTGCCGCTGCTCATTACCGGTCGTATGGGTGACCGCTTCGGGCAGAAGAACCTGTACATGATTGGTATGGGCATCTTTACGCTTGCCTCCCTGTGGTGTGGTCTGGCGCCGAATGTTGAGTCGCTGATTACCGCCCGTGTGGTGCAGGGCCTGGGTGCATCGCTGATGACCCCGCAGACCATGTCTCTGATTACGCTCATGTTCCCGCCGAATGCGCGCGGTGTTGCCATGAGCATTTGGGGTGCGACCGCGGGTATTGCCGCGCTGGTCGGACCGATTCTGGGCGGCGTGCTGGTGGATGCCCTCAGCTGGGGCTGGATCTTCTTCATTAACATTCCGGTCGGCCTGATTGGTTTGTTCCTGGCGTGGCGTAATGTGCCGGTGTTTGAGCAGAAGAAGCACAGCTTCGACTGGTTGGGTGTGGTGCTTTCGGCGATTGGTCTGTTCCTGCTGGTTTTCGGCATCCAGGAAGGTGCCACCTACGATTGGGGCACCATCACTGATTCGTTCATGGGTACCGGTATTGCGGTGAGCGTGTGGGGTCTGATTATTGCCGGCATTATGGTGCTGGCGCTGTTCATTGGTTGGCAGGCGGTGAACCGCCGCGAGCCGCTGGTTCCGCTGAGCCTGTTCAGTGACCGTAACTTCTCCGTGTCGAATGTGGCTATCGCTGCTATGGGCGTGGTCGCTATCAGTATGGCGTTCCCGCTGACCCTGTACCTGCAGCAGGTGGAGGGCCTGGACCCGACCCAGGCTGCGCTGATGACCGCCCCGATGGCGTTGTTCTCGGGTGCGTTGGCGCCGGTGGTGGGTGCGCGTCTGAACCGTAATGACCCGAAGTGGATTGCGGTGATTGGTTTTACGTTGCTGGTTGTTGGTTTTGCTCTGCTGCGCCCGACGATGGTTGCGGACGGTAACCTGTGGCTGATGGTTGGCCCGATGATTATTCTGGGTGCAGCGAATGCCTGCATTTGGGGTCCGCTGTCGGTGTCGGCGACCCGTAACCTGCCGCCGCAGCGTGCCGGTGCCGGTTCGGGCGTGTATAACGAGACCCGCCAGATGGCGTCGGTGCTGGGTTCGGCTGCGATTACGACCATCATGGCTTCTGCGATTACCTCGCACCTGTCCGCATTGGGTCCTGCTGCCGCAGCGGGCGGTGGTTCTCACGGCGGCGCTGCTGGAGGCGTGCTTCCGCAGGTCCTGCGTGAACCCTACGCGGCGGCAATGGCTGATTCCATGATGCTGCCCCTGGTTGCCGCGGCGGTGGGCGCGGTCGTGTGCCTGTTCTACGCCTCCATGAAGACCTCCGAGGCGAAGGGCGCCGCACAGAACGCTGAGGCAGAAACCAGCAACTAGACGGCAAACCGGAATAGGCGAACACCATATTTGGTGCTTAAACCTGAGATATGGTGCAAATACCGGGACAAACTAGATGCACTCTGTGTATGATGAGGCGGGTCACAGCCGAATAGAAGGGAGCCACGAACGGTTCCTTTGCCTCTATCGGAGGGTTCGGCAGTGACCCGCTGTCTTTTAAACGCCGCGCTCACTCGCGGCACGCCGACTGCATATCGGCGGCAGCGACACACATATGACCACTGAACCACGCGGTAGTCGCCTGATACTTCTACTCACCATAGAACCGGACCCGTACAACCCATACCGTGCGCAACGTCAGATGATGCAACCTCCCGCGTGGTCAAGATACGAAGAGAGATCCCATGTCTTTTCTGACCTCAACTCGCGTAGTACGTACCGCGCTCGCTTCGGCGGCCCTGCTGGTGCTCGGCACGGTTGCGGCACCCGCGGCTAACGCCTACAACCCCGATATTGACGGCGACAGCATCCCCAACACCTGGGAGATGAAGGGCTACGACGCCGACGGCGACGGCAAAATCGACGTGGACTACCCCGCGATGGGCGCCAATCCGCTGAAGAAGGATATCTTCGTGGAGATGGACTACATGCCCGGCCTGCTCGCCAGCGAGGAAGAGCTCGACCGCATCACCGAATCCTTCGCGCAGCTGCCGGTGCGCAACCCCAACGGCACCGTCGGCATCAACATCCACCTGGATGCCGGTAGCGCCCGCAGCGCCAAGTACAACCTCGGCGGCGGCAACGAGGTGGCGCACGAACAGCTGGATAACACCATGACCAAGTGGGCCGAAATCCGCTCGAAGAACATGGACCCGAACCGCGAGAGCGTCTTCCACTACATGATTTGGGGCGACGCCTACGACGAGTACGGCTCCTCGGGCCTGGGCTACGTGAGCGGCCGCGGCTTCGTCGTGACCGTGGGCCCGCGCTTCTGGGGCAAGTCGGCAACCTCCGACGTGCGCGTAGGTACCTTCATCCACGAGCTGGGCCACAACCTCGGCCTGGGCCACGGTGGCACCGATGACGTGAACGACAAGCCGAACTACCAGAGCGTCATGAACTACAAGTACCAGATCTACGGCGTGCGCCGCGCTAGCGGTGAGCTGAAGTTCAGCTACTCGACCCGCGCCTACAAGACCCTGGACGAGAACAAGCTGGACGAGCGCGCCGGCTTTGGTCGCAACGCCTACGGCTGGCTGTACTTCCGCAAGCCCGCCTGGGAGGGTATTGACTTCAACGGCAACGGCAAGATTGATGACGAGCCGGTGTCGGTTGACCTGAACGGTGACGGTCAGCTGACCGAACTGACCGCCCCGAATGACCTGGCAACCTTGAAGCTGCAGGCTGAGGGCACCGAGGCGCAGGGCGGCGTGTACCGTTCCGAGAAGCACCTCTCGGCTGAGATTGACCACAATGAAATGACTGCCGACCTGGCTCGTTCCAAGGGCATGGTTCCCGCGAAGGACTAGCCTCTAGAGGCTACCTGTGGTGACCGATAGGCTAGGCCATAAATACAGCGAGGGGCCCGGTATCCATAATGGATGCCGGGCCCCTGGTGTTTTAAATTCGCTGTCTTAGCGGCTCATGCCCCTTAGCGGGTAATGGTCGCCGAAGCAGTCAGACCAGAAATGTCCTGGTAAGCTACGCCTCGGCGGGCTCGTCCGGGGTTTTGTCGGCGAAGAGATCGAAGAATCCCACGGGAACCTCTTGCAGTTGCTCTAAAAATACATGGTACTTTAGGATACTGAGCGATGCGGCACCAACCTTGCGTGAGAGAAAAACACGCCCCAAACCCGTGAAGAGGCTCGGGACGCGTCCGCACTCAGCCGGGGCGGGTGCATCCGGCAAACCCTAGCGCAGCTTATTGCTGTTAGGCGCCGATGCGAGAGCCTGAGCTATCGGGGTGGGTCCGCCAATAAACGGGATCGCCTTCCCAACCGTGGACGGGTCCTCAAGAACCGCCGCCAGCACCTGGGCAACGGTGGCCCGCGGAGTATTAGATTCGGCGCCGGGCGTGTGGGCGGGCTCAATCCCCAGAGTAATGCCTCCTGCCTCCTCAAGGGTGAGCGTCCCCGGCCCCAGGATCGTGTAATCCAGCCCCGAGCCGCGCAGGTGCTCATCGGCGATCGCCTTCGACTCGGCGTAGGCGTAAAAACTGTCATCAGGGTCGATGCCGTGCCCGGAACCCGCGCCCAGGTACGATACCATCACGTACCGTTTAATACCGGCCAGCCGCGCCGCATCCATCGACCGGATCGCAGCGTCACGGTCAATCGCATAGGTGCGTTCGGGGCCACCTACACCGCCCGCACCCGCGGACCACACCAGCACTTCTGTATGTAAATCCTTGAAGAGCTTCGCCATCTCCTCGGTGCTCAACGCGGTAATGTCAGCGACCACAGGGTTCGCCCCGCGCGTGACAATATCCTCTGACTGCTCTGGCCTGCGAATAAGCGCATTGACCGTGTGCCCGCGCTCCACCAGCAGCGGCTCGGCCAGAAGCGCAATTTTCCCGTGCCCGCCAATAATCGTTACAACAGCCATCGTCTCCTCCGTATGTTGGTGAAAATAGCCCTACATATTCAGGCTAGGTGCGCTGGGTAGTGATGTCTACACGCGCGTCTTCCGCGTAAAGAGAAAACGGGCGGGTGCGGCCTGCGCACACCGGAACAGCAGACTCGCTGCCGCGGGCGTGGCACGCCAGAAAGCACGTCTTCACCGGGAAGGCACAGATGCGAGGATCACCATCGCCTACTCGTTCGTGAACGCAAACAGAGCTATGATGAAGTGCTAGGTTTTTATCGCTCGGCGGTACCGCACAGAAGATGAGGCAGGGGATTTATGGCTGAAGAAGCCGCGCCGAAGAAGCGCCCACACACACCATCCATCGAACACGCCGCCGAGAAACCGTGGGTTGCCATGTGGTCACTCGTGATCGGGTTCTTTATGATCCTGCTCGATACCACTATCGTCACCGTGGCGCTGCCCCATATGCAGCATGAGCTCAACGCCTCGCTCTCCGCCGTGATCTGGGTGACCAGCGCCTACCTGCTCGCCTATGCGGTGCCGCTGCTGATTACCGGCCGCCTGGGCGATAGGTTCGGGCAGAAGCAGATGTACCTGCTCGGTATGGTGGTTTTTACCCTCTCCTCGCTGTGGTGCGGGCTCTCGCCCAATGTGGAGATGCTGATTGTTGCGCGCGTGGTGCAGGGGATAGGCGCCTCCCTGATGACCCCGCAAACCATGTCCATTATTACGCTCATGTTCCCGCCGCATAAACGTGGGGTGGCGATGAGCGTGTGGGGTGCGGCGGCCGGTATCGCATCGCTCGTGGGTCCTATCGCTGGCGGTCTGCTCGTGGACGGCCCCGGCTGGACGTGGATTTTCTTCATCAATATCCCTATCGGCGTGGTCGGCACCTATCTGGCGGTTCGGAATATCCCGCATTTTCCCTCCAAACAGCACAACTTCGACTGGCTGGGCGTGGTTCTTTCCGCTATTGGATTGTTCCTAATGGTTTTCGGCATTCAGGAGGGTTCTACCTACGACTGGGGCACTATCACCGATTCGCTGTGGGGAACCGGAATCCCGGTGAGCGTATGGGGCATGATTATCGCGGGCATCATCGTGTTCACCCTCTTTATTGTGTGGCAGGCTGTTAACCGTAAAGAGCCGCTGGTGCCGCTGGGACTGTTTAAAGACCGCAACTTTTCGGTGTCTAATATTGCTATCGCGGCGATGGGTGCGCACACCCTGACGCTGGCGTTCCCAACTACCATTTACTTCCAGCAGGTGCGCGGTATGAGCCCCACCCAGGCGGCACTCATGACCGCCCCGCTCGCTCTGTTCTCGGGTGCTCTTTCTCCGCTGGTTGGTAAACGTTTGGGCACGTCAAACCCCAAATGGTACGCCGTTTCGGGGTTTGCGCTGCTGGTGGTTGGATTTATTGTTCTGCGCGCTTTGATGACGGCGGATCAGTCCCTCGCGCTTCTGCTTGTACCCTTTGCAATTTTGGGTATTGGCAACTCCATGATTTGGGGTCCGCTGGCGGTGACCGCAACCCGCAACCTGCCGCCTCGTTTAGCCGGTGCCGGGTCGGGCGTGTATAACGAGACTCGCCAGGTTGCCAGTGTGCTCGGTTCGGCGGGTATTGCCACGTTCATGGGCGGCCTGATTACCGAGCAGGTTACACAGGCCATGCAGCGGATGCGTCCCGCAGGTGCCGGTGCAGGCGGAGGCGCCATGAGCGCCCCCGCCGTCAGCGGTGAAGGGATGTCCGGCGGTCAGGTTCCCGATTTCCTGCGTGAACCTATTGCCACCGCGATGAACGATTCACTGATTCTGGCGCTGGCTCTGGCCGCCGTGGGTATGGTCGCGTGCCTCTTCTTCGCCAAGCCGGTGGATAAAGGCGCGTGGGCATCCGGGCAGAACGTTTCGGATGCGCCCAGCAGCGAAAACACCAGTACCAAAAATAGCAGCGCCGAAAACCCCGGCGAGGTCTCCAGCGCGGAAGCCCCTAAAGCCGCCGGCGAATCGGGGCCAGAGCCCTCTGGTGAAGGGGCAGAACCAGGCTCAAAACCCTAACGATACGCAACAAGACGAAAGCGGGAGCGGCTCCTTCATCAAGAAACCGCTCCCAATATGTAATGCGCTGCTTCTTATCCAGTGTGCTCTCGAAAGAGGGCGCATACTGCGCGGCGATACGCTCCCTATGCTGCTGCTTGATCCTCGGTGAACGCATCCGGGTCTACTCGCCCGGTGTCCACGAGCACCTGTGCGATAGCGCCGAGCGCCTCCTCATTCTGAAGCGAAGAAATATCGCCCAGCTTATGCCCCTGATAGAGCTCACCCAGCAGACGGCGGGTAATCTTCCCCGAACGAGTCTTAGGAATATCGGCGACCGCGACCACATCCTTAGGCTTAGCGATAGGACCAATATGCTCACGCACATGCTGGGTGAGCACAGTTTTCAGCTCGTCTTCGGTGAGTGCCCGACCTTCGTCGGTGAGCGTCACATAGGCGACTGCCTGGTGGCCGGTTAGCTCATCCTCCACGGGGCACACACCAGCCTCCACCACGGCCGGGTGCGTCACGAGCGCAGACTCAATTTCGATGGTCGAGAGGCGGTGCCCGGAAATGTTGATCACATCGTCGATGCGCCCCAGGATGTACACGTTGCCTTCATCATCGACCTTCGCACCGTCACCGGCGAGGAACCAGCCGCGCGTACCGTAGTGCTTCCAATAGGAATTTAGGTAGCGCTGCGGGTCGCCCCAGACGGTGCGTGCCATGGAGGGGCCGATCTTATCGACCACAATGAAGCCCTGTTTGCCGGGCTCAACGAGGTCACCGTGCTCGTCCACCACGCGCACCGAGACCCCGGGGACTTCGCGGGTGGCGCATCCGGGAAGGGGAGCGCAGTGCGGGGTACCTTCTGGGAAGGTCTCTTCGGGTGCGAAGGCGGGGTCATGCGGTCGCGGGGAGCAGATGGTCGAGCCGGTCTCGGACTGCCACCACGTATCGATAAACGATGCGGTACCCCCGCCCACGTGCTTGCGCAGCCACTTCCACGCCTGAGGGTTAATGGACTCGCCCACAGACCCGAGCAAACGCACGGATGAGAAATCGTATTTTCCGGGTTCGGGGCCGTCAGGGAACGCCCCCATGAGGGAACGAATCAGGGTGGGCGCGGTGTAATAATTGGTGACGCCGTAGCGTTCGATAACCTCGAAATGGCGACCGTAATGCGGAGTATTGGGGGTACCCTCGAAAATAACCTCGGTAACCCCGTTCACAAGCGGACCATAGATTTCGTAGGTGTGCGCGGTCACCCACGCGAGATCGGCGGTACACCAGTGCACAGTCGATTCAACCTTCGCCGGGTCGTTCACGGCAGACAGCTCATCGGGGCGCAGCACCCCGTTGTCATCCACATAGTCCGGCAGCAGATCGTACAGCAGCGCGTGGGTGTATGCGGTCTGCACCAAATACCCCGCCATCGTGTGCACTAGGCCCTTGGGTTTGCCCGTGGTGCCGGAGGTATAGATGATAAACAGCGGGTCTTCGGCATCGTGCAGCTCGTACTCATGGGTATCGGGCTGATCGTCCACCAGGTCGTGGTACCAAATATCGCGCCCGGTCGTCCAGGGAACCTGCGCGTGCGCCACGGGGTCTGCGGCGCTTGTACGGTCCACCACGATCACATGCTCGATATTGTTCTCACCCGAACATGCTTCATCGGCATTCACCTTCACGGGCACGACCTTGCCGCGGCGGTTCTGCCCGTCGGTGGTGATCAGAACCTTCGCGCCGGTGTCTTCCACCCGGAACTTCAGCGCCTCCGCCGAGAACCCGCCGAACACGAGCGAATGAATTGCGCCGATCCGCGCGCACGCAAGCGTGAAAATAATGGTTTCGGGAATAACCGGCAGGTAAATCACCACACGGTCGCCTTTACGCACGCCGAGTTTAAGCAGACCGTTGGCGGCGCGGGCGATGCGTCGCTGCAGTTCGGCGTAGGTGATAGCTTCACGGTCACCGGGTTCACCCTCGAAATAGAGGGCTACTTTGTCGCCGCGGCCCGCCTCCACGTGGCGGTCCACGCAGTTGTAGGCGACGTTGAGCTTACCGCCCTCGAACCACTTAATTTCGGGGATGCTGAACTGTTCGATGCCGTCCTCATCGAAGCCGAGGGACTTCGGCTTCTCGAAGCGGTGAGCGGTGTGCCAGGGCTCAGCCCAGGTGAGGCGCTGCGCCTGCTTCTCCCAGAACGCGACGCGTGCCTCGTCAGATTCGTGGGCGGGGTTCGGGGTGGGGTTCAGCGGGTCGGTGAACGAGTAGGGGGTGGGCAGTCCCATTATTCTCCCATCGGTTGCTGGCATTAGCACCCTTGCTCGCCGTGCCGCTGTCTGTGTGACCGTGGGGTCTGTGTGTGCGTTGGCGAGGGGGTTGCTGCGACGTCATTGAGCCAGGTCTCTCGGTCGCTCTGGATGGTTTGCCTTCTTAGTAAAGCGCGCCCGAGGGGGCGGACGCAAAGGGGACCGTCATATTCGGCATGCTGCGTATTGGTTCGTAATATTCCGACATATTTAAAGACCCCGCCCCGCGCTCACTGCTGTGGGGCGCGGGGCGGGATTCATCATCATTCAGTAGGCGACAGGTTTCCCCGCCGACTTCTTTCTCCGACGCGTAGCGATGATTAGCTCACCTTCAAAGGAGCAACCACGCGGCGGACATCTCTCCTAAAACTCAGCGCGTGCTGAGCGTTGCGTCTAGCTGTGGTGCTAGTTGCTGGGGTACTTCGCCTTCACCCAGCGCTCGAACACGCCCACCAGCGCGTCGGTAATCTTACCGAGCACCGCCAGCGCCACAATAGCCAGCAGCAGGCGGTCGGTGCGGCCGTTGTTCTGCGAGTCGGTCAGCAGGTAACCCAGACCCATGGATGCACCCAGCAGCTCGGCGGCGACCAGGAACAGCCACGCCTGAGCCAGCGCCAGACGCAGACCCGACACCACCGACGGCAGAACCGCGGGAAGCTGAACCGTGGTGAACAGGCGCAGACCCTTCAGACCGAAGGCGCGTGCCGCCTCCACGAGCTTGGGGTCAACGTGCGCCAGAGCCGCAGAAACCGTGGTGTACACCGGGAAGAACGCACCAATAGCAACCAGGGTCACCTTGGAATTCTCGCCAATACCGATCCACAGCAGAAGCAGCGGAACCCACGCCAGGGACGGCACCGCGCGCAGTGCACCAATGGTCGGCGCGGCAATCAGACGCACCGGCGCAGACAAACCAATCAGCGCACCCAGCACCAGGCCGAGCACGGCACCAATACCGAAACCAATCAGCACACGCTGGGTAGAAATCGCCACATGGCGACCCAACTCACCGCGCTGCGCCAGCTCAACACCGGCGCTGACCACACGATCGGGGGAGGGCAGCTGAACCTGGGTGAACACGCCGTTCGTGCTCAGGATGTACCAGAGGGCAATCAGCGCCAGGGGAAGAATCAGACCCAGGTACTGCTTACCGGCGAACGGGTTCGACGGCAGCTTTACGGAAGAGGCACGCTTCTCGGCACGCTCAGCGCGAGCGCCGGAGGCGGCGGTAACCGTTGGGGCGGTCATTACTTCTCAACCACCTTTGCGATCTTCTCGACGGCTGCGCTGTTAGCCTTCTTCGCGAACTGGTCGTCCACAATGCTGTTCAGTGCCTTGTCCACGTCGGACTGGGAGGGAACGTCACCGGACTCGACCAGAATCGGGCCGACACCCTTCAGAACCTCAACCTGCTTAGCACCCGGAACCGGGTCAATATCCAGGTGGGTGCGTTCCATGACGACCTGGGCGGTCTCGTGCTTAATGCCGGACTCCTCCTCGACAATCTTCACTGCCTCTTCGGGGTTCTTCTTAGCCCAGGCGCGAGCGTACTCGTACACGTCCACGATGGTCTGTGCGGCGGTCGGGTTGGACTGAATGAACTTCTCGGTTGCGTTCAGGAAGCCGTAGGTGTTGAAGTTCAGGTTGCGGTAGAAGAGCACGTCGCCGCTTTCCACCTCGGCGGCAGCCATGATCGGGTCCAGACCGCTCCACGCGTTGACCTGACCGTTATCCAGGGCGGTGCGGCCGTCGGCGTGCTGCAGGTTCTGAATGGTCAGATCCGACGCAGAAATACCCTCCTGCTTGAGCGCCTGCAACAGCAGGAAGTAGGGGTCGGTACCCTTGGTCACGGCAACGGTCTTACCCTTCAGGTCCGCAACCTTGGTGATGCCCGAATCCTTGCGGGTCACCAGAGCCGACCACTCCGGCTGCGAGTACAGGCTAATGACCTTGATGGGGGAGCCATTAGCGCGTGCCAGCAGCGCCGCCGAACCGGCGGTCGAGCCAACATCAATATTGCCGCTACGCAGCGCCTCATTCGCCTTGTTCGAACCGGCCGACTTCACCCACTGCAACTTCTTACCCTCGGCAGCAAGGGCGGTCTCAAGCCAACCCTTCTTACGGATAATCAGGGACAGCGGGTTGTAGGTCGCGTAGTCAATGGTCACGGTGTTCTGATCGCCACCACCGGCAGCACCGGAGGCGTTAGCGGAACCGGAACCTTCACCGGCGCAGGCGCTAAGCAGAGTAGCAAAAGCGGCGGCTGCGGCGAGGGACTTGAGGGCGGTACGGCGAGACGGGGAGTAAGTCATGATGAAATCTTTTCGCTTCTGAAGATGATGATGTGATGTGTAGAAAATGCGTTTCGTGACGGCTTTAGGCGTTATCTTCCACGCCAAGCTCAGCCAACAGCTCGCTACGCAGCGCCGTGATCTCTGCATCGGCGCGGTCACGCGGGTGAGAGCGGTCAACGGTCACAATGCGCTGGATGGTGGCGGGCGCCTCCGGGGTGTCCTTACCGAGGACAATAACCCGGTCAGAGAGGTACAGCGCCTCTTCCACATCGTGGGTGACCAGCAGAATCGTGGTCGGATCTTGACGGTGCACAGCCAACAGCAAATCCTGCATGTTGATGCGGGTCAGCGCGTCCAGAGCCCCGAAGGGCTCGTCGAGCAGCAGCACGCCGGGGTTGCGTGCGAGCGCTCGCGCCAGGGATACGCGCTGAGCCATACCGCCTGAAATTTCCTTGGGACGGTGGGTTGCGTACTCGCCCAGCCCGACCAGATCGAGCAGACGCGCTACGGATGCTGCGCCGTCAGATTTTTTGGTGCCCTGCGGTAGTCCGAGCGCCACGTTGTCGGCGACGGTGCGCCAGGGGAGCAGGCGCGGTTCCTGAAAGCCGATAGCTACGCGGGGGTCGAGGCCGGTTACTGCCTTCTCGCCGATACGTACGGTACCTGCGGTGATGCGGTTCAGGCCTGCTGCTGCACGCAGGAGGGTGGATTTGCCGCATCCGGAGGAGCCGATGACGGAGATAATCTCGCCGGGGGCTGCGGTGAAGGAGACTCCGCGAAGAACTTCGTGGGTTCCGCCGGGCACAGGGAAAGATTGCCCGACGTCTTCAAAGCTCAAGGGGACTGCGGCGGTGGATACGGCGTGTCGGCCGGTGTTTTCACTGGTGGGTACGTCAGTTACTGCACTGTTGAGTGTCATGTCACTTCCATCGGTCCTGGCGTTAGCACCGGGAGGGGGAAGAATCCGTGCCGGTTGCTGCGACGTCGTGGAGCCAGGTCTCTCAGTCGCTCTGGATGGTTTGCTCCTTCAACCCTATGGGCTGTGCCACGCCTCAATCAACCCAGCGGGC
>ERZ773066.1281-NODE-1281-length-13097-cov-9.152047_pt1 | contig 13097 bp, 8 predicted proteins | sample MGYA00580573_ERZ773066 | MGnify/ENA primary metagenome ERZ773066 (study PRJEB29015, sample SAMEA2738128) | human oral metagenome | biome: human oral; feature: human-associated habitat; material: saliva | place: China | collected 2203 ... | reverse complement strand
ACTTACGTAACCTTACTGGTAAAGCTGCTCGTATTCGCGAAAAACGCTAATGTTCATAAAAGGCTGCCGTTGGCAGCCTTTTATTTTTGCTAAAATTTAGATATGAAAGGAAATACTATGGCAGATTCACCTATCGTACATTGGTTCCCTGGGCATATGGCGAAAGCCACACGTATGATTACGGAGTATATCAAAAAGGTAGACGTAGTTATCGAGTTGCTAGATGCACGTATTCCTCGCTCTAGTGCGAACCCTGTAATCACTGAACTGGTTGGTCAGAAACCTCATATCGTTCTGTTAAATAAAGTAGATTTAGCAGATCCTAAGGCCACAAAAGAATGGACTGAATTCTTTACTAAACAAGGTATCACCGTATTGGCTATCGATTCTAAGTCTGGTAAGGGTAATAAGAAATTAATAGCTACTGTAGAGCGTTTGAGCAAGCCTATCATTGACCGTTGGGTTGCAAAAGGTATTCGTAGTCGTTCTGTACGTACTATCATCTTAGGGATTCCTAACGTTGGTAAATCTACGTTGATTAACTCCTTAGCTGGCTCTGCAGCAACGCGTACAGCTAACAAAGCTGGTCATACCCGTGGTCAACAATGGGTTAAAATCGGTAAGAACCTTGAATTGCTCGACACACCAGGTGTATTATGGCCTAAATTAGAGGACCAACGCGCGGCGGCTCGCCTTGCTATGACGGGTGCTGTTTCTGATGATGTGTACGACTTAGAGCATGTAATTAAACAGCTATTAAATCATTTATTGACGAATACACCAAATATTTTGGTAGAACGTTATAAATTAAAAGAAGAAGAGATGACAGATGTGGATACTATTCTTGAAAGTATCGGTCGTCGTCGCGGTTGTCTCGTTAGCGGTGGCGTAGTAGATTTCGATAAAGCACGTCGCATTATCTTGCAAGACTACCGCAATACTAAACTTGGTACAATTACACTCGACCAAGTAGATGAAGAACCATATTATCCTGAAGATGGTGAGGAAACACAAAATGGATAAGGATGTTTTTTCTAAGTTAAAGGTTGCAGATATTAAGGCTCTTTTTGAAACTGAACAAGCTTTAGAGATTTTGCCGTTAGCTCAAGAGGATACTCGTAGTTCTGTTCAAAAATTGGCTGCTTCTTACGTTAAGCGCCAAGAAAAAGAGTTAAAAGAACAGCAACGCCTTATGAACATGTATGACTATGAAGGCATGTTCTACGATCAAGGTATGTATCATGTAGCTGGCGTCGATGAGGTAGGTCGTGGTCCTATAGCAGGCCCTGTAACGGTAGCGGCTGTTATATTGCCGCCTATGACACTGATTCCTGGTTTAAATGACTCTAAAAAGCTAACCGAAGAAAAGCGTGAAGCCCTCTACGATATCATTATGAAAGAAGCTGTAGCGGTAAGCTGTATTTCTTACGGTCCAGAAAAGATTGATGAACTCAACATCTACGAAGCTACGCGTCAAGCTATGTATGAGGCGATTCGTACCCTAAGCGTACCAGCAGAAGCAGTCGTTGCAGATGCTATGAAATTACCTGATTTAACGATTCCTGTGGAGTCGATTGTAAAAGGTGACAGCAAAAGTGCTAATATTGCGGCTGCATCCATCATTGCTAAGGTTACCCGAGATCGTTATATGAAACAGCTCGATGAGGAATACCCTGGTTATGGTTTTGGTATCCACAAGGGATACTATACTGAGCTCCATAAAGAAGCGGTAGAACAACAAGGGGTAACACCACTTCATCGTAAGAGCTTTGAACCTATTAAATCTATCGTTCATTGGGTTAAGCCACAGTGATTATGGTTTAATTATTTAATTATTTAATCATTATAAACTGCATATAGTTCATAACCGTAAAGAGGTTCCTATTGGTCACCTATGTGACTATTAGGAACCTCTTTTGTATTTACTTTTACATCATTCATAATCTACGCTACAAGTAAGTATTACCTGTTGAAAGTTTAGAGATACTTTGAATAGTACAATTCAGAAGGTTATTGTAGCTAATACACCTAAATAGGAGGTATATATGAAGACTATTAGTACAGGTAAAGCATTTAATGAACTAGACTCTAAAGAGCTTGGTAAATGGGGAGAACGTATTGCTACCCAGTATATTGAGAAGTTAGGTCTTACCATAGTAGATACAAATTATCGAACGAGGTTGGGGGAAATCGATATCATTGCAAAACGTGATTTAGTGTATCACTTTATTGAAATTAAAGCCCGTCGTGGCATGCAGCATGGATTGGCCCGTGAGGCAGTTACTAAAAAGAAACAAAAGCATATTAAACGGGCGGCTATGTTATTTTTATATGATCTACATCAAAAGAAACGACACTGGAAAGAAATATCCTTTGATGTTATAGAGGTGTATCTTCACGAAGACTTTCAAAGTTCTATTCATTATTTGCCGCAGTGCTTTTAGTGAGGTTTCTTATGTATGCAAAACTATATGGAGCCACCTTATATGGCATAGATGGATGCATTATTACGGTTGAGGTCGATATATCGCAAGGTTTACCCGTATTTGATATCGTTGGACTGCCTAATCAGTCCGTAAAGGAAGCTCGTGAACGTGTGAGGGCTGCTATTAAAAATAGTGGCTACGAATTCCCTATGAGACGTATCGTAGTCAATCTAGCACCTGCTACCATTCGTAAAAGTAGTGCAGGACTCGATTTAGCCATTGCTTTAGGGGTTCTCCTTGCATCGGGACAGATAAAGGGGCGTAAAGCTAATATTTCGGCTTTATTGAATAGATGTCTATTTATGGGCGAGTTAGCCTTAGATGGTTCACTGCTACCGACCTTTGGAACCTTGGCGATGTCATTAGCAGGGTTAGAAGCTAATTACTCCACTATATATACAAGCGTAGAAAATGGACATACTCTAAAAGCTATTCCAAATCTTACTATATATGGCGAGTCTTCTCTACAAGATATTATTACAGTGTTAGAAGATCAAGTTAAATCTAAATCTAATTCAAATTCAAAGCAGGTAAAAAGACAGAAACAACCAACAAAGCATATAAATGAAGTTCAAATAGAGGTAAATAATAATAGTGAACTGCAGAAAAATTATGATAGTGATCTTCAGATACATTGTGAAAATCAAAATGAGATGCTAACAGATACGATGGATAATATAAACCCTAGTACTGTGTATGATGTAGATTTTGGAGATGTACAAGGTCAAGAGCTTGGTAAACGGGCTATGCTCATTAGTGCTGCAGGTCATCATCATTGTATTATGATAGGTCCGCCCGGTGGAGGTAAGACAATGATGGCCGAGCGATTACCCACTATATTACCACCCATGACTTGGAATGAAATGGTTGAGGTCAGTCGCATACAAGATGTGATCGGTTTACTCGGTGATAATGGACTCGTTAGAAATAGACCTTTTAGGCATCCACATCATACGGCGACTTTGGCGAGTATGGTGGGCGGAGGTATACAAGGACGCCCTGGGGAAGTCACACTTGCTCATGGAGGTGTTTTATTTATGGATGAAGCACCAGAGTTTCCGCGTCAAGTTATTGATGCCCTAAGGCAGCCCTTAGAGTCTCGCACAATTACTATCAATAGGTCTCAAGGCAATTATATATATCCGGCTAATTTTATTTGTATATTGGCTGCAAATCCATGTCCCTGTGGTTACTATCATGATCCCCATAGGGAATGCATATGTTCTGAAACGATGGTCAAAAATTATCAGCAACGATTGTCGGGGCCTATCATGGACCGCATTGATTTACATATTCCCGTTGAAAGGCCTACACTAGAAGAATTATTAGATCATTCGACGTCTACTATGACAAGTGAAAGTATGAGGCAACATGTGATTATGGCAACTGCTTTGCAACAGAAACGGTATGAAAACTTAGAATTTAATTCTAATGGAGCCGTACCTCATAAGGCTATAGGTGAACTCTGTAATATTACTGATAAGGCATGGAGTGTATTAGGCAATATATTTGACCACTTTCATTTAAGTGGACGTGCCTTTGATCGCATATTAAAGGTGGCTCGTACTATCGCTGACCTAGAGGGAAACCCACAAGTGGAGCCTCATCATATTTCTGAGGCTATGTTATTTAGAACAGGTAAATAGGTAAATAGGTGAAAAGATGACTAGATACGATGATAATATTTATATTGCAGGCTTGCAAAGTTTATATAATGTTGGAGCCACACATGTACGGCGTTTCATTGAGGATTTTGGTTCGCCCTATGATGCTTGGCAAGCAGTTAAGAAGGTTGAAAATTTAAAGCCTTATACACATATTTCTACTGCTGATAAACGTGCTATTGCATCATCGGCTAGGGATGAAAAATTAGATTATATCATTCATAAAATTGACGAATATAAGATGGATTTTACTACTTTTTTAGATAAAGACTTTCCATCTATTTTGAACCATATCTATAATCCACCAGCTATATTGTTTATGCGAGGTAATAGAGCCCTTTTAGATAAACGGTTAAATCGGATTGCTATTGTAGGGGCAAGGCGATGTTCCTTGTATGGTCGTAATGTTGCGAGAATGCTTGGTAAAGAGCTCGGTAAATACAGCACTATTATCGTCAGTGGCGGCGCACGAGGTATCGATGCACATGGTCATGAAGGATTGTTAGCGAGTCAGGGATACGGTATTGTAGTCATGGGTTGTGGCTTAGATATAGCATATCCTCGAGAGAATACAAAATTATTTGACCGAATCTTAGAAAATAATGGCTTACTTTTATCTGAATACCCACCTGGTACGCCACCATCTGCTAAACATTTTCCTGCTCGAAATCGTATCATTAGTGGTCTTAGTAGAGGTGTAATCGTAGTAGAGGCAAAAGCGAGTAGTGGTTCACTGATTACAGCAGATATGGCTGTTAGCGAAGGTCGAGATGTATTTGTGGTGCCTTGTAATTTATTGGATCATACGGCGGATGGCAATAAATTCCTCATGCGTAATGGAGCCTTTGTATTAACTGGTTATGAGGATATCGTTAAGGAATATCATTTAACCTTGCGAGATATGTTTAGTACTAAAGAAAAACTTTCACCATCAAATAAAAGAGATTCCATGGGTGTAAAAGATTGTAATCAAATAGAGAATAATGGTCAGGGTGTTGATACACAAGGGCTCTCTATGTTAAGCTTTAATGTGGATAGGAGTCTAATCTTAAGCGAAATACCTCATGATCGTTGTATCACCGTTAGTGATATTTTGAAAGCGACCTCTATTTCATTACAACAACTGCAGCCCTTATTACTAGAGTTAGAAATGGAAGGGGCTATAGAGAATCATCCGCCGAGAGGCTATATTAATATGACTAGGAGTGATATACTTGTCCATTAAACGATCAATCGTTATTGGCGAGCCAAAAGCAGCTAGTACTAGTAAAGATACTAAAAAGAGAACTACTAAGAAAGAGAGTACTAGCATAAAACGTAAGGTTACTAAAGAAGCCCTTACTCCAATGGGGATTGTACGAGATAAATCTGTACTACAAACCTCCGTGCCACCAGAGCAACGTGAACCACGCGTATATAATCCTGATGGCAAAGTATTGGTTATCGTAGAGTCTCCTGCTAAATCTAAAACAATTGAAAAATTCTTAGGTCCTAACTACGTTGTAAAGGCGAGTATGGGCCACTTACGAGATTTGCCAAAATCTCAAATGGGTATCGATATCGAACATGATTTCACGCCTCGTTATAGCAATTTGGTAACTCGTAAAAAGGTTATTGATGAACTCGTTTCCTATGCCGATGAAAGCAGTGCCGTATTGCTCGCAACTGACCCTGACCGCGAAGGGGAAGCTATTTCTTGGCATTTAGCGTACATTTTAAATGTAGATCCTACATCTACATGTCGTATTACGTTTAATGAGATTACTAAAAATGCGGTCGCAGAGGCCTTAGAATCTCCGCGTACTATCGATATGAACATGGTTGATGCTCAACAAGCACGCCGTGTATTAGACCGTATCGTAGGTTATAAATTGAGTCCTTTATTATGGAAAAAGGTTTGTAAAGGCCTTAGTGCAGGTCGTGTGCAATCCGTTGCAGTTCGACTTATCTGTGAACGAGAGCGAGAAATTCAAGCTTTCGTACCACAAGAATATTGGACTATTGAAGGCAATTTTGAAACGCCTAAAAAAGAGGCTTTCACCGCAGAATTGACTCATATTAAAGGCGAGAAAATCGATATTACTACTGAAAGTGAAGCGCAAGCCGTAGTAGATGCTATTGGCGGAGCCGATGCAGTAGTGACAAATGTTGAAAAGCGCAAGCGTTCTCGTAAAGCAGCACCTCCGTTTACAACGTCTACGTTGCAACAAGATGGTGTGCGCAAATTGAACTTTGGTGCGAAGCGTACCATGATGATTGCTCAACATCTTTACGAAGGTCTTGAAATCGGTTCCTATGGCCACGTAGGTTTGATTACGTACATGCGTACAGACTCTACGCGTATCTCTAAAGAGATGCAAGAAACGGCTAAGGATTTTATTCTACGCAATTATGGGGCAGACTATTATCCGTCTAAACCAAATGTGTATGGCTCCAAGGGTTCTGCTCAAGATGCGCACGAAGCGATTCGTCCCACATCTCTTGAGCTCACACCTAAAATGGTTGAACCCTTCTTGAGTCGTGATGAACTTAAGCTGTATACGTTAATTTGGAATCGTTTTATGGCGAGCCAAATGGCACCACAACAAAATGAATCTACAACGATTGAGTTGACTGTTCAAAATGATTATACCTTTAAAGCTACTGGCTCTCGTGTTATCTTCCCTGGTTTTAGCGCCGTTTATGAAGATACGAAAAAAGAGGATGCTCCTCAATTGCCTGCGCTTAAAAAGAATGATGCAGCCCATACGGTAGAGGTATTGCCAGAACAACATTTCACGCAACCACCTCCTCGTTACTCTGAGGCGAGTCTTATCAAAACATTGGAAGAACTCGGTATTGGTCGTCCTAGTACGTATGCACCAATTCTAGATACAATCGTTAGCCGTAACTATGTAGAAAATACGAATAAACAATTCGTTCCAACAGAGTTAGGCTTTGTAGTAGTAGACTTCTTGATAGCGTATTTTGAAAAAATCATCAATACTGGCTTTACGCGAGATCTTGAAGAAGAGCTTGATGCGATTGCATCTGGCAAGGATACGTATGTAAAAGTATTATCTGACTTCTACGAGGTATTTGCTCAAGAGCTAGAAGATGCGAGCGATGTAGATCGCATTGAAATTGCATCTATGGAAAGCGATGAAACTTGTGAACTTTGCAATAGCCCAATGGTATATAAATTTGGTCGTTATGGTAAGTTCTTAGCATGTTCTAACTTCCCAGAATGTAAAAATACTAAACCTATTACAGTAGGGACAGGTGTAACGTGCCCTAAATGTAAGGACGGGGAAATCGTAGAGCGTAAGTCTCGTCGTGGTCGTTTATTCTACGGTTGCAATCGATACCCACAATGTGACTTTACATTATGGGATAAACCAACCCATGATTTCTGTGAAACATGTGGTTCTATTATGGTTGAAAAGACATATAAAAATGGGACAACTAAAAAGTTCTGTTCCAATGAAACATGTCCAACTAGACCACCAAAGAAAACAAGAAAGAAAAAAAGCGAAGCTAGTGAAGAAACTGTAAAAGAATCTAAAGAATCTAAAAAATCTAAAGAATCTAAAGGGTCTAAAAAGTCTAGCAAAGCTAAAAAAGAGGAAACAACAGTTGAATAATAAAAATGTTATTGTTATTGGTGCGGGCCTAGCAGGTTCAGAGGCGGCTTGGCAACTCGCCAATCGAGGCATTCATGTAGACTTATATGAAATGCGCCCCGTGAAGAGTTCTCCTGCGCACCAAACAGATCAATTTGCAGAGCTCGTATGTAGTAACTCCTTGCGGGCTGGCAATATTGAAAATGCAGTAGGTCTTTTAAAAGAAGAAATGCGTCGTTTAGGTTCCCTTATTATGGAATGTGCCGATGCAACTGCTGTACCTGCCGGTGGCGCCTTAGCCGTTGATCGTCATTTATTTAGTGAAATGGTGACAGAGAAGGTAAAAGGCCATCCTAATATTACAGTTCACCACGAAGAGGTGACGGAGATTCCTGCTGAAGGCACTGTTATTTTTGCTTCTGGTCCACTTACGTCTGAAGCATTAGGTGATAAAATAAAAGCCTTAACAGGTGAAACAGGTTTTTATTTCTACGATGCAGCAGCTCCTATTGTTACGGCAGAATCTTTGAATTACGACAAAGTATTTGCCGCCTCTCGTTACGATAAGGGCGATGCAGATTACCTTAACTGTCCTATGACAGAAGAGGAATACAAAGCATTCTGGCGTGAGCTCACTACGGCTGAAGCTGTGCAACCGAAGGATTTTGAAAAGGAAATCTACTTTGAAGGGTGCATGCCTGTAGAAATCATGGCGAGCCGTGGGGAAGACACTTTGCGCTATGGTCCACTTAAACCAGTTGGTTTAGTAGATAAACGGACTAATGAGGAATCTTATGCAGTAGTACAACTGCGTAAGGAGAATAAAGAAGGTACCATGTTTAACTTGGTAGGCTTCCAAACTCATTTAAAATGGGGTGAACAAAAGCGTGTATTTGGTATGATTCCAGGTCTTGAAAACGCTGAATTTATCCGTTATGGCGTCATGCACCGCAATACATATATTAACTCTCCAGAGTTGTTGAATCATGCATTCCAACTTAAAAAGGAACCACGTCTATTCTTCGCTGGTCAAATGACAGGCGTAGAAGGGTATTTAGAATCTGCTGCCAGTGGTCTCATGGTAGGTCTTCAAGTAGAACGTTATTTAGAGGAACGTTCATTTATTGATTTCCCTAAAACTACGGCGATCGGTTCTCTTAGCCACTATATTTCTAACTACGAAGGGTCTAATTTCCAACCAATGAATGTCAACTTTGGCATCATGGATCCATGGCCTCAAAAAGTGCGTAAGAAAAAAGAGAAGAATGCACTCATTGCTAATCGTGCATTAGAAGAGCTGGATGCCTTAAAAGCTAAAGAAAATTTGTAAGATTTGTAAGATAAAGTTTTTATGTATTAATCTAGCTTGCTAGGAAAATCGTAAATCATAGCTTACATAAAATCGTAAATCATAGCTTACATACAAAAATCCTTCATTCACATACCTACGAATGAAGGACTTTTTTTGTTATTTTCTTTTTTATTTACGCTTTTTGGTTTTAACTGTTGGTTCTGTAGCCACTACAACAGCTTGATTTTTCTTTTCTAGATAGCCTAGATAGATAAATACACAGATGCCTACAATGATTGCTACAAGGCTAGTCATTTGAGCAGATTTTAAACCTAATGTAAGATTTACATAATCGCCACGCAAGAATTCTAAGAAGAAACGAGCTGTAGAGTAGAGAATAGCGTATAGGACAAATACTTGGCCTTTAGCATGTTTGAAGGAACCGAACAATAAAAGGGCAACAAAGATAAGAATATCAATCTGACCTTCCCACACTTCGGCAGGCCATAGTGGTTGATTGCCGTAGGTGCGGTATGCAAGGGTGCTTTCAGGATAAATAATACCATAATTACCGCCCGTAGGATGACCGAAGGCATCGCCGTTTAAGAGATTTGCCATACGGCCTACAGATTGTGCCAAAATCAATGCTGGTGCAAATAGATCGGCAAATGCCCAGAAGTCGATATTGTTTTTACGAAGATACCAGTAGCCCGCAATTGTGCCTAGTACAACACCACCTTGGATGGCCATGCCACCTTGCCAAACGAAGGGGATTTCCAATAGATGGGTGCCATAATAATCCCAGTCAAAGAAGAATACATCCCATAGGCGAGCACCGATAAGGCCTGCTACAGCAACTGTAATGGAGAAGTCAATGATGTGCTCATGCCAACCACGGCCATCTTTCTTTAACAATACGTACGCTACAGAGGCACCGCAGATGATAGCCAACGCCAACATAGTGCCGTAGGCTCTAATGGGGAAGTCCCCTATAAAAAATAAATATTGATGCATATAAAACTCCTTATGTGATAATTTTTATTAGTACATAAACTAAATTATAAATTACATGTACCCTTCATGCAAGAAAAGAGATGAACTCTATATAATATGGTATAATATAGAGATTGATATTGTATCCCAGTATGGGAACTAGAGTTAGGAGAGTACATGATTCGTAAATCTACTATTTTTAAATCATTAACAGCTTTAGTAATGTCTGCATTATCTACGACTGCCGTACAGGCAGAGGTGTTGGTGCCGTTAGAGCAATTTCTAGCGACCACAACGCGTCATTACGAAGCAAATCAATATAAAACAGCATATACGGTGTATGTGCCTCAAACAGAATTACAAGGTAATACGGTTGTATTAAATCCTGCAGCCGTTGGTGAACCTGTTAAACTGCCAATTACTAAACAAAATGGTATTAACTATGTTGATATCGAGTCTGATCCAGCAATGCTTGGCGTTAGTTATACAAAAACTAATGGACAATTAACATTAGGTCCTGCTCCGCAAGCATCAACGGTAAAAGCCCCATATACATTGCAAACTCCATTGTCTTTGGCATTCGATCCATGGCCGACAGAAGGGGCTCCATACCAAGCTAAACTTAATGCGAGTGGGGATAATATTATTTCCCCTAGCTGGTTTAAATTACATAGTTTAGGTCTTGAGGCTAGCCCAAATGTAAACATTGATTATGTGAATGCCTATAAAGGTAAGGGTTACCATGTATGGCCATTGATTACGAATCGCTTTGATCCAGGCTTCACAAGTGGCATCTTAGCAGATCAATCTGTATGGAAAAAATATGCTCACAACCTTGTGCAATATGCCTATATTTACGGATTTGATGGGTATAACTTTGACTTTGAAAATATTGATTATGCCGACCGTGATCGTTTAACAGCGTTTGTAGCGTATTTATCGAATCATTTACATCAATACAATATTAAAACATCCATTGATGTAACTGGTTATTCTGATAGCCCAGAATGGTCCTTAGTATATAATCGCAGTGTCCTTGCTAATTCGGTAGACTATGTAGTTCTCATGGCCTATGACGAAACATGGGCTAAAAGTACAACAGCAGGTCCTGTAGCAAGTTATCCATGGGTTCGCAACCATACAGAAAAAATGCTTTCTGAAGTCCCATCTCAAAAATTGGTGCTTGGTGTACCATTCTACATGCGTTTATGGCATGATACAAATGGTTATGCAAAAGGCGAAACTTTGGCTATGAAAAACACAGGTAGCTATTTTGCAAATTACAAAGATAAAATGACTTGGGATGATCGATTAAAATTATATTATTTATCCATCCCAACTGGCTCTGGCTCCGATCGCATTTGGTTTGAAGATAATACGTCTTTAGGGTTGAAACTTGACCTTGTAAAAGAATTAAAGCTGGGTGGTTTTGCTGCATGGCGTAAAGGATTTGAAGATGAATCTACTATTGCTATGATTCAAGGTAAAGACTTAGGACGTGGCATTCCTAAATCTGCTACCGAAGTTGTTTCTGAACCTGTAGTAGAGGAAACAAAACCATTAACTAAGCTTGAACAATATAAATTGCGCTTAGAAGAAAAAGAAAAGGCTAAAGCGGCTAAAGCAGAAGCGAAACGCAAGGCTAAAGAAGAAAAAGAAGCGGCAAAACGCAAAGCTAAAGAAGAAGCTGAACAAGCAAAAGCTGAGAAAAAACGTCAAGCCGAGGAAGCAAAAGCAGAGAAAAAGCGTTTAGAAGAAGAGACTAAGGCTCAAAAGGAACGTGATGCACAAGAGGCAAAGGATAAAATTGCTTCTTATAAGAGTCATGGCTCTGTTCAAAATACAACTACTCAAAATGAATTAACAAAATCTGTACAAGTAGTAAAACGCTAGTGTTTGACTGCTTTTACTTGAAGTAGTAAAATAAAAATATTGATTATAAAACGGCAACTAATGAGGTTGACCATATGAGGAGGCCCCTACATGAACGAAAAATATGTAGCCCAAGATCTTGAGAAAAAGTGGCAACAGTATTGGGAAGATAACCATACATTTAAAACAGAATATGATGAATCTAAAGAAAAATACTATGTATTAGAAATGTTCCCGTACCCATCTGGTAATTTACACATGGGTCACGTGCGTAACTATTCCATTGGTGATGTAGTAGCTCGCTTCAAAAAAATGAAGGGCTTTAACGTATTGCATCCAATGGGCTGGGACTCCTTTGGTATGCCTGCAGAAAATGCGGCTATCAAACATGGCATTGCACCTAAAACATGGACTCTTGATAACATCGAGAATATGAAATTGCAACAAAAAGCACTTGGTTTGTCCTACGACTGGGACCGCGAAGTAGCAACTTGCAAAGAAGATTACTATAAATGGACGCAATGGTTCTTCCAACAGTTCTATAAAAAAGGCTTAGCATACAAAAAAGAAGCTAAAGTAAACTGGTGTGAATCTTGCCATACTGTATTGGCAAATGAACAAGTAATCGATGGCGCATGCTGGCGTTGTGACCACACTGTGGAGAAAAAAGATTTGTCTCAATGGTTCTTGCGCATCACTGAATATGCGGACCGCTTGTTGACGGATTTAGATACTCTTGATCACTGGCCACAACGCGTTAAATTGATGCAAAAGAACTGGATCGGTCGTTCTGAAGGTACAGAATTCTCCTTTGAAGTACCATCCATTAACGAACGTGTATCTGTGTATACAACTCGTGTAGATACGATTTATGGCGTAAGCTATGTTGTATTGGCGCCTGAACATCCATATGTAGAACGCCTTATCGAAAATGCTCCTAACAAAGCTGAACTAGAAGCTTTCATTACGCGTATGCGCAATATGAGCGACATCGATCGTACATCTACAGATACACCTAAAGAAGGTATGTTTACTGGTTCCTATGCAGTAAATCCTATGTCTGGTGAACAAGTTCCAGTATGGATTGCAAACTATGTATTAGTAGATTATGGTACTGGTGCTGTAATGGGCTCCCCTGCACATGATGAACGGGACTGGGAATTTGCTCATAAATATGATTTGCCTATTA
>ERZ773066.1276-NODE-1276-length-13118-cov-2.943505_pt1 | contig 13118 bp, 6 predicted proteins | sample MGYA00580573_ERZ773066 | MGnify/ENA primary metagenome ERZ773066 (study PRJEB29015, sample SAMEA2738128) | human oral metagenome | biome: human oral; feature: human-associated habitat; material: saliva | place: China | collected 2203 ... | reverse complement strand
CGCCTTCCTTATTTCAAAAACGGCCAACAAGTGAGATGAACTTCAAGTGTGCTTCCCCGTGCAGGCAGGCTGCTAATGGGCCTAACAGATCCACAAGACGAAGCGCAAAGGGCGGACTTGCTTTTTCAAAGCGTTGCACCGGCGGAAAGTTTCAATCGACCGGGCGATCGTTTGGTGGGAGCAAACGATGGTTTGGTGGGAGCAAACGATAGTTTGGCGGCAGCAAACGATAGTTTGGTGGGAGCAAACAATGAGAAAAGGAAAGTAAAACAACAAGAAACAGCCCCGCATCTGTTTGAGAATCAAAGATCAGAGCCCACAAAGAGGGCGGCCGCTTGGGGCGTCTGTACTTCGGCGGCGGCAATAGCGACGGTGGGGACGAAAAAGCAGCAATGCGAGGCAGATTTCCTCACATTGCTGCAATCTGTAGGGTGCTCGATGAATCTACGCGGGCCGCCGGAAAGCGGCGGGCGGTCAGCTGCTATAAAAATGCCTTACTTGACGGTCAGCGTAAAGCTCGGCGCGAAGGCATTATACTCCGGAGCATATTGGCTCTGGGCGCGAACGAGACCGGAGCGGAATGTACCAAGGCGCATAGCGCGGCCTTCGATCGTGAAGGTAGACTTACCTTTCGGGAATTTGCGATAGAAGTACTCGTCGCTCGCATCGCGCACAGCGTGATATGCGCCGCTCTCCCAGTCGTATCCACTCAAGGCGGCCAGAGGTTCGAGACCGGCGGGGCGAGATGCTTTCACGGAGACGAAATCTAAGTCGCGGTCAGCACTGATGGTGATGACCTGACGCAGCGTTGCGCCCGCGTCGACCGTACTACCGTCGGCAAGCGGCTGCCACGCTTCGCCCTTCTTAATTTCCCAACGGCGCGCAATGGAGAGTCCGTTGCTCGCCGAGCGAATCTCATCGAGCGGTAAAGTATACTGCACATAGACGCTACCCCAGGCGAGGCCGTCGCCACTCTTGCGGAGCACGATATGATCAGCCGAGAGCTGCTTTTCATCCGTAAAACTTTGGCGATCGTAGCCTACGGTCTCTTGCCCCATTTGCTGACTCTTCGCATTTACTTCCAGCACTTCCTCGCCGCGCTTCAGCGTGAAGTAGAGCGGATTGGGCTTGAAGCCCTGAACCGTCTGACTCTCGCTGTTCGGACGCAAGAGGGCATAGAGCGCATCCACCGTGGCGCGGGAGTTGGGCCAGAGTTGGGCACGCTTAGATTGGAGCAACCAAAGCCGCATAGCCTGCAGCGTGTCGCTCGTTGCGGGGCGGGTCATATCCAGCGCCTCAATGGCAGCCGTTTGTGTAGGTATCTTATACATAAACCAACTATCACTCGCGCGATCTGTATCGAAATAGCGCCCTAATGAGGGCTGCTCAACCGTATGCTGAATCAAACTCTCCAAATCGCGGGCTACAACTTTCTTATTCTCGTACAAAGCCATCACCAATATTTTGAGTGCTTTCTGATACATCGAACCTTTGTAAGTAGCTTTCAAAGCCTTGAGCAATTTTTTCTCGTTGGCCTCCGGCTTGATGCCGAGTTTGTGAGCCAGATACAAGTAGCGCAGCGTGGTCGTCTCGTTGGCATAATTTTGCAGCCAGGCCTTGCTGAGCGGCGCCGACTTCGGGTGGAGCGCCGTGTCGACTTTCTCCGCCAAGAAGTTGAAGCCCTCTTCTAACATTTGGTCGGCCTCGTCGCTACCCGTCATCACTTTGGCGCGCATCAAGAGGTAGAGGATGTTAGTCGTTTCGTAGACGTCGCTAACCTTAGCGCCATACCAGCCCCATCCACCATCGGGCAAGCGCAGCGCTTCGAGTTTGTCGATAGCACTCATCTTGCGAGCGTCGATCGCGTCGGGATTGAAGAGGAGTGCCATTGCCGCGGCGTGGGTAGCCTCTTGTTCGGCCGCATTCACCCATGGAGTCTCGGCGATCAAAACTTGCTTGAGTTCGGGATTGCGCTGCAGGACGGCGGCCCAATCGTTGGTCTGCGTTTCGGGCTTCGTCAGTTGCTGCATTTCGGGGTGGCTGTTGGCAATGTACGTGGCGAGCGACACGGCATAGTAGCGCATCGCCTGCTGATAAGCCGTCTCGCCCGTATTATCGAAGAGCGCCGGCAGAGCGGAAGCTGCGTACCACGTGGGATTGGAACTGATTTCAACCGTCAGGCGCTTGTCGGCCGCTTGGGGAGATTTGCTCCACAGCGAATCGATGGCCAGCGTCATCGTGCCGGCTTTCGTCATCGAGAAAGGCAAGGTGCGCGTCACTTCTTCGCGATCGCTGAGCACGGGGAGGTATTGCTGCTCGCCGTCGCTAAACTTCGCGCCAACAGCTTCCATCCGAACGGTCAATACGGGAGCTTTGGTCGTCACGTCGTAAGGGAAAGTGATCGTCATTTCCTTTTCAAAGTCGAACATAACTTCATATTGTCGAACGATTTCACCACTACGGGCGTCGGTTAATGTGCATCGCACGACACCTTCTGCATGCTGCGGAAGCAGATTGCGAAGCGTAGCACTCAGCACGGCGTGGTCGCCTTGACGAACAAAGCGCGGCAGGTTGGATTGCAGCATAAAATCTTTCACGGCTACGATGGTCGTATCCATACGCCCGTTGTCCATCTCCGCATCGTGAGCCAAGGAGAGGAAACGCCAGCGCGTGAGACTCTCGGGCAAGGTGAAGCTCAACGACACTTCGCCCTTGGCGTCGGTGCGCAAAGCCGGGTGGAAGAAAGCTGTTTCATTGAAATTCTTTCTCACACTATTGGTGGGCTTGGCTACGGACTTTTCTTTCTTGGAGCTTTCCTTTGTGGCCGCGAAACCGCGAACAACAACTTCTTGTAACGCATTTGAGGACTCTTCAGACGGCTCTAAATCCACAGAATCTGCGGCACGCATTGGCGAATCCTCAAGAGAAAGCTCTGAAATTTCCGACTTTCGCGAACTATAAAGCATTATTCGACGCCTTGGATTGTAGTAAGGCTCATAAGAATCGTCTCTGTACAAATCAACTTCTTCTAATGCGTCAATTAAATCCTCATCCCACTTGGAAAAACTCAAGTCCTCCTCATTTTTTAAGTCGATGTCGGCGCTCCAAGATAAGGAGATGATGCTGTTACGAGGCCCATAAATACTCGTATATGAGCTTCTGCGGTTGAAATAGACAGACTTGGAAAGATTAAAGTAGGAAATATCGTCGAGCGAAGCGTCGTAAAGCGTCGCCAAAACAGAACTCGGCACCGGCCGGCCGTCAGGACGCGTCACGCGAAGGCGCCATTCTTCTTTTTGTCCCGGCTTTAGGCGGTCGCGGAAGCTACTCCAGCGCATCAAAAGGCGCTTGTCGGGTTGCGGCCGCTCGACTTTAAAGAAATCCGATTCGACTTTGCCGTCGCTATACAAGATTACGGTGAACGTAGCTCCATCTCCGTAAGCCTCTTTATAGGTAAAGGGGAGGTGAACAATGGAACTATCGAGCGCGAAATAGCGCTTTTCGATGATGGTATCAGGCGTGGAGGTCAGGCAATAAAGTGTGGCGTTGCGCACACCCGTTCCTACGTAAAGATCAACGCGAGATTTGTCGCCGGGAGTGGCGTTGTAGGCCCACAGCATCGCATTTGAAGGCGACTTTTTATCGTTGGTGGAGAACAAAAGCAAGTGTTTGTAAATCGTATCCGCACCCTCGACAAACGTCTCCACGATATATTTTCCGGATTTCAAGCCGGCGAGCGCGGCAGGTTTGAATGCCTTCTCCGTGTATAAAGTATCCTGCGCCACAATCTTGCCGCCGATCTTCGAGCCATCGTCTAAGCGCACGATATATCGGCCTGAGGCGAGCGAAATCTTGTTTCCGTAACCCAAACGATGCACTCTTATCTCCGGCAGTCGTTCTTTGCAGATGATAGAAGGCCAACTTGCTTCCGTCCGGTAGCGCTTTGTGCCGGCCGAAATATAGGTTTGATCTGAGCGCGTCTCGCCATCGGGCGCCACAATCGAAGCTGAGACCGACACAGTCAAGGTCGACATCGCCAGCGAATTGATTGGGGCTTCCTGAACCTCATCCGCATCATCATCAAGCCCAGATTCGTCAGACATAAACACGTCCTCGTCGCCCGAAACTACGGAATCGACCACGCAATCCTCATCCTCCAGATAGGAAATATCATCATCATCCTCTTCGTCCGCATTCTTGTGCGGCGGCGGCAGGAGTTTGACGGCGATGGAAAAGTTTCCCTCGTCGTCCGTCTCGGTTGTACCTTCCGTAGTCTTTTTCTGATCCGAATAGTACCCATTCAGCGCGACCGTATAATTGACTTTCGATTTCCGAAGCGGCACACCGGAATACGTAGTTGCCTTTCCGGTGAATTTAACTTCGTCTCCAATCTGATAATCTTCCTTTGGCGCGTCCAGTTTAACCTCGAAAGTAGGGCGTTTATACTCTTCTACGTGGAAGGAAGTTCCGCCTCGCCACAGGTTGTACGAAGCTAGGATCGAGAAAGTTCCGGGCAGGCACACCTCCGGCAAGGTAAAAGTTCCTCCCGCCGCGCCCAGCTCGTCCGACTTCAAGCGTATCGAATCGACCATCCGACCATTGGCGTCATACAACTTGAAAAGGAAGGGCAAACCTGCCTCTACGCCGATCGAATCTCCATTTTGCGTATAAGCCGTAAGGCCAAACTGCACCTTTTGGCCCGGTCTATAAATGCCGCGGTCCGTATAGACGCGCACTTCATACTGTTTTCTTGGTCCCGATGTCCCGGAAAAATACCCACTAGAGTAGTCTAAATCGGGTGAAAAGGCGTCATTGCCTACCGTCAAACAAGAATAATTGCCATATTCGCGTCGAGGTAGCTCAAAGAAGTAGCCCGTTTGATCCGGCTTAGCCGTAGTCGCGAGTTGGTAAGTATCATTATCTCTATTCCAACGATACGTTTTGAGCGTCCCGCCTCGTAACGGTGCACCCGTCTTTCTATCTATCGCGATGACGCCGGCTTTCCCATTGGCTGCACTAAGGCAAATCGAAGCCACACGCGACACATACAGCGGCGTAATGTCATCATCTAATTGCAACAAGTAAATCCCTGGTTCGTCGAGCTTAAAGAAGAGCGAATCTTTATAGCTAGCATAAGACACATCGTGCTTCAACGGCTTAGTTAGCGTCTGCAAGAGTTGCCCGGTCTTCGTTATTTTAAGAAGTTCCTCCCGTCCTTTGCCTCGAAACAACTGATCTGCCGTCAAGTTAGTACGATATACTTTCACTTCCGCTTGCTTCAAATTGCCCGAACGTATGTTTAGGCGAATTTGCTCTCCCGGATAAAAGACCTCTTTCTCGGTATGCATCGTCACAAATGCGCGATTTTTCTTAATCAAGAAATTGCTTAATTCAGCCGCATACTCACTTTTTCCATATCGCGTCAAGCCCTCTTTCGCCAAATTGATGAGCGGCGTCAAGTCTCTATCATATTCGTCTGTGGTAGGCGCATTGATGATGGCGATGTACGTAAGTACGTTCAAGGGCAAATCGCGAAATTCCTCCTTCACTCGCATCAGCGATGCATAGCGGGCGCTTCTAAGCGCATTATCGTTGGGATAAGGCGCCGCCTTTATACTATCGAGCGTAGCGAGCAGGGCTGCATTTCGATTACCTTGCTGCCGATAATAACGAATCACCTGATGGCGCAGCTTAGCTCTGGCCGCCGTAGAGCGATAAGCCTGTTTCCAGGCTCCGTCGACCATAAAGACGCTGAGCAAGTCGTGATTATAATACTTACTGTCCTCTTCTATATCAAACAGCGCTTGATAATCCTTCGTCGTAGCTCGTGCGAGCAACGCCGGATCTTGCATCGCCTTTCTAAGGAGCGCTACGCCGCGCTTGTAGTGAAGCGTATCGTAGTCGTGCATCGAATATAAGCGCCCCAAAAGCGCCTGCAAGATGACGAGCGACGAAGGATTTTTCGTATTCTTCATCACCGCCTCCAAGCGCGCCACTTCCGGCAGCAGGGAGTCGGGCGAGATTTCTTCTTGCACTTGCAGCGTGAAGATCATGGAGCGGATCAGCTGCCCGTCGTTCTTTTCATTTGCAGCTTTGCGCCCGATAGTTTGTAAAATGGATAAGGCTGTTTTAGGCTTATCATCGTCAAAAGCATCCTCGTATTTGCTCCACAATTTTTCGTACGATTGTGCAGCTGCGCTAAGCACGATAAATAGCCCAACGCATAGTAATAGGCACCTCTTCATATTGATAATGGTTTTATTCTTGCCAACAAAGGTGCATACAATTTTTTACACTCACTCGACGATAGTCTATAAATTTAGCTAAACCATAGTAAAATTCGACAAGATAAGCACGTATGGACTTCCGGAAGCAGACTTTTCAAGCAAAAGAGCCCTTTTCGCCGATTTTCAGGAGTCGTTTGGCGCACGCGATTGCACATAGTCGAATTGTTTGCTGCCGGCAAACTATCGTTTGCTCCCACCAAACCATAATTTGCTGCCACCAAACGATAGTTTGGCGGCAGCAAACAATAAACGAGTGGACACAGACAAGGTACAAAACAAAAGAAGCGGGCGAAGATATCACATCTCCGTCCGCTCAAAAGTAGCTCATCGTTTATTCAAAGACAGATCTTCTGCACTGCACCGCCCGCTTGGATGACGTAAGTGCCGCTCGGGAGCGTCGTCGTATAAGCGTTAGTCGTCGTATTTACGAGTTTTTGGCCCGAAAGGTGCGAGATGCTCACCGCCACGGGGCTTGCTGCCGCAATAGAAACCGAGCGGCCGCTAACCTTAATCAGCGGTGCGCCGGAAATGGTAGGAACAGAGGCTACATTATCACTGAGATAATAAGCCCATCCCTTGCCGGAAGCAGCCAATTGATAGCCCTCGGGGACGCTCGTCGGGGCTTGCTCGCCGATGCGGCAGATCAGCGTACCCTTATCGCCTTGCGCATGCGCCTCATAGTAACGATCGTGAACCGTCACTTCGACATCGCTCTCATTCGTCAAGCCGGCCGCATGGCGGGCTGCAATCTGGGAGTGGATGGCTTTGCCATACTGCGTCCAATGCTTCCAGAAGACGCACGGAATGCCAGGCGAAGAGAAGAGAAATGCGTAGGCCTGCGCCAGATTTCCCGTGAAGCGGTTGTCATCGCGATCCGTATCATGATTATCTACGAACGTAACCGCGTAAGCGCGGGTAGACTTGTGATGAATCAAGCCGGCGGGGCGCCAGGTCTTGCCGTCCTCCTGCCAAGCCATCTTGCTAAAATCGGCTTTTGCGAGTCCGTTGTTAAGGGCCGCATACTTCATAGGGAAATCAAAGGCCGTCGAGTTGTAACCCGTAGCTTCGATCCAGGCTTTACATTTATCGTAAGAGCCATCCCAATACTCGCCTACGGAGAGATAGGGCTGCGAAGCCGCATTATAACTGCCGACATAGCGACCGGCGAAGCCCTTAACGAAGTCGTAGCGCCACGAATCGTAGCCAAAATCGGCCTTGAGCCATTTGAGGTAAGCCTCGACATCATGCTGAACAAAGGGATTCGTGTGGTCGAGATCGCGCGCGCCGCCCCAGTTTTCGCCCGTATCAGCTGCACCCGTAGCCTTGCCGCGCCAATCGCCCGCATTGGGGTCGGTGTTCATCTCATCCGTATTGCAGATGTGCTCAGCCGTGAGTTGGAAGCGGCCGAAAGTGCCAAAGTTGTCCTCAGAAAAATTGCCCCAGCCGGTGTAGCCGGCTCGATGATTGATGACGATGTCTGCGATCACGTGGACGCCGGCTTGGCGGAAAGCAGCCGTCAGCCGTTTCAGGTCGGCCGGACTTCCCCAGCAGGATTGCTGATTGCTCCACTGCTGCGGATGGTAGCCGACATTGAGGCCGCCGGTCTTGTTGTCGCCTTCGCCGGTAGCAGAGGGCGGCAACCAAATCATTGTGAAACTTTTGCTAATATCGCTCACTTCGGGCAGCAATTGCGCCCAGCCCGTGAGGCTTTGCGAATTCCAATAAAAGCCCTGCAACATAATGTCCTGCGAATGGCGGGGCACTTGGGCATACAAGGCGCCTGCGCCAAGAAAAAGCGCGAAGACGGAAGAAAATATGCGTTTCATATCAATACAAAATAAACAATCACGAATGCGCAGTCGGCCCAAAAAGGGCGTCCGATAAGACGGAGCGACTGCCACATTCGTGATGCCTGCGTAAAATTATATTATTGTATGCGACCCGTATTGTCAGAGAAATTCAGGTATACACGCTCACCGGCATTTGCAGAAACGCGCGTTTGGTCGCCGCCCGTTCCGCGATATTCGATTTTACCGCCAAGGATGATGAACTCCATCTTCCACCAGTCGATCGTAGACTTAGGCTGCACGTGGATGCGCACTTCGCCTGCGGCAGAGAGCGCAGGAGAAACAAACTCGCCCGTGCGGGTTGTCGGAATGGTGAAGCGGTTGGCTGCCACTGCGCCCGTCCAGCCGCCGACCGTGTTGCCGATGAGGTAAACCTCGGGGCGGAAGACTTCCACAGCCTTGGTGTCGGCATTGACGTAGATCAAATACCAGCCGGCTGCGCCAAACTTGAGGTTGCCTCCATCAACGTGAACTCCGGAAGCCGCATTGTCGCCTGCTACGACGCCGGGGAAATCATTGCCCCAACCTGCTTGCGGCGCAAACTTGATCTGCTCGCCTGCATCGGCATAGATGATCTTCCAATATTCGTCGCTCTGACCGTTGACGGGGACGAGCTTGGACCAATCGGAAGGAGCTGCGCCCCAATTATAATGACTGCCGGTCATATACAATTCGGAAATCAGTCCCTTCACGGTATAGCGGAAGTTGACTGCGTCGAAGGTAACGACATACTTGCCGGCCTTCTCCAAAAGCATCGTCTGCGGGTTGTTCCACACGACAAAGTCTTCTGTAGCCGTGCTACCATTGGTCGCACACCCGAGCGACTGATCGCTATCCTGATCATCGACAGCTTTCTGCCCGAAGATGCGCCAGTAACAATTGTCGGCAGTAACGGTAATCGTAGCCTCGTAGATGCCATTGCCCTTGTCGTCCATCTTTACAGCTTGATTATACTTCCAATTGTTGAAGTCGCCAAGCAGGTAATAGTTGGCCTCGCGTGCCGGCGTGGCTGCGGGCGTGTAATTGACTTGGATGTCGTTGGTTTGTACGACAAGCGCCTGCCCCACTTTATCCTTAGCGGCAGCATTCATACGCATAGTGAGTGTACGCTGAACGGAAGCCTTGCTATTAAAGGCTACCTGAGCAACAGAGTCGAGGGCGGCCTTGGTCACGTAGATATTCTTTTCCTTGGAGAAGAAGGGAACTTCGTAAGTGCCGTTGACGATGAGCTTTTCAAAGACCACATCGGTCAAAGCTTGATCGCTGGCGCCGAGATATACCGCCACGTTGAGCGTATCGCCGGCTTGATCCTTGACGATATCCTTATCTGTGCCGTTGCCCAATTGAGCTGTGACGGCAGCAATGGCACCTTGCTGCGCGTTGGATTGCGGTTGAGCCCAGTCTTTGAAATCTTCGTTGCAAGCAGAGAAGATTCCGGCCGACAAGAGCAAACCTACCATCAAAAATATATGCTTCATCTTGTGTTGTTTTATTGTAAGCGGCGAAGGCGGAAGCGCACAAAAAGTTGGCAACCGCCGCCTTCGCGACTAAGTTTGTTAATTGGCCACGCTGCCTTCGCCCGTGGTGAAGTTGAGATGAATCTGCTGGCCTACCTTACCTTGAATTGAGTAAGCGGCTCCCTTATCTTTACTCCAGCCATCGGGAAGATCGGCGTCGCGATAGAAGATCGTCTTGCCATCGAGCAAGGTAAGCTCGGTGCGCCACCAGTCGGTCGTCGTCTTGATCGCGATGCGGACTTCGCCCGCTGCGCTGAGGGCCGGCGAAACGAAGTCGCCATTTTCCGTAGCCGGAACAGTGAAGCGGAAGTTGTTATTCCACTCCCATGTGCCTCCGTTGGTAGCTCCGAAGAGGTAGACTTCAGCGGGGAGGAAATGGAGCGTGTAGTCTACTTTATTGCCATTGACAGCGGTTTCTACGACAACCGTGTACCAACCTGCGTTGGAGACCTTGATATTGGCACCTTCGTTAGCAGCATCGGCAGATACGAGGTTTGAACCCGTTTGATCGTCGATCGTCAATTGGCCAAAGCCTTTATCTCTACCGGCCCAAGCGTTGTCGGGGTTAACCTTAAACTCTGCATTGGCAGAGAAATAAACCACGCCGTAGAAATAGCCGGCCTTACCGTAAGCCGGATTGAGCATAACCCACTTGCTCCAATTGTCGGCAGCCGGGAAACTTCCGGTGATGTACATCTTTTCGGGCAAAGTAGCCGTGACTTGCGGTGCGTAAGGCAACACTTGCGGAAGGCGAATCGTATTGGAGAGAGATTTACCTAAGTTTTCGTTGCCGTAAATATTGGCGCGCAAACGAATGAAGACGGGTAAAGCTGTCGTTGGCGTGACACTGCCGGCCAACTTCAGGATGGCATCATTCAATTCGGAAGCCGGCACGTGCAAACGAGCCGTAGTATGCGTCGTAGGCAAGGCTATAAAGCTGGCAGAATCGCCTGTGAGTGATACTTCTACGGTATAAACAGTAGACGCGGGGAAACCATAAGCAGGTTGCGAGGTCGTCAGTTCGACATACTGCGCGTGCTTGAGGTCATACACGTTGTTGGCTGCAAAGGGCGGCTCATTGAGCACGAAAGATGCAGCATCTTGTAAATGCGGATTGCTGCCCGTATCTTCGCTGCAAGCAGCAAAGAAGGGTAAAGTCAAAGCGACGAGCAGCAGGGAAAGTATATGTTTCATTGTTGTTGCTATTTTATATTGTCTGCCGCGGTTTAGTAGCCGGGATTCTGACTGATGTGACCTTGCTCTTCAAACGGAATGGGGAAAAGATTATACTGTGCGTTGACAGCATTGCCTTTGTAGGTGCCGCCTTTCCAATCCCACATATATTTTCCTGAAGTAAAGAAGCCAAAACGAACGAGATCGCTGCGGCGACGGCCTTCGAAGTAGAACTCGCGCGACCATTCGTCGCAAAGAATCTTATCGTCAACTTGTGTGAGCGGCTGCGCGTTGGCACGACTGCGGATCACGTTGATGTCGTTCAAGACCAAGGCGGGCGCTACACCGAGACGGTAGTTGGCCTCTGCACGCGTAAGGTAAGCCTCTGCGACGCGGAAGAGTGGAACGTCCGTATCGGGGAATTTTGAATCGTTGGGGCGGCCGCCTGTTGCGTAAACGTTGGACCATTTCAAGATGGAGAGACCGGCCGTAAAGGAGGTGATAGGCGAAGTCTGGGTGGTGCGGAGGTCTTTCAAAACGCCGTCTTTCATTTCTCCACCTCCATAGAACATCGCACGATCATCGCGAGCTGCTGCACGAATGGCCCGGACATTAGCTTCACCGTTGTCGCTTTCATTTGTTGCCAAAGGCACATCGGAAAGCTGCTTGAAGAACTTAAGAACCATAGCTTCGCGAGCACGGTTACACGTCCAAGCTTCGGTAGTGCCACAAGCGGGCGTACCATTGCCTCGCGTGGAAGCAATTGCGTATTCAGAGCCACTATAGCTTTGTGTCTTTTTACCGTCGCAGCGGATCGGGAAGATGATTTCCTGACGCGCCAGTTGGTTTTCACCATTGTCGCCCATAAAGAGTTGCTCGTAAGCCGTATAACCATTGAGAGATTGGGTATTGAGCTTATATCCGCTCTCGTTGATGACTTTATCGGAATAGTCTTTTGCGGCTTGCCATTGAGGCGTGCCGGTATAGACACCTGCATTCAAGTAGAGGCGAGCCAATAACATCCACGCAGCAGCTTTATCCGCACGACCGTAAGCTGCAGCACCAGGCTCGGAGAGTTGATCCGTAGCAGAACCATCGCTGATAGCTTTCAATTCGGCCGTGATGTAATCGAAGACGTCTTTGCGGCTCTTCTCGACGGGAATATCTGTGTTATAGTGTTCCTTAAACGGAGCCTTACCATAGAGATCAATGAAGTAATAGTAATGGAGTGCACGGAGAAAACGAACTTCTGCACGCTGCTTCAAGGTCTCTGCGTCAGTCTTGCCCTCTGTATTGTCGAGGAAGAAGTTGCAAAGCGTGATGTTAAACTCCAAACGGAAATAAGTCAGATTATTGAGCCCGTGAGAGGAGTTCCAGTTAAGATTCGTGAGGTCTGAAATACCCGGGTCGCTTTGCCACGTCCAAACCGTCTCGTCGGAAGGCAACTCGTTAGCCTCAAATACACGACGATAAAGCGATGAATTTCCTTCATCAAACTGCGCCATATCGGCAGATCCTGCGGGACCTTGCACACCTGTGAGGATCAAACTGCCGTATATCTTTGCCAACGTTCCCATTTGGTTGAACGTTGTATTGGTTTGCGGATCTTTAATCGATTGATTCAAGTCGTTGACGCAAGACGTCGTCGAAACGGAAAGCGCCAGCAGAAGAGCCGCAGAAGTTATTTTGTTTATGAATTTTAGTTTCATAATGCGTATGTTTTTGTTTGTTAGAACTGCAAGCTTACGCCGAGCATATAAGTTGTAGGACGAGGATAGAAATTATTATCTACGCCGTTGCCGGAATCGATTTCCGGATCAAGTCCTTTGTACTTCGTAATCACAAATGGATTTTGAACGGTAGCGTAAACACGGCCGCTGATGCCACCATACTTGCCGGCCTTAAAGAGATCGCGGAAGGTATAGCCAAGCGTAATGTTGTCGAAGCGCAAGAAGCTGGCGTTGCGTACGAAATAGTCGCTCATATAATAATCTGTCTTGCCCGTGAAGCCAAGATCGACTGCCTCTTTCGTAACATTGGAATAGGCTCCATTAGAATAGATACCGGCCCAAGTAACGTTAGCCTTATTGCTCAAGAAGTCATAGTAGAGGTAGTTATTCAGACTAGCGCGCATCGTAAAGCTGAAGTCCCAATTCTTATACAAGAACTTGTTGGTCATACCCATCGTCACGTCAGCTGTTGGCTTTTTGTAGACGTACTTATCATCTTCATTGATGATGCCGTCGCCATTGCGGTCTACGAAGACACCTTCCAAGGGGCGGCCATTATTGTCA
>ERZ773066.1270-NODE-1270-length-13168-cov-88.089606_pt1 | contig 13168 bp, 11 predicted proteins | sample MGYA00580573_ERZ773066 | MGnify/ENA primary metagenome ERZ773066 (study PRJEB29015, sample SAMEA2738128) | human oral metagenome | biome: human oral; feature: human-associated habitat; material: saliva | place: China | collected 2203 ... | reverse complement strand
GTGCGCGTCTGCCTATTCCGCCACTCGCGCGTACCCAGAAAGAATAGGGGCTTGCCCACCCCCGCGTCAAATCAGCACAACATGACCCAGGACACACATTCGTCCGCATGAGCCACTAAATCCAGTTACTGCAACAAAAAATGCGACTCGCAGGCTACGACATCAACCGGCACGCAACGACGCCAGCGACCCCCAACAAGGTCGCTGCGATGACGCAGACGTCGACCCAACCGAGCCGCACGCGTCCGCCGTCCAGGCGCCCACCGTCGACCGAGATCGCCCCGCGCATCGACATGGCACGCCCCGTCTCGGCTGCTCCGCGCGAGGTGGCGGACAGAATCGCGGTGATAACGTCGACGCTCAGGCGAGCGGAACCGCGCAGCGACAGCGTGGCCACGTCCTGGCCGAGGCGCAGCTTGGCCGTGTCGAGCACGGCCTGTGCCTGGTCGCGTAGCATCGGCAGGCCTCGCAGGGCGGAGGCCATGACCAGCGACCACTGGTCGACCGGCGCGCCGAGCACACGAAGCGGCGTCAGGAAGAAACGCAGCGCGCCCGCGAGCGCAGCGGTCGGCGTCACCCACGCGATGAGGGAGGAGCCCCACAGGACGATGGCGGCCAGGGTGGAGATTCGCAGGAATAGCTCAAGCCCGTCCCCCAGCCACGCGCCAATGCAGCCGCCGACGAAGCCGGAGATCATCCACAGAGGGGGGCGCGGCGCGACGCTCAGGGGCAGGCGAATAATCAGAGAGGCGACGAGGAGCAGGCCCCCGACGATCGCGAGGGTGGACCAGCGCGGCGAGAGGATCACGCACGTGGTGAGCACGGTCCAGCAGGCGATGAGCGTGCCGGGCCAGGCGCGTGATAGTGGCGTCGACCAGGGCAGGGGTCGAGGCAGGGCGAAGCCGGAGGCGCGTCGAGGCTTGCGGCGCGGCATGGGTTCGGCACCGGGCTCGAAGCCGGTCGGCTCGGTGGGGAACCATCCGTTGGTGGCTCCGCCGCCGGGGCCGGTGGCCCCACACGAGGAGTGGGCATCGTTCACGTCAGCACCCCCTCGCGCAGGTGTCGGTGGGTGTCACACAGGTCGTCCACGCCCTCCAGGTCGTGGGAGATGACGAGGATGGACAGGCCGGCGCGTCGGCGCTCGTCGAGGACGGAGATGAGGAGCTCACGGGAGGCCATGTCGAGGCCGGCCATAGGTTCGTCGAGGATGAGGACGCGCGGGTGGGAGGCGAACAGCCCGGCCAGGGCGACGCGGCGCATCTGCCCGCCGGAGAGGTCGTCGATGCCGCGCGAGGCTAGGGCGGGGTCGAGCCCGACCAGTTCCATGGCCTCGGCGACGATGCGGTCGCCTTGCTCGCGGCTGATCGAACCCTTGCGGTGCGCAGATCCGGTGCCGATGCGCGGGCCGTGGCCGGCGGCGGCGAGGATGTCGGAGCGCACGGAGGGGCGCTGGAGCTGGAGGCGCGCGAATTGCATGGAGAGGGCGACGTCGCCGACGCGGCGTTCCATGGGTTTGCCGCCCAGGGTGACGGTGCCCCACGTGGGGACGAGCAGGCCGGTGAGGACGCGCGAGAGAGTCGTCTTGCCCGATCCGTTGTCCCCGGTAATGAGCATCGCCTGGCCGGGATCGAGGATGAGGCTGACGTCGCGCAGGACCGGCTTCTCCCAGGGGGTACCCAGATCGTAGGTGTGTGCGACGCGGTCCGCCCAGAGGTGTTCGGTGTTGATGAGGCTGGGGGAGCCCCAGATGCGCTCACCCTCGGCATTGAGGGACGAGGCGGGGGGCGCGTCGCCAGTCGCGCCCCCCTGTCGTGCTGTGTCCCCGTGGGTTTCCCGGGATGTTTCCGGCTGGGCGGGGCTGGCCTTGGCCTGGTCGATGGAGGTGAGCGAGGCGGTAGCCCCGGTGCGCGTGTCTGAGAGGATGCGGCCGCTACGAATCGTGATGACGCGGTCGGCGCGCGCGCTTTCGGCGGGGTCGTGCGTGATGTGGACGACGGCGATGCCGCGCGCGGGCAGGGAGGCGAGCAGGTCGAGGATTTCGGCGCGCCCGTCTCGGTCGATCATGGCGGTGGATTCGTCGGAGATGAGCAGGCGCGGGGAGCGAGCGAGCGCGCCCGCGAGCGCGAGGCGCTGGAGCTGGCCGCCGGACAGGGAGCGAGGGTCGGCATCCGCGAGGCCGGCGAGGCCGACGCGCTCGAGCAGCTCGTCGAGGTCGAGGTCGGCGCTTTGCTGCGCGCTCATGCCCCAGGTGACGTCTTCGGCGACGCTCTGTCCGAGAACGAGGAGTTCGGAGCGCTGCCCCACGAGTGCGGTGCCGCCGACAGCTCCGAGGAGGCCGCCGCCCTGGCGCGTCCCAGAGTCGGGTTCGGCGCCCGCGAGGAGGAGGGCGAGGGTGGACTTGCCCGAGCCGTTGTACCCGACGATGACGGTGAACTCGGGGCGCTCGAAGCTCAGCGTGACGCCACGCAGGGCGGGGTGGTCGGCGCCCGGGTAGGTGAAGGCGGCGTCGGTGAGGGTCAGGGGTAGTGGGGACGAGGCCGTGGCGCTGTCGCCTGCGTCAGCGCCGGGGTCGGTGGGGGCGTCCTGGAGCGGGTCCCACCCGGGGTCGAGCGTGATGCGGCGCAGGATCGCGCCGAGGAGCCATCGGGCGGTGAGGACCAGGAGGGCGACGCCGATGAATCGGGTGATGGGGATCCACACCCACCACCAGTCGACGAACCATTGGCCGAGCTGATGGCCAGCCTCGATGAGGCCTCCGGTGTGGGGGATGTGCGCGATGAGGGTGAGGAGGCCGTCGAGGCTCTTGCGGATGCTTTCGAGTCCGAGGGCGCGCAGGTCGGCCAGGATCCAGAAGGCGAGTCCCGTACCCACCCCCCAGACGACGCCGAGGCCGGCGGCGACCGCGCTGACAGCCGCCCAGGAGGCGCGTTTCTTGTGGAGGTGTCCGATGATGAGGCCGATGAGGGCGGCTTGGAAGGAGCGCCCGGCGGTGGCGAATCCGCCGACGGCGATGGCGAGTAGGACGGTGGAGGCGAAGGCGGCGACGGAGGCGCGGGGGCGCAGCTTGAGGGAGGCCATGGCGAGGGGGACGGCTGTGGCGACTTGGAAGAGGAGCTGGAAGACGGGGGTGACGGCGGCGATGAGGCCGAAGGTGACGGCCAGGCCTGAGAGCGCGCCGGCGGTCGCTACCTCGACGGGGGTGAGGGGGCGGGCGTTGCGCGCGTGGTTACTCATGTGCCTAGTCTCCCAGGCCCCGCCCGCATCTGCGAGCGCCGCCGGGTGCCGACCATAGGGTCTCACGCACACCCCTAGTCAGCACTCCACGGAACATGGAACGTTGAGGACAAGAATCGCTGCACGAGCTTCAATCAGTGTTACAATCCCATTTATCTTGGTAGGAAGGGATGAATGATGGCTCAGCGTGTGGAAGCATGTCTGACATTCAAGGCATCTGAGGCCTTCTCGCTCTTTGTCGCTTTCCGCAGTAATTTGCTTAAGCTGGCGGAGCGGGAGTTTTTCGCGCGCGGAGTTCGGCACGTCGCCGCATACATCACGGATGACCCGCTTGAGGCGTGGGCTGGTTTCCAGCGCGTGGACGTGTTCGTTGAGCTTGAGTGCGACTCGTGGGCGAAGGCCGAGAGGGTTGCACGCGAGCTCCTCAAGGCTACCGCTGACATGTCGCAAGTCACCCTGACTGAAGACAGTGATTACGCCAAGGACCTCAGTCAGTCAGAACTCGCGGAGAATTCTTCCATGTTCACCGGAGCCTAAGGCTCATGCGGTACCGACGCGTTGAAGAGAGCGCAGCACGAATCATTCGTCGGGTTATCCACTGCGCTCCAGAGCTTCTCAACACGCTCAGTGCTCTCCTGATCGGCGCATCAGGCTTCGTAGACGGACGTGTCCAATGGGGACTCTTGTTTCTTGGCGTTTGTTGTCTCTTCGTCGGAACCATTCTCGGCAGGAAGCGCGATCACGATAACGAGCATGAGGTTGCTGAACACCAGGAGAAGTTGGCACAACTTGAGATCGACGTACAGCGGGAACGGGATAAGGTAGCCCAACTCGAGGCAGATAACCTACTAGAACGGGACGCCATGCGAGAGGTACTTGGGCGTCTCGCACAGGAACTATGTCACGAGCTGTCCCTATGGGACGAGTGGACACGCGTCACAGTCTACGGTCACATTGACGATGGAACCGCTTGCGGCTTTCTTCCTTTGGCGAGGCGCTCACGTAACCCGCGATTCGAGAAACTTGGGAGAAGCTTCTACAAGGAGACCGAAGTTGGGTACCTCGGTGCTGCTTGGGAAGAGGGACACGTACAGCGCCGTTTCCGTTCATCAAGCGACGCACGCAACGAACTATGGCAAGCAAGGAAGAAGAGTAACGGGCAGAAGAGGGCCGCTCCACTCACTCAACAGCAGGCAGAGGCTCTCGAGCTGACGATGGAACCTCTCAGTGTTATCGGCATACGTCTTGACGAGGACCATGGAGCAGTGAAACATGGCGTTATCCTCTTTGAGTCAGTGGTCCCAACAAAACTCAGCAACGAGCAGTTTGACAACCTCAAAAATGCGCCCCAGGTACGATCACTGAGAATCGTCATGATTGCAGTGTCTGAGTTATTTCACTCCATCACAATCGCACAAGCTGCCGAGGAGGCTGCGGAGTAACAGGCTTTTCTACGCCCCGTTCAGTTCCCCGAAGGGGATGTGGACACTCGGGGTAGAGCGCGCGGCCCCGTCCACGTTGCGACGCTGGTCGTCGAAGAAAATGTGCGGCTGTAGCACCTCCAGAATCGGTCCCTTGTCGATACCTCCCAGGAAGAACGCATCGTTGACGCTCAGACCCCACCCTCGGATCGAGTTGATCGCCCGCTCGTGGGCGGGGGCGCTGCGCGCAGTGACGACAGCGACGCGCACCCGACGCTTGTAGCCCTCCGGATCATCGGCGCTTCTGGCGTCCTCTAGCCCTTGAATCCGGTTGATCTTCTGCAGGAAATCGGCCATTGGGCCGCGCGAGAGCGGCACCTGAGCCAGGGCACTCTCGCTTTCCTGATACTCCTCCAGACCTCCACTCTGGTACACGCGCTCGGCCGAGTCATCGGCCAGCACTCCATCGAAGTCGAAGGCGATGCGCAGGTCAGTGCCCCCATCGTCGGCAACGGCGCGCCCCACAACACGTCCGGCGGCGAACCCCAAGGAGATAGCCTCGCGTACGTCATCTTCGTTCGCCGAGAGGAACAGGGACATGCGCAGCGGTTCCATGAAGCGGTAGGGCGATTGCCCCTGCATGAAGATCGCGCGCGTGATGTCTAACCCGTGGTGCTGGACCGATCGCATGACGCGCATTCCCGTCTCCGGGTCGTTGCGCGACAGGATGACCACTTCAACCAGACGCTCGTCCTCGGAGAGGTCGTTGAGGTCCAGGAGGCGCCGGATGAAGGGGAAGGAGACCCCCGGCTCTAGGACCTCGTCGAGGTTCTCACGCTGATAGGCGCGGTACCGCTCTTCCCCCTCCTCCCGGAATACGGCGTCCGACTCCGAGAGGTCGAAAAGGGCGCTGGATGCGACCCCGATAACGAGGGCTCGCTCCAGGTCAAGCATGTGACCCATCTGCGACTCCTTCCGCTCGTGCCGGGCCCCGCGCCCGACACTGTCAGACTATGAGGGGGCATGTGCATCTGTGTCCCCCTGCCCCGCAAGAGGATCGACGAGGCCGTGGCCGCGTCTCGCGCAACGACAGCACCAGCGAGATACGAAGAAATAACACCGTTCACAATGCCACACTTACCCTTGTGAGGAATACCTAATTTTGTGTAGTATCTCCCTCGTAATCCCTAGAACACGAGAGGACGCAATGAAAACCCCCCTCGCCACACTGACCGCGATCTTGGCCACCGCCACCCTCGCCCTCACCGCCTGCGCGGGCGGCTCCGGGTCCGCCGCCCAATCAGGGGCCACCGCCCAGGATGCCTCGGCCTCGTCTACGCGCACGATCACCGACCATGCGGGCAACGAGGTCACCCTGCCCGCCACAATCACCCGAGTCGCCATCGACCAGATCCCGATCGAATCCACCTACCTGGCGTACTTCGACGGCAAGGCCCCCTACCTGGTGGGCATGAGCGCCGCCCGCGTCAAGGCGATGAGCCAGACGATCGCGGCCGAGATGGCGCCCGAGATGATGCAGGTGGATACCAGCTACTACGACAAGGGCGAGCTTAACGCTGAGGCTCTGCTCAACCTGAACGTGGACGTTGTCTTCTACAACGCCTTCAACAAGGAACATGCCGAGATGTTCCGTAAGGCCGGCATCCCGGCCGTTGGTTTCACGACGATGGGGAACCCGTCGGAGACGTACACGGAGTGGATGGAGCTCCTGGAGGACGTCTTTAACGAGGACGGCCACATGGCCGATAAGATTGCGCTCGGCAAGGACCTGGTCGCTGACGCCCGCGCGCGCACCGCGAAGGTCCCCGAGGACCAGCGCGTCTCGACGATGGTGCTCATGGGCGCGGCCGACGGTCAGCTCGCGGTCGCAGGTGGCAAGGACGGCTGGTTCACCAACGAATGGGCCGACTCCCTGAACTACACGAACGTCTCGCGCGACACGGACACATCGCACACGCCCGTGACCTTCGAGCAGGTTCTCACGTGGGATCCTCAGGTCCTCCTCGTCACGGGCAAGGGCATGTCGAATATGACGGCGAACTCCGTCCTGTCGAACTCGGTTGAGGGCGTAGATTTCTCGACTCTCAGCTCCGTGAAGTCCGGCCGCGTCTACTCCACGGGCCTGGGCATGTGGAACTGGTTCACCCCCAACCCGGATGCTCCCATCGTCGCGAACTGGATCGGCGCGTCCCTGTACCCGGAGCAGTTCTCCGACGTTGATCTCGTAGCCATGACGAAGGACTACTACCAGCAGATGTACAACTTCACGCTCACGGACGAGCAGGCCCGTCAAATCGTCAACCCGGACGCCGCGTCCTGATTCCTGTCCCCGGCCTCGTCTCCCTATCGACGAGGCCGGGGCACCTTGTGCGTGAGACGCTCGGTAAGCGTCGGGGAGAGGACATCATGAAGTCTGTGTTGACCAGGAATGGGCGGCTGCGCGTGTGGGTGGTTCCCACGCTGGTCGTTCTCATTGTTGTGTGCGCGGCCGCAGCTATGCTGATTGGCCGTTTTTCTGTGTCTCTGGAGGACGTGGTCGCGGCGCTGCGCGCGAGGTTCTGGGGAGGCCCTGCGGTGTCTCCGCGCGTTAACTCCGTCGTGTTTGACTTGCGTGCGCCGCGCATCATCGTGGCGATTCTGGTCGGCGGGGGTCTGTCCGTCGCGGGCGCGTCCTTCCAGTCACTGTTTTCCAACCCCCTGGCCACGCCGGACACCCTGGGCGTCGCGGCGGGCACGTGCGTGGGCGCGGTGATCGCACTGCTGCTGGATTGGAACCTGATCGGCGTGCAGGCCGCGGCCCTCGCGGCGGGCCTGGCGACGATGGCTTTCACGACGGCTATTTCGCGCACGCGCACGGGTTCTTTCAATGTCATCACGCTCGTGCTCGGCGGGGTCATCGTCTCCGCCCTGGCGAACGCGGTCCTCTCGCTCCTGAAGCTGACGGCCGACCCGACGAGTCAGCTTCCCGAGATCACTTACTGGCTGATGGGTTCGCTCGCAGCGGTCACCTATCACCAGATCGCGCTCGGCGCCCCCTTCATCATTGCGGGTGTCGTCGTCATCGTGGCGCTGCGCTGGCAGCTCAATATTCTTTCCCTCTCAGAGGACGAGGCCCGATCAGCCGGCGTGAACGTGTCCCTCATGCGCGCCGTCCTCATTGTCGCCTCGACGGTCATCACGGCCTCGGTCATTTCGATGTGCGGCCAGGTCGGCTGGGTTGGCCTGCTCGTGCCGCACTGCGCGCGCATGCTGTGCGGGCAGAACAATCGCGCGGTCATCCCGGTCTCGCTGCTGCTCGGGTCGGCGCTCATGATCGTTATCGACACGCTCGCACGATCCCTGTCGGCTTCGGAGATCCCCATTTCGATCCTGACGGCCATCATCGGTGCGCCCTTCTTTATTGTGCTGCTGCGTCGGACGGGGGGAGCGCGATGATCAGCGTCGAGGACGCGACCTTCACCTATCCGGGTGCCCCTTCCCCGATCCTGACGAACGTGTCCTTCGAGGTGCCTAGGCGTTCGCTCCTGGCGATCCTGGGGCCCAACGGCGCGGGAAAGACGACGCTGCTGCGCACCATGATTGGCCTGCAGAAGTGGGACAGTGGTCGCACGCTCATCGATGGCGTCCCCATTTCGTCGATGTCGACGCGGGCGTTGGGACGCGTCCTGTCCTACGTTCCGCAGGCACGCAACGCCTCCAACGTGGCGCTCACCGGCCTCGAGATGGTGATGGTTGGGCGCGCCCCCCACATGCGTACCCTCGCCCAGCCGGGAACCCGCGAGGAGCGCATGGCCCACGACGTCCTCGACGAGGTGGGGGCCTCCCACCTGGCCGACATGCCCTGCGCGACCATGTCGGGCGGCCAATTCCAGATGGTCCTCATCGCCCGGGCACTCGTCGCCGACCCGCGTGTCCTCGTGCTCGACGAGCCGGAGACCGGCCTCGACTTCCGTAACCAATTGATCGTCCTGGGACTCCTCGAGCGTCTCGTGACGGACCGAGGCCTCGCCGTCATCATGAACACGCACTACCCGGCGCACGCCCTGCGCGTCGCGGACCAGGTCGCGCTTTTCTCCTCCACGCACGAGGCCGTGGTGGGTCCGGCGTCCACCGTCATGAACGCGGACACCCTCGCTCGAGTCTTCGGGGTGGACGTGGCGATAGGGAACGTGCCCTTCGAGGGCGAGGACGTGCGGGCGATCGTCCCGGTTCGCCTGAGCGGAGACAAGTAGCACCGCCACACCGACAATTACTTCATCATGTTTTCGCAGGTCAAACACATTTTGAGTTGAAGTGCGGTACCGTAAGAGTGTGATTTCGAACGCTGCGCGGACGCGTGAGAGACGCCGGGCGCGCGGGCGGGATCGCGTCGGTCTCCGCAGGCGGGACCGACCGATGCCCCAGCGTTGGGGCGAACACGCAGGAGGACCCATGGCAACCGGGACCATCAAATGGTTCAACGACGCCAAAGGCTTCGGGTTCATTACTCCCGATGACGGCTCTGGCGACGTCTTCGTGCACTATTCACACATCGTCGGCCAATCTGGACGCCGAACTCTGGCAGATGGCGAGAAGGTCGAATATGAGGCGATCGAGGGGCCGAAGGGCCTCCAAGCCAAGAATGTGGCACGAGCCGAGTGAGCTGTGTGCCCGAGTGGATTCCCCACTCGGGCACACGTGCATGAGCGTGCCATTTCTTGGTGCTCTTCGACGCAGCTTTTCCTCGATATAACCGTCTCCTTCATGGCGCGCCCGCGCGATCCCTGTGCAGTCCCTTACAAGTGCTTGTGCGGTATAGACCGTGCGGTTATTTGGACCTAGCATTGGTGGTGCACCAACGGGGGCGACCACATGTCGGCCCCGTTTTTTGATGCGCTCGCCCACCCGGGCGAGGCGGGCCTACCGGCCCACATAACACGCTGGCGTGCGGGGCGCGCTTTGCGTTTCCGCGCGAAAATATTGCGAAGGAGAGCACCATGAACACAATCGTCAAGGCCGAAACCGCTCCCACCATGGCGCAGGCCACCACCTCGGCTTCCGTCCTGATCGCCCTCATCGTCATCCTTGCGGGTCTCGGTATGGCCGCTGCGCTCCATGTTGGCTCCGTCGCGTCGGCGGTTCTCGCGATTGTTGTCGCACTGACCGCCCTGATCCTCTCCCCCGCGATCCTCTCGATCGCCCGTACGCGCGCCTGAGCCGCTTCGGGGCGCGCACTTCGCGTACCCCCTGTTCTACCAGCGCGACACCGCCTGAGGTGTCGCGCTTTTTCTTTGGCGTAGTAGGGCGCACCGTGGCATTGCCGCTGCGGAGCTTTGTACTGCGGGAGGGCCGGTTGTAGGCCAGGATGCACCTCATGCCTGTATTACATTGGATACTTGCTATCCACACAGGGACGGTGCACAATCGGTAATTACTTCCCATAGGTGAAAGGTGCCAACGATGTCCAACCAATACTCTGGCGACCAGAGCGGTCAGCCGGGAAATAATGGCCAGTTTCCGGGACAAATACCCCCTCCTCCCGAGGTGAACCAATTCTCGGGCCAGACGCCCCCTCCTCCCGAGGTGAATCAGTTTCCGGGCGAAATGCCCCCTCCTCCCGAGGTGAACCAGTTCTCGGGCCAGATGCTCCCGCAGCCCGCCCAGAAGCGCAACAAGCCGATGGCTCTACTCGCCATGATCATTGTCGCCGCCCTGGTCGTCATCGGCGGTGGAGCGTATGCGATCACCCGCGTCCTCTTCCCGTCGGGCGGCTACTCGACCCCCGACGACTTGGCTGCGAGCATCGAAAACGCTTTCGATACCAAGTCACTGGAGTCGCTCGCAAGCGCCCTGCCGCCCTCGGAGCTCGCTGCCGCGACGGCATGGCAGCAGGATTACAAGGCTGACGGTGGTACGGATTGGTCGAAGATGACGAGTCCTGAGGCACTCAAGGAGTACCTAGAAGCGATCGTCATCGCCGAGTCGGACATGAGGTATACGGTCGATGAGAAATCAGATCAGATTGCTCTCATCCGCATCACTCAGTGGACGGGCGACATTGTGATCAGGCAGGAGCTAGCGGATAAACTCCGTTCGCGCTACGCGGAGGCTAAGGGGACGAGTCTGACGCAAGGGGAGAACGATTTCTTCGACGAGTTGAGGGACAAGATCAATTTCAACCCGATCATGCGCTACGGCAACATTTTGGATTCGTTCCCGGACGGTAAGCTGACGCTCGTCGCCGTCAACGAGGGGGGACGGTGGTACCTGTCTCCTTCGATGACGATGGCTGAGCAGACGTTGGGTAGTGATCGTAGGGCCGTGCCTCACTACGACGCTGACTTCACCGACGTTGAGGGGGCGTCCTCTCCGGAGGAGGCTGTCTCTGGCATGGTGGATGCGCTGCGTGACGGGGCCAGCATGTCCGACAAGGACTTCTATCGTTTCCTGGATCTGCCTGAGCGTCGCATCGCCGCGGTTTATGGAGATACCGGTTCGTCCTCATCCCGTTCGGGTCGGGGCATGGGTACGAACGGGATCGGGGCGAACGTTCAGATCGACTGGGGTCTGAGTTCCACGAAGGTCAACGGCGGTTCGATCGTGAACTTTGGGACGACGTCGATCACGGCGGGCGACTTCTCAGTCTCGTTCAACGATGACACGGTGACGTACTCGTATCCGGACTTTGGCTACGGGTACAGTTCGCGTAGCTCGAGCAGGAGGAGCCAGACCGTGCGTTTTACTGAGGGCCTGGTTAATCCGGAGCGCCTGGGTATTTTCACGGTGAGGGATTCCACTGGGTGGCATGTGTCGACCATCCGCACCTACGGCAACCTGACGTTGCTGGAGGCGACGGATGATGCGGTCAATCAGGCTGTCCGCGGGTTCGGTGGTTTCATGGAGTACGGGGCCGACCTGTCGCAAAGTGAGCTGCGTGATGTCGCCACGTCTAACAAGCCGGTGGGTGCCGTCCTCGTCATCGCGTGGAACTTCATGAAGAACTCCAACTGACGCGCCGCGCACGCCTGTGCACCGGGGGTGGGAATCCGAGAGGGTTCCCACCCCCGTTCATGTTCGAGGCCGGGGATCCTCCCGGCACACCGAAAGGCTCCCGCTCGTAGTTTCCTCGCCGGCAAACCACATCCTGACGGAACATTACTCAATTTTCCATACGGTAATATAGTGTGGAGCAGCAGCATGTCGATGCGCTAACGCGAAAGATCATCATGGCCTCGAATCAGAACCTCGTTGAAGTATGTCCGGTCACTTCCCAGCCCGAAGGTCCGTCTATCAACGTGCCAAACGGTCCACCTTCCCCCGCGCGATCGTTTTCGTGGACGTTCCCCATCAACGTCGATTCCCTGTCCTCCGCGGACGCACAGTTCGACCCCCTGTTGACAGCACTCGATTCGGCGAGCACGGACACGCGAGAGGCACGGAACCAGATCGACGTCCAGACGGCAGAATTGGTGTTCTACGCCAACGATCACCTCAATAAGACGGAGAAGGTTCTCGACGACCTCCACGACCAGGTGGCGAAACTGCGCCAAGCGCTTCGCAATGCCCACGACGGGATGGCGAGGGTGCGCGATGAGTACGTCGCAATCGCGAAAGATGCCACCACTTTTGGGATGAGCGTCACCACAAGCGGGACCTCGACAACCGTGACACTCAGGGCCAACGCCACCCAGTACAGCATCGATCAGTTTAACGCCCTGCACGATCGAGAGCGATATAACACCAGCTGCTATGACGCGGGGGAATGGGAACTCTCCGATGCCCTCGACGCCATTGACGCCTCCTGGTGGGATGCCACGCTCGGAGGCGTCCTCGACCAGCTCGTCGGCATTGTCGTTCCCCCTCTCGGCGACAGGCACGCGGTCCTGAAGACCATCGAGTGGGGACAGGGCTTGCGCTCGACAGCAGCCGACACGACGAGGGCTGCATTTTTGTTCCGTCATCACGCCAGCTACCGTAAGCCACCGAAATTCAACAGCTTATCGAGGTGGGAGAAGCTCACCGCTCCCGGCGACCTCGCGAATTGGAAGCCGGCGGGGATGCGTCCCGGTGGCGGCGGAGCCCCCAAGCCGCCTGGCGTGCTGCGCAATCTGGAAAAGGGAGGCAAGATCGCTGGCGGCGCAATGGCAGTCCTTGACGGGGCACTCACCGCCTACGACTCCTACCAGTCCGACTCCTACAACCATCCGGAGATGGGCGAGGGCGAGAAGATCACGCGGGCCGGCGTCAAGGGAGTTACGACAGGTGCGCTCGGGTGGGCCGGGGCCACCTATGGCGCCCAGCTGGGGGCCACGATCGGTGCCTTCGGTGGACCCCTGGGAGTCTTGGCGGGGGGAATCATCGGAGGAGTGGTCGGCGGGATGGCCGGAAGCTGGGCGGGCTCAACGCTCTCCGACATCGCTAACTCTGGCATCAGTCACCTATTCCACTGGGGAGCATCATCATGAAGTCGTACATCGCAGCGATCGTGGGCCTCCTCCTGGGCGGCGGGATTC
>ERZ773066.1269-NODE-1269-length-13169-cov-4.591505_pt1 | contig 13169 bp, 10 predicted proteins | sample MGYA00580573_ERZ773066 | MGnify/ENA primary metagenome ERZ773066 (study PRJEB29015, sample SAMEA2738128) | human oral metagenome | biome: human oral; feature: human-associated habitat; material: saliva | place: China | collected 2203 ... | reverse complement strand
GAAATTCCCGCAGAGGCGCTCGCAGAAGACGAGTCCGCCGGCGCTCGCATCCACCCGCAGCAGGTGCGTGAAATGCACGAGAACTTCGCGGAACGCTCCCGCCCCATCGTGCTCATCGGCCCCATGGCGGCAGGTAAGACCTACATTGGTACGCACCTGGCGCGTTTCTACGGCTACGAGTTCCTCGACGCCGACCAGCTCATCGTGGAACGCTACGGCGAAGTCTCCGAGATCTTCGAGATTTTCGGTGAGGCGCACTTCCGCGAGCTCGAACGCAAAACCATCGAAGAGGTCCTCACCTCGCCCGTGTACCGCAACACGGTGTTCTCCCTGGGCGGTGGCGCGCCCATGACCGACTCGGTCGCGGAGCTGCTCAAGGACGAATGCGTGGTGTACATCCTCGTTGATGCTGACACCGTCACCCCGCGCATTACCGGCAACAAGACCCGCCCGCTGCTGCAGCCGAACCCGGTCGAGCGGTGGACCGAAATTTTTGAGCGCCGCCGCAGCCGATACGAAGAGCTGGCGCACTTCACCCTGGACGCTCGCGGCGGCCGCCCCATCACCGAGATGACCGCAGAGATTCAGGCGTACGTCACCGCCAGCCGCAAGGCGCGGGCGAACAACTCCTGACCCCCTCCTACCCCCACTCTCCTGTGAAAGGACACACGATGAGCACTCAGCCTACCTTCGGCGCTTCCGGCGAAGCGGATATTACCCGTATTCCGGTGACCGGCAGCTCCCCGCGTGAGAACTACGAGGTTCTCATCGGCCACAACCTGCTCGGCACCCTGCCCGAGATTCTCGGCAACCGCACCAAGAAGGTGCTCGTGATTCACCCGCGTGCCCTGCGTTCCACGGGCGAGCTGGTCATGGAGGACCTGCGCGCCATGGGCTACGAGTCGTTTAGCGCCGAGATTCCCGATGCCGAGGAGGCGAAGCACTACCAGGTGGCGGCGTTCTGCTGGCAGGTGCTCGGTCAGAACGACTTCACCCGCACCGACGCGATCATCTCCGTGGGTGGCGGCGCTATTACCGACGTTGCCGGCTTCGTGGCGGCAACCTGGCTGCGCGGCGTGCGCGTCATCCACATTCCGACCACCCTGCTCGGCATGGTGGACGCTGCCGTGGGCGGTAAGACCGGCATCAACACCGCCGAGGGTAAGAACCTGGTCGGCGCATTCTGGCCGCCCGCCGCGGTGCTCTGCGAAATCGGCACCCTGCGCACCCTGCCCGAGCATGAACTGCTGACCGGCATGGGTGAGGTCGTCAAGTGCGGCTTCATCGCAGACCCCGAAATTCTCGACCTGATTGAGGCGAACCCGAACGCTGTGCGCGACTCGCAGTCCGCCGTGATGCGTGAACTCATCGAGCGTAGCGTGCGCGTGAAGGCTGAGGTCGTCTCCGAGGACCTGCGCGAATCCGGCCGCCGCGAAATCCTGAACTACGGCCACACCCTCGCCCACGCCATCGAGCGCAACGAACGCTACCAGTGGCGTCACGGCGCGGCAGTGTCCGTCGGCATGGTCTACGCCGCCGAACTGGCGCTGGCAACCGGCCACGCCGACGAAGAGCTCGTGGCACGCACCCGCCGCATCCTCGAATCCCTGGGCCTGCCCACCTCCTACAAGGCAGACGCATGGCCCCAGCTGCTCGAAGCGATGCGCCGCGACAAGAAGGCACGCGGCAACCTGCTGCGCTTCATCATTCTTGACGGTCTGGCTCGCCCGCGCGTCTACGAGGTGCCGGACGACTCGATCCTGTACATGACCTACCAGGAAATTACCGAGTAGGTGACGGGTCCCGTACATTCACCGGATGCACACGGCACATGCCCGCCGCATATGGCAGTCAGCATGCGCCAGCCGGGCGGGGTGTCACAGAAAATCTGTGGCGCCCCTGCTAGGCAAATTCGTGCGCATCCTGTAGAATGTACGGGACATAATTTTGCTCATTGAAAACTTAGCGCCGCGCCGGGTACCACTACGGCGTGAGCGTCGATGACACGAAGGAGAGCCCCATGGCATCCACTACCGATATTAAGAACGGCGCCGTCCTGAAGATTGACGGCAACCTCTGGTCCGTCGTTGAGTTCCAGCACGTTAAGCCCGGTAAGGGTGGCGCATTCGTCCGCACTAAGCTGCGCAACGTTACCTCCGGCAAGGTCGTCGACCGCACCTTCAACGCTGGCGCTAAGATCGAAACCGCAACCGTTGACCGCTCCGACTACCAGTACCTGTACCAGGACGGCGACGACTACGTCTTCATGGACATGAAGACCTACGACCAGATCAACGTTCCCGCAACCGTTGTCGGCGACGCAGCAAACTACATGCTCGAGTCCCAGACCGCAACCATCGCAATGCACGAGGGTAGCCCCCTGTACATCGAGCTGCCCGCATCCGTGGTCCTCGAAATCACCTACACCGAGCCCGGCCTGCAGGGTGACCGCTCCACCGGCGGCACCAAGCCCGCAACCGTTGAGACCGGCTACGAGATCCAGGTTCCCCTGTTCCTGGAGACCGGCACCAAGGTCAAGGTTGACACCCGCACCGGTGAGTACCTCGGTCGCGTGAACGACTAATGAATTCGCGTACGAAAGCCCGATTGCGCGCCCTCGAAGTGCTCTTCGAGGCGGATCAGCGCAACGAAGATTATATTGAGGTACTCCGCCGCCGCCGACTGTACACGGTAGCGCAGATCTCTGCTTACTCTGAGGAAATCATTCGTGGCGTCCGCGACCACGACGAAGAAATCCGCGAGTTTGTTGAGACTTACGCCCGTGACTGGTCCTTCGAGCGTATGCCCGCCGTGGACCGTGCCGTGCTGCGTATTGGCACTTGGGAGCTTCTGTACAATGACGAAGTTCCGGATGCTGTCGCAATTTCTGAGGCTGTCGGTCTGGCGCGTGTGCTGTCCACGAATGACTCTCCGAAGTTCGTGAACGGTCTGCTGGATAAGCTCCGTCAGGTGAAGCCGACCCTGCTCGCGTAAGACGTCCCGCCACGGCATGCCCGCCAGCCCATAGCTGGTTGGTTTGCCGCTGTTGAGGATGCACCCGCAGGGGAGCGTACGTGAAACCCCCGCCGTACTGTAGTTCGCTACAGGACGGCGGGGGTTTTCTGTGTCTACGCTTCTTCGGTTGGTGCGGATGCGCTCGCAGGGTTTGTTAGCAACAGTTGAGGCTTCACCGGAGCCCGTGGTAACAGATGAGGCTTCACCGGACAACGCGGGCGGGGGAGTGCCCCCTCTGCGGCGCTGAGCGCCTTGAGGACGGAGCCCCCGCCTCGCGTGCCCGGTATGCGCCTCGTGCAGTATCAGCTACTCGCTTTGAGCGGATGCGGTCGCCTTGTCTGCCGGAATTGCTTCGCTACCACAACCAATATGTGTGGTCCTTATGTCAGCAACAACGAATGCGTCGTCTTCGGCACGGCGAATAAAAATAATTTCTTGCGTTAGCTGAGGGTCCTTAAATTTCTCGCCCTTGGGCCCATGAAGATTGCTCCAGTCTTCACAGTAGCGCAGGATCACACCGGTATTGGGCTCGACAGTGCCGTCCTCATTGGCGCTTCCGTAAATTAGCTTTGTCTTGACGTCACGGAAGATAATGTCGCCTTCCGGGGAAATCTTCTGTGAAAGCTCTTGAAACTCCTTCACGGTCTCCCTCAGATGTTCAAGAGTGTTTGCGTGCGCATATCGCGTCAGTTCTTCATCGCTGGTGTGCTCCACGTTCCCGTGCCTCCAGGCGTTCCAGAGGCGCTGATGCTGCTCAAATGCGATGAGTGCAGTCTTTTCAGTTACCTCAGCGGCTTCCGGAGAGTCGCTGTTTACGTCCATGCTTGCGTGAATCAGTACAATCTCGGAGCCAGACGGGCCGGTCGGGGTGGGCGAAGGAGTAGGGGTTGCGGAAGCCTCGGCGCTTGCCGATTCAGCGCTCGCGGAAGTGGGCGCGCTCGATTCTGCGCTGACCTGCGCGCCGCCGGAACATGCGGACAGGGTGAGCATCATTGCCGCAGAGAGTGCGGCAATAGAACTACGGTTAAACATCATTGTTGGTTCTTTTCTGGTGTGTGGTTGTGTAAACCGCAGAATTATCCCTACAGCAACGTGTGGAATTCAGCGGAATGTTATCGGTTGATGCCTTTACCGTAACATACATCTGCAGAGCACACACCCCGGTTTATTCTTTGTCCATTTTGTCAATACCCTGCTCGTTGTGGTGCAGATTAGGGACTCGGTACGTGCCTCATCGCTGTCTCCCTCTCACCGTGAGCGGTCTCTCGCCGAACCTGAACGTAGCCTGTGAACTGTGGTACCCTACTAGAAGCACAAAACCTTTAAATCCGTCCCGTGAGGCGGGGAAGGAGACGGCTATGCCTGGGTCAACTGTACCCACATCCGGCGCGAATCAGGGGCGAAACGTAACCGCAGCCCCCCATTCGGCAACCCCTCAAAACGCCTCCGAGGACGCGACCACCGTCGGCCGCACCATCCTCAGCGAGGACGAAATCCGCCGCGCCCTCACCCGCATCGCCTACGAAATCATTGAAACCAACAAAGGCGTAGAAAACCTCGTACTCATCGGCATCCGCTCCCGCGGCGTGCCCCTCGCCGTACGACTCGCCGCCCGCATCCAAGCCATCGAGCCGAACTTCAACGCAGAAACACGACTCGGCGCCCTGGACATCACCGCCTACCGCGACGACCAGCGAACCGGCGGCACCACCTCCCCAGATACCGCAGGGGAGAGCATCATGCCCAGCATCGGCATTGAAGGTAAAACCGTAGTCCTCGTTGACGACGTCCTCTACTCCGGCCGCACCGTACGCGCCGCCCTCGACGCACTCAACGCCCACGGACGACCCGCCCTCGTACGCCTGGCAGTCCTCGTAGACCGCGGACACCGGCAACTACCCATCCGCGCCGACCACGTGGGCAAAAACCTGCCCACCAGCGCCAGCGAAACCGTGCGCGTCGTACTGACTGAAACCGACAACGCAACAGACCGAGTTGACATTATCCAGCTGGGAGGGCTCTCATGAAGCATCTGCTCGACACCCGCGAACTAACCCGCGAAGAAGCCATCGAAATCCTTGACGTCGCCGACTACATGGCGCAGGTCAAAGCCGAAAACCGCACCCTCAACGTGCTCAACGGCAAGACCGTCGTCAACCTCTTCTTCGAGGACTCCACCCGAACCCGCCTCTCCTTCGAAGCCGCAGAGAAGCGCCTGGGCGCCGCCGTCACCAACTTCTCTGCATCTGGCTCCTCCGTGTCTAAGGGCGAGTCGCTCAAGGACACCGCGCAGACCCTCAAGGCGATTGCCGCGGATGCGTTCGTGATCCGCCACTCGGCATCCGGCGCACCGCAGCGCCTCGCCGAGGCAGGATGGACCGACATCCCCGTACTCAACGCGGGCGACGGCACCCACGCACACCCCACCCAGGCACTGCTCGACGCCGTATCCTTGCGCCAGTACAAGGCAGAACGCGACGGCCTCGACAGCCCCCGCGGCACCGACCTGTCCGGCATGCGCGTGCTCATCGTCGGCGACATCCTGCACTCGCGCGTGGCACGCTCCAACCTCTGGCTGCTGAGCACCCTCGGCGCGCAGGTCGTCTTCGTCGCACCGCCGACCCTGCTGCCGCTGAACACCGCCTCCTGGGTCGAAGAAGCCGGCCTGGAAATCTTCCACGACTTCGACGAAGCCATCGCCACCAAGCCCGACGCCGTGATGCTGCTGCGCATTCAGAAGGAACGCATGCGCGCCGCGTACTTCCCCTCCGCAGAGGAGTACACCGAGCTGTGGGGCCTGACCGCCGAACGCTTCGCAACCCTGCAGGCGCAGCCGCAGCCGGTCGCAATCCTGCACCCGGGCCCCATGAACCGCGGCCTGGAAATCTGCACCGAAGCCGCCGACGCCACCAACTCCTGGGTCCTGCGCCAGGTCAGCAACGGTGTGGCGCTGCGCATGGCGGTGCTCTACCTGCTTCTGACCGACGGCTCCAGCGCCAAGCTCTACGCCGGCGACGAATCCTAAACGACCTTCCTAACGAGAGGAACCAACACCATGAGCAAGTACCTGATTAAGGGCGCAAGCCTCTACGGCGAAAAGGTCGCCGACATCCTCATCGAGGACGGCGTGATCAGCCGCATCGCAGAGAACATCGACGCCGCAGACGCACAGGTCATCGAGGCGGCAGGCCAGGTGGCGCTGCCCGGCCTGGTCGACATCCACACCCACCTGCGTCAGCCCGGCTACGAAGCATCCGAAACCGTTGAGACCGGCACCCGCGCAGCAGCCCTGGGCGGCTACACCGCAGTGTTCGCCATGGCAAACTCCATGCCCGTGGCAGACACCGCCGCAGTGGTTGAGCAGGTTGACCGCCTCGGCAAGGAATCCGCATGGTGCCGCGTGCAGCCCATCGGCGCAGTGACCGTGGGTCTGAAGGGCGAGCGCCTCTCCGACATTGGCGGCATGGCGAACTCCACCGCGAACGTGCGCGTGTTCTCTGACGACGGCATGTGCGTGTACGACCCCGCCGTGATGCGCCGCGCCCTCGAGTACGTTAAGACCTTCGACGGCGTTATTGCCCAGCACGCGCAGGAGCCGCGCCTGACCGAAGGCGCCCAGATGAACGAAGGTAAGGTGTCCGCTGACCTGGGTCTGACCGGTTGGCCCGCCGTCGCTGAAGAGGCAATCATTGCCCGCGACGTGCTGCTGGCTGAGCACCTGGACTCCAAGCTGCACATTTGCCACCTGTCCACCAAGGGCTCCATTGAGGTTGTGCGCTGGGCTAAGTCCCGCGGCGTGAAGGTGACCGCGGAGGCAACCCCGCACCACCTGCTGCTCACCGACGAGACCGCGCGCACCTACGACCCGATTTTCAAGGTGAACCCGCCGCTGCGCACCGAAGAGGACGTCATGGCGCTGCGTCAGGCAGTTGCTGACGGCATCATCGACGTGATCGGTACCGACCACGCACCGCACCCGGCAGAGACCAAGGAATGTGAGTGGGCGTGCGCCGCGAACGGCATGACCGGCCTGGAGCAGGCGCTGTCCATCATCCAGATGACCCTGGTTGACACCGGCATGATTACCTGGCGCGATGTGGCACGCATCCTCTCTGAGGAGCCCGCGAAGATTGGTCGCCTGGACCACGAGCAGGGTCGCCCGCTTGCCGAAGGCGAACCGGCAAACATCGTGCTGGTCGACCCGAAGGCAACCCGCGTGATCAAGCCGGAGGAACAGGCCACCAAGGGGAAGAACAACCCCTACCGCGGCATGGAGGTGCCCGGCTCGATTCGCGCAACCTTCTACGCCGGCCACCCGACCGTGCTGAACGGCGAGCTGGCAACCCCGCGCCGCTAACCCGCGAAGCGAACCGCGTAGCGACCGTGCTTGGCGGTGGTAGGTTCACGCCTGCCACCGCCTTGCGGGGAGCACCGCCTCCAACCCCACCAACCTAGACCCATCAGCCCAAATCTGAGGCCCCAACCGAAAGAGAGAACCTTCGTGGGAAAGTTCCTGACCGCCGTCATCTGCATCGCCCTGGTTGCCCTGTGCATCTACGGCATGTGGCACGGATGGCGCTCGCGCCTGGCACGCCAGGCGAACATGTTCGGCTCCCTCAAGGAAGTTCCCGAACGCTACGAGGGCATGACCGCTGACGCCGCTTTCGAGGGCGAATACGTCAGCACCACGATCTTCGGTAACTGGCTGGACCGCGTGGGTTTCGACTCGCTCGGTTTCAAGAGCAAGTCCACCCTGCTGATTTACCCGGACAGCATCATCTTCACCCGTGACGGCGCGAAGGACCTGTGGATTCCGGCGAAGAAGCTCGCAGTCATCACCACCGACCGCGGCATGGCGGGCAAGGTTGTGGAGAAGGACGGCCTGGTTGTGATTGGTTGGACCCTGGACGGTCACCGCGTGCAGACCGGCTTCCGCACCCGCTACGCCGAGGACAAGCAGGCGGTACTGCAGGAGCTGCGCCGCATCGCCCCGAACGCGGTGGATGCGCCCGAAAAGTGGGCGGCAGACCCCGCCGAGAGCACCGAGCAGGCCAAGTAGGGCGGCGCAACGCACCCCGGCACTTCCGGCAACATACCCCGGCCCCGAAGCCGAACACGGCACAGCACGACACCCTAGATTTAGCCCGGGCGGGCAGAACAGCCCGCCCCGGCAGCAAGAGACTATCCCCAACGCACCGAGCGGCACTCACCGCAAGGCCCGCGGGGGAGAGCACCACAGAAAAGGAAAAGAGAGCATGACTGACATGACACGATCCGGTGCCCTGCGTACGGACCGCGCGCTACTCGTCCTCGAGGACGGCACCGTCTACCGCGGCTACGGCTACGGCGCAACCGGCGCATCCCTGGGCGAGGTAGTATTCTCCACCGGCATGACCGGCTACCAGGAGACCCTCACCGACCCCTCCTACGCGGGTCAGATTGTGGTTCAGACCGCTCCGCACATCGGCAACACCGGCGTGAACACCACCGACGCCGAGTCCCGCAAGATTTGGGTTGCCGGCTACGTGGTGCGTGACGCCGCCCGCGTCGCCTCCAACTGGCGTTCCGAGCGCACCCTCGACGAGGAGCTCATCGAGCAGGGCATCGTCGGTATTCAGGGCATTGACACTCGCGCCCTGACCCGCCGCCTGCGTTCGAGCGGTTCGATGCGTGCGGGCGTGTTCTCCGGTGAGCACGCAGAACGCCCCGAAGCTGAACTGCTGGAGGAGGTGCGCGCCTCCGAGCCGATGGCTGGCCGTAAGCTCGCTGACTCCGTTTCGGTTGACACCGCCTACACTGTTGAGCCGCACCAGTTCAACTGGTTCGCACCCCCGGTCGCAACCATCGTCGCCCTGGACCTGGGCATTAAGTCGATGACCCCGCAGCGTTTCGCTGAGCGTGGCGTGCGCGTGCACGTGCTGCCCGCAAACGCAACCCTCGAGGACATCTACTCCTACAACCCCGACGGCGTGTTCTTCTCCAATGGCCCCGGTGACCCGGCAACCGCTGACGAGCAGGTTGAGCTGCTGCAGGGCGTGCTGCGTAAGGGCACCCCGTTCTTCGGCATCTGCTTCGGTAACCAGCTGCTCGGCCGCGCCCTGGGCTTCGGCACCTACAAGCTGCTCTTCGGTCACCGCGGCATCAACCAGCCGGTCATGGACAAGACCACCGGCAAGGTTGAAATCACCGCGCAGAACCACGGCTTCGCTGTGGACGCGCCGATTGGCGACTACGTGACCGCACCGAACGCCGAGTTCGGTCAGGTCATGGTCTCCCACGTGGGTCTGAACGACAACGTGGTTGAGGGCCTGACCTGTAAGGACATCCCCGCGTTCTCCGTGCAGTACCACCCCGAGGCTGCTGCGGGCCCGCACGATTCCGCCTACCTCTTTGACCGTTTCATCGACCTGATGGTCGCAACCAAGACTGCAAAGGAAGCATAAATGCCTCGTCGTACTGACCTTAATAGCGTCCTCGTCATCGGTTCCGGCCCCATCGTCATCGGTCAGGCTGCGGAATTCGACTACTCCGGCACTCAGGCGCTACGCGTGCTGAAGGAGGAGGGCGTGCGCGTCATCCTCGTGAACTCGAACCCGGCAACCATCATGACCGACCCCGAGTTCGCGGACGCCACCTACATTGAACCCATCACCCCCGAGGTGATTGAGAAGATCATCGAGAAGGAAAAGCCGGACGCAATCCTGCCGACCCTGGGTGGTCAGACCGCGCTGAACGCGGCAATCTCCCTGGATGAGCGCGGCGTGCTCGCCAAGTACAATGTTGAGCTCATCGGCGCGAACATTGAGGCGATTAACCTCGGTGAGGACCGTGAAGCATTCAAGGGCGTGGTGGAGCGCGCCGGCGGCGAGTCTGCACGCTCGGTGATTGTTCACTCCATGCCGGAGGCGCTGGAAGCCGCTAAGGAGCTGGGCTACCCGATGGTGGTTCGCCCCTCCTTCACCATGGGTGGTCTCGGCTCGGGTATGGCGTACAACGAGGAAGACCTCTACCGTATTGCCGGTGCCGGTATTCAGTACTCGCCCACCAGCGAGGTCCTGCTCGAGGAGTCCATCCTCGGCTGGAAGGAATACGAGCTGGAGATGATGCGTGACACCAACGACAACGTCGTGGTCGTCTGCTCCATCGAAAACTTCGACCCCGTGGGCGTGCACACCGGTGACTCCATCACCGTGGCACCCGCGCTGACCCTGACCGACCGCGAGTTCCAGAAGCTGCGCGACATTGCGATCAACGTGATTCGCGAGGTTGGCGTGGACACCGGTGGTTGCAACATCCAGTTTGCTATCGACCCGAAGACCGGCCGCGTCATCGTCATTGAGATGAACCCGCGCGTGTCCCGCTCCTCGGCGCTCGCATCGAAGGCTACCGGCTTCCCGATCGCTAAAATTGCGACCAAGCTGTCGCTGGGCTACACCCTGGACGAGATTCCGAACGACATCACCCAGAAGACCCCGGCGTCCTTCGAGCCGACCCTGGACTACGTGGTCGTGAAGGTTCCGCGCTTCGCGTTTGAGAAGTTCCCGGCTGCCGACCCGACCCTGACCACCACCATGAAGAGTGTTGGCGAGGCGATGGCTCTGGGCCGTAACTTCACTGAGGCTCTGCAGAAGGCGATGCGTTCGCTGGAGCAGAAGGGTGCGTCCTTCTCGTTCAAGCCGCTGTCCCTGTCTGAGGCTGAGCTGGCTGAGCTGATTGAGAAGACGAAGGTTCCGACCACTCAGCGTATTTACCAGGTTCAGCAGGCTCTGCTGGCTGGTGCTACCGTGGAGCAGCTGCACGAGGCGACCAAGATTGACCCGTGGTTCCTGGATCAGCTGGTGCTGCTGAATGAGGTTGCCGGCGTGGTTCACGCTAAGCGCGACCACCTCGACCCGGAGACCTTGAAGCTGGCTAAGCGTCACGGTTTCTCGGACGCTCAGATTGCTGAGATTATCGGCTCTTCTGAGGATGTTGTGCGCGGTGTTCGCCACGCTCTGGGTATCCGCCCGGTCTTCAAGACTGTTGACACCTGTGCTGCCGAGTTTGAGGCGTTCACTCCGTACCACTACTCCTCCTACGACCTGGAGGATGAGGTTGCGCACCACGAGAAGCCCTCGATCATGATTCTGGGTTCGGGCCCGAACCGTATCGGTCAGGGTATCGAGTTCGACTACTCCTGTGTACACGCTTCGCTGGTGCTGCGTTCGCTCGGTTACGAGACCGTCATGGTCAACTGCAACCCTGAGACTGTTTCGACTGACTACGATATTTCGACTCGCCTGTACTTCGAGCCGCTGACCCTTGAGGATGTGCTTGAGATTGTTGAGTCGGAGCGTCGTACCGGCGGTCTGATGGGCGTGTTTGTTCAGCTGGGCGGCCAGACTCCGCTGAAGCTGGCTCGTGCCCTGAAGGATGCGGGCGTGCCGATTCTGGGCACCACCCCCGAGGCCATCGACCTGGCCGAGGACCGCGGCGAGTTCTCCCGCGTGCTGGAGGAGGGCGGCCTGATTTCGCCCAAGAACGGTACCGCGTTCACTTTCGAGGGTGCTAAGCGCATCGCTGACGAGATTGGTTACCCGGTTCTGGTTCGTCCTTCGTACGTGCTGGGCGGCCGTGGCATGGAGATCGTCTACGATGAGGCGAACCTGGCACGCTACCTGGAGAACGCTACCGAAGTTTCGCCTTCGCAGCCTGCTCTGATTGATAAGTTCCTTGAGGACGCTATCGAGATTGACGTTGACGCCCTGTTCGACGGCGAGGAGCTGTACCTGGGCGGCGTCATGGAGCACATTGAGGAAGCCGGTATTCACTCGGGTGACTCCTCCTGTACTCTGCCTCCGATTACTCTCGGCCCGGACATCATCGCGAAGGTGAAGGACGCTACCGAGAAGATTGCTCGCGGCACCGGTGTGCGCGGCCTGATTAACATTCAGTTCGCGTACGTGTCTGAGAACCTGTACGTGATTGAGGCGAACCCGCGTGCGTCTCGTACTGTTCCGTTCGTGTCGAAGGCTACCGGCGTGCAGATGGCTAAGGCTGCTGTGCTGATTGGTCTGGGTAAGAGCATTGCTGAGCTGAAGGCTGAGGGCTACCTGCCGCAGAACATGGACGGCGCATCCCTGCCTGAGGAGACTGCGATTGCTGTGAAGGCTGCGGTTCTGCCGTTCGCTCGTTTCCGCACCCCCGAGGGTGTTGTGGTGGATTCGCTGCTGAGCCCGGAGATGCGTTCGACCGGTGAGGTCATGGGTCTGGATAAGCACTATGACACCGCGTTCGCGAAGGCTCAGGCTGGTGCTGGTTCGCCGCTGCCGACCTCCGGTAAGGTGTTCATTTCGGTGGCTAACCACGATAAGCGTAACGTCATTATTTACGCGAAGATGCTGGAGTCGCTGGGCTTTGAGATCGTTTCGACCGGTGGTACCGCTGAGATTCTGCGCCGTAACGGCCTGAACTCGGTGCTGGTGACTTCGAAGTTCGCTGAGGCGAATGGCGACCACTCGATTGTGGACATGGTCCGCAACGGTGACATTGATCTGATTCTGAACACCCCTGCCGGTGGTGCTGCTCGTAGCGATGGTTACGAGATTCGTGCCGCTGCGGTTTCGGTGGGCTGCCCGGTCATGACCACCATTTCTGAGTTCGCTGCGGCTGTTCAGGCGATTAATGCTCTGCGTGAGCACAGCTGGGACATCATGAGCCTGCAGGAGCACGGCGTTCAGCTGGCTGCCGCTGTGGATGCTCGTTCCGAGGGTGGCGAGGCGTAATGTCCGCTGCTTTTGGTGATCGTCTGGCGAAGGCGATGGCGGAGCGCGGCCCGCTGTGTGTGGGTATTGACCCGCATCCGAACCTGCTGGAGCAGTGGGGTCTTGAGGATTCCGCTACCGGCCTGGCTGCTTTTACTGAGGCGGTCTATGAGGGTTGCGCCCCGTTTGCGGCGGCGTTGAAGCCTCAGGTGGCGCTGTTTGAGCGTCACGGTTCGGCTGGTCTTGCTGTGCTGGAGGCGCTGTTCGCCCGCGCTGCCGCTGATGGTGTGCTGATTGTTGCTGACGCTAAGCGCGGCGACATTGGTTCGACCATGAAGGCGTACGCGGATGCGTGGCTCGGCTCCTCCTCGCCGCTGGGTACCGATTCGGTGACTTTGAGCCCGTACCTGG
>ERZ773066.1262-NODE-1262-length-13207-cov-4.211755_pt1 | contig 13207 bp, 9 predicted proteins | sample MGYA00580573_ERZ773066 | MGnify/ENA primary metagenome ERZ773066 (study PRJEB29015, sample SAMEA2738128) | human oral metagenome | biome: human oral; feature: human-associated habitat; material: saliva | place: China | collected 2203 ... | reverse complement strand
CCAAGTGGCTGTGCCTGACCGGCACGAACGGTAAGACCACCACCGTGGGTATGGTTGATTCCATCCTGAAGGCTGCCGGTAAGAAGTCTATTCAGGTGGGTAACGTGGGCATGCCCATCGTGTACGCCATTGCCGACGATGAGCCCTACGAGTTCTTCGCGGTGGAGCTGTCCAGCTTCCAGCTGCACTGGACCTACTCGATGTCCCCGTATGCTTCGGTGGTTCTGAACATCGCTGAGGATCACGTGGACTGGCACGGCTCCTTCGACGGCTACAAGGCTGATAAGGCTCGCGTGTACGAGCACACTCAGGTTGCTTGCATCTTCAACACCGACCACGTAGACACCCTGCGCATGGTCGAGAACGCGGACGTTATTGAGGGCGCTCGCGCGATTGGTTTTAGCTCCACTGAGATGCCTGCCGTGTCTATGCTCGGCCTGGCTGAGGACATCATGGTGGACCGCGCATTCTTGAAGAACCGTTACAACGAGGCGTACGAGCTGGCGGTTCTGGAGGATTTGGCTCCGGCACCCGGTAAGATGCCCGCGAAGCATACCGTGGAGAACGCTCTGGCGGCTGCGGCGCTGTGCCGTGCGGCTGATATTGACCCGAAGGCTGTGGGCGCTGGCCTGCGTTCCTTCAAGACCGGTGCGCACCGCAACCAGCTGGTGGGCTACGCAAACGACATCATGTGGGTGAACGATTCGAAGGCTACGAATCCTCACGCCGCGAATGCGTCGATGAGCGGTTACCCCTCGCTGGTGTGGATTGCCGGTGGCCTGTCGAAGGGCGTTGAGTACGATGAGCTGATTGCTGCTCACGCTCAGCGCCTGAAGGCTGTGCTGATTATCGGTACTGATACTGCGGCGTTGAAGTCGGCGTTGGCTAACCACGCTCCGCAGGTTCCGACCTACAATATGACCGCCGCTGTGGCTGATTCTTCGGACGGCATTGCCGTGATGAACGCGGCCGTTGCGAAGGCTGCTGAGCTGGCGCATCCGGGCGATACCGTGCTGATGGCTCCCGCGTCTGCGTCGATGGACCAGTTCAAGAATTATGCGGTGCGCGGTGATGCGTTTGCGAACGCTGTTGCCGCCCAGCTGGCAGACTCTTAGGACGTTGCCTGCAGGGGGCGTCTCGGGTGACCGGGGTGCTTTCTGCGGGTTCTTCTCGGGGGTGGGATGGTAATGGTGTCCCACCCCTGAACCTTTTTCGTGTAGTCGCCACGACGAATCCGTGGCAGTTGAGGCCTATAGGAGGGCATGTGAGTACCAGCGCATCTTCGGAGCGTTCGGCTTCTTCGGCGCGTTCGACCGCGAGTGGTCGTTGGGCGTCTTTGCGAGCCGGTTGGGAGGATTTCTCTGCGCCGTTCCGTACTCGTGCCGATAGGCTGTACCGTCGTGGTTTGAAGGCTGACCTGTGGGATGTGCCGGTGATGCTGCTGGTCACCACCTTGGGTCTGGCTATTTTTGGCTGCATTATGGTGCTGTCGGCCTCGAGCGTCACCATGATTTCTCAGGGCCAGTCGCCGTTCTCGCAGGTTTCGTCTCAGGTCATGTTCTTGGTTCTTGGCGTGATTGCGATGGCGGGTATTACGCGTATCCCGGTGGGGGTTTACCACAAGAAGTTTGTGGTGAACGCGATGCTGATTGCCGCGTTGGTCATGCAGCTTGCCGTGGTGGTCGTTGGCGTTGAGGTGAACGGTAACCGTAACTGGCTGAAATTCCCCGGCGGCGTGCAGATTCAGCCGTCGGAGTTTTCGAAGCTGGCGATTATTATGTGGCTGGCGTGGGTGTACAGTCGTCACGGCGATATTTCTCGCAGTATTTGGCGTACTCTGTTCCCCTCGATTTATGGTGTGGGTGCCCTGGTGCTGCTGATTATGCTCGGTGGCGATATGGGTACCGCCATGGTGTACGGCTTCATCTTTGTGGGCATGATGTGGCTGGCGGGCGCTTCTCGCAGCTCGCTGCTGAAGATTGGCGGCGCGTTTGCGGCGCTGGCGCTGGTGGGCGTTCTCAGTAGCGCGAACCGTGTGGCTCGTATTTTCGGTGTTTGGGGCTCGTGCACGAACGCTAACTGTGACCAGGCGAATTCTGGTGAGGTGGCGCTGACGACCGGCGGCTTCTTGGGTGTTGGTCTGGGTCAGTCGCGTCAGAAGTACAACTACTTGGCTGAGGCGCATAACGACTATATTTTCGCCATTATTGGTGAGGAGCTGGGCCTGCTGGGTACGCTGGCGGTTCTGCTGCTGTATGCGGGCCTGGTGTATTGTGCGGTTCGTATTATGCTGCGCACTACTGACCCGCTGGTGCGTTTGGCTACGGGCGGCATCATGATTTGGCTGAGCTCTCAGGCGATTATCAATATGGGTATGGTGTCCCGTATTTTGCCGGTGATTGGTGTGCCTCTGCCGTTCGTCTCCTATGGCGGTTCGTCGCTGTTGTCTTCGTTGTTTGCGGCGGGTTTGTTGTTGGCGTTTGCGCGGCAGACTCCGTTGCGTGGCGCGACGGCACCGTCGAATATTGAGACTCAGAGCGTGCGTGAGGTTCGTCGTGCGAATGCTGATTGGCATCGTCGTACGCCGTTGCAGATTGTGCTGAATCAGGAGGAGGCAGCTCGTGCGGCTGCCGGTGGTCACCTGCTGAAGGAACATAATCCTTTGAAGGTTGTTTTCGGTCCGGAGAGTACGTTGCGCCGCTGGTTGGGTTTTGCGCCGGATCAGCAGCGTGAGCTGGCTCGTATGGCTCGTGAGCAGGAGAAGGAGCGTATCCGTCAGGAGAAGGCTCATATTCGTCAGGAGGCGGCGCAGGCTCGTGAGGAAGCTGCCCGTGTGAAGGCGGAGCAGAAGGCTGAAGCCCAGAAGCAGAAAACTGAGGCTCAGAAGCAGAAGGCTGAGGCTCAGAAGCAGAAGGCCTCGCAGAAGCCTGCACCGACGAAGGCAGCGCCGAAGAAGGCTTCCGCTCAGCCTCGTACCGGTCAGCAGGCTCGTGCTGCTCAGAAGCAGACCGCTCAGAAGACGACTGTTGCGAAGCCTGCGGGTCAGAAGCCCGCCGCACCGCAGCAAACGGCACCGAAGCAGGCTGTACAGCAGCGCCCCGCCCAGCCTCGTACTGCTCAGCAGCCTGCCGCGCAGAAGCGAGTGCAGCAGCCTCGTGGTGCTCAGCCCCGTAGCGCCCACCCCCGTAACGTTCAGCACCGTCCGTCGGGTTCGCTGCCTGCGGGTCTGCAGCCGCTGCATCCTGAGGATCGTCAGCGCCGCGCGCAGCGACAGGGTAATCCTCGCCAGGGTGCTCAGCGTCAGGGTGCTCAGCGTCAGGCAACGCCGCGACAGGGCGCTCAGTCAAGGGGTGCTCAGGCAAAGGGCGCTCCGAAGAACGGCACTCAGCAGGCGCAGCGTCCGGCTCAGGGCGCGGCTCGGAACTCCACTCCGCGCAACACCCGCAAGCAGGGCTAAACCTCGCGGAACCCGCTCCGTGAAGCCTGCGCTTCGGGGGCTGGCAGTCGGGGGAGCGGGCTGCGGCTTGCGCCTCCGCCCGTGATGAATATGCGCTGAATATGAGATAACGCCCTCGCTATTGAGTTGTAGCTCAATGGCGAGGGCGCTCTTTTGAACAGGTGCGATAGCGTAAAATGATGCTGTACCGATGTGTTGGGAGAAAGACCTATGACGAAGAAGGCGCCCTCTATAGTCTTCGCCGGTGGTGGCACCGCCGGTCATATTAATCCGATGCTCGCGATTGCGCGTGCGGTTCGTGATCTTGAACCGAACGCTAAGATTCTGATGCTGGGCACTGCGGACAAGATGGAAGCCGAGCTGGTTCCGGCAGCTGGTTTCGATATTGAGTTTATTCCTCGTGCGGCGTTCCCTCGTAGCATTAACCGTGCCGCTTTGGCTTTCCCCGCTAAGTTCTTTGGTGGCCTGTCGAAGACCCGCCGCATCCTCAAGGACGTAGATGCAGATGTGGTCGTTGGCGTGGGCGGCTACGTGTGCCCTCCGGCGTATTTGTCGGCGTTGATGTCTAAGATTCCCGTGGTGATTCATGAGGCGAACGCGAAGCCCGGTTTGGCGAACCGCCTGGGTGGTACGTTCGCGAAGTTCACCGGTGTGGCGTTCCCTAATACTCCGTTCCCGCGCGCGACCCTGGTGGGTATGCCGATGAAGGATGAGATTGCCTACCTGAACCGTGAGGCGCACCGTTCGAAGGCTCGCCGTAACCTGGGTCTGGACCCGCAGAAGCCGACCGTGATTGTGACCGGTGGTTCGTTGGGCGCGCAGAGCCTGAACAATGCGGTGGCGGCGTGCCGTGACCACTTTGCGGAGTGGGACTTCCAGATCCTGCATATTACCGGTAAGGGTAAGACTGTTCTGGACGAGAACGGCGAGCCGCTGAGCGCGCCGAATTACCGTCAGATTGAGTTCAGCAACGGCATGCAGGATGTGTACGCTGCCGCTGATCTTCTGCTGGTGCGTTCGGGTGCGGCGACCGTCAGTGAGGTTGCTGCGGTGGGTGTTCCCGCGATTTTTGTGCCGCTTCCCATTGGTAATGGCGAGCAGGCTCTGAATGCTCGTTCTCTGGTGGAGGCGTCTGCGGCTCTGCTGGTGAAGGATGCAGAGGTCACCGGTGAGTGGTTTGCCCGTGAGATTCCGGCTCTTATGGCGAACCCGGAGGAGCTGGAGCGTATGGGCGCTGCGGCGTATGAACTTGGTATCCGTGACGCGGCGCGCGTTATGGCTGAAGCAGTATTGAAGGCAGCTGAGAAGTAATGACTGAATTGATGAATCTTGAGATGGTGTTGCCGGCACCGCTGAACCCGCCGTTCCCTGAGCGTGCGAAGATGAGCGAGTTGGGCCGTGTGCACTTCATCGGTATTGGTGGCGCGGGTATGAGCGCTATTGCCGCTCTGATGCTGCAGGCTGGTGTGACGGTGAGCGGTTCTGACCGTGCCGAGTCGGCTGCTGTTGAGTCTTTGCGTGCTGCGGGTGCTCGTGTGGGTGTTCCTCAGCAGGCTGAGAACATTGTGGACGTTGATACCGTGGTGATTTCTACTGCGATTCGTGAGGATAACCCGGAGCTTGCTGCCGCTCGCGCGCAGGGTCTGCGTGTACTGCATCGTTCTGAGGCGCTTGCCGCTGTGATGGGTGAGTCTCAGGTGGTTGCTGTTGCCGGTACTCACGGTAAGAGCACGACCAGCTCCATGATTTCTGTGATGTTTGATCAGCTGGGTGCGGAGCCTTCCTTTGCGGTGGGTACTGTGATCGCTGGTCGCGGCACGAACGCTCACTTTGGCGCTCAGGGTCCGGAGTCGATTTTTGTGGCTGAGGCTGATGAGTCGGACGGCTCGTTTGTGCGTTACCGCCCGGCTATTGCTGTGGTGACGAATGTGGAGCCGGACCACCTGGATTTCTATGAGACGGACGAGCGTGTCTTTGAGGCGTTCAACCGTTTTGTGGGCTCGCTGGCACCTAACGGTGTTGTGGTGACCTGCGCTGATGATGAGGGCGCGGCGACTTTGGCGGCTCGTTCTCGTGCGGCGGGTGTGCCCGTGGTGACTTACGGTGAGTCTGATGATGCTGACCTGCGCATTAGCGAGATTACGAGCGCGGGTTCTTCCTCGTCGTCGCACCTGTCGTGGTCTTTTGAGTGCCGCGGTGTGCGTTATGAGGGTGAGCAGGATCTTGCGCTGAAGGTGCCCGGTATTCATAACCAGCTGAACGCTTCGGCTGCTTTTATCTCGGCGCTCATTTCTGGTTACGAGGCTGCCGATATTGTTCGTGCGCTGGCTGAGTTTGTGGGTGCTGATCGCCGCTTCACCCTGCGCGGTGAGGTTGCTGGCGTGAAGGTCTTCGATGATTACGCGCACCACCCGACCGAGGTGTTCCGTGCCCTGGAGACCGGCCGTACCGTGGCTGATGGCCATAACCTGTACGTGATTTTCCAGCCGCACCTGTTCTCTCGTACTCGCGAGTTCGCTAAGGAGTTCGCGGAGGCTCTGTCGATGGCTGACCGCGCTCATGTGCTGGATATTTACCCGGCTCGTGAGCTGCCGATTGAGGGCGTGACCAGTGAGCTGATTACCGGTGCTGGTTTCTCTGAGGTTCGTTACGCTACGGCTGAGAGCGCGATTGAGGATATTGTGGCTTGCGCTCAGGCCGGCGATATCGTGATGACTGTTGGTGCTGGCGACGTGACCGCTTTGGGTGCGCGTCTGCTGGAGTCCCTGCAGGTCCGTCACGGTGGCGAGTCGAAGAAGTCGGAGGCTTAGGCTGTGCCGATGAGTTCTGGTCTCTCTTCGGAGGGGCATTCCTCCTCGCGCGCGCCGAAGGCCCCGCGTTCGCGTGCTCGTCTGCGTGCCCAGCAGGCACCTGAGAATGTGCAGACTGAGGTGGCACCGGCTGAAGCGGTACAGGCTAAGTCCGTGCAGCCTCAGGCGGCAAAGACCGCAGAGGCTGCCGAATCTGTAAAACCTGCAGCATCCGCTCAGCCTGCCTCTTCTGGGGTATCTGCCGGCTCTGCCGCTACTCAGCCTTCGGGCTCCGTGCGGCACATGCCCCGTAAGCCTGTGGTGCATAAGGCTTCCGCTCAGCACGGTACTGATTCTTCAGCTTCCAAGAGCGCTGCGGCGGTTCATTCTTCGGCGCAGTCTTTGAAGGATTCGGTGCGTTCGGCGCTGATGACCGGTCGTACCGTGTCTGAGGTTGAGCACACTCCGGAGCTGTTTGATGTTGAGGCGTTTGAGGATTCTTCGTCTAAGAGTGCATCTTCTAAGACTGCATCTGCTCAGGCCGCGTCCTCGCAGTCGGAGAAGAGCGTAGGTAAGGATAGCGATAAGGGTTCTGACAAGAAGTCGGTGTCCACCGCTGGCAAGGCGTCTGCTGGTTCTGCTGAATCTCGCGAAGAGTCTGCCGCTCCGAAGGCTGAAGAAAGCGCCGACAAGAGCGCCGATAAGGCAGTGGAAAAGGCTGCTGAAGAGCCTCGACCCGCGAGCCGCTTTGGTCGTTGGCGTGCTGAGCGTGAGCAGCAGCGTGCCGCGGAGATTGAGAAGGAACGCGAGCGTGCGAGCCGTCAGGCTCAGCGTGAGCGTCTGCGTCAGGATCCGGGTCTGGACGGTCTGCGTGCTGAGGAGCGTCCCCGTAAGGAGCGTGCGCCTCTGACTCGTGCCCGTAAGCTGCTGTACACTGCCTCGGCGCTGGCTATTATTGCGGTGCTGTACGTGGTGCTGGTCTTCTTCTCGCCCCTGCTGGCGACTGAAAAGATTACGGTGCACGGCGCATCCCTGCTGGAAACCAGTCAGGTGGAGCAGAAGCTGGAGCCTCTGCGCGGTGTTCCGCTCACTCGCATTGACGAGAAGAAGGTGCGTGAGCTGATCGGGCAGGATAACGTGCTTCGTAGCGTGCAGGTGGAGAGCCGTCCGCCGCATGAGCTGGTGGTGACCCTGAAGGAGCGTACCGCGGTTGCGGTTGTGAAGCAGGGCGATACGTACCATACTGTTGATAGTGATGGTGTGAGCCTGCTGGAGTCGGCTACTCAGCCCGATACGTCGGTGCCGCTGGTGCGTTTCAGCGGTGATGACCCGAAGACTTCGGCTGAGTTCCGCACTATTTCTGCCGCGCTTTCGGCGATGCCCTCTGAACTTCTAGCTCAGGTTAAGGAAGCTGGCGCGACCTCAACCTCAAGTATCACTCTAACCTTGAGGGATAATACTACGGTGCAGTGGGGAACCGCTGAGGAGAGCGAGTTGAAGGCTAAGGTCCTTCTCTCCCTGCGCCAGGCTATTGCTAAGCGTGCTCAGGAGGAGAATTCTTCCGAGGCACAGACGCAGAAGGTGACCGTCTATGACGTGTCTGCCCCGCGCGTACCGGTGACCCGTTAGGGGAACCATTCAGGCGCTTTATCCTCCCTTTTTGTGTGAAATACACAAAAAGAGGGGGTAATTGCGCTGTGTGACTAGGAACCGACAAAAACAGTTTGGTATCCTAGCAGATAAAGTCATTCTTTAGAGGAAACCTTCAGGCTTAGATTAAGCTGCGGGTCTTCCGAAGCTGGAACACGGAACAATCGAGGAATACATGGACGCTGGAACTCCCCAGAACTACTTGGCAGTCATCAAGGTCGTTGGTATCGGCGGCGGTGGCGTCAACGCAGTCAACCGCATGATTGAGGTTGGTCTGCGCGGCGTTGAGTTCATTGCTATCAACACTGACGCTCAGGCTCTGCTGATGTCCGATGCAGACGTTAAGCTGGACGTTGGTCGTGAGCTGACCCGCGGTCTTGGCGCGGGCGCAAACCCCGAGGTTGGCCGTCAGGCAGCCGAGGATCACGCGCAGGAAATTGAGGAAGTCCTCAAGGGCGCAGACATGGTCTTCGTGACCGCAGGTGAGGGTGGTGGCACCGGTACCGGTGGCGCACCCGTCGTGGCACGTATTGCCCGCTCCCTCGGCGCTCTGACCATTGGTGTGGTGACCCGCCCCTTCACCTTCGAAGGCCGTCGCCGCTCCAACCAGGCTGAGACCGGTATCGCCGCTCTGCGCGATGAGGTTGATACCCTGATCGTTATTCCGAACGACCGACTGCTGTCGATTTCGGATCGCAACGTCTCCATGCTGGACGCATTCAAGTCCGCTGACCAGGTTCTGCTCTCCGGTGTGCAGGGCATTACCGACCTGATCACCACCCCCGGCCTGATCAACCTTGACTTCGCTGACGTTAAGTCCGTCATGCAGGGTGCAGGTTCGGCTCTGATGGGTATCGGCTCGGCATCCGGTGAGGATCGTGCCGTGAAGGCAGCTGAGCTGGCTATCGCATCGCCGCTGCTGGAAGCATCCATCGACGGCGCACACGGCGTTCTGCTGTCCATTCAGGGTGGCTCCGACCTGGGTCTGTTCGAGATCAACGAGGCTGCACGCCTGGTTCAGGAAGTTGCTCACCCCGACGCAAACATCATCTTCGGTGCGGTTATTGACGACGCACTGGGCGATGAGGCTCGCGTGACCGTGATCGCTGCTGGCTTCGACGCAGTGAACCCGGAGACCAACTCCAACGCTTCCACCGCTGCAGTTACCCAGGCTCAGCGCACCCAGGCATCCTTCGGCGGTTCCACCGCTGCTCCGGCTGCTAACGGCTACGGCTACAACGCACCCGCTGCTGCTCCGGCTTCCACCGGCGCTGCTGGCTTCGACGTTGACCTTCCCCCGGTTGTGGAGGAAGCTCCGGCTCGCCGCGACACCCTGGACGTCCCTGACTTCCTGAAGTAGTCTGCCCGGCTGTGAACGCCTAAGCGTTGCACGGCTGAGAGTCTTATGAAGCTATAGGGGAGCTGAGAAACACGCACATTGTGCTGTTCTCGGCTCCCCTTTGCTATACCCGCCGTTATACCCGCTGACGTCTGATAAGGAATAGAAGATGAGCGATAATCCCACAACTTCGCTACTTGCCTCTGCCGATACCCTCACCCTGGGCCCCTGGCGTGTGCGGGTGGGTTTCACCTCCCGCGCGGCGGGCAACCTGGGCCTGCACGTGGACGATGAGCTCGGCGGCGGTATGGACGCCTCCCTGGTGCGCACCCTCAACCACCGTGCCGCCCTGGAGGAGGCGCTGGGTACCGACCCGTTCTTCTACCTGAACCAGGTGCACGGTGTGCAGATTGCCTACCCGGAAGATTACGCGGTGGAATCCTACGCGCCCGGTGCTCCGCAGGAGCGTACGGTTGAGCGTGCCCGCGCGGTGCTGGAGAATTCCCCGGTCGCCGATGCCGCTATCAGCACTGAGGGCGTGCCCCTGGCGATTATGGTGGCGGACTGCATCCCCGTGGTGCTGGTGGGTGAGCGGGTCGCGAACTGGCAACCAATTCTGGCGGTGGCTCACGCGGGCCGACGCGGCCTGCTCGACGGCGTACTCCAGCAGACCGTGCAGCGGATGCGTCAGCTCGGTGCGGAGAAAATTACCGCGTGGCTGGGCCCGAGCATCTGCGGTAGCTGCTACGAGGTGCCCGAGGCGATGCGCACCGAGTCCACCGAACTGATTCCGCAGGTGCATTCGGTGACCAGCCAGCAGACCCCCGGCCTGGATCTGCCCGCCGGTGCCCGCGCCGTACTGGAAGAGGCGGGCGTGCAGGTGAACCTGGACTGTGCGCAGTGCACGTTTGAGGAGCCTGAGGTGTATTCGCATCGCGGGTTCACGAACCGCGGTGAGAAGCCGGGCCGTATTGCTGGTCTGGTGTGGGTTGAGAAGCTGGAAGATCCTGCCGCGTAGAGGCGCCGAAGGAGAGAAAAGATGTCTGAAATGAATGTAGAAGAACAGAACCTGCACTACGCTCCCGAACGCGCCGAGCAACTGCTGCAGAACTACCGTCGTGTGCTTGAACGTATCCGCGCCGCGGAGCAGGATCATAGCGCCGTGCGTACCGAGGCGAGCGCCCCGGTGCAGCTGGTGACGGTCACGAAGTTCTTCCCCGCCTCCGACGCGGCGGCGCTGCTGGATGGGGGAGTGACCCTCTTCGGTGAGAACCGCGACCAGGAGGCGAGCGCGAAGGCTCGTGAGCTTGCCGCCTACTGCGCTCAGCGTGAGGTGCAGCCCCCGCACTGGGCGTTTATCGGTCAGCTGCAGACGAATAAGGCGAAGTCCGTGGTCAAGTACGCCTCCAGCGTGCATTCGGTGGACCGCCCCTCCCTGGCGGATGCGCTGGCGAAGGCGTACGCGAACCAGCTGGCACGCTTCGAGGCGGGGGAGGCGCCTGCACCCGCGGCGGCGGAGCAGGGTGCGCTGACCTGCCTGGTGCAGGTGTCCCTGGCGGAGGTCGCGACGGCTGGTCACGCCGCTGAGGGCGCGCGTGGCGGTACGAGCGCCTCCGAGCTGCTGGAGCTGGTGGAGCGCATCGAGAACCACGAGCATCTGCGTTACGGTGGTGTGATGGCGGTGGCGCCGCTGGGCATGAACCCGGATGAGGCCTTTGAGAAGCTCTACGGGCTGGCGTCGCTGGTGCGTGAGCAGGTTCCGCACGCGACCGAGATTTCCGCCGGCATGAGCGGGGATTTGGAGGCGGCGGTGCGTTGGGGTTCGACCTGCGTGCGCGTAGGTAGCGACATCATGGGTAAGCGCCCGGCGCTCTAGCCTCGCCCAGGCTACGCGCGGTGCGTTGCCCCCTGAGCTCTGGGTTGCCCTTCGAGCTCTGCGTTGCCCTTTCGGGCTCTGGGCTGCTTTCGGTGCAAACTGGCGGCGTAATCATCGGTGCCCTTGACCGCCTGTGCGGGGTGGGCGCTGGTAATATATACATGCCGGTGCATGGCGTACCGTTACGCACACACCTTCTGATGACGCACTACGGCAGAACCTGTACACCACCAACGTGAAAGAACAGCGAGAGAATCATGGCGAAACAAAGCCGTCTGGCGGGTTTCCTCGGCCTGGAGCGATACCAGGGCGCTGAGACGACGCCGGAAGAATCCCCGCAGGCTGTGCAGGCTGACTCCCGCCGGGAGGCAAACGCCTCCGCAGGGCAGGCTGCTACGGCACAGAAGACCGACAGCTCTCACAGGCTCTCAGCACTGCCCGGCTCGGCACAGTACAGCGTTGCCGAGTCGCTTGCCGGGTCTCAGGGCGAAACCTACCACCTGCAGGACGAACCCGCCTATACTGAACAGGAAGAGTACCTGCAGGCTGATAGCTACGATGACGGTACAGAAACCGAGTATCTGGACGCAGAAGAATCTGCCGACGGACGAGCAACCGTAGATGCAGCGGCGTACGCCACCGCTCATACACCTGAAACCACAGCTGATCTGGCAGAAACCGAGCAGACTTGGGACGATGCCAGCGCAGACAATTGGGAGGACACCCCGGTGCCGAATACCGAATACACCGAGCAGTACGCCGAGACGTACTCCAACGACGGCTACTACGACCAGGGCTACGAGCCCGAAGAAACCAACGGATACACCTACGGTTACGAGGAAGAAGAGGACGAATTGCGTCGCATCACCACTATCCACCCCCGCTCCTACAATGACGCAAAGATCATTGGTGAGGCATTCCGCGAGAACATCCCCGTGATTATGAACGTGGAAGAAATGCCTGACGCAGACGCAAAGCGCCTGGTGGACTTCGCATCCGGTCTGGCATTCGCGCTGGAGGGCCGCATTGAGCGCGTCACCGCTAAGGTGTTCCTGCTGACCCCCTCCAACCTGGAGGTTCTGGGCGTGGCTAACTCTGAGGTTCCCGCCGGCTTTGAGACCGACGGCGAATTCCCCTTCGACCAGGGCTAAGGACTGATAGATGGGTTATATTTTCGCCCTCATTACGATCGTTGTCTACGTTCTCTACATTGCGATGTTGCTGCGCATGCTCTTTGACTGGGTGCGCATGTTCGCACCGGAGTGGCGTCCCAAGGGCATTGTGTTGCTCTTCGCCAGCGGCGTGTACGCGGTGACTGACTGGCCGATGAACCAGCTGCGCCGCCTGATTCCTCCGGTTCGTGTGGGGAACGTTGCGTTGGATACCGGCTTCCTGATTCTGATTGTTCTGTTGTCTTTGCTGCTGAGCATCATGATGCGGATGACCGCGGCCTTCTCTTAAACGTCTGCCTCGCTAAGAGACGACAGCTGACGAGCACAAACGATAGACCCCCGCCTGCCTGACCCGTTCACGGGTTGAGTGCAGAGCGGGGGTTTTCTGTGCTTAGGTTCTATACCTGTGTTCTGTGCCTGGGCTCTGTGCTTGGGTTCTGCCAGGGGAGCGTCACAATGCCTTCTCGAAAACCTTCTCAAAATGCACCACAGGGCAGAAAATACAAGGGCGATAGCGGGGACTAGGGCGGATATTAGACGTGGTGAATCCCACCCTAGCGCAGAGCGAATATTTTACGGTTCAACCGACGTATAACCAGGCGCAGAAACCAAAGAATAGTAGAATTGGTGCCAACGACTGCATAGCGGAATAGCCATGCCCCGAACCATCGGGACCCTGAAATATTGGGGCCACGACCTATCTGGCTGGTGAATCCGCGGCACTCAACTTCATTACCAAACCCCGTAGGGATACCTAGAGGAGAAGCCCATGGCAATCACCCCTGAAGACCTGATCACTAAGAGCTTCAAGATCGTGACCGAAGAGCCCGGTTACGACCGCAACGAGGTCGACGACTTCCTGGACGAGCTCGTTGTCGAACTGCGCGCACTCTACTCCGAGCGTGACGCCCTGGAACGCCAGGT
>ERZ773066.1260-NODE-1260-length-13219-cov-29.945837_pt1 | contig 13219 bp, 10 predicted proteins | sample MGYA00580573_ERZ773066 | MGnify/ENA primary metagenome ERZ773066 (study PRJEB29015, sample SAMEA2738128) | human oral metagenome | biome: human oral; feature: human-associated habitat; material: saliva | place: China | collected 2203 ... | reverse complement strand
TCGACGTTGCGATTCTCGATCGGCGTCGAATCGGTGGGCGACGAACTGTCCACGGTCGTCTCGTCGAGGTCCAGGCCGTCGTCCCCAGCGCCCGACAACACGGTGAGTCCGCGCTCCTGCGCAGTGTAGATCGCGCGCACCGCGGCCTCCAGGCCCGCGGCCTGCTCGGGGTCGTCAGCCTTCCAGAACCGCCACGGGTCCATCTGGAAGGAATTGTGGACGATATCGACACCGTGGTTCACGGCCCAGTCGTAGGCGCAGACGAGGTACTCGGGGTACAAGCGCCCCTTGTCGTTGACGGCCTTAATCGACACGAGGGTCGCGTCCGGCGCGATACCGTCGATACCAATGTCGTTATGGTTGGCGGCGATGATTCCGGCGATGTGCGTGCCGTGGATATCGTTGTAACGCAGCGCCTCCTCGCTCACGTTGGGGATTCCGTTGACGTCGCAGGACACGGACCTGGACGTATCGACCCGACCCGCCAAGTCGGGCTGCTCTGCGTCAATACCCGTGTCGATGACGCCCACGGTGACGGGCGCGCGCGGCACCTCCACCTCGGCGGCGCCCCGCGCGTCCATGGCCTCAGCCCCCCAGTTAGTGGTAGGGAAAGGATCAGGGACGTTCGGGTCTGGTGCGGTCATGCCCGTGGGCGCCGCTGCTGGCGCCGAGCCAGGGGCCGCCGGCGGAGTTTGGTTCGTCACCCGCTCAGACTCGGGGACCGCGGCCACGCGAGTCGGGCCGATCGAGTGGACCGCGATGCCGTGCTCCCTCAGGACCGCGTTTAGGTCCGGCGAGAACGAGGCCGACTCACTCTGAGCGAAAACAGTGTGCAATCCGGGGTATTGCGTCAGGAGGGTTCCCCCGACGCTGGGGAGGAGTTCAATGACGCGCGCCATCGCGTTCTCGTCGGAGAGCTGGGAGAGGTTGATGGCGTAATTCATGAGACCCGCGCTGGATCGGGCGGGCGCGACCAGGCTGGGAGCGTCCTCAGCTCTGGTGGACGGGGCGGTCATCGTAGCGACGCTCATGGACAGGGCGATCGCTGCGACGACCCCTATGCGTGCAACGTTGCGGCGCATGGTTCCTCGACTTTCACTTGTGCCTGCGCGTGGACAACTTTGTCCATGCGGTTACCATGATCCACCTCTTTACTTGCCGAAACAATTTATGAGTAACAAATGCACAAAATACAAGCTTTATTGCGACATACAAGCCAAACAATTAGCCGCATAATATCAATGCAACCGAGACGCGCAGCGAGGAAATGACGCGAACCGTGACCACACATTCAGCGGCGGTCCCCACCGTTTGACAGCTCGCGCGGAGACGACGCTCGTGGTCGGCGGCGCCCGAGTGCGGGGCGGCGTGACACCCGCGTGGCCAAGGCTTCCCCGACAGCGTCCAGCCGCTCACTGGCAATGCTCACACGCCACGCTCCGGTGACTATCGCGGCTGGCGTCACCATGATGCCGGGCCCTGAGCAGTATGTGACTGAACGGTCCGGTTAGATACGCCGAGGTCATGGCTACCTTGTGCGGGTGCGTGCACGTTCGTCCCCTCTGGGCGGGAGAATGTGCGTTGATGGTTACCGTGCATTCTTGGTGTATTTTCGTGTTACGGCGCGTAGTCTGGTCAGTGAAGGGCGCGTCGCCGATGGCGGAGGCGCGCAGGAGGACACCTCATCGTGGAGGTTGATAGATCATGATGGTTCCGCCGTTGTCTGAGCGTCCGGTGACTGAGGAGGACGAGGAGCGCTTCCGCCGCGAAACGGCGCCGCGTAAGTACACGCTGCGCCGGCGGTGGGCTGATTATCGTGCCGAGGTCAAAGCGCGGCGCCCCAAGGGCGCGCGAGCCCGCGCCCGGGCCTGGCTGCACGTGGAACCCTTCTATTGGGGGATGCGCGTCGTCTATGTTGTTCTCTTCGCGGGTGCGGTATTGTCCGTGTACATTAACGGGGTCGCCAACGGGTGGTGGCCAGCCTGGGGTGAGAGGCCCACCGTGGCAGCCACAACCACACCGCCCATAGGCCCCGCCCCCACCCCATCCCCGTCGGCTACCGGCGAGGCAGCCATGTCGGGCGGCTACCAGATCGGCCCAGACGGCGTCCTGGTCCGCCCCGCCGAACACGCAGCATCCACCTACACCAAACCAGAACTACCCGAAGAGGCTAAGCAGAACACAGAAAGAGGCGCAGAACTCGCCGCAGAGTACCTCCTCGACACGCTCACCTACGCCTGGAACACCGGCGACACACAACCATTCGAAGACATCGCACAACCAGGAGAAACAGTTCGGGAAACATACATTCACAACGTCAACGAACTCTATTCTCACGGCTGGATGTACGACAGCACCTCTACGGTGACGAGGATCCTGAAAGTCGCTCCGGTAGACACAGAAAAGTACCCTGAGGTCGAGCCTGACACGATTCTAGTCATCTTTGATGTTGAGACAAGCAACGGCATTGCTTGTATAGATCAAAAGATAATTGTCAGCGAAGGCACGTACCCATCAAGAATATTTCTACATATGACATGGAAGAATGGGCGCTGGATCAATACGGGAACAGGAGTAAGTCATGACACTCAAAGCTAGTACTGCATTTTCCTGTTCACTCGCGATAGCTCTCATATGCACGTGCCCACATAACGCACATGCAATTACAAATCCGGTGCCGACAAACACTACGGATCCCTGCTCTGACTCCGACACTTCAACACTACGTTTCTGTTCAACGGCAGCTAACGACAGCATAAAGACAACCATGCATGATTTTGGGAGTCAGCAATCTTCGGGACAGGATGGAGATTCTACTCCCTCGTCTGTGAATTCTCAGCGTTCGCGGGAAACGGCGGAGGGGAGTGCGTCCTCTGATGCTCAGGGGGCTGGTACGAGGTATGTGTGTGATGGGGTGACGCGCGAGTATTCTCTTCCTGATGGGACGGCGAAGATGCTCGGGTGTTTGTTTTCCTCTGCCAGGAGTGGTGACGATACAGCTGGAGTCGTGCCAACGACGAGCGAAATCCTCTACTACGCTGCGACCACCATCCACGCCGACGGAGCCGGCATCAACAAACAACCACCCACTGTGTCCTACACGAACAGGTTTGTTCCCACCATCGTCTCGGTGACGAGCCCGACTCAGACCCACGTCATCAATCTGCTCGGCCGCGACATCACGATCACGCTGACGGCAACGAACTACGAATACAACTGGGGCGATGGGACACCCAACACAGTGACCACCTCGCCGGGCCTGGCATGGGAGAAGGGCATTGACCCGAACAAGGATCCCCGGTTGATTCGCCACTACTACACGCCCCCGCAGGGGTGGCGTTCTGGGTTCGACGGCCCCTACCCGCACGAGAACCGCGAGATCACGCTGACCACCACGTGGAGCGGCACGGCCACGAACCCCTTCACCGGGGAGACCCAGACGATCAACGGCCTGGTCACCACCACCGAAACGACCGGCAAGTTCCCGCTGTCCCACCTGGTCATCAACAACACCGACACCTGGGAAGAAAAACAAGGCCACTAGCCAGGAAACCGCGATTCAGGCACTGCGAAGGAGCACACGCCATGATGGTCCCACCCCTCTCCGAACGCCCCGTCACCGACGAAGACGAGGAGCAATTCCGCCGCGAAACGGCGCCGCGTAAGTACACACTGCGCCGGCGGTGGGCTGATTATCGTGCCGAGGTCAAAGCGCGGCGCCCCAAGGGCGCGCGAGCCCGCGCCCGGGCCTGGCTGCACGTGGAACCCTTCTATTGGGGGATGCGCGTCGTCTACGTTGTTCTCTTCGCGGGTGCGGTCCTTTCGGTGTACGTCAACGGGGTCGCCGAGGGCTGGTGGCCAGCCTGGGGTGAGAGACCCACCGTGGCAGCCACAACCACGCCACCCATCTACCCCGCGCCCACTGCCTCCACCACAGCCTCGGGCGAGGCCGCGATGTCGGGCGGCTACCAAATCGGCCCCGACGGCGTCCTCGTGCGCCCCGCCGAGCACGCCGCGTCCACCTACACCAAACCAGAGCTGCCTGAGGAGGCTAAGGAGAATACCGAACGAGGAGCCGAAGCCGCGGCGAAGCACTACCTCGCTCTTATCGTCTACGCGTGGAACACCGGAGATACCCAGCCTCTAGCCGATATGTCAGCGCCGACATCGAAGTTTGCTTCGACCTACGTGAGGAATATTGACGACCTCTATACCAACGGATGGGCCTACGAGACTTCATCCGTTGTCGATCAAGTAATTTCGGTTGAACCCATTAACCCCAACGGAACAGACGTCCCAGAAGGCTCAATTCTAGTGACTCTTCACATCTCCTCCAGAGACGGAGTTAAGTGCTACGGACTTAGGACGAAAGATAACACGGAAGAATACGGTTCAACAATGTCGTTCATTATGTCTTGGAATAACGGGAAGTGGATGGAAGTCCAAGGAAAAGTTGAGGCCGATCATGCACAGAGTTAAGAGCTTGACCAGAATACTATTCGGGCTTCTATTTAGCACAATGCTCACTATTACTTCTTGTCCGGCACACGCCGATATCCCCTGGGATAACAGTTTTGACGCAAATGCTGAGGATGATCATGCAACGCTCGGAGGATCCGTAGCAGGAAGTGAGTCAACGCCGCAAAACACGCCCGGAACCGGCGGAGGCACGTATCAGCCACCGTCGAGCAGTGGCGATCCGTTGCCGGAGGGGACGCCGGCGCCGCCCAATCCGGCCTTGGACTATGCGATTGGCTATCACTGTGAGCACCCTGTGACCTATAAAATCGGGGAAGTGGGACTTTCAATTTTTTGGAGGTGTGACGATCCCCCTCCAAGCGATACAACGTCGTCAACTCCCCCTTCAACACGGACGATTCTGCGCCGCGCTGCCGCGATCATCCACGCCGACGGAGCCGGCATCAACAAACAACCACCCACAGTGTCATATACGAACCGGTTCATACCTACCATCGTCTCAGTCACCAAACCAACTCAAACTCACACGGTCACGCTGTTTGGTCGAGAAGTCACGGTCACGTTCACAGCGATGAGCTACGAGTGGAACTGGGGTGATGGGACTCCCAACACGGTGACGACCTCGCCGGGCTTGGCGTGGGAGAAGGGTATTGACCCCAACAATGATCCCCGGTTGATCCGCCACTACTACACGCCGCCCCAAGGGTGGCGTTCTGGGTTCGATGGGCCCTACCCGCATGAGAACCGAGAGATCACGCTGAGGACCACGTGGAGCGGGACGGCTACGAACCCCTTCACCGGGGAGACCCAGACGATCAACGGCCTGGTCACCACCACGGAAACAACCGGCCCCTTCCCCCTGTCCCACCTGGTCATCAACAACACCGACACCTGGGAAGAAAAACAAGGCCACTAGCCAACGCGAGAGAGACCCAGGTATCACCACCGAAACGTCCAGCGACGCCTCATCCCACAGCCCCATCGACGACAGCCGACAGACAGGACAGGCAGCTACCCGCGAGCTACGTCAGCTCATCAAGGAACTGAGGGCGAGCCTTCATGGCGTGAATGAGGAGTTCTCCCCCGTCATCGAAAACCAATACGACCATCTCAAGAACGCGCCCAGACTGGCCGACACCCACCACTAGCCACCGCCTAGGATCATCCTCATCATCAAGAGGGCGGGAATTCAAGGCATGCTCATACGCATACAGGATTGCTTCGTCACAGAGCCGATCACGCCCGAAGTGCTTGCGCGCACTGGCATGCACCTTAGGCGACATGAGTCCACTCGCGCACAGCCGCGCGAATCGCTTCGGAACGGCTACCAATCCCCTCCAAGGCAGCACGTTCCATCAGCGCCGCCAATGTCTGCGCGTCCAGACGCACCGTCACAGCGACGCCAGGCCCCTTCCCCACCGGAGGACGCCCCGGGCGCGGAGCCGGCAAGTCAGCCAGGTCATACCCACGCTCGGCCTCATCAGTCCACGCCTGAATCTGCTCATCAGTCACGGGGACCCCACAAAGAAGACGCTCACTCATATGAATATCGTATACGAAATTCACCTGCCACACCACGACTTCGGCGCCGCCGAAGACACCAGCGAAGCAGCACCGACAACAAGCCTCTCCCCGCACACACGCCGGGGCCACCATCGACGCCCTCGCGAAGAAGGACGCCTCCCCTCCGAGCCACTCGGGCTTGGACGCGAACACGTTCTCGCAGGGAGCATCAAAGGACACGACGGATTCTAGGGGTGGTTGCAACACGTGTTATGCCCTGAACAGCAGTTCGAGGCGCTGCTTGGGCGTGTCCCAGTTCATCGTTTTGCGGGGCGGTCGTTGAGTTCGTCTGCAATGGCGTCGAGGCCTCCCCGACACACTCGGGGAGGCCTCGACGATCATGAACGCGAACGCTACCTACGAGCACAAACCCGCGTCTCTCTTCGACGGGTGCCGCCTGTCCTGTCCCTTCCACCAGGGCATCCATGCGCGGTAGCCGTCGGCGGGCGGCGTGGGTGCGTCGGGCTCGAAGCCGAGGTCAGCAGGGGTTTCGGGGATGCGGTCGACGAGGAAGTACTTGTCCTTGTCATCGCAGCGCTCGCGCACGATGGCGCGGAACTCGGCCAGCTCGCAGTACAGGACGCCCGTGATCGGGTTCCTCTTGAAAGCGACGATCTTGTACAGCCAGTAGGCAAACAGCGCGACGTTGGCCGCGAGCGCCAGGGCCGCGCACGCGATGTTCGCGCGCGGGTCCATGGTCGCGAAGTTGAAGATGTCCGAGGGAGGGACCAAGACCTCGGGCAGGAGGGTGTTCATGGAGATCCAGAAGACCAGGGTGAAGCAGCGGAACCAGATCCACTGCCCCTTCGCCCAGGTGCGCACGAGTCTCCAAGCGGCGCAACCCGCTCACGCAGGAGGTCCACGCCGACGAGGCCACCTACACCTCGTGGGTCCGTGACGTCGCGCCAGACCACAACAAGGAGCTCATCGCCGCGCGCCTGGGCACGACGCCCGAGGACGCGGGCTTCACGTCCGCGAGCACTACCTCGCACGAACAAGTCACACGGGCAAGGACATCGGCCTAAGACCGCACTCTCCTACTCAAGCGAATCAATCAGATCGCGCACGAGCTGTGACGGCGTCGTACCGCGCTCCTGAGCCACCTCAGCAAGCTTGGCACGGCGAGAACGATCAAGACGGAGGGTGAACGGCTTAGCACCAACACCGACGCTAATCGGGCGTCCGGCCACAGAGGAACCGAGATGCTTCCCGTCGTAAGGAACACCGCTCTCGGCCTCGTTCCCCCAACGCTCCAGGTCCTCATCAGTGAACGTCGCACCATCAGCTGACGTATACGTCGCCATCATTACCTCCTTAAACCAACCTCTGCGAGCACCGCTCGCGTTACCAGCATCGCATGGAAGACAAGCCATCCATCAGGCTCATCCTCAACCGCGAAATATTCCAGAAGCCGCCCCTTTCGGTCGAGGCCAACTCCGACCCACTGAATCGGATGGGTATCGCGCGCACGCGAACGCAACGTCCCCTCAAAGGCCGCGATAACATCGTCATCCTCAACATCACTATGACGTTGATGGACGCGAGGATGAACCCGGACTCGCACGCGATCACCTCCATAGTTTCGTATAGACATTAGTGTAGTACGAAATAGGTCCCGAGGGAACGGGACTCCTACGACGTCTCTCCCTGCCCATGCGAGACACACGCGAGGGGCCGCGCACGACGCATCGTGCGCGGCCCCTCACCTCTCAACCGGAGAAGGATCCCCAGCCTCGTGGCGTCTACTCCTGGAGGCGGCCCTGGGCGTCAAACACATAGCGCGTGCCGTCAATCCAGCGCGCCCCGGTCACCATGGCCCCCGAGCGCGTCAGGTAGTACCAGTGGTCGCCGTCTTTGAGCCAGCCCGTGTGCACCACGCCCGTGGAAGGATCCAGGTAGTACCAGGTACCCCGGATGCGCGTCCAGCCAAAGACTTGCGCACAGGCCCACCCCTTCTGTTCGGGTGCACCGCGACATAACGGGTGCAGCGCCAGTGGCTTGTCCCCTGCACACCAGTCCACACGCAACAGTAACGAGGGTCAGCTGCGCCTTCGCGAGGTCGATCATGTCCACCAATCCACACGCAAAGGCGACGAGGCAGTCCTCCACTCCGTGCGACACAGTCACCTCCGCACACACCGACCACACTTTCACTTGTTCTAAGGGGCAGTGCACCCGAACCGTAGGCATTACACCCCTTCTGTTCGGGTGCAGCGCCACATAACGGGTGCAGTGCCACATAACGGGTGCAGTGCCACATAACGGGTGCAGCGCCACATAACGGGTGCAGCGCCAGTGGCTCGTCCCCTGCACACCAATCCACACGCAACGGCGACGAGGGTCAGCTGCGTCTTCGCGAGGTCGATCATATCCACCAATCCACACGCAACGGTGACGAGGCGAGGCCGGAGAGGCAACAACGATCCCGATAGGGTCTCTTCGCATGTGAGGGTGTAGGAGGTGTTGGGCGGGGTTCGGCGTATCGTGATTGTGTAGGGGTCGAGGTATTTCGATGATGGAGATTCCTACACCGTCCATCTGAAAGACCTCGACACGCCCACTACTACCTTTGATCGTCCTGATTTGAGCGCGTCCACGCGCCTGGATGGCCTTGGACTGGAGGTGACGGGCCAGCGCATTGAGCCAGCGCCTGGCCGGGCAGTCCTTCAGCAGTTGGGGAGCATGACACCAGAGGCAATGATGGGGGTTTTGCACCATTAGGAGCCTTGCTTCGGCGTGTCGCCGGCGTGTCGCACCTCTAATGCTGCAATTCCCCCCGTTTGCTGGCTGTGAGGTCACGGTTCGGGGCGGTGAGGTCACGGTTCGGGGCAGTATGGTCGCAGACCGCGCCCCGAAGCGGCGCGAGCAACGAGCGGGCAGGAAGGCACCGACACCCCGCCGCAGCACATCCGCAACACAAACGGGGGCCGCGCACCGATGGTGCGCGGCCCCCGCCTTCGAGCTCGACCACAGTCCGCTGGGAGGTCGGACTTGGCCAGGCACTTCTATGGTAGCTCGAAAACCTCTCAATAGTCTGAGGAGGTCATTCAGCCCACAGGGAACGCCCCGTCAGCTACGGGAGGAGCCTCCCCTCGGCGTCGAACGAGTAGCGCGTGCCGTCGATCCACCGGCTGCCCGTCACCATCGCCCCAGAAGACGACAGGTAGAACCAGGAGCCGCCATCACGCAGCCATCCGGTGACCATCGCCCCCGACGCGTCCATGTAATACCAGGAGCCCCCGTCCAACACCCAGCCGGTAGCCATCGCCCCGGAGGCACGCAGGTAGTACCAGACGGAGCCATCACGCAACCAGCCGGTGCGCATCGCACCCGACGCGTCCAGGTAGTACCACGTGCCCTCCAGGTTGACCCAGCCCGAGGCCATGGCGCCGGAGTCCGGATCCAGGTAATACCAGGTGCCGCCCACGCTCAGCCAGCCCGACGCCTGCGCGCCGGAGACACCGTGGTAGTACCACCGGCCGCCCTCGCTCACCCAGCCGGTCACCATGTAGCCGCGCGCATCGAAACGGTAGAGCTCGCCTCCAATACGCATCGACGTCGACGCCGGGTAAGTGCCGTCGGCATTGCGCCACCACCAGCCCAGCGAATCCGAGATCCACTGACCGGCCACGGCCTCGTGCGTATCCTCGCCGCCCGAGGTGACCGTGAAGGCCGCGGAGGAGGCCGCGTCGTCGTCGGCGCGCGGATCCGGGTTGCGGCCCGAGGCCTCGACCCGAACGACCTGCTCCCCCGACAGAGCCGAGACATCCACGCCGTCCGCCCGCAGCGTCACGACGTTGCCCGTCAGCTCTCCCGCGCCCGTAGCAGCGGCGACCTCGCCGCCGCCCACCAGCACTCGCGCCGAGGTCATGGGCCCGCTGACCGTCGCGCGCACCGAGACGGAACCGGAGAGCTCCTGGCCGTCCAGCGGCGCCCACGCCGTCCCATCCCTCGAGTACTCGATCTGGCCGATCACGGGCCTGGGCTGGTCTTTGAGGACGGCGTCGAGAGCATCCAGCAAGCCGTTGCCGCGGTATTCCTTGCCGTCCCAGGGCGCGTTCAGCTCCCCGTAGTTGCGCGCCGCCTGCTTCTTCATGAGGTCGATGACCTGCGCGCCCGTGTACTCGGGGTGCACCGATTTGATGAGCGCGGCGACACCCGACACGTGCGGCGTCGCCATGGACGTGCCGTCGGCCACCGCGTAGCCGCTCAGGTAGAACAGCAGCGGCGCGGTCGAATAAATCTGGTCGCCGGGCGCCGCGAAGTCAATCGTCGTACCGTAGTTAGAAAAATCGGCGCGCGCCAAGGACAGGCCGGGCGCCACGTTGTAGGCCTGGGCGAGGGCGCTCACCTGCGCGACACCGTCAATCATGGAGGGCACGCGGATACCTCCCTCGACGGCGCGCCCCTTAGTCGGCGTGGCGGCATCCGTGGGAGAACCGTTATCGATCGTGGGGTTGTCGATGCTCACCCCCTCGTTACCGGCGGCGGCGATGACCGCCAGGCCCCTGCCCTGCGCGTAGTGAATCGAGCGCGTCGCCGCCTCCAGGCCCGCCGCCTGCTCCGGGTCCGTCGGGCTCCAGTAGACCCACGGGTCCATCGAGTAGGAGTTGTTGACGATGTCCACCCCATGATCGGCCGCCCACATGAACGCGCAGGTCACGTACTCGGGGTAGATGAGGCGGTTATCGTTCGTGGCCTGAATCGCCACGATGGTCGCCTGGGGTGCGATGCCGTCAATGCCAATGTCGTTGTGGTTGGCGGCGATGATGCCAGCGACGTGCGTGCCGTGGTAGAACTCGTCGCGCCAGCCGTAGAAGTCCTGCGTGGCGACGCCGTTCACCGAGCACTTCACGGAGCGCTGCGTGTCCACGCGGCCTTCCAGGTCGGGGTGCGTGTCCTCGACGCCCGAGTCCACGACGGCGACGCTCACGGGGGCGCGTTCCACGGCAACCGCCCCTGCCTCGCGGGCGCGCATAGCCTCGGCGCCCCAGTTGAAGATTCGCTCCTCGGCGCCGGCCTGGGCCTCGGTCGCGGCCTCGTCGCCCGCGAAGGCCAAGCCGCCGGGGGCAGCAGCGTTGTCGCCCGCGGGGGTGTCGCCCGCGGGGGTGTCCTCGCCGGTGGGTAGGGTGACGCGCTCGTAGTAGAGGACACCCTGGGTGCGGGTCGGGCCGATCGAGTGAATGGGGATGCCCGCGTCCTTGAGCGCGGCGGCCAGGTCGGGCGCGAACGAGGGCGTGGCGCTCTGTGCGAAGAAGGTGCCGATCTGCGGGTAGGAGGCCAGGGCGGCGCCCTTGACCGACGGGACCAGCGCGAGGGCGCGCTGGAAGTCCTCGGCACTGACTCCCGGCGCCAGGTTGATGGCGTAGTTCATCTCGTCGTCGTTGGCGCGGGTGGCGGAAACGAGGCCCGCGGCGGGTTCGTCGGCGCGGGCTGGCGGGGTCTGTGCCGTCACGACGCCCACGGATAGGGCGAGCGCGGCGACGACACCGATGCGTGCGACAGTGCGGCGCATGATTCCTCGACTTTCGATTGTCACTGTCAGGATTTCGGCTGCATGTACAGCTGCGCCCATCATCCTAGAGTTTGTCAGTAACAACAAAACCTAGGCTTACCTTATTTGCTATGTGCGCAGCATGTCCGGCAACCCCCCACCGATTGCAAGCTCCCACCTCCACCTCAAAAGTCGCACGTAATTTAACTTGGTCAGTATTCGAATACCCCCACAAACGTTGCAATTCCAACGACCCAATTTCAAACTCTGAAATAGTCGGGGAGGAATTACGTGCGACATTACTGGGGAAGTATCACGGCGGCACCAGGACTGCTCAGAACGCCCCTCTCACAACAAAGGGTCCGAACGACCTCCCATTCCTCGGACGTTAATGTCGACGTCCAAGAAACGGGGGCCGCTCACAAGGCAAGCGAAACGGAGAGCGCGCTCCCCGTCTCATTGCTCTGCTTACTCCAGGCCCGCGTCGAGGGCCAGCAGATGATCGACCGTCTGCGGGCGGATGAACCAGCGGGCGCTTCCCCCCTCGACGCCCAGCACGCCGGGCTTCGTCAACATGTTGTAGTTCGACGCCATCGAGTATCCGTACGCCCCGACGGCGGGCACGGCCAGCAGGTCGCCGCCCGCAATGTCGGCGGGCAGGTCGATGTCACGGATGATGATGTCGCCGCTCTCGCAGTGCTTGCCGACGACGCGGCAGCGCGCCACGGACGAGGCCTGGGCCGGGTCGCGGTTCGCGAGCGTCGCCGTGTAGGCAGCGTCGTAGAGGACCGGGCGGATGTTATCCGACATGCCGCCGTCGATGGCCACGTAGCGGCGCACTCCCCCGTCGTCCAGGGACACGTCCTTGACGACGCCGACGCGGTAGAGCATGACCATCGAGGGGCCGGCGATCGAGCGGCCGGGTTCGACGGACACGTGCGGGATGGGCAGGCCGTGGTGGGCGCAGCGCTCGCGCACGACGCTAGCCAGGGCTCGGGCGACCTCGACCGGGGAGGTGGGGACCGGATCCTGGCCGGTGTAGGCGATGCCGACGCCGCCGCCCAGGTCGATGGCGGGCACGTCCAGCCTCAGCTCGTCGCGCACAACCGCCGCGAAGTCGATGACGATGCGGGCGGCCTCGGCGAAGGCCTCGGTCCCAAAAATCTGAGAACCGATGTGGCTGTGCAGCCCGCGGAAGTCCAGGTGCGGCGCGTCCTTGATGGCGGCCACGGCCTCGTAGGCCTGGCCGGTGGCCAGGGACAGGCCGAACTTCTGGTCCTCGTGGGCGGTCGCGATGTATTCGTTGCCACCCGCGTGAATGCCAGACTTCAGGCGCACCATGACGGGGGCGGTGACACCGAGCGAGGCGGCGATGCGCTCAATCTGGCGGACCTCGTCCATCGAGTCGATGAAGATGCGGTGAATGCCGGCCTCGAGGGCGAGGCGGATTTCCGCGTCGGACTTGTTGTTGCCGTGCAGACCGATCCGCGAAGGATCCACGCCGGCGCGCAGGGCGAGGCTCAGTTCGCCGAGCGAGGCGGTGTCGATACCCAGGCCCTCAGCCGCGACAAGGCGCGCGACGTCGGCGCTCAGGAAGGCCTTGCCGGCGTAGAAGGCGTCGCCGCCGCTCATGCCGTAGCCGTCCCAGAACTCCTCGGCCATCGCGCTGGCCCACACGCGGGC
>ERZ773066.1255-NODE-1255-length-13249-cov-2.793088_pt1 | contig 13249 bp, 8 predicted proteins | sample MGYA00580573_ERZ773066 | MGnify/ENA primary metagenome ERZ773066 (study PRJEB29015, sample SAMEA2738128) | human oral metagenome | biome: human oral; feature: human-associated habitat; material: saliva | place: China | collected 2203 ... | reverse complement strand
CGTGGTGATCATGATGACCCCCTGAGCAGCGCTTGCACCATAGAGTGCAGCAGCGGCAGGACCACTGAGGACGCTGATAGACTCGATATCGTCAGGGTTGATGTCAATAGAGCGACTGGCATAATCGGCTCCTGTCACCGACTGAAGGGTAGAAAAGTCGGGCGTCGATACAATAGGCATACCGTCAACCACATACAACGGCGTGTTGTTGCCATCGAAAGAACGTGCGCCGCGAATAACAATTTGTGCCGAAGCACCGGGTGCTCCCGAGGAAGTGCGAATGTCAACACCCGTAAGTTTGCCCTGCATAGCATTGGCCAACGACGAGGTTCCGGCCGTATTCAAGTCCTTTGCGTTGAGCACTTGTGAGGCATAACCGAGGGCTTTCTTCTCGCGCGTGATGCCCATTGCCGTGACAACTACTTCGTCAAGCACCTTGTTGTCGGGGTCTAACTTAATTTTCAACTCGCCCGAACGGGGCACGGTCACCGTCTTGGGGTGCATGCCTAAATAGGAAACCACCAATTTTGTGCCTTCGGGTGCGCTTAAAGCAAACTTACCATCTGCGTCGGTAATGCTACCCGTTTTCGTTCCTGAGACCATTACAGAGGCCCCAACTACAGGCTCTCCGTCTTCACTTGAAACCACAGTTCCTTTCACTTGCGTTTGCGCTACGGCCATTCCTATGCTCAGAAATAGCCCTGCGAGAAACATCAAAAGTCTCTTTTTCATAAACTTCCCTCTTTAGATTAAAAATAAAACGATGATCGTTGTACGACGATTACGTTCAGCAATATAAACTTAAAAAACATCAATACTATTCGGCTGCAAAGTTAATAGATATATAATTTATCCACAAACATTTTGCATTAAATTTTTCATTTTATAGCAAAATAATGCGTTTTTATTTTATTTTGATTGTAAAATGAATGATTATGCAGTTATTTTATAACCTTGTTAGGCATGCGGTTTGTGAAATTGCAAGCCTTAAAGGATGTAAATGCCTAAGAGGGTTTAACGCCGCACAATCTGTCTTTTGTTTGAATGGTGGTTTGCCTATCTTAAAAGGTGTTATGAAGTGTCGCCTCTTGCAGCACCCTTTCCAGCCACATGCACCGTCCCTTCACGGTCGCCCTCTTTTGAGTGCCTCTGTAAAAGCGGCGGTATTGCGCGGCAATCTCTACCGTTTTGTGCAGTAATCCCATTGAAATTGTCCCGCAATCCAGTCCACTTTTTAATGCCAAGAAATAGGCAGACGGGCGTAAAAAGGGCGAACAGGCGTCACGAGGGGCTGTGAAACACGAAAAAGTATCCATCGTAATACTTTTTTTTAGGGCGGAACTTGCTAAATAGTATTCTTTTTAATATCTTTGCAAGGTGTTAAAGTGTGCTATGGGATGAGACGGTACAAAGTCAAGGAGGTGATTAAACTGTTAGAAGCCGATGGATGGGTGCTCTTTGCAACCAAAGGCAATCATCGGCAATTTAAGCATCCCACGAGACCCGGGAAAGTTACGGTTCGGGGGCAGCAAAGTGAAGTTCTGAGCCAGTTTCTTTTAAATAGTATATGGAAACAAGCGGGATGGAGATGATATGTTGCTTGCATTGCAAAGATAAATGGTTTAAAATAGGATGGAAATGGAAAAAATACGAGTTGAAATTCAGTGGTGCGGTCACAATTTTGGGGCAACCTTTAGCGACAATGTGCCTGGAGCCATCGCGCTGACGGCAAAGACCTATCAGGAATTGATGAAGGCCATTCCCGAAACACTCCAGTTTCATGTTGAGGGATTGCTGGCTGATGGCGATGCTGTGCCCGAGTGGTTGGCAAAGGGTGCGTATGAATTTGAATACCATCTTGACACGGCCGCATTGATTCGGTCGTGCGAACAATATGCCAGTCTCGCCGCCATTTCTCGTGCTTCGGGTGTGAATGCACGCCTGCTGAGCCACTATGCCAACGGCCTTAAGAAGCCACGTCCGGCACAGCGCCAACGCATTGTTGAGGGATTACATAAAATTGGGCGGCATTTGATGTCTGTCGTATAGCGTTTCATCGCCCGATTTCCTCAAAAAACAGCATGTGCCGAACAGCTTTTGAAGGCTGTTCGGCACATGTTTGTTTTGCGGTGTTGTCACCGTGACCGCTCTATTTGCAGCAATAGAACCGTATTTCAGGGAATCGCTATCCGTCAAAAATGGATTTTTGCGGCATTCAGAGGCGCTCAAAATAGGGCAGACGCCAGAGCGGCACCTGCTGTTGAATGGTGCGACGCCCACGGAACACGCGCCCTTGGTCGTCGCGCCAGCGACCGGGAGGCAGCACAATGGTGCGCGAAGTGCCCGGCGTTGTCATCGGAGCCACCATTAAACGGCTGCCCAACATGAATTGGTCGTGCACCTTTTCATAACCCTGATGGGGAAATTCATATTCCAAACTGCGCACAATAGGTTCGCCAGTGCGTGCCGTTTCGCGGGCGCAGGCCAGGATGTAGGGCGATTTTTGCACGTGCAGTTGCGCCATGGCCCGGATAATCTTCATGTTCTCGGTACTGAGAATGCGCCAGGGTGCCACCGAGAATTGCATCATCGGCATGAGCGCATGCACCTGAGCCGAGCGCACAATGAGTGCTTGGTCGAACTTGTCGGCGTCAATATCGAGGAACGAAGCAAACGAACCGCCGCCAATCATGTCGGGACATGCATAGCCATAGCCCAGCAAGCCTGCGGCAATCATGTCGGGAACGAGCTGCTGCACCGCCTTCCACGAATAGTCTTTGTCGCCCAATCGTTGCACCAACGGACGGTTGCCCATCTGCCAGCACGCGCGATATTCGTTGAAAGCGAAGCGGCATCCCAATTCGGCCCAGCCTTTCGTTTGGTCAACCGAGCGCGCATCTTTGCGATAAGGGCGCAAGTCGGCGCGGTCATAGTAAATGTTATCGCCGCCATCAAACTTGAAACCGTCGATGGCATAATCGTGCATCATGCCGCGCAACGTGTGCTCCAAATAGTCGAGAGCGGCCGGATTGGTGAGGTCGAAGCAGGCGCTTTGCCCGTTCCACCAAGGAATGATGGCCGGATTTCCTGTGGCATCGCGCAGCAACAGCCCTTGTTTGGCCAGCGCACGATATTCAGGGCTATCGGCCGTGACAAACGGACTAATCCACAACATCACCTTAAAGCCCATGTCGTGTAGGCTGTCTACCATGGCGCGTGGATTGGAAAAGCGTTCCTCTTTGAAGTCGAAGTTGCCATAATAGCGCTGCCAGTTGTCGTCAATCATCAAGATACCGGGAGGAAATCCGTTGTCGACGATGTGGTGGGCATAGTTTAAGATGTCGGTCTGGTTTTGGTTATACATCAGTTCTATCCACGTGTTGTATTGCGGATTTGAAAAGAAGAGCGCGTCGGGCTGTTTGTCATTGGGTGGAAAATGCTGTCTCATCACACTGAGATAGGCATCGCGCAAGGTCTTTCCTTGCTGCTTAACGCCCACCTTTTCATAGCGTGAATCAAGGTGAATGCTGTTGTTGTTGACCGAGAAGATAAAGGGATTATCGCTCCAAATGAAGCGTCCTTGGTCAGAAATGAGCATCCCCGACACCTGGTTGTTGGCATTTTGGTTGGAAAGATCAAAGGGGGCAAGCGATGAAAAGGGCATCGCCGAGCCAAGCGCTGTTGCTCCTCCCCACCACGCTTCATTGGGAAGCATGGGAATATCGGTGCGCTGTTGGGCCTGCAATGACGAGCAGAGTAGTCCCATGAGCAGTAAAAAAGAATAACGTAGGTGCATGAATATGAAATAAAATGTTTTTTTTGTTATTGGCAAGTCATCCTCGTGATGGGATAAATTGTTTTCGTTGCTGGCAGACTTTCCGCGGGGTTGGAAATGCATTTTTTGCTTTTGGCTAATCATCCAACCCCAGGGACGCGTCTGTTTCGTGTCGTTTTACCGCCTATTCTGCCACGAAATCCATGGTGAAATGACTGTTTCCTTTCGGTGAAACCACGCCATCTGCAGCTACGTTTATGCCGTCTTTCAAGTCGATGACAACCTTATATTTTCCTGCTGCCGTGGGAATGAGGAAACCATCAGTGCCCGTGCGTACGGGAGCGGGGAAGAAACTATTGGGCAAACGATATTTATGTCCGGTAGAAGGATGCACAACATAGAAGGCCACATCACCTCCCCAACCGAAGTTATAGAAGGTTCCTTCATAGCGATTGCCCGTTGTGTGTACCACCGGCAGCACGTTGTCGTCAGACCATACCACAGCCGTTGAGTTCTTTGTGGGTGCCCAACTCCAGCCATCCATATACAAAACATCGGGATAACCGCCTACGGGGCAGGCATAGAAGGCACCGCTAAAGATGTCCATGCGAACATAATATGCACCGCTGTTGCCCTTTAATGTCCACGTAGAGTTACCGCCTCCGTTAAACAAATCGGGGTTGCAGGTGTAGCCAGACAAGTCAAAGTCTGACGTGATTTTCTGTCCCTTTTGCAGTGTCATCGTACCTTCGTAGATGTAAGATTCACCTGCTTTGAGATGTAATTGCTGTCCACAGAAGCCGATAGAAGGCGTTGCTACCATGCCATTTACCGTCACTTTATCGTTTGCAAAGACTAAGGATTTGCCACTACCCGTAATTTCTACGCTCGTGCAAGTGCCCGAAGTGAGATTTGCTTTAATGGTAAACGCACCGCCGGCAGTGAGGTGGAAGCTCTTCGAAACATCGTCAGTAGCCGACTGAACAAGCTTATGTCCGTCCCAAAGGATATAACCATTGTGGCCACCTTGTTTCAAACGGAAGTTGCCTGCAGCCGTTTGGCCCCACATTCCCACTTCAGGATTGTCGCCTTCTGGGGCAGTCCAGGTGTAGTATGTGTCGTTTTTGCTTTCATATCCGTGCATGCGCATCTTTGTTTTCTCGGTTGTTATCTCGCCGTCTTGCCAGTGTCCAGAGATAGTTCCTAAGATATAGTAGCAATCTGTCGTGGCAAGCGGTTTCCAAACATGGCGCTCACCAAAGGAGAGTTCAAACGTTTTAGGATTGAAAGACACCGTAAACGAAGACTCAACGTCGCCACCTATCGTGATAGAATCATTGGTCATTGACGCAATTTCGCCATTTTGCGTTCCCCAATAAATGCCGTTCTTGCTCGTTGTTGTAGAGATAATACCTTTCACCTTGGCAGGAAACAGCTGCTCATTGGGCGTAGTGAAGACCTCGCCTTGCTTGGTTAGTTCGATAACATTGCCGTTGCCGAGAATGAGATTCAGCGTTTCAAACGTAGGCGTTGATACGGAAGGAATCGTGAAAGTCTCTACCGCCTCGCCATTGCGTGTGTTGTCTAACTTCGCCACCAACAGCAAATCGTCGGTCGAAGCATTCTTAGGCAGTGGTATTTGGATGTTGTCATCCATGCTAAACTGCTTGCCGAGCAACATCTGATACTTTGTAGTCAGGGTGTCACCCTTGCTGTTTAACAACAATAGTTCATAGTGTTCCAGGTTGCGTTCATCGGTTAAGAGGCCCGTGATATCAATCTTGTCACCATATTTATAATTATCAGGCACCACCATAAGGTCCATTTCTGGCTTTGGTCCTGTTTTGTCTTTAGAAACAAATTTGTCGTCATTGTCGCTGCAACCCATTACACACAGCATTGCTGTTGCAAGGACAAGATAGCTTATTTTTTTGAACATAATCAATCGGTTTTATGCTTTTATGAAATAGTTTAATTTGAACATCAGCTTCAAAATGAGCAATACCCACACCCCTTGCAGGGCAACCAGCAACACACGATGATAGTCGCCGAGCCATTGGTGGAAGCCAAAGAAAATAGAGTCGGTGATAGAATTGAAGTCAATGTGGTCGCCAATGTAATACGCAGCGAGTGAGTTCATGCCATAGTATCGCAGCCACATCCAGCCTTTTCTGCATCCTTTCACGTCGATGATGTAATAGAACAAGCCCATCAGGATAAAGCAAATGCCTCCTGAAAAGAGTGTCATGGAGCTTGACCAGATGTGTTTGATGATGGGAATCCAAGGGTGCATGCAAAGCGATACGGCAATCATGGCCACACCACCAGCAATGAGCCAGTAGAATTTTTGCATCGCTGTGCGCTCACTTTTCAGTAGATAGCCAGCCAAAGTACCCAGATAAACCGTCACGATGAAGTTCAGAGAACTCATAATCCACGTATAATGATAGGTGGGATCCCAATGCCATTGGTTGCCCTGCCAAATCACTCCATCGCGGAAACGCCCTAACACCGCGCGGTCGATAGCCTCACAAATGTTGCTGTCGATGGTGAAATCGAAGTTTCCCCAAATGGCAAAGATGGCGATATAGGCCAAGAACGAGAGGCTCACTGCAATGATTTGCGTGCGCAAAGAGCAGAAAACATAGAGGAAAGCCACGGCAACATAGCCCACTGCAATGCTTTGAAGGGTGTTGGAATAGAGGTGTAGTTGTTGCAAGTCAAACGCCAAAAGGTTGCCCTGACAAACCATACCTAATATCCAAAGCACCACAAAGCGTTTCAAGATGCGGCGGTAAAAGCTGCCATCAATGCGCTCTCCACGCTTGTAACGTGCCATGGCAAACGGAATCGTTATGCCCGACATGAACATGAATAGCGGCATGATGATGTCCCAAAAGCAGAAGCCTTCCCAAGGCAGATGCAACAGTTGACCCATGATGAAGTGGCCAACTGTTCCTTCGGCAGGCTGCATTGTCTCGAGTGCTTTGAGCAAAATGGGCTGCACCAACACGAGCATTGCCAAGTCTGCTCCACGCAAAATGTCGAGTGAAAGCAGTCTATTTGGCTTTTGAAGTGTAGTGTTTGACTCCATCGTTAGTGCTTAATGAATTTCACAGCTGCCGTACTTTGTGGTGCTGTGCCCGTCTTTTCAACCTTGATAGTAACGCCAAGATTGTTGTAACCTGTGGTTGGTTCCCACATCTCTTTATTGGCTAAGCGCACCGCATAGTCGGCTCTTGCAGCGATAGAAGGCTCGGCATCGGGCAAGAAGAGCAACAACTGGTAGTCGCCAGCAGGGATATCAGCCGGCAGTTGCACCTTAGCCGTGAGATTGGTCAAGTGGCGTGGCTTCCAGGTTCGTGGGTCGTCAGGCAGCGTTGCAATGTAAGTAGCATCCTTTGAACGCAGGATGAGCTGCACTTTACGTGGATTATACATTGCTGCAAAACCGATATTATAGATAGAAAGGATAGCGTTGAGGTCGCTTCCCGGTGTGAGTTGGGTTGAATATTTACCGCGCATGAGCACTAAGCGATAGCCTAAGTTCATGCGAATCTCATCCATCACGCCGTCTTTCTCCCATTGTTTCAACACCACGCGGTCGTAACCATCGTGCAAGAACGACCAATGCAGCGTCTTCAACTCGTCTAAAGCAGCCTTGCCACGACTTGGAGGAGTGGTTGACGAGGGGCGAGCCGTCTCACCGCCAATAGGAGTATAGAGGCCTTCTTGTGCCAAATAGGCTTTGTCTTTCGCTACATCCTCATAGGTGCCCATGTTGGTTTCATCGGCCATGAAAGCGTCGTTGTGATGGGCAATGCGTGCCTGTGGACTACCTTTATAGGCGGTAGATGCATCAAGCGGCGTCTGAATGCCCGTGAAGTTACGCTTATAAGCCGGTGTACGCACTTGAACAAAGCGGTCGGTAGGCAGCACCTCCAACCATTTTGCCAACACTTCGTTGCGTGAGGCATTGTTGTTCAGGCCATTGGAAGAGTAATACCATTCGCCCCAAGCACCGATAAAGCCAGCTTGTACGCAGGCAATGACGTCCTTGTCTTTGGTCAACAGCGGTTTCAGTTGGTCTAAATGTTGCTTGATTGTCACCATAGGTGCATCGGGTTCATCCTTAGATGAGGTGTAAGCGAAACGCAGAATCGCCTTCATTCCGACCTTACGCACGGTGGCTAAATCGTTATCTATCTTTGCCAAATCAGCCGTTGTGAGGACCTGATTGCGTCGGTCTTTCAGATAATAAACAATCTGAACGAGCGACTCCTGCTCGCCTTTAGCCGTTTTAAGCCGTGATTCTGAGAGGGGAGTAGCCATGTTGCTCTCCACCATAACATACATACCACGTTCAGGATTGAAGAAGTTTTCCTTTGAAGGTGTGTATTTCACTGTTTCCAACTCAACCTTTTCCTTGTCGGGAGTGGGGGTAGGTGTCGGCTTATCGTCGTCACTACTGCCACAGGCCATCATCGAAAGCGACAGCAACAGCACCGATATGTTTAAGAATTTATTCATTTTTTCGTGTTTACTATGATTCATTTTATGTGTATATGCTTTGCGTTTGTCTTGACGTTTATGCTTTGTTGCTATGCGCACGAGACAGGTTTTCATGGCCTGTTGCAACGGCATAAACGCCAAGATTCGTAGTTTCGATTAGTAGCCGGGATTCTGTTTCACCAAGCCTTTGCCATCGGTAATCACCTCAAGTGGCAACGGATAAATCTCTTTATATTCCTCTGCATAAGGCGATTGGTTAATGGTTTTCACCAAAGGCACAAGGCGATGATAGCGAATTAAATCCGAACGATATTGTCCATTCTCACACCAGAACTCGTGCCAACGCTCTTTCAAGATGGCATTGAGCACGTCTTCGGCTGTTGGATAGTCGGCATAGCTGAGGTTGGGCAAGCCTGCACGGTTGCGAACAACATTCACATTGTCGATAGCCTCATGCAAATCGGCTGTCGAAGCCCCCTGATGCATGCACAATCCCTCAGCCAATGAGAGATAAACATCGGCAAAACGGAACAACACGATATCGATATCGGTGTATCCTCCAGAGCCTTTCACGCCTGTGTCATAGCCAATCTTCAAAGGAATTGGGCCAGCTGCCAATGGCGATTGAGGCGTATTGCGGTCGATAATCGTGCCATCCGAACTCTTATATGAGGTGACCAGTCCTTGACGGCGAGTGTCACCAGGTTCAAAAGAGTTGTAGAAATACCACGTACTTGTAACGGTTCCCCAGCCAGAGCCCATGCCATGGTCGGCATAGTTGGTGGGAAGCACCATCATGTGCCACTGGTTTTGGGTAGGTCCTTCATAGGTACAAGGCAGTGCAAAGATGATTTCCTTGTTGCCGGCACCTTGACCTCCGCGTGCAAACATGGCGTTGTAATCGCTTTGTAGGGCATAGCCATACTGCGATTCCTTTAGTTCTCGTGCCAAGTTGATTACCTTGTCATAGTTTGATTTGTCGCCATGTGTGAGGCCTTCAGGATATTTATAGTCGCCCGTTTCATGCAGATAGAGGCGAATCAAGAGCATCTTTGCCAAGCCACGGCTAAAGCGTCCATACTCGGTATTGCCCGGAAGAGGGAGGTGTTCGCCAGCAAAGAGCAGGTCGTCTTCGATGAATTTCACCATCTCTGCGCGCGAAAGTCGGGGCAGCGGCTTTTCGGCCAACGGGTTTTTCAATACTTCCAATGGTGCAACGACCAACGGACCATACATATCATAAAGCATATAAGAGAGGAAAGCACGTGCACAGCGCACCTCAGCTTCATACTTTTGTTTTGTGGCTTCATCGAGATTGCTGTTTGCAATGTCGTCAAGCACAAGCGTACAGCGGCTAATCTTCTGCGAATATCCACCAGAATACTGCTTGTTTCGTGTGTAATAGAACCACGTAATGCCTGTAGTCTCAGGGAAATAGTTTAGTTCCGAGCACTTCTTTTGTTCTCCAAACGTTCCCGTTAATATCCCGGTGGTGGCATCATTGAGGAATTGTATGCCGCGTTCTGAGGTAGAGAACATACCATCCCACCAGCTTCCGCGCAGAGGATAATAGCAAGAGTAGACTAACGACTCTATATCGCTCTCGGTTTTAGGGAAGTTTGAGGGGTTGATTTCAGCGTAGTCGACCGGCTCTAAGTCTGAACAACTGTTGAAAGTCATTGTCGCACAAGCCAGTAACAGTGCAAATATATATTTATTCTTTTTCATTGTTGAATGCGTTTAGGGTTTTAGAATGTGATATTTACTCCTATACTATAGGTGCGTGCGTTAGGATAAGCCGCCGTATAATAGTCTGTTTCTGGGTCTAAACCCTTGTAGGGAGTGAGGCAGAAGAGGTTACTTGCACTCAAAGAAAGGTGTACACGTGAGATGTATTTCGTCTTTGCAACCCACGCTTTAGGCATGTTCCAGCCGAGTGTGATATTAGAAAGGCGCACAAACCATGCATTCTGATAATACCAGTCGCCGTGGGTGTAGGTGGTGTTCCAGCCATTGAAGGAGCAAGGATACTTCGTTGAAGGGTTATCCCAGGTCCAACGTTTCTTGATAATCGTTAGTGCATTGTAGCCATATTGCGCTAATTCGCCTCCACCAAGGCCATAAGTCATCTCCGTGGGGTCCTCCATTCGTCGGTCAAACATACCGTTTAGTTGGAAACTTAGGTCAAAATCCTTATAGTTAAAGGTGTTAACCATGCCGGCCATCCAACCCGGATCTTGAGACCCAATGAGTTCAACATCGGCGTCATCAATCTTTCCATCGGGGCCACCTGTAAGGATAAAGCGTCCGTTAGCGTCTACTTCGGGTTGACCATTTGCATCACGTTTATAGCCGTTGAGGTCTTTGATGACCAACTCTCCCGGGCGAAGATCGGGCTGAGCAGCCGGTACTGCCTCGCCAATCTGCAAGATGTGGTCGGCACGACGCGAATAGATGGGGCGTATAGGGTCGTCAACTTTCTCATAGACAGCAGGCTTCCAATCGGGTGTACGCTCTTTCCAGCGGTCCTTATATGTAGTGAAAGTGAAGTTGGTTGTCCATTTGAAATCACGTGTTTTGACATTCGTGGTGTTGATAGTGATTTCTAAACCCGTGCTCTGTGTCTTGCCAATGTTCGCCATTACGCTTGAAATGTCGTGGTAATAGTTCAGTGGTTTGTAGTTGAGCAAATCTGAAATCACACGATGATAGAACTCTACACTTGCCAAGATTCGATTGTTCAGGAAACCAAAATCGAGTCCAAAGTTCCACTCTGTTGTGGTTTCCCACTTCAAGTTTGGATTCTCAAGTTTGCCTTGGAACACCCCAATGAGTTGCGTGTTATCACCGCGGTTGTAGGCGGGTTGTGCATAATAGCTTGCAAAGGCATTAGAACCAATGTCCGAGTTACCCGTCTGTCCCCAGCTGAGGCGCATCTTACCCATGGTCAACCACGATGCAAGCGGCTTCATGAATGGCTCTTCTGAGAAGGTCCAGCCAAGGGCAGCAGAAGGGAAGTAGCCCCATTTGTGGTTCTTGGCAAACACAGAAGCGCCGTCGGCACGGAAGGTTCCAGTGAGATAATAGCGGTCTTTGAGGATATAGTTTACACGGAAGAAGTAGGACTCCATCTTGTTTTTAGAACATCCAGAGCCTACCGACTTCGTGCCAACACCGGCATTCAGGTTGTTGTAGATAAAGCCGTCGGTCAGGAAGTTGTTGTTCCCTGCGTTTGAAGACTCTACATTAAACTGTTCAAAAGATGTTCCGGCAAGCAGATTTAGCTTATGTATCTCTTTGAAAGTCTTGCTATATGTGGCTGTCGCCTCAAGCAAATACTGGTTGTTGTCGGTGGTATAGATGTTGGCATTCCCTTGAAGATTCTTTCCCGACAAGGTTGTTTTAGGCTCATAAGTCTTACGGCTGATGTTGGCTCTATCAAGGCCTGCGTTGAGTTTCAGCATCAAACCATCGATTGGTCTGGCTTCAACATAGATGTTGCCGAGCAATCGGTCAGTGCGTCCTTGGTCTACATTGTTGAGCAGAGAGTAGGGGTTAGGCTGCGTTCCCAATAGGGGATTGACAGGATAAATCTTTCTCACGGGGTCGTAAGCTAAGATGTTTGGTCCCATCTGTACAGCCGAACGGATGATGCCCGACTTCTCATATTGCTTTGAACCCAATTGAGTGTTGTCGTTATCAATGCGTGTGAGCGTCAGGTTTACACCGGTTTTGAAGATATTTAAGAAGCGTTGATCAATGTTGCTCTTCACGGTATAGCGCGTCATTCCCGAGTTTTTGATGATACCTTCATTGTCATAGTAGTTCAAAGAAATCATATATTGCGTGTCCTTTGAACCGCCCTGAATGCTGAGGTTGTGCTCTTGAATGCGGCCGTTGCGTGTAATCAGCCCCACCCAGTCGGTGCCTTTGCCAGCTGCTTCGATTTGAGCGTCGGTGTAAGGACGTGTATAGGCCAAGCCACTCTTTGGTGCGGCAAGCGCCTCTTCGAGTGTTCTTGACCCCCAAGGACCAACATTGTTTTCCCAAATCCAATATTCCCAACTGGCTTTGTTCTTCTCAATCATCCAGTCATGTAACGACAACATGTCATACTTATCGCTGTAATGCTGGTAACTATAGTTGTATGAATAGTTCACAATCGCCTTGCCTTCGCGTCCGCGTTTGGTGGTAACAATAACCACACCATTGGCTGCTCGTGAACCATAAATGGCTGTAGCCGAAGCGTCTTTCAACACTTCTATGCTCTCCACATCATTCGGATTGAGGAAGTTGAGCACGCCCTGCGTTCCAGGATCCATGCGATCATTGTTGCCCTTTTGCTGGTCGAGTTTCGCAATAGGAAAGCCATCGACAATATAGAGAGGGTCGTTGCTGGCGTTCACCGAACCTGCACCACGGATGAGAATGTCAAGACCGCCACCAGGTTGTGCCGAGTTTTGGCGCACATACAAACCTGCTGCCTTTCCTGCAAGCATGTGGGCTGCCGAGGCAACACCGGCTACTGCAAGGTCGGTTCCCTTGACACTGGAGACAGCTCCCGTAAGATCGCGCTTCTTCATTGTGCCATAACCAACCACAACCACCTCGTCAAGTCCCTGCGCATCCTCAGTCATAGTGACACGCATCGCATCGCGTGCCTTCACGGTTTGGGTCGCAAAACCTACATAAGAGATTGTGAGGGTGTTGCCGGGGGTAACAGTGAGGGTGAACTTTCCGTCGCCATTGGTGATTGTTCCCGACTTTTTGCCGTGCTCAACCACGGTAGCTCCCACGATGGGTTCGCCGTTGGCATCGGTCACAGTGCCTGTAATTGTGCGTTGAATTACTTTCGATGACTGCTGCTGTGCCATCATTGCTTCGTTGATGTCAGCCACTCGATGACCCTCCAAGGGGGAGGCCATGAGACTTAAAGGTGCCATCAACAACAAGGTGGATAAA
>ERZ773066.1254-NODE-1254-length-13250-cov-6.760515_pt1 | contig 13250 bp, 9 predicted proteins | sample MGYA00580573_ERZ773066 | MGnify/ENA primary metagenome ERZ773066 (study PRJEB29015, sample SAMEA2738128) | human oral metagenome | biome: human oral; feature: human-associated habitat; material: saliva | place: China | collected 2203 ... | reverse complement strand
GCTATATTTTTGTTTAATGAGTAACTTTGGCTCTTACGTTAAAGCACTACGAAAAAGCGTCCACACATTTAACGGAAGAACCTTTAATAATAGGAGGTTTGGATTTTTGTAATAGGTGATATGGTCTTTTATAATAGGTGATATGCATTCTTATAATAGTTGATTTGGGCGTTTTCGGAAAGGTGATAATTGTGTTTAATAAAGTATCACATTAGTGGTCTCGATGGTATATCGGTTCTGTCAGTTCTCCACGTCATGCGGAGTTCGGTTTTCATTTAGGTGTACGATAATTCTGTTATCAGATGTTTTTTTAATGCAGAAAAGTGCAAAAGAGATGAAAAAACACGGTTGTTTCTGATACAACAAACCAACGAAAGCATCCTTTTAACAATTTTTATAGATGTTATTGTATACCGGACGTTTAATTTGATTTAACTTTGCGACTATAAAACCTAAAATAAGTTTTAATCTAAATATACTTAAAAGCCTATGTACCTAAGAAGAAAAAGGACTACAAGCTTAATGATGGTGGCTTTGTTCAGTACAAGTTTACTGCATGCCAACATTACGTACGAAGCGAATGCAGCTGTTGTTCAACAGCAGTCTGTATGTAAAGGAACTGTTGTCGACAATAATGGAGACCCTGTTGTTGGTGCCTCTGTCTTTGTCGTAAGTAATGGACAGAAAAAGGGAAGTGTGACTGACCTTGATGGTAATTTTGAGATTGCAGGCGTTGCTTCTGGCTCATCACTTACTATTTCTTATGTTGGTTACAAGACCCAGCAGGTCACTTGGAGTGGTAAGGACCTTAAGGTTACTCTCCAAGAGAACAGTGAGATGCTCGACAACGTTGTTGTTGTCGGCTATGGTACTCAGAAGAAGGTTAACCTTACTGGTGCTGTCTCTGTTGTAAACTCAAAGCAACTTGAGTCTCGTCCTGTAACGAGTGTTGCTCAGGCATTGCAAGGTGAGGTTCCTGGTTTGAACTTCAGCGTTGGCAATTCTGGTGGTTCACTTAACAGCCGTATGAGTATGAATATCCGTGGTATTGGTACCATCGGTTCTGGCTCAAACGCTGCACCTCTCGTTCTTATCGACGGTTCTGAGGGTGATTTGTACTCAATCTCTCCAAATGACATCGAGAGTATCTCTGTATTAAAGGATGCTTCTTCAAGTGCTATCTACGGTTCACGTGCAGCCTTCGGTGTTATTCTTGTTACAACCAAGAGTGGTAAGGATTCACGTATGAACGTATCTTACAATGGTAACGTACGTTTCTCTACAGCAACTCAGATTCCTGAGATGCCTAACTCATATGACTTCGCACGCTATTGGAATGATGCTGCTGCTAATAGTGGTGGTAATGCTCCATTCAGCCAGGATATGCTGAACAAGATTAAGAACCATATCAATGGTACTCCAAGACCAGGTGAAGAGGTTACTACAACATGGCAGGGTACTGATGCTAATGAGCCTTGGAGTATGTACACAGGTTCTTGGGATAATACCAACTGGTTCAAGGAGATGTATAGGTCTGCCGTTCCTTCTACCGAGCATAACGTTTCCCTTAGTGGTGGCGGAAGCAAGGTGAACTACTACCTCAGTGGTGCTGTTCTTAGCCAGCAGGGTTTGATTCGTCATGGTAAGGATAAACTTAAGCGTTACAACTTCTCAGGTAAGATTACTGCTAACTTGAAAGATTGGTTCACAGTAACATACAATACAAAGTGGGTACGTGAGGATTATAGTCGTCCTTCTTACATGACAGGTCTCTTCTTCCATAACATTGCTCGTCGTTGGCCGACTAACCCAGTTTTCGATCCAAACGGACACTATGTTCATGGTAATGAGATTCTTCAGATGGAGAATGGTGGTCTTGATGCTACACAGAACGATAAGCTTTATCAGCAGTTAGCACTCGAATTCCGTCCAATTAAGGGCTGGAAGATTCGTTTGGAGGGTAACTACAATACCGTTAACTACCACAACCATTGGGATGTATTGCCTATCTACTATTATGACCCAGATCAGCATCCAGTAGCTGCTGCATGGAGTGGTGACTACGCAGCTGGTAAGTCAAACGTAGGTGAGTCTATGTCAAAGAACAACTATTATAATGGTCGTTTCTTTACAGAGTACGCATTCACATTGAACGATAAGCATGACTTTAAGTTCTTGGCAGGTTTGGATATGGAGTCAAACATTTACACTTATCTTGGTGCATCACGTGCAGACTTGATTACTCCAACTGTTCCTACACTTAACAATGCTACTAACAAGGATGTGAAGCCAGGCTTCTCAAATACTCAGTGGGCTACAATGGGTGCTTTCGGTCGTATCAACTATGCATACGATTCACGTTACCTTGTAGAATTCTCTATCCGTCGCGATGGTTCTTCACGCTTTATTGGCGATAAGACATGGGGTACATTCCCTTCACTCGCATTGGGTTGGAACATTGCTAACGAAGAGTTCTTCAAGCCTTTGACAAAGACTGTTAATACGCTGAAACTCCGTGCAACTTATGGTGCTTTGGGTAATACTAATATCACAGCACTCTATCCTTGGTTCTTGAGCCAGCCAGCAAGTGCATCTGCATCTTCATGGCTTGTTAATGGCGAGCGTGTGAATATCTCTAATGTTCCTGGTTTGGTTTCACCTAACTTGACATGGGAAAGCGTTCGTTCATGGAACATTGGTCTTGACTTCGGTATGTTCAACAACAGATTGCAGGGTACTTTCGACTACTTCGTTCGTACAACAAAGGATATGGTAGGTCCTGCTCCTGTTAAGCCTTCTATCTTGGGTGCAACACAGCCAGCTGAGAATAATAGTGATATGCGTTCTAATGGTTGGGACTTGGAGGTTAGATGGCGTGATAGAATTGGTCAGGTTGGCTATGGTATCAAGCTTGTTCTCTCTGATGACTACCAGACTATTACACGTTACTATAACCCTAACCGTCTGCTCTCACAGTGGTGCGAAGGCAAGCGTATGGGTGACATCTACGGATATCAGGTAGAGGGTATTGCTCAGACTAACCAGCAGATGGACGAGTGGTTGGCTAATAACAAGCCATCATGGGGTTCTAACTGGGCTGCCGGCGACGTTATGTACAAAGACCTTAATGATGATAAGAAAGTGAACTCTGGTAAGAGCACATACGATGATATGGGTGACTTGACCAAGATTGGTAACTCTTTGCCACGTTATCGTTTCGGTATTACTTTGGATGCTAACTGGAAAGGCTTTGACTTCCTCATCTTTATGCAGGGTGTTGGTAAGCGTGACTTCTGGGATGCTTCTCCTTATAGCGTTGGTGCTAATACAGGTTTATGGCAGAGTGCAGCATTCAAGGATCACTTAGACTACTGGCGTCCAGCGACTGACACTAACTTCGGTCCTAACACTAATGCTTACTACCCACGTCCTCTCTTTGGTCAGGGTTCTAAGAACTTCCAGACAAGTGACCGCTACTTGCAGAATGCAGCTTATATGAGAATCAAGAATATTCAGCTTGGTTATACTCTCCCTGCTGCTATCGCAAGCAAGATTGGTGCAAGCCGCGTTCGTTTCTACTTCTCTGCTGAGAACCTCGTAACATTCACAAAGATGAACAAGATCTTTGACCCAGAGGCAACTGGCGGTGATTGGGGACCAGGTAAGCTCTACCCACTCCAGAGAACAATTTCTTTCGGTTTAAATCTTAATTTTTAATTCGCAGCAATTATGAAGAATATAATTTCAAATATATTGAGGGGAGGATTGCCAATTCTTTGCTTAGGCATGACAGTTACGTCATGTAGCGATTTCCTTGACAGACCGCCACTCGATCAGATCTCTCCTGACTCTTACTATACAACAGCTGATCAGTTAGGTACGTTCACTATCAACTACTATACATCTATCTTCCCTAACAACAGTGGATGGTTTGCAGGTGTAGCTACATTTGATGATGGAACAGATAACCAAGCTTCAAGAGGCGGTAACTCTGGAATGTACTTACAAGATCAATGGAAGGTACCTACATCTGGTGGTATTGGCATGAACGCTATTCGTAATGTCAACAAGTTCATCAATGAAAGTGAAGCAAAGATTGCAGCCGGAAAGGTGACAGGCACTCCTGAACAGATTAACCAGTATATGGGTGAGGCTTACTTCATCAGAGCTATGCTCTATTATAGTAAGCTACAAGATTATGGAGACTTCCCTATTGTGTTGAAAGAACTTAACATTGACAACGACCTTGTAGAAGCAAGTAAGCGTCAGCCTCGTAACCTTGTTGCACGTCAGATTCTTTCTGATATGGATAAGGCTATCGATAAGTTACAGGTGAATGTTGCAAGTAAGGTGCGTATTAATAAGAATGCTGCTTTGGCTATGAAGTCAAGAATGGCACTTTATGAGGCAACCTTCGAGAAGTATCACAGAGGTACTGGTCGTGTACCAGGTGATGCTAACTGGCCAGGTAAGAACAAGGAGTGGAATAAGAACTTCACTATCAATCAGGATGATGAAGTAAACTTCTTCCTTGATCAGGCTATCGATGCAGCTAAGAAGGTGTGTGATGCTGTGCCTTTGAAGACTCAGAACAGCCACGTGATGAATCCAAGTGCTATTGGACAGTACAATGGTTGGAACGCATACTATGATATGTTTGCAAGTCCAGACTTGTCTAAGTACCCTGAGGTGTTGTTGTGGCGTCAGTTTAATTCAAATTTGACACCATCTCTTGCTCACCTCACTTCTAATAAACTGCGTGGTGGTTTGTCTTCAGGTTGGACACGTGGTCTCGTAGAGTCATTCCTTATGAAGAATGGTTTGCCTATCTACGCATCTGGCTCAGGCTATCATGGTGATACTACTGTTGATATGGCTAAGACCGATCGTGATGAGCGTCTACAGCTCTTTATGTTTGGTGAGTCTGACGTTCTTGGTATTGACCAAAAGAGTATTGACTTGGCTAACGATAAGTTGCCTGCAGGAGCAACTCCACTTACTAAGATCTTGTTTAATGCTGCAACACTTTTTGCAACAGACCAGGCAAGTAGAGACGTAACTGGTTATCGCCAGCGTAAGTTCTACAACTACGATCCTGCAATGCAGTTAGGTCAGACTTTCTCTGATGTTGATGGTCAGATTATCATCCGTGTTGAGGAAGCTATGCTCAACTATATTGAGGCTTCTTACCTCCGTACTGGTTCATTGGATGCAACAGCAACTGGTTATTGGACTGCTTTGCGTGCACGTGCTGGTATCACAGCTCCAATCTCAACAACTATTGCTGCTACTGATATGAGTAAGGAGGCTGATGTAAATCGTCCATCATACGATTGGGCAGCATTCTCAGCTGGTCATCCAGTGGATGCAACACTCTATTCTATCCGTCGTGAGCGTCGTAGCGAGTTTGCAGGTGAGGGTCTTCGTAATGATGACTTGATTCGTTGGGCATCTTTGGATCAGGTGAAGAACTATCAGATTGAGGGTGTTAACTTCTGGGATCAGATCTATCAGAATCCTTCTTTCGTAAATGATAAGGGCGTGAGTCTGATTATTGCTGATGGCGATGCTAAGGCTACAATGTCTGCTAAGACACTTTCAAAGTATGTTCGTCCTTACCAGATTCAGAAGACTAACAACATTCTCTATGATGGTTACACCTTCTATCAGGCACACTACTTGTCTCCATTCTCTTATCAGGAGATGCAGCTCTGTTCTCCTGATGGTAACGCAGAGAACTCTAACTTGTACCAGAATATCTACTGGCCAGTTGAGGCAAATGGTGAAGCTATCAAGTAAGATTAGACTGAACGAAGTATAATCAAATAGATTACAAATAATGTCAGAGGGTGTGTCAAGCGATTGATACACCCTCTTTCTATAGTATGTTGTAAGGAGTTAATGCTCAACCCCATGTGTGACGAGTAACAAGATATATTTCATAAAACAGCCTTATAAGTTGTTGAAGTCATTTTTTTATAGACGCTTCACTTGTATATGTGAGAATAAAAGGATATCTTTGCAAGATATCTTTTATGATATTTATACGTAAGTTTTTGCCACAATAAATTAATTATGTTAACATTTACTATCATTATACTAATTTGTATTCTTGTTCTTGGTGTATCACTATTAGCGAGTCATTGGAATAGTGGTGCGAAGAGTGGGGAGTCGGTAAAAATAGAAACACTTTACAAAAAGAACTGGCGCTCCTTTTTTTGGATATCCCTACGTGCGTTGTCATTTGCTTTGGTTACTGCCTTTTTGTTCTTAATGTTATTTGCATCGTTTGCAGGTGATGATGCAGGCGAATGTTGCTTTTGGATCATGATATTTGTTGTTGGAAGTTGGTTTATTTCAATACCTCTTATTATTATTTATATTTGCTCGCTGGTTCAAGCTATTCGATATCGTGATTATACGAATAAAGTCTTTCTTGTCTTTCATTGTTTCAATGTCCTTCAGCTACTTTGTTTTGTGATTTTTTGGAGTTTACCTATTTCTTCTTAAACCCGATAGTCAATTCTTTAAATCAATATTCCTGTCACTGCTGTCATTCTTTCTGAAGAGGTAATAGGCTGTTACACAGTTAGTTCTCTTTAAATGTTAAAATGACAGCAACTTGAAAATAAAAAAAACTATGATACCGATGTGTAATAAATGGCTTCTAAGGCAAGTGGGATTTAGCCGTTTTATTAATAAAAATGTTTTAGTTGTTCTCTTGTAATTTCGAAGATAAATAAATATCTTTGTCCAATAATGTCCTGAAAGTTTAATCAACATATAATATGATTATTTTTGCTGTTAACATTTTCCTCTTCTTAATAGTTCTTGGTGTTTGGCTATTGATGAATCAAGGGAAGAGGAATAAACAAAAACAAGACGTAAGTGGTATAGAGGTGTCTTCTGTAAGTAATTATCATTTTTCTTGCTGGTTGTTATTTCGTTTTTTGATACTTGTTTTTATAACATTTTTGTTGTTAATAATCATGTATGTCATCTATGAAGAGGACGATATAGCCGGCTCCTTTTCATGGCTTATCTTTTTTGTGAAGCTTGGGTGGTTTATTTCAATACCGATTGCTATTGTTTATATCAGTTCTGTTGTACAGTCAGTTTGGTATCGTAATTATGTGAACAATATCTTTCTTGGGCTCCATTGCTTTAATATCTTACAGATGTTGTGTATTACGGTCTTTGCTGTTGTTCCACAAAAAGAATGTACCCCTGAGACGATGGAGGCGTCCTACAAGGCTAATCGGCAGAATATAGAGAGACTTATTAAGGTTACAAGAAGTTGGCTACCAGATAGTACTGGATTCTCTGTAGCGTATTCGAAGCATGGAAAACTGACGGACTGGGGTGTATCTTCAAAGCAAGACGTTAATTTCAAAGGTGATGAGATAGAGTCGAAGAAAGAGCAGGAAAGAGAACTACAAAAGATAGGATTAAGTATAGAAAGACTCGATTCTGTTCGTTTAGCCTTGCAGAAGATGGGTTATCGAGGCTTGTCTGTTAGTAGAGGTGGTGCAATAAATGACTATACAGAAATCGTTTATGGGAAGACAGGAAATAAAGAATTTAATTATCGAATCTATGATAAACCGCTTACAGACTCGCTTGTGTATGAGTTAAATCGGTGTTATAACCTGATAGTCTACAATCGATATGTGGTATTTAGTTGTGTAGAGGATTTTGATTATGATAGCCCTTTCCCTGGTAAATATGCCTATCTACAAAAACATACATTGTCAAAGTAGTGGGTTGTAAAGGTGCGTACATGGTTTATAGTGCGTTGTTACTTATAGAAAAAGCCCTCATTCTTTTACAAAGGCTATAGCTCTGTAGATGGATGAAGGCTTTTTATTTAGGATGCTTTTTAACTCCTTAGAACTTGTAAGTCACAGTAGCTTTTATGCTGCGTGGAGCACCAGGGAAGGAACGGAGTTTGTCGTAACCTCCCACCCAATAAACTTTGTTCATTGCGTTGTCGAGATTTAGCTGTACCTGCAAGTTACGAAGTCGATAATACAGTGCTGCATTGAGGAGTCCATAGCCAGGATAGACAATGGTATTCTCACGTCTTCCAACCTGTCCGTAACGCTTTGTTACAGCATTGAACCCCAGACCGAAACCAAAGTTGCGTAGTGCACCTGTCTGAATGATATACTTTGACCAAATGTTGAAAGAGTTACGTGGTGTATTTGGTCGTTGCATACCATAGTCTTTCTCTGAGTTGGTTGCAGTCTTTGTGATAGCAGCATGGGTGTAGGCATAGTTAGCAACGATACTCCAATTAGGAAGAATGAAACCTGCTACATCTAATTCAATACCCTTTGACGTCTCTTCTCCCACTTGTTCTAATAACTCTGGATTATTTGCATCGTTGGCATTATAGAGTGTATTGCGTTTCTGAAGATGGAAGAAGGAAAGGGTAGTACTGAGTCGTTTGTCAAACCATTCACCTTTTAAGCCCGCTTCCAACAGCTGACTGTATTCTGGGTCGAATGGTCCACCTGTGTTAGGGTTACCCTGTACGGATGCACTCTGTGGTTCAAAGCCTTTTACCCATGTACCATACACATTCAGATTCTTGTTGATAGCAACGACAGCACCAAGGCGTGGAATGAACGCATGCTGTGTGGTATGGGTCTCCTTATTAGTCTTATAATTTAGTACATCAGTGAATATTTCCTGGCGAATACCCAAGAGAAGCTTCACTGGTCCTACCTCCATCTGCTCTTGAAGATAGATACCATGAGAATACTGCAGGTAAGGAGATAGTGCTGTTGAGACAAAGATATACTTCGAATAGTCACGTTCAATGTTGTTATTATTACTTGTCAAGTCATAATAAGGCACATTCGTTCGTGGATTACCATCCTTGTCGAGTACGTATTTAGCAATGTTGGCAGGCTTGAAAGCCGTTGTTGTCGTACCATCTTTCAATAAGTAGCCTCCTGCAGTCATTGCTGACGAGCCAGCTTGCTGTGCCATCTGGAAATAGTCATAGCCCAAGAGGATACGATGATGGACTGAACCCGTGCTTACGTTATAGTTAAAATAGGTGTTGAAACTATTGTTGCGGAAGTGACGCTGGCGTACAAGGCACTGCATAAGAATGCGTGACGGACTTTGTGTACCATCGGCTAACTTCACATACGCATTAGCCTGATTGTGTTCACGAAGGTCCTCATCATAGGAAGAGTTCAGATAGGTTGCATTGAAAGAGAGGTTATCCGTGAACTTATGGGTTACACCAAGCGTGATATTCACGAGGTTCTCCTTTAGATAATCATTTGTTGCAGAGAGCGAACGACTAATAGGAACTGAATTGAGGTCACCATCTCCAAAGATAGGCTGACCACGATCGACCTTGCCATCGGTGCGCTGATAAACGATGTCGACGTTAAAGCGTGTCCTTTGTGTTGGGAGAAACGAGAAAGATGGTGCAACGATATAGTTCGTATTTGCCTGTAGGTCACGATAAGAATCAGTATGTTCGTAACCGATATTAAGACGATATAGAAGGGTGTTCTTCTTGTCTAATGGTCCAGTAAAATCTCCGTAGGTGTTCAGTGTGTTGAAGCTAGCAACGGTTGTTGATACTGTATTGCGTTGATAAGGTAGTGGTTTCTTAGTTACACGATTAATAACACCACCCGGTGCAGCATTGCCGAAGAGAGCAGAAGCAGGACCTTTGATGACTTCAACACGCTCGATATTTGCCAATGACTGCTGTTTCCAAAGACTTGTTTGTGCGCGCATACCATTGACAAGGTTACCAGAATTACGGTTACCAGTTGTGCGGAAACCACGGATAGAGAAGTCATTATAGAAGGTATATTGGTTTACACCACTGATATTCTTTACAACCTCATTAACTGTGGTTGCGCCTTGGTCGCGCACTAACTCCTTTGTTACGTAACCGATAGATTGTGGGATGTCTTTCAAAGGTGTCTCTGTCTTTGTACCGATGAAAGAGTTGGTATTCTTATATGAACGTTCGTTACGTCCAATTACTTCTACCGTCTGCAACACTTGGTCGTGCAGATAAGGGGTTGAGAACAATGTGTCTTGTGTAAGGCTATCTGTTGGGACTTTACCCACCGTGTTCCCTTGTGCATTTATTGGCAGGGCTGCTGAATATAATAAGGTGCCTGTCAATAAAAGATAAGAGTGTAATCTTTTAACCATATTGATAAATATAATGATCCTGAAATAATTTATAAGCGGTGCAAAAGTATATATAAAATATGAATACTACAATACCTAAGAGTTGGTATAAATTAGTTTCTGTTAGGTTATTGAGTGACAATATGTAATAATAAGTCCCTACTTATGTGTTGTGGGAGAGCACTTGTAAAAGTTAGAAAGAATGGTTTAACTTCCGTATCTTTCCAAATGTAGCGAGAAATAGAATGTTAGTTTACCCTTGTGAAAAAGCTGTTAGCTGAAGAGGGGACGCTAAACGGGTAAGTAGAAATTGTAAGGATATTTCTGTAATTACTCCCTCTTCAATCAGAGAAAAGGCTGTATATGAGGGAAGAAGAGGCCTAACTACGTTCAAGAACATGCTCTTCTTATATGAAGAAGACGCCCTTCTTGCTGCAAGAGGGACGTCTTCTATGATGCAATCTGTAATATGCTGATTTGTTGTATGTTATGAGCTTGGTTGTTGGAGATGTTATATCCTTTCGGTGAAGATGTTTTGTACGATGTTATGTAATGATTTTTTATTACTTTACTGGTTCTTTTGAAACATGGAAGATTACCCATTACGTTTCTATGAAGATGTTGAGCAAAGTAGTAGCTTACGTTCTGTTTCTTAGTGTAACGTCGGCTGGAAAGTTATTAGTCGGACGGTAAGTCGTCTCTTTTCTATTAACTACGTTACCCAACAATAATGTTTTTTACACCTCTGTATTCTGAAGAACATACTTCGGAGACTCACCATACTTGTTTGCTTCTGGCTGACTATCTTGTAGAAGGAAAACCAGAATTGTAATACCTAAGGCGATGTTTATTAGATAGAAAACGATAGCTAAGATACCTGTTATGCTTGTTATAGCACTAATCAAAACGTTCATTGCGGCCTGAATATCTTGTGATCGTATGGCTTCTAAATATGCGCTGAAATTGAAAGACACAAAGAAAAGTGTACAAGAAATTGTTCCCACGCAAGCTTGGGCAGCCCACCACCATCCGCTTCTTCCAGTGTCATGCAAACGACGGAACTGCATAGAAATGCCTGCAATACTAAGAACAAGTGCTACAAGAGGTCCGACAAAGGGAACTAATGATATAACAAAAGCTGCGATGAAGAGGGTAAGAAAGCCCCACCAATACTCAGAACGACGGATGCGTCCATTGAACTGAAAGAATTTCTTGAATGCGTTCTGTGCTGCTACAGCAAACTCAACTTGTGGTAATTCTTTGTACTGTGACATAATTTAGTATAGTTTTATTTGTTAATCTTAAATGCTCATTTGTCTTATTCTTTCAGGAGGTCAGGGCGCAATCTTCTGGTTCGCTCCATTGCTTGATCAAACTCCCATTGTCTAATCTTTGCCTCGTTTCCACTGAGTAGAATCTCAGGAACATCCCAACCATTATAGCTGCGTGGGCGGGTGTAGATTGGTGCTGAGAGCATATCGTCCATAAAGCAGTCGGAGAGTGCACTCTGTTCATCACTAATAACACCTGGAACCAGTCGTACAACAGCATCAGCAATAATGGCTGCTGGTAGTTCGCCACCTGTTAAAACAAAGTCGCCAACAGATATTTCACGTGTAATAAGATGGTCGCGTACACGTTGGTCAACACCTTTATAATGTCCTGCAAGAATAATGAAGTTACCTCCCAATGAGAGGTCATTAGCAATCTTCTGATTGAATTGTTCGCCATCAGGAGATGTAAAGATGACTTCATCGTACTCCCGCTCTTCCTTCAAAGCAGCGATACATCGATCAATAGGTTCAATCTGCATGACCATACCAGCTTGTCCACCAAAAGGATAGTCGTCAACACGGCGCCATTTATCCTTTGTGTAGTCACGAAGATTGTGCAGACGAATCTCTGCCAATCCTTTCTTTTCTGCTCTGGCAAGGATACTCTCGTGTACGAATCCTTCCAGCATCTCTGGTAATACGGTGATGATATCTATTCTCATATAGGCACAAAGTTAACTAATCTTTTGCTATTACGTTGATAGTTTAGGATTTTTTTGTAACTTTGCCGTAGATTCTAATATATAAACTAAGAACAGTTATGAAGAGATTCTTTACCCTCGCTATTATGGTAGCAGCTTTTTGTTGTGCAAATGCACAAGATGTCCAGTTGCATTATGACTTAGGTCATAGTCTTTACAAGAACCTAAGTTCTCGTACGTCGGTAACAACAACAGTAGAAATGTTCAAACCTGACACATGGGGTTCTACCTATATGTTTACTGATATTGATTACAAGAGTGATGGTGTGATGGGTGCTTATTGGGAGATTTCACGTGAGTTTAATCTTACGAAGAATAAGCAATGGGCTGCACATATAGAGTATAATGGTGGTTTAGGTTCTGGTAAAACTATGGATAGCTATTATGGTAACCGTTATCAGCATGCTGTTCTTCTTGGTGGAGCATGGAACTGGGCTTCAAAAGACTTTTCAAAAACGTTTAGTCTTCAGTTAATGTATAAGTATCAGTTTAAGAATGGTCACACAGGTGCACATCCTTTCAGTGGTTTTCAGCTGACAGAGGTATGGGGTACAACCTTTGCTAAGGGTCTTTGTACATTCTCTGGATTCTGTGATCTTTGGTATGATCCAAATGTTAATGGTAAAATGATTCTTCTCTCTGAGCCTCAGTTCTGGTTTAATCTCAATACGCTAAAGGGAATGAAAGATGTAAATCTCTCTTTGGGTACTGAGGTTGAGATTAGCAATAACTTCGTTTGGAATGACAAAGGACAGAATAATCGTTTCTACGCTATCCCTACAGTGGCAGCTAAATGGACATTCTAAGCAGATAAATAGAACTTAATTATTTTAAGATAAGAAAAGGAGGCGATATGTATATCGTCTCCTTTTGCTATGTTTTAGTAAAATCTGATGTTGTTAGAATAGACTTCCTTCTGTTGGTTGTGAAGATGTTTCTGGTGCTGTAACTTGTGTAAAGCGAGCTATGAATTCATCTTCAGATATAATAGGAATGGAAAGTTCCTTTGCTTTCTGATTCTTTCCAGAAGAGCTTTCTA
>ERZ773066.1250-NODE-1250-length-13265-cov-2.539667_pt1 | contig 13265 bp, 9 predicted proteins | sample MGYA00580573_ERZ773066 | MGnify/ENA primary metagenome ERZ773066 (study PRJEB29015, sample SAMEA2738128) | human oral metagenome | biome: human oral; feature: human-associated habitat; material: saliva | place: China | collected 2203 ... | reverse complement strand
ACCGAAAGCTATATAGGAATCAGGCCAAAGCTATATAGCTTTCTTCGCCATCCTATATAGCTCTACACACGCAACCATATACCTATATGGAGACCATTGCGCAAGACACAAAAAAGCCCCACCGATCACAAGCGGATCGGTGGGGCGATGGGGTGTGGCCTACACGAAAGGGTAGCCAGCTACTTGATGGGGACGTGGAGCACCTTGCGCTCTCCGATGAAGCCCTCGAGGGTCTGCCCGATAGCTATGGGCCCGACACCTGCGGGGGTCCCTGTGAAGATGAGGTCACCCATACGTAGCGTCTGGAAGCGGCTCACATAGGCAATCAGCGCATCAAAGCTATGGATCATCTCCGAGCTATCGGCCTCTTGCACTACCTCTCCATCCCGCCGTAGCGAGAAGGCGATGGGGCGCTCGGGATAGCCCAGCGCCGTCTTGTCCAGCCACTCGCCTACGACAGCCGATCCGTCGAAGACCTTAGCCTCCAGCCACGGGCGCCCCTCAGCCATAGCACGCCGCTGGATGTCGCGTGCCGTGAAGTCAATACCCACCGTCACTCGCTCATAGTAGCGATGGGCGAAGCGCTCGGCGATGCACTTCCCTACCCGACTGATCTGGATGACCAGCTCCGCCTCATATTCGATGGACGAACCCATATCGGGGAGGAAGAAGGGCGTGCGGGGCTTGAGGAGCGCATCACCCTTGTGGAAGAAGAGTGGAGAGGCATCTACCGCCTGCTCAGGAAGGCCGAGCTGAGATGCTTCGGCTACGTGCGGGCGGTAATTGAAGCCTACGCCTAAGATCTTCATCGGCTGGAGCGAGGCTTACTGGTGGGGGTAGTAGGTTGACTTTCCTGGAGCGCCTTCATTCGGGTGAACATCAGTGCCAGGTGCGCATACATCGAGGTATTCTGCACGACGACGTGGTCGGGCGTCTGGATACGAACGGGCGTAAAGTTCCACAGCGCACGGATACCGGCACGCACCAAGCGGTCGGTCATCAGCTGAGCTTGTAGGATAGGTACAGTGAGGATGGCGATCTTGATGCCTTCACTCTCGATACGTGTCGCCAGCTCATCGATATGATAGACGGGGATCCCCGAGACCTCCGTGCCGATGATATCCTCAGCGACGTCGAAGCCAGCAGTCACCTCAAGACCGAACTGCCGTAGCCCCTTGTCCGAAAGGAGTCCAGAGCCCAAGCTCCCGACACCGATGAGGAAGGCCTGATGGCGCTTCGTGAAGCCGAGGAATTCCTCGAGGTAGTTGATGAGAGCCTCCGTCTCATAGCCGACGCGTGTACGCCCCTGGAGCTCTACATACGAGAGGTCCTTTGCCACGAGCGCAGCATCGACCCCGACACCCGAAGCGATACGGGGCGAGGAGACGTACTTATGTCCTTCTGTTTGGAGAAGCTTTACAAAGGAGAGATACCAAGGGAGTCGGCGCAGAGTCGGCTCGGGGATAATCCCATTGCGCTTCTTCTCGTCCTTAGATTTAGCCATTTATAATCGTTTAAGTAAGTGATCTTATTCCTGATGAGTACAAATTTACGAATTCAATACGAAGCCCCGTAGTATATCCCTCCCCGACAAGAGCGCGACAGTCAACTATCCTCTTATTGGATAGCTGGCTGTCGCGCTTAGTTAGGTCTATCGATCTCCGCAGAGAAGCAGAGGCTATTCGTCTTCTGAGGCTGATGCTGGAGGCTGGATACCGCCTGGCAGTGCCTTCTTCGTCTTGGCTCCCAGCGCCTTCAGCTTATCAAAGCGGCCGAGGATATCGCCACGGCCATCACGGAGCTGGCCCTTAGCTTCACCAAACGCCTTCTGTGCATCCTCGAGCTTGCCCTCGATCTTCAGGAAAGTCTCGGAGAAGGTGGCGAACTTATCATACAGCTTACCCGCCTCGTCGACGATCTGCAAGACATTGCGCTGCTGGCTATCACGCTGCCACATATCCTGCGCCATACGCAGGGCAGCGATGAGGTTCGTGCCGTTGATGAGGACGACATTCTTCCGATAGGCTTCCTCCCAGAGCGTGGGGTCGTGAGCGAGCGCTATGGTGTAGGCCGGCTCGTTGGGGATGAAGAGCATGACGAAGTTCGGCGAGCCCTCGGTGTATTCTTCGTAGCGCTTACCTGAGAGCTCATTGATATGCTTGCGCAGGCTGAGGAGGTGCTCCTTGAGTGCTTGATCGCGCTCTGCATCCGTCTCAGCAGCCACATAGCGTGCATAGGCGGTGAGGCTGACCTTACTGTCGATGACGATGGCACCCCGATTGGGGTAGCGCACGATGACGTCGGGACGAAGTCCACCACGGCTATCTCCCGTCGTGATGACGGCTCCCGACTCATCACGCAGTGTCTCCTGCACGAAGTAATGCTCTCCTCGAATGAGACCACTCTGATCAAGGATGCGCTCGAGGACCAACTCACCCCAGTCACCCTGTACCTTGCTATCGCCACGCAGGGCACGCGTGAGGCTGGTAGTCTCCTGACTGATCTCCTGACTGCGGAGGATGAGCTTCTCGATGGAGTCCTTGAGGTTGAAGCGTTCGCGCGCCTCTTCTTGATAAGTCTTATCGACCTGCTCCCCGAATCGCTTGAGATCCTCACGCAGCGGGGAGAGGGTCTCCTTCGTACGCTTGTCGAGGTCTTCGGTACGCTCGCGCATGATGTCATTCGCTACGGCACGGAAGCTATCGCGTAGCTCTTCGGCGAGCTTACCTTTCTCCGCCTGGAGCTTCTCCAGCTCGGCAGCGAGGCTGGCACGCTCGGTCTTGACGGCAGCAAGGCTCACGGCCGCTTCATCAGCCTTCTGCTGGAGGGCGTCGTAGCGCTGGCGGAGCTCTTGATGTGCCTCGGCAGTCGTCTGAAGCTTCGTCTCCAGCGTCTTGAGCTCGAGCGCCTTCTCATGCTCAGCACGCTCAGTGGCTGCGACTACGTCAGTAAGTTCTTTGATGCGCTTCCCTGCGTAGAGGAAGAGCACGAGGAAGACGAGGCAGAGTGCCCCAAGGAAGTAGATCATCGTCTAATAGGAAGGTAAGTGGATGTGTCTGCAGGGGAAGCCCCCGTGAGATATAAAGATAAGGAGAAGGCTCGAGACAGCAAGAGTGTGCCTCAGAAGGCATCATCAAGGAACGAGAGTGCCGCCTTAGAGAGCGGTACGCCGTGATCGATATGTACGAGGCGCTGATTGCGACTACCACGGAAGTAGAGGCGCGGGTCAAGAAGGCTCTGGACAAAGGGGCCATCGACGAGCACATCGATGAACTCCAGCGCAGGGCGATGCGCCTCTGACTGCAGGAGGTACTCCACCGTGAAGCCCGTGTAGCACCAGATCGACAGCCCTGTCTCACGTCGTAGGCGTGCTAAGAGCGTAGTAAGAGCCGTGGGGTCATAGAAGGGATCTCCCCCCGAGACAGTGATGCCGTCCAGGAGAGAATTGCCCCGTATCTCCCCGATCATATCGCTGAGGACCTCCTCGGTGAGAGGAATACCCGCCTCGGCCGACCAGCTCTCAGGATTGTGACACCCTGGGCAAGCGTGGCGGCAACCAGCCAGATAGATCGAGTAGCGAAGGCCAGGGCCATCGCTGATGCTCTCACGATAGACGTTGAGGAGGCGCACGGAGATGGGGTGAGGAGTGGGATGGATAAGACGAAGCCTGGAGCCCGTCGGCGGGGAGCCGCCTCGGGACCCAGGCTCTTCGTCAGCTGCTTAATAGTATGAGTTGGGGGGATCAGTGATGCTTCACGCGGTCGTGTTCCTCTGCCTGCTTAGCAGAGTTCCAGCTCTCGAGGCTACCGGTGAGATAGCCTGTGATGCGACGCAGACGAGCGATGCGATCGCTGGTACAGACGGGGCACTTATCGTAGATGATCCCACGATAGCCACAGTCCTGACACGTATCTACGGGGTGGTTGATCGAGCCGTAGCCGATACCCGTATCCTTCATCGTCTTGACGAGCTTGAGGATGACGGAGACATTCTTCTTCGCCTCGCCGTCGAGCTCGATATAGCTGATATGCCCTCCGAGCGTGATCGCATGGAAGGGGGCTTCACGACGGATCTTGTCGTGCATACCGATCTCTTCGCGTACGTCGACGTGGAAGGAGTTCACATAATAGTCGAGGTCATTGACCCCAGGGATGATGCCGTAGCGCTTGCGGTCCATACGGGTGAAGCGCCCCGAGAGGCCTTCGGCAGGAGTAGCAAGGACGGAGTAATTGAGGTGGTACTTCTGCTTGTATTCGCGCACCACTTCGTTTATCACCTGCACGGCATCATAGAGCGTCTGCCAAGAGCGGTCGCTGCGTCCATGACCTTCACCGTAGAGTGCCATCATTGCATTGTGCCCGCCGATGAAGCCGATACCAAGCGTGCCGCTGTCGAAGACCGAGCCCACTTCGTCCTGTGGAGCGAGGGCTGCACCACCCTTCCACACGTCATTGCCCATCATGAAGGGGAACTGACGAGCTAAGGCCGAGCGCTGGTAGAGGTAGCGCTCATGCAGCTGGTCACCGATGAAGGTAGCCATCTCACGCACCGACTCGAGGAAGAGTTCCCTGGCACGCTCCTGCTGCTGCTCCACGGGAGCTGTAGGGAGCTCACGCTGGGCACGGCGAGAGGCTTCGATAGCCAGACGAGGCAGATTCATCGTCGTGAACGAGAGGTTCCCGCGCCCGACAGAGGTCTTGGGCCCGCAGACATTCTCGAAGACGCGCGTACGGCAGCCCATCGTAGCGATCTCATGCAGGTAACGCTTCGGGTCATCGGCGCGCCAGAGCTCGTGCTGGTTGAAGGGTGTATCGAGGAAGTTCGGGAAGAGGGCGTGCGACGTCGTCTTACACGCCAAGAGTAGGAGGTCGAAGTTCGGCGTCTCGAAGGTGTACTTCCCAGCGAGTGCCCCAGCGAAGTCTGCCTGTGCCTTCGCATAGTCAGCCTCGGAATAGTTCACACCTTCCTTGACCTTGAAGATCTGGATGGGGAAGATAGGCACCTCGCCTTGGCCTAAGCCCTCGACGGTAGCGGCGAGGAGCTCACGGATGACCATACGCCCCTCTTCGGAAGTGTCGGTACCATAGTTAACCGAGCTGAAGACGACCTGATTACCACCACGCGAGTGCATGGTATTGAGGTTGTGCACGAAACCCTCCATCGCCTGATGGGTCTCACGCTTGGTGCGCTGATAGGCTTCTTCGAGGGCAAGACGCACAGCCGTAGCGGGGAGCTGACAGCCGATACGCTCAAGGCCAGCAGCGAGAGCTTCGGCAGCAGCATCGGTATGAGCAAGAGGGGGCTCGAGGCCACGGAGTGCTTCGACGAAGCCCTTACGCTCCTCATCCGTGAGGCTTCTCCCCGAGAGGAGACTATGCGCATAGAGGAGGCGGTCGGCGAGCTGACGGATGAAGGTCTTACGCACGCCTGGTGCCATGAAGAAGTCGAAAGCTGGGATAGCCTGCCCGCCGTGCTCCTCGTTCTGATTCGTCTGGAAGACGATCGTGGCAAGTGTGGCGTAGCTCTGGATATTCTGTGGGGTACGGATGCTCCCATTCTTCGTGTGGAAGCCTCGCTCAAAGAGGTCCGCCAGGTCGTACTGCACGCACGTAGCGGTCTTCGTAGGATAGTAGTCTAAGTCGTGGATGTGAATATCTCCCGCAGCGTGGGCACGAGCGAAGGGTGCCGAGAGGAGGTACTTCATCGCATAGTCCTTCGTCACCTCAGAGGCGAAGGTCATCATCTGCCCCGAGGGCGTGTAGGCGCTCATGTTCGCATTGCCCAGATTGATATCATTCTTCTCGATGGAGACGATACCATCCATGGTGCGCTTGAGGGTCGTACGCTTCTCACGCTGGACGGTACGCCACTCACGATAGATGATGTACTTCTTGGCGACCTGAGGCGCGAGGTTCATCAGCTCAGCCTCGACACGGTCTTGGATCTCCTCGACGGCAACCTGAGCATTGCGATGACAGAGCTCTGTCTGGATGAGTGACTCGATACGGAGGGCGTAGCCTTCTTCATCGATGAGGCCTGCCGCACGGAAGGCCTTATCGACAGCACTGCGGATCTTCTCGCCATCATAAGGTTGCTGACTTCCATCCCGCTTAAGGATGTAGATCGACTCTTGTCCCATAGGATCTTAAGTAGTTGCGTAGTTTGTAGTTAGGTTTCGGTTGGTCGGCCCTACCCTTCTCCTTCGTCAAGGCGATCGACCAGCTCGAGGGAGTGGCATCGGGACCGAGACAAATGTATGCATTTATCCATAGGGTTACACATCCGCAGGGAAAAGTTATCCACAACCTCTACAGCCCGCTAAGCATCGGGGTATTGCTCTCGATGACAATCAGCAGTTGCGCACCGATCAGTTAAATTATCTTCCAAAATCGAGATCGAGGGAAAGATTTTTTGACGCTTCGAGGGGGAAAATATCCACCACCCGAGGGTGGAAAACATAGTCCCTATTCACGAGCTCCTCATGTTCCCAAAGAGGCAACTTCTATCGAAATAGCCCCGCCATTCCCACACCTAAATAACAAACTATCCCACAGCATCATAGATACTGCCTCTACAGATCAAACAAAGCGACCACTACTGGTCAGCAAGCGAACCAGTACTACTCACCCTATCGTACCAGTACTGCTCACACAAGTGACCAGTACTGGTCAACTCGCCGACCAGTACTGGTCGCATTTACCTCTTAATAGCAGCGAAGCACCGAGCTCCAATAGCCGCCTCTCCCCCACCCGTATATATACGACACGCCCCGCGCTGGATCGGGAGATCACAGCGCGGGGCGTATATCGTAAGAAAGGGAAGGCCGCGAGGCCGTAGCCTGCCGAAGAGGCGAACTTAAATCATCGCTTCGACAGCCCAGACGAAGGCGCGAAGCCCTTGGTCGGGAGTAGCTTCGTCCAGCACACGCAGGCGCTCCAGCAACTCGGGCACACGCGTCTCGGGAGCGATGACGTACATCGCCGAGTTCATCGTAGGCCAAGCGTGGTCACCGATATGCGGCTCCCCCGTCTTCGAGCCACGGCCCTGAGCCCGCTCGAAGGAGGTGTAACCACGGAGGCTCATCTTAGTGAGCAGGCGCACGATGATCTCGTGATAGGCCTGATTGTAGGTGATGAAGACGGTCTTCATCGGCTGCTCGGGGGCGAACATTTGATACTTATCCATAGCGTGGTAGAGGATTAATGTTGGGCGGCAAGCGCCTTCTCTGCGGCGCGCGTAGCAAGCTTCTTCTCGAGCTTCTTGCGCTCACGGACGATACGACGAGCTTCGAGGGCTGCGTAGAGCGTGGGGATGAGCACGAGGGTCACCAGCGTGGAGATCGAGAGCCCCCAAGCGACCGTAATCCCCATGGACTGCCACATCTCAGAGCCTTCTCCGATACCGAGAGCCATAGGCACCATCCCGAGGACGGTCGTGGCCGTCGTCATGAGCACAGGACGCAGACGGGACTTACCCGAGGTCGTCACTGCCTTGGCGACACCCATACCACGCTCACGGCACAGACGGATGTAGTCGATGAGCACGATACCATTCTTCACGACGATACCGATGAGCATGATCAGCCCGATGAACGACATCGTATCGAGGGGCACCTGTGTGATCAAGAGACCGAGGAAGACACCCGAGAAGGCGAAGGGCACGGAGAACATGATGACGAAGGGATCAACAAGGCTCTCGAACTGCGCCGCCATCACGATGAAGACGAGCATGATGATCAGAAGCATCAGCGTCGTGAGGTCACCGAAGGTCTCCTGCTGGCTCTCGTAAGCCCCTGTGATCTTATAGCTCACATTACCCGAGGGTACGGGATGAGCAGCGAGGACTTCGTTGAGCTTCCCGACGAGTTCGCTCAGCTGGACGCCTGGCGTAGGCGTGAGGGAGAGGGTGATGACACGACTGCGGTCCTTACGCTCGATGGTAGGAGGCGTAAAGGCTTCGTCAACATGCCCCAGATCAGAGAGGCGAAGGGCCTTACCCTGCGGCGTATAGACCAGCAGGCTGGAGAGGTCTTGCAGTGACTGACGAGCCCCAGGAGCGAGGCTGACACGGATATCATACTCATTCCCATCCTCACGGAAGTACGAGGCGACCGTCCCATTGACAGCAGAGCGCAGATAGGAGGATGCCGTGGCTAAGTTCAGCCCATTCTCAGCGAGCTTCTGGCGGTCGAAGACGAAGCGAATCTCAGGGACATAGTCCTTACGGCTGATGGTGACACCCGAGGTCGTACTGCTCTTCTCCATCTCCTCACGGAGCTGACGCGCATAGGTATCGGTCTCGGAGAAGTCCTGACCATAGATCTCGAGTGTGACACCACTTGTACTACCATTGCCTCCACCTTCGCCTGTCGTCACACTATACGAAGAGAGCTCAGGGTAGGACGCGAGGAGCTTACGGAGCTTATCGGACACTTCGTCCTGTGAGAGCGTGCGCTCAGAGCGGGGACGCAGACCGATGTAGCCCGAGGTGATATTGGAGCCATTGTCCTGCATGAGCGACCACGAGTCGCCGTCACCAGCCTGCCCCACTGTCATGGATACGGTCTGGATAGCGGGGATCTCCTCACGCATACGCTTGTCCAGATCGAGGCTCAGACGACGCGTCTCATCGACACGGGTACCGACGGGGAGCTCGGCCTTCACCTCGATGAAGCCGACATCTTGCTTCGGCATATATGAGGTCTTGATGAAGGTGAGGCTCGCAAGGCTGAGAGCGAAGATCCCGAAGGCTATAGCTACTGTCGCACGGCGGTGACGAACGGCCCAGCCCAAGAGACGAGCATAGAGCGCATCGAGCTTGCCGAGGAAGGCATTGATAGGAGCGAAGATCTTCTCTGACAGTCGACTCTTCTTCTCATTGCGCTTCAGGAGCTGCGAGGTGAGCATCGGCGTCAGCGAGAGAGCAGCTGCTGTAGAGACGATCATCACGATACTGATACTCCACCCCAGCTGGCGGAACATCAGCCCTGCTTCGCCGGGCATCATCGTCAGCGGCAGGAAGACGGCGAGCATCGTCAGCGTAGAGGCGACGACCGAGATACCGACCTCATTGGTAGCATGTACGGCAGCTTGCTTGGGATAGCTCCCGCGCTCGATGTGCGTCGTGACGTTCTCCAGTACCACGATAGCATCGTCGACGACCATACCGATGGCGATGGAGAGCGAGGAGAGCGATATGACGTTCAGCGAGTTCCCCGAGACGAGGAGGTAGATGAACGAGGCGACGAGCGATATTGGGATCGTGAGGACGATGATGAAGGTCGCACGCCAGCGCCCGAGGAAGAAGAGGACGACGAGCACCACGATCACGAAGGTGATCATGATCGTATCCTGAAGCGAGTCGATCGTATTGACGATGAAGCTCGAGGTATCGATGAGGTAGCCGATCTTGACGTCCGAGGGGAGGTTCTGCTGGATCTCGGGGAGGGCAGCACGGATCTGACGAGCGATCTCGACAGAGTTCGAGCCTTCCTGCTTCGTGATCATGACGATAGCACCGCTCTTCCCATTGACGAAGTTCTCCTGCCGGCGCTCCCCGACGGTATCCTTGATCTCAGCGACGTCGCGCAGATAGATGTCCTTCCCGCCGACACTCGTCACGATGATCGAGCCGAGCTGCATAGGATCGGTGAATTCCCCCTGCACACGGATCGAGTTGGTACGCGAGCCGAGGTCAATCTGCCCCGCAGGGATGTTCACGTTCTCCGCGCCGATGAGCTGGGAGATCTGTGCCAGAGTGAGGTGGTAAGCCTCGAGCTTCGTGGGGTCACAGTAGACCTGCACGACGCGCTTAGAGGCACCAGAGATATTCACCGTCCCGACGCCATCGATGCGCTGCAGGCGGTTGCTGACACGGTCTTCCAGGAGCTTCGACAGCCCAGAGGCACTCTCCTCGGACTCGACCGAGAGGATGGCCACAGGGATTGAGCTCGTACTGAACTTAAAGATCGTCGGCTTCTTAGCCCCTGCAGGCAGGTAGTCCGACATCGCATCAAGCTTATCTCGGATATCGTTCGTGGCCTCAGCGATGGCGGTACCAGCACGAAACTCCAGCGTGATGACCGAGGAATTATCCTGACTCTTCGAGGTAATATGCTTGAGACGGTCAATACCATTGAGGGCATTCTCAAGGGGCTTGGAGATGTTCGTCTCAATATCCGCAGCGCTGGCACCAGGATAGGAGGTGACGACCATGACGTTGGTCGTCTCGGTCTTCGGCATTAGCTCGATGGAGAGTCGAGAGAGCGCGAAGAGCCCAAGTACCGCTATCGCCACATAGATCAGGGCGGTAGTGATGGGCTTCCGTACGGCGGTTTCGTAAATACTCATAGCAGACGCTTAGCTGGATTACTTACGGAGCTTGACAGAGAGCCCGTTCTTGAGGTTAGAGGGCGCAGAGATGATGACCTGATCTCCAGCATTGAGGCCGCTGACGACCTCATAGAGATCGCCCTGCTGCTGACCAAGCTCTACCGCACGGTAGACGGCCTTGCCACCAGAGAAGACATAGACATAGCGTGCACCGCTACCAGCCTGACGGACGATAGCCTTGTCGGGTACGGTGAGGGCTTCCTTCGTACCGAAGTCGAGGTGCACACGGGCATACATCCCTGGGCGAAGCTTGAGATCCTTGTTCGCCACCTCGATCTCGGTAGATACCGTATGCGTGACGGGGTCAAGCGTGGGGAAGATATTCGTGACGACACCGCTGAAGGTCTCTTCGCCGAGGGCATCGACGGAGAGGGTCGCTGCTGCGCCCTTCTTCAGGTAGGAGTAGTACTGCTCGGAGACGCCGATGACAGCCTTGACGGGTGCGATCTGCTGGATGACGACGACAGGGAGCTGGGGAGAAGTCATATCCCCATTGTCGTAGTTCTTCGCCGTGACGAAGCCACTGATAGGGCTACGCAGTACGGTGTTCTCCGCAGCGTTGCCATAGGCGAGCTTTGCCTGATCGACAGCACTCTTCGCCTGCTCCCACTGCGCCTTCGACACGCCACCGACCTTATAGAGCTCGTCCATGCGGGCAAAGTTCGTCTTAGCGTCAGCGAGCTGGATCTGTGCCTGTGCTGCCTGCGTAGCTTCCATACGAGCCACGGCCTGCCCAGCACCTACGCGGTCACCGACCTTGACGAGGAGCTGCTTGAGGCGACCACCCGCCTGTGCGGTGATGTTATTGACCACCTTAGCTTCGAGCTGGGCGGTGAACTCCTCCGAGAGATTCAGCGCACGCATCTCTGCGGGAGCTACCTCGACGAGGCGAACGGTGTCAGCACTCTGCTCTTCGGTAGCCTTACTCGAGGACGAGGAGGAGCAGCTGGCGAGGAGCCCAGCGCTCAAGAGGGCAAGGCTCAGGATCTTAATGGTCTTCTGCGAGATCATCTTCTTATCTAATTCTTATAGTTTGTACAATGGAAAGGAGGGAAGGAAGGGATGTTACTTCACTTCCACAGGAAGGCCCTCGCCCTTGAGAGCATCGAGGGAGTAGACAGCGACCATATAGTTGTAGATGGCCTGACTGTAGTTGAGACGAGCTTGCAGGAGGGCTGTCTCGGCATCATTCAGCTCGAGAAGGGTACCTGCACCGCTCTTGTAGCGTACCTCAGCGATACTATGACCACGCTCTGCCGTAGCTACGGCGTCCTGCGCAGAGACGAACTGCTCAAGGGCCGTCTTCTGCTCGCTCACGCTATTCATCAGCCCGAGACGAAGCTGGCTCTCTGCAGCCACACGCTGAGCTGCCAGCTGACGGATCTGAACCTCGGTGGAGCGGACGTCATTACCACGCGCACCACCATTATATATAGGCACGTCGAGCGAGAGGCCGATCGTAGAGAAGGGGCTCCAGCGCTTGCGGTCGTCGAGATGGAGTTTATCCGAAGCAAAGCTATACTGATAGGTAAAGCTCAGCGAGAGCGTCGGCATATAGGCCATGCGCTTGACGTGGAGTGCAGCATCAAGCTGGCGCCCCTGGCGGTCGAGCTGACGTAGCGTGCTATTGTCTTGTAGCGAGATCGCAGCACTCTCGGTAGGGAGGTGCTGATAGACACGATCCTTGTAGTCGGCCAGATGCTCGGTGACGGTGATGGGGATCTCAAGAGGCACTCCCATCACGACCTTCAGCTTCGCCTCGGCAAGACGCACGGCGGTACGTGCTGCCACGACATTCGGTAGGACGTTCTTCATCTGCGTCTCCATACGGATCTTGTCGTACTCGGCGACGAGCCCGTGCTGGTACTTATTCGCGATATCCTTATAGTTGGCCTGTGCATTGGCATAGTTCGCCTCCAGCACGCGTAGGGATTCCTGTGCGAGGAGGACGGCCATATACGCCTTCTTCACCTCAGCCACCAGATCGATCTTCGAGCCGTGTGCCTTCTCTTCAGCCAGCGCCACGGCCTCCTTATCCAGCTTGAGTGAAGCCCAGAGCTGCGGAGCGATGAGCGCCATACCCGCATTGACACCACCCTGCAGAGAGTGCGTCTGCCCCATCTCGATCCCGTCATCGGGGAAGAAGCCCCCCATGGGAGAGCCCGAGCCGCCCATATCACCGAAGTAGACCTTCTGCTTCTTGAGCATATAGCCATAGGAGCCCGAGAGGCTGACCTTCGGCAGGAGCGAGCCACGATTCTTCTTCTGATCGTACTTCGCCCCGTCGATACCGAGGAGGGTCGCTTGTAGCGTGGGACTCATCTCCAGAGCGATGCGTACAGCATCATTGAGCGTGAGGGAGAACTGATCCTTGGTGATGATCATCTCCGTCTCGGCGGGCTTATCTTGCGCCTGTAGCGTCGCAGGCAGGGCAATGATCCCGAGCGCTAAGGCCCACATACCGGGCTGCCAAAGCTTCGGGGAATTCGTCTTACTCATACATTATATAATAATAGGTCCTCGCGCATACACGAGGTGCACTTCTCCTTCACAACATAGGGGAGATGCGTTCGTTCACACAAAGATACAAATAGCGAAGAATGGACTATTCTTAGCGTAATATGGTACAACATCCACCCATTTCCCCTGCAGTATCCAGCACGCCCAAGCGCAAGATCTCCCTACCCTCCCATAGTGTCACCCACCTTGGCTCCGAAAGGGAGGTAGCACCACTTCATCGAGGGGGTGATATGAACCTATATAGAACCACCCGCCGACCAATATAAGACTGTTGCTACGCATATGGATAAAAGTTGTGGACGAGTGGCAAATAAGTTTGGTCTACGTACGTGGCTCTAATATCTACGTGCGTGG